>Ga0187893_10008117_pt1 | contig 16773 bp, 11 predicted proteins | sample MA1701074metaG_FD_139574 | JGI IMG/M metagenome (GOLD analysis project Ga0187893, IMG submission 139574) | White microbial mat communities from a basaltic lava cave in the Kipuka Kanohina Cave System on the Island of Hawaii, USA - MA170107-4 metaG ...
CGGCGATTATATCTTTGGAGCGGGCGGGACGCTTGCGCGATATGTTCGCGAGGGTTGGCGCGTGGATGTGGTTGTGTTCGGCAACGAAGAAAAGATGTCGCTGGGATTGACACACGCGCAGGCACGATTAGCCAATGTTCAGGAAGCTAAGGCGGCCGCGAAGCTTTTGGGCGTGCGCGATGTGATCCTGATGGATCACAAGAGCGGCGAACTCGCGCAAGTTTCTTCCACCGAGATGCGACAGCAGCTATTCGCATTGATCAGAGGAATCAAGCCACGCATTCTATTCATTCCCGACCCGTATGTCCACTATCAGGATGACGCCGATATCGTATGGACAGGCAACATGGCGGAAGAGGCATGGGGTTATAGCGGGGGAGGCACATTTGGCAATGAGCTCACGCGCATGGGCTTGAAACCGTATGGAGCGCCGGAAGTTTTCTTCTATGCACCCTACCGTCCTTATCGAAGCGGGGAGGGCGGCCAAGTCGAGAAGGCGCGGTTTGTCGCTCGCGACATCGCCGAAACGCTGGAGCAGAAAATTACCTCAGCCGAATTGCTCCACACCCGCAACCGTGCGTGGAGCGCACTGCGAGGCGCGAAGCTCGACGACTTCGGAATCCGGCGCTTCGTTCGGGAGTATCTGACTCAATTGGCGGAAACCATCGGCCGCAAGCACGACTACCGTTACGGCGAGGAGTTCAACCACGTTGGAGTAGAAGAGGAGATTCCACCGCATGCGATGGAAAGAGCTCGTCCTCGCTAGTCTTCTCGCTTGGGCGGCAGCCGCGCAGACTGGCAATGTGCTGGTCGTGACCCCATCCATGCGTGACTGTCTGCTCGGCGCGGGCGGAACCCTCGCACTGATGGCGCGGGAGGGGAGAGCGGTGTTCGTCGCGGTGTTCGGCAACGAAGAGAAACTGTCCACCGGATTGGGTCCGGCTGAAACTCGCATCGCCAATAATGACGAAGGCGAGCGGGCGGCGAAAGTACTGGGCTTCCGCGAGGTGATCAACCTCGGTCACAAGAGCGGCGAGCTCGGTCATGTTTCTTCGAGCGAGTTGCGCAACCAGGTGATGGCGCTCACGCGGCTGCACAAGCCGGAAATCCTGTTCTTTCCCGATTGGTATGTTCACTACCAGGACGATAACGACCTCTACCGCGTGGGCCGCATGGCTGAGGAGTCGCCGTATGGTGGATCGAGCCTATTCCTGCAGGAGATGACTTACCTCGGTTTTCCCGGCACGGCCGCGCGGCAGTATTACTTCTTCGTTCCGTTTCGTCCGTATCGCTCGGGTGAAGGTGGCGAAGGGCAGGCAACCATGAAGCAGGTAGACATCAGCGGTGTACTGAAAGCTAAGATCGATGCGCTTCTGCTGTTGAAGACGGCAAACGCGCAGTGGGCCTCAGAAGTCTCGGCGCGGATTGGAAAGAAAGTGGATGCGGGCGAACTTGTTCGGGCCTACGTTACAGAACTGGCGGAAACCGTTGGTAAGCCCCACGGACTCCGTCATGGCGAGGAGTTCAATCACTTGCGTCCTGTCCCGGGCTTGCCGGCTCACGTGCGTGAAAAGGCGCGGCCTAAATGAGAGAACAACTTCCACTCAACGTGGTGCATTTGTAATTATAGTGTTTTCTCCTTTCGAGCCGTGATAGAATGTTGCAATGCTCGGCCCGTGGGGTTGTCGGTGCGTGGGCATTGGCGTATCCCTTTTCACCTTGCTAGCAGCCAATCGGGCGCGATCTGAGGATACCAACTGTCCGCGATATCCAGCAGCGGCCCGAATCGAGTTCGATCGAACGTTGGAACTGGATAAGGCGTTCTCCGCCCGGCGGCGGTTTGTCAGTTCCTACCAAGCTGTGGTTCCTCCGGTCAGGAACCTGATCGACAACTGGGTCTTTGGAAAGCTAAACGCGGACGGTGTCGACGCGGCGCCGCTGACCAACGACTACGAATTCGTGCGCCGTCTGCACCTCGACCTCACCGGCCGAATCCCGACTGTCGAGCAGGCCCAGGCGTTTCTCAGCGCGACCGGTAACGACAAGCGCGACAAACTGATCGAGTCGCTGCTGAGCTCCCCGGCTTACGTGGATCAAGTCTCTCAATGGTTCCTGCAAAGGTTTCAGGTGACCAGGTCCGCCCGATATATCAGCATTCCGGAGCGCAACAATTTCTATTATTTCGTCCGCCAGTTCGTGCAACAGGATCGGCCGTATGATGCGTTCGTCCGCGATTTGCTGACCGCCACGGGAGACACCGACACCTCGCCCGGGATTGCACTACTGGGCAGGCAGGTCACGGATTTCTACGAAAACCCGACTCAAGACTGGTGGGACTCGTTCACGGATCTCTCCACTACCCAATTCCTCGGCCTCAAGACCGATTGCATTTCGTGTCATAACGGCCGCGGGCATCTGGAGAAAATTAACCTCTTTCTCACCCCTAAGACTCGCCACCAGTTCTGGGAGCTTTCGGCGTTCTTCTCGCGCACGCGGATACAGGCCATTTCCGACGACAGCGGCGGTTACCGCACCCGGTTGATCTTCAGCGATTCACAGACCGGCGCATACACGGGCAACGTCGACCCCTCCCGCCCTGGCCCTCGGCCGGCTCGCGACGGCGCTAACCCGCAACCGTACTACTGGTTCACAGAACAGCAGGTCCAATCCGGTGCGTGGCGCGCGGAGTGGGCGCGAATCCTGACTGCGGACCGCCAGTTCGCACGTGCGGCAGTCAATTATCTGTGGGCGTATTTCTTCGGCAGCGGCATCGTCGATCCTCCGGACGGGTGGGATTTCGCGCGTGTCGATCCGCGGAATCCACCGCCGCCGGAATGGCCTTCCCAGATCTCTCATCCCGAATTGCTCGAGGCGCTCGCGGACGAGTTCATTCAGTCTGGATACAGTATTCGCAGGGCGATCCGGCTGATTGTCTCGTCCAATACCTACCAACTATCCAGCCGGTATCCGCAGGGAAAATGGCTGAGCGCCTATGCGCGCTATTTCGCCAAGCGTCAAGCTCGCCGTCTGACTGCGCAACAGCTTTACGACTCGCTCACAACCGCGACAGGAACTGAGGCGCCGATCCCTGTGGATGGTATGGCCGACATTTTTCGGTATGCCAATCAACTGCCGCACCCGCGGTCGTCCCTCGACTTTCAGTTGGAGCAGCTACTTGCGTCGGCAGGGGCTGGCGACTGGGTCAATCAACTTCCCAACAATCAGCCGAGCCTTTACGGAGTCCTGGATTTCTTTAACAGCAACATTGTCGCTGGTCGCACGCGGGCATGGTCGGATCAGTTCTCGCCGCAGACGCGCCTGGCGACCTGGGTGGCCGGCGGCTTGAGCGACGCGGAGATTATTCGCAATCTATTCCTGGCGACCTTAACCCGCCCGCCCACGGATGCCGAAGTCGCGGCGATCATGAAAGTCTCGCAAGCCGACCGGCGCATGTGGCTGACCAGCGTGCAATGGGCGCTGCTCCAGAAGAGCGATTTCGGGTTCAACTACTGAGGTGGTTATGAATTGCGGATGCGGAACGCACGGCCCTTACACGCGGCGCCACTTTCTGTTCGGCGGCATCGGCACGCTGAGCACGGCGCTTCTGCGCACGCCTTCTGACGCCGCCCAAAGCAGCGCCAATCCGATTCCCCGCGCTACCGCAAAGGCGTGCATCTTTGTAAATCTCTCGGGCGGACCCAGTCACCTGGACACCTTCGATCCCAAGGACGGCCCGTGGAACCCGCGAGACGCCGATATCCGGCAGTATCCCGGCAACATCATCCTCTCGCGGCGCTTCTTTCCGATGCTGAGCGACATGACCGAGCACCTGTGCATTCTCCGCTCGGTCACAAGCTGGGAAGCGGCGCACTCGCGCGGCCAGTTCTATATTCAAACCGGACATTCCTTCAATCCCGCGTTTGCTCCCGCGTTGCCGCACATCGGCGCCGTGGTGAGCTATGAGCTGGGCGGAAAAGGGCCGCTGCCGCCGTACTTCTCGCCCAACCCGGCGGGCGACGAACAACGTCATGGATTCCTCCCGGGCCGGAACGCGCCGTTTTCGTTCTCCCCACAGGCAAACGGGCTCAACAATCTGCGGCACGACTTCTACGGGAACCAGAGCCTGGCGTTCTTTGAGAATGCCTACAACCTGCTTCAGACGCTGGAGGAGCCGCTGCGCAGCCAGCCGCTCAGCGACGACATGGCCGCCTATAGCGCGATGCTCGGTCAGGCGCGGGCGCTGGTCTATAACCCGGCGGTGAGCCCGCTCTTGCAGTTCACCAGCGCCGACGAAGCACGCTACGGCGGGGGGAATTTCGCGCGCTCGCTGATAGTCGCGCGCAATCTGGTGCGGTCCAAGCTGGGAACGGTCTTCGTGAGTGTCACCCACAACGGATGGGATCAGCATGCGCGCCAGTTCGACACGGGCAATGGGCAGAACATCTACCGGCTCACCAACGAGCTGGACCGCGGCCTCGCCAACCTGATTGCCGACCTCCGCGCGACCGGCGATCTAAGCTCGACTTTGATTGTTGCCATCGGCGAATTTGGACGCACTCCCGGCCTGCTCAACAATCGGGACGGCCGCGACCATTACCGCAATGTCATGTCCGTGCTGCTGGCCGGCGGCGGCGTGCGCGGCGGGCGAGCGATCGGCGTCACCGATGCGACCGGTTCCGTGATCGACGACTTCGGTTGGAGCCGCCAGCGGGTGATCTACGTCGAGGATATTGCGTCCACCATCTATTCGGCCCTCGGAATCGATTGGACCAAGTCGATCGAGAACACGCCACTGGGGCGGCGCTATATCTATGTCGTCGGCGCGGAAACCGGCGCCTACGGCCCCGTCGAGGAAGTCTTCGCGTGAGTTTCCGCTGCATCAGAGGGGTTGGCGCCTTCCTGCTATTGGCTGTCTTGCCGGCGCTGTGCCAGCCCCGGTACTTCGGCAGTGGGCGATTCCTTCTGGATTCGTGGGGCTCCCTGACCACCGACCCGGCTGAGGTCATCAGCGGAAGGCAATCGATCAAGGGTTCCTATTTCGGGACGGAGTCTTATCGGCCCTACGTTCGCACCGACCCCTCCGCACTACCGCTTGCGCCGAATCGCACCTACCGCATCACTTTCCGGTACAAGATTCTCACGACACCCAACAGGGGATTCGAGGTTTTGTTCTCCTCACCGACGGCCGGGAACCTAGGCAATTTCCTCCCGTCCTTCACCATCACCGGACAGGCCGGGTCTGTGGGCACAGCCACTCTGACAAACACGCTCAATTCGTTCTCCGATTACGAGGCCCGGCTGAATATCGTGGGAACGGGCGCCATCGTCGTCGATGACCTCCAGATCACCGACATGAGCACGGGACAGGTGGTCGCCTCCGAGGACGCCGAAATCGGCCTCGTCGGCATGTTCGTGCTGGCCACCAAGACGAGCTTCCTCTGGGGCGAATCCGTCAAAGTCACTGCAGCGGTTCGTGATTCCTCTGGTTCGGCGAGGTCTGGAAACGCCGTCTCGTGGTCCGTGATCCCGCCGGAGGCGGCCACCGTCGCCGCGGATGGAATCGTGACGCCACGCGCGCTGACCACGTTCACCATCCGCGCGACGTCCGGGGGCCTCACTGGCGAAGTCCGGATGCAGGCGCTACCAAAGCAGATCCGCGTGGTTCCGGAACAGGCGGTGGTCGCCGTGGGCTCCGTCCAGCGCATCCGAGCGGAGGCTCTGGATGTAAACGATCGACCGATTCCTAACCCCGCCGTACAATGGTCGATCCGTAACCAAGGCGGTGGCACGACTTCCGGCGCCACCATCGACGCGGGAGGGATGATGACCGCGGCGATCCAGTCCCGGGTGCGCGTCATCGCAAATATCAATTACCAGACCATCGTGGGGTTCACTCCACAGATGCGCGGCGAGGCCGTCGTGGAGATCCAGGCGCCGCGGACCTACCGCTTCGAACGCATCTTCGTGGGCCGGCGGGCCGCTACTTCAACGAGTGTTCTCTCCGAGCGTCCGTCGCCATTGGTTCCGACCGAAACCGGCGGCTTCGTGTTTACCGCCACGCTCGACGGCCTCGGAAGCGCTCTGCTCGAATGGAACGCCGGCGAAATTACTCCGCTGCTGCTTTCCGGGCGCTCGCATTTACAGTCCGGACAGCCGTTGATTGAGTTTGAATCCTACTCGCGAAACGTAGATGGGCAAATGCTGGTGAACGAGATCGATGCAGGCGGCCAGAGCCAGATCTCGAGCGGGCCGGCCGCTCAAATCACTCCGTTGTTGGTTACGAACTCGCCGCTATATGTGGGAGAGCGTGCGAGTTTTCGAATGCAGCGCGGCTCGCTGGCGGCCTATGGAATGAAGCTGGTCCAGGCGGGTTACGAGGATGCCGTGTCCAAGAAGTACACGCAGGGCCTGTTTCGGGGATACGGGCGAGGTTTGTCGGAAGCCGTGCTGACTCTGGACAGCGTCGAGGACTATCGCGTCTCGGTGAGTTCATGGGTTGACTGGTATGGGATCGCCGACGACGGGACTGCGTGGTTCAAAACCGAGGCCAGCGACGGCGGGGTGCCGATTCTTTGGAAGAGCCGGCTGTATCGACCGCCGGAGAGGATTCTCACCAGGGGCGATGCATTCGGAAGCGAGGTTTTTCAGGGGGTATCGGGTCTGTACACCTGGTATCCCAACCTGTTTGTGGCGCCCAACGGAGATGCCATCGTCGGCATCAACACCAACCGCGGGAACCGCTACGCGTTGTGGCGCGGGGGCAATACCGAAGCGGCGCCGGAAGTGCTGGCCGCGGCCACGAACGGCATCCATTGGTACCACCCGGCGGTCGGCGCGCTGCTCGATACCAACGTCTCGGGTCGAGGGAGTGGCCTGTATCTGTGGAATCGCGACGGTGCCCAACCGCTGGTTCTGCTGAACGACACGTCGCTCGACGGCTCGCCGGTCGAGCAGATCCTCAGCGCGACCTGCAACGCCGCCGGCACCATCTACGTGATGGTCCGGACCGCAGCCAATCCGCTGTTGATCGCGCGGATCGCGCCCGATCGTAGCATCCTTCTGAAGGCGGGCGATGCAATTCCCATCAGCGTGCCAACAGCGATTGCGTCGATGGTTCCGGGAGCGCGGAACGGAATTCCGCTGGTGATCACCGGCGGGCAGACCGGGAGCATCGCGCGGTTGGATGAGTCCGGACAGGTGACTCCGGTCATCCGGATCGGGGACCGGCTGCCGGATGGAAAGTACTATCGCGGCAGCAAGCGGGACCACGTCCGAGCGCTGCCGGACGGGCGCATATTTTTCGCCCAGGACCTGTTCACCAACGATAGCGGCATCTACATGTGGAACGAGGACCGAATCGAGATGGCGATGGGCGCGCCGATCCTTCTCGAGAACGGGCGGCGAGTCGGCGCCCCAAACTGGCTTGAGGTGAACCGCCACGGCGACATCGCCACGATCCCGGGATTTGCCTTTTCGGGGCTGTTTCTTGTTCGTGACGGCCGTGCCAGCCTGATCGTCGAGGCCAACCCAGTCATCGACGGCGTATCATTCACTGGTCCCTATGTTCCCGCAATCGACGATGCCGGTCGCGTGATCTTCCTCCTCAAGGGTCCCGGCGGCGATTACCTTGCGGCGTGGGAGAACGGCAGCGCGCGGATCATTCTCGCTCCCGGCCAGAAGATGCCTGACGGCCGCATCGTTTCCTCTGGTCTGACGCCCAAAGCCTGTTCGGACGGATTCACGGCCAACACCCTGGGAACTCTGGCGCGCTACACAGGAAGGCAATGGGAGTACCTCGTCGGAAGTTCGGACCGGCTGGCGACCGGCAACCCGGTGAACGCGTCCGTTCAAGGCAACCTGTTCGACCTCAATCACTCCTGCGATGCCGTCTTCCAGAGCCGCGATGGAGGAACCAGTCTCAACATCGCTGCACGCGTGGGCGGAAAGTACCACCAGATCCACAGCCTCGGCGATCTCACTCCGGAGGGGGATCTGCTCGTGGCTGTGGTCCAACTCCTCATCAACGATGACGGAATGATCTTCGTCCTAGGCTCCAACGACCGGGGCGAGGAAGTAATCTACCGTGCAACACCTCTGCGATAGTGAACCAGGCCGCGCAGCCTGGCAGGGTTGAAACGGTTGGAAAGCCCAACGGACCCCATCATGGCGAGGAGTTCAATCACTTGCGTCTCGCGCCGGTCTTCCCGGCCGACCTGCGTGACAAAGCACGGCCTCAGTAAGAGGGCAACCTCTGCTCCGGCCTTGACGGACCAATAACCAGGAAGTACTGTTGACCGTATCGGAAAAAATGAATAGACTGCCACTATGCACAAGGTCGTCTTCCTGGACAAAGACCCGGATTGGATTCAGTTTTCCAATGCCGGTAACTTGCGAAACCGCCTCGGACTCGATTCCGTTGAGATCGAAAAGTTGGAGACGTGCAATCTCTCCAATCTTGGTTCGGATGGGCAGTTGTACCTGATCGCCCACGGTAGTCCGACTTCCGCCGGCCCTTTTGAGCGGGCCAGTGATTTGGCTACGGTCCTCGAGCAACATGGTCTCGCTAAGACCCACAAGTTCATTAAGCTCGAAACCTGCTCTTCGGCTGCAGATCCCGACACGAGACATGAAAAATCCAACATCCCCCACTTCTTCTCGTTCGCGCATCAGCTCGCCTTGGCGTTGCGAGCGGACGGATACGCGAGCATCCAAGTGGAAGGCGGGACGGCGCCAACCGTAGTTATGCCTGGCCGCGACGTTGTGGTGGACAAATCGAAACTAGACCAAGCGGCTGAGGCTCAGGCGAGGCTCGCACTCCAAGCCTACCCGAAAGAGATCTCGCACGCCAATCACTTGATCAATTCGCTTCCGTCCAACGCAAACAAGGGGAGTTTGGCGCTGATCGCGGCGCAAGTTCAAGTGACCGTGGCCCCGTTTTTCACGTCTTTCGGAAAGGCAACTCAGCCCTTACTGAAAACGACTGGTGCCTGGAAGACTCACTAGCCCACGCCCGGCTTCGCCTCAGGGAGGATTGCAGAAATCCTCCAATTCCGATATAGTTTAGGGAGATCGCGATGAAAGCGAGCAATCTCCTCTGGAAACAGCACTTGTCCGGACGCATCGCTCCGCCCCTGGCCGCGGAGCTCGACGTGTACGAGAATGAGATCTTATTGAAAAAACAGGGGAAAATCGACGACAAGGTGTTCGCAGAAACGCGCCTTCGTCGTGGCGCATACGGCCAGCGCTATGACAATGGACAGCGGCACGATGGTGTCGCGTCGCAGACGCTGACGTATCCGTCCGATGGGACCAAGGGTCCGGGAACGCTTTGGGATGCGCCCGGGATGCAGCGGATCAAGATTCCATTCGGCGGCCTGAATGCCGAACAACTCGAAACGCTTGCCGAGCTCGCAGAAGAATACTCGGATGGAATCGCGCACATCACTACACGCCAGGATGTGCAGCTTCACTTCATTCACATCGAAGATACACCTGCGCTGATGCGGCGCCTGGCAGCCGTGGGGATCACGACACGTGAAGCTTGCGGCAACTCGATTCGTAATGTTACGGCGTGCCCGATCGCCGGAGTGTGCCACACCGAGACTTTCGATGTTACTCCGTACGCGCACGCGATAGTCTACTTCCTGCTCGGGCATCCGGACTGCCAGGACTTCGGGCGTAAATTCAAAATCGCGTTCTCGGGCTGCCGCACCGAGGCATGCGGTTTAGTGCGCATGCACGACCTCGGTGCGATCGCAGTGGTGCGTGACGGTAAGCGCGGGTTCGAACTGTATGTCGGTGGTGGACTGGGAACGGTCCCGCAGCAGGCGCGGCTATTCGATGAGTTCGTACCCGAAGGGGAGTTATTGCCGCTGGCGCAAGCTATCTGCCGCGTGTTCGCTCGACTGGGCGAAAAGAAGAACCGCAACACGGCGCGAATCAAGTTTCTGGTCTCGAAGCTGGGCATCGACGAATTCAAGCGGCTGGTGTTGGAAGAGCGAGCCATTCTCCCCCACGATGAGCGATGGACGAGTTTCATACCAGCAGTGCCGAAGTACAAAGAAGAAGCTTTGAAGGCGGCTTCGCTTCTGCAAATCGAGCCCGCCCGCGATCCGGGATTTGACGAGTGGTACAAGACCAATGTGTACCGCCAGAAGCAGGCTGGCTACGCGACCGTTACGATCGCCCTGCCTTTGGGTGACATCACCTCGGATCAACTTAGAATCGTTGCCGATCTTGCTCGCAAGTACGTGAAAGAGACGATCCGCTCCACGGTTGAACAGAATCTCGTATTGCGCTGGGTGAGCGAAGGCGATCTGCCTGCGCTCTACCGGGATTTGAAGGCAGTGGATCTGGCCGCACCCGGCGCCGGAACGATCGTGGATCTGACCGCATGCCCGGGGACGGACACTTGCAAGCTCGGCATTTCGTCCTCGCGGGGATTGGCAGGCGAGCTGCGGTCGCGGCTGAGCGAGAAGCAATTCGTGATGGATGAGGCAATCCGAAATCTTCGGATCAAAGTCAGCGGCTGTTTCAATTCCTGCGGGCAGCATCACGCCGCCGAGCTGGGTTTCTACGGTGTCAGCCGAAACAAGGGCGGTTATACCGTGCCGCACTTCCAGGTCGTGCTGGGAGGGCAGTGGCGCAATAACGTCGGCTCGTACGGACTTGCGATCGGCGCCGTTCCTTCCAAGCGCATCCCGGAAACGGTCGATCGCATCACCAGCCGGTATCTTGCTGAACGGCAGGCCTCGGAATCATTCCAGGACTATATCAAACGGATCGGTAAAGCAGCGTGTAAGAGCATGCTCGAAGATCTGATGGTCGTCCCTGGTCACGACCAGGCTCCCGAGTATTACGTCGACTGGGCCGACGCCCGCGAATATACGATCGGCGACATCGGCATCGGGGAATGTGCCGGCGAAGTGGTGAATCCGATCGATTTTCAACTTGCCGCATGCGAGCGCGAGGCGTTCGAGGCGCAACTGGCATTGGAAGCTGGTGATGCGGCGAAAGCGGCGCGGCTCGCATACGAATCGATGCTTCACGGCGCCGCGGCACTGATCCGGCGGCGGATTCCCGTATTCGCCGACGATCCCGATACAATCCTGGCTCACTTCCGCACGGAGCTCTTCGATACACAACTTTTCTTCGATCCATTCGCCGGACCCAAGTTTGCGCACTACTTTTTCAAAGCCCACGAACGGCGCAATCAGGATGTGACCTCCGAGCGAGCGCATCAGTTGGTGGAAGAGGCGCAACTGTTCATCGAAGCTTCCCATGCCTGCTACGCACGGATGAGCGCGCAGCCGTTGGCCGCAACAGTGTCCTGATGCAGCATCTCCGAATCAAGATTTTTGCGGAAACTACGCGAGCCTTCGCTCTTGGCGATGCCATTCCGGTCTTCCACCGCTGGATACAGAAAGGCGCCCTCCCCGAAATGCTAATCGACGTCGCCGACTACCGTCATGTTCCGGCCGGCCCCGGAGTCGTTCTGGTCGGGCACGATTCGCATTACAGTCTCGACAGCGGGAAAAATCGCTTCGGACTGCTTTACACGCGCCGTACCTCTCAGAATGGCACGGTGGATGATCGGTTGCGCGACGCATGGAAAGCCGCCCTCACCGTGTGCGACCTGCTCGAGAAGGAGCCGGAATTCGCCGGTAAGCTCCGCTTCCGCCGTGGAGAGTGCGAAGTCAGTGTGAATGACCGTCTTTTGGCGCCGAACGACGATTCCACCTGGCAAGCGGTCGAACCGTCCATGCGGAGGCTGTTCGACGAAGTCCACGGGCCCGGCAAGTATACGCTTGAGCGTCGTGGCGAGCCGCGCGAGCTATTCACAGTCTCGGTGTCTTCTACCTCCTAGCCTAGCAGGGAGCGGACGCGACTCCCGAGAACGGCTCGGATCAGAATGTTCGCATCCAGCACCAGGCCCTTGCGGGCAGCGCTCATCGGCGCTTGCCCGCTCGCCAACGCTTGAAGTCTGCGACGAGCTCGTCTTCCGTGATACCCTTCGCGGCTAACAGGGTATCCAGGCGGGCTGCGGCCTCCTTCAGCGCTCTCCGCTCCTCTTCCGAGCGCTTGCGTCGCGCCGGGATGAAATACCCAACCGTGTCGCCATGCCGGGTAATCGCAATCGGCACGTCGCTTTCAAGCAGGTACGTGGCGAGCTTTTCCCGGAACTCCCGGATGCCGACTTTTACTGGTTCCACGAGCGCTCCTGTGTACAGATCTGTACACATTATACGACAATCGCCGCGATACCTGCCGAGGAATCTGACACCAAAGCGCCCGCGGTCCAAGAGTTGTGCAGCAGCTTGCTGCACAACTGGTCTCATAAGGATGATGCTGCTCAAGAATGTATTGACGAGCGCGCTGCTCACGGTTTTGTGAAGTTGGCGCTCACGAACGAACCCTGCAACAGCTTGTTGCACCATTCCCGATGCTCGGCGCCGGGCGATGACAGCGGACGACCGTGGCTCTCACTCCTCGTGGACTGCATTCGGCGGTTCAAAAACAGTTGTAAATTATTGAATTTCTTGGTGGCCAGGGACGGAATCGCACAGCACTACACGGGTTTCCCGCTGCCGGTGACCGGCCTTTTCCTCAATCCTAGGATGGACTGGGCTGCATGATCCGTGCGAAGTTGGACTGGCATGTCCCTGGAGAAAGTGGTGTGTCCAGGCGTGCCGACCCGCCGCCGCCGCGGCTCCACCGGCAACGAAAGGCGCTATTGGCTCAGACGTACAGCAAAGGGTACTCCCATCTTGTGTACGAAGAAGACGAGCAGCTCAGCGGGCTCCGTCTTGCTCAGAACCCGATAGAACCGGTGAACATGCATGGGCGGCTCGTAGAAGACGTCACCCGCGCGGTAGACCTTGGGCGGATCGGGATCGACCTGGCTCTCGACCTCTCCTTTCAGGAGGTAGGCAAACACCGGCCCAGGGTGCTGGTGAGCGGAAGAGACCGATCCTGGATCCCTGATGATCTTTATTACGCTCACTTCCTGATTTGTAAGGTCCGCCAGCGGCTGCTGCAAGAGTGGCTTCACGCCCAGAGGTAACGCGGCCGTGTTCTGGAAAACGAGGATCTTCGCCGCTTCGGTTTTGCTCACGTTCCGAAAGACACGGTGGACCTGCTTGGGACGCTCATGGAAAAAATCACCCGCGCGGTAGACTCTCAGCGGGTCCGGATCGACCTGATTCTCGATTTCTCCCGCGAGGACATAGGCGAAGACGACTCCTTCATGTGTATGAGTCGGCGCCGACCGCCCCGGTGGCATATCGAGGATGAACAGGGACATTGTCGGTTCAGTTGTATTTCCCAGCGGCCCTTCTATCAACGTTTGTCCATGCAGTGGCGCACTGTAGCTGCCCAGCACACAGAAGACAGCCGGTGCCAGGATCAGGAAGCGATGGAGTTCGCGTCGCATTGTCATGACTATTTCGTATCTCCAGGATTGAATATGTTGGTTTTGGGTGGAATTCAGACCACGCGAACCAGAATTCCGCTATGAGGATCAAGGGCTTCAGTCGCAATCCCTCAAGCGATCCTGCCAGGCACAGACCGTACGCATCCCAAGTGGATCCGGTTTCGAGATCCGCCAGCTTGCTCGCCTCATCGTCCAATGGGCGGAATCGCAAGGTCCTGCGTTTCACCCGCGCCTCGAACGCAGTGGTCGTATCGGATCCGGGTTGGTGAACGATCAATACCGGAGTCTGACCCACCTTTTCGTTGACCACATGCACCTTGCGCAGCACGGAAAAGGGAAACGCCACGGCCTCTCCGCCGATTTCCAATCTAGCTACGGTTTCCCACGGGCGCAAACGGTTGTCCTGACCGAATGCGCCTTCCGGCGCCGGTCCGGTCCCGAGCCTCGTCTCCCTGATGACCTTGTTCACATACGGCATCCGCTCGACGTATCCCGGCAGCGGCTTCAGCACCAAAGTCCCTGGATGGAGCCTCTTCCATTCCGCCCAGTTCGTGCGCAGAAACGGGTAGAGTTCAAGCCGAGTACCCTTGAGTGGTCCGGAGATCGCTGTTCCCGTCGCCTGCTGCCAGCGGCTGCCCGTTTCGCGGTCCTTTAAAACGTCATTCCCGCCGATCAAGCCCTCGAGTCCGGTCGAATCGAGGTGGAGAATGCGCCCTTTCGCCTGCATCGTGAACACGACGCCCGTGTTGCAGATTCCGCACCAGGTGACGGCGATCGGGCCGTCCGGCATCTGGTCGTGGACGACACCGTGTTGTCCAACATCGGCAGCCGGGTACGCCTTAGCGATGCCGCCGCTCGTGACCCCAATCACTACATCGCTGCCGGAAAGGAAAGTGGCCTGCGTAGCCGGAACGAACTCCGGATGATCGACGGAGGTGTGCGGCGTCTTGGGTGGTCTTGTATCCTGAGCAAGGGCTAAGCTGGCGCTCATAACGAGAGCTAAGGCCACGACGACGTTGAGGCAACGAACGAATCCTGTCTTCATGTCTGTTCCCTTGCCGAGCTTCTCACGGCTCTGAGTTCGACTATTGCATGAGTGGTGACACGTGAGAAGAGCCAAGATTGAGCGGAAGGACCGGGCCAAGAAGAACTTAACCGGCGCGTCCTCGCGCGTCGCGATGGAACTCGATCGCCAAAGCAAAACTCCCTATTACCGGCAAATCTATGAGCGGCTCTCGGACGCGATCGTTCATGGAGTATTGCGTCCAGGGGAGCGGCTCCCGTCGGCCAGGAGTCTTGCGAGCCACCTCGCCACCTCGCGCGGAACCATCGACCTGGCCTATGACCTTCTGTCGGGCGAAGGGTATGTTCAGAGCCTGGGCGCGGCCGGTACTGTCGTAGCGCCAGACTTCAGCGGTGGTCTTAAACCGCCCGTGTCATTGACGCGCCGCCCGCCCGCCGAACCTGCACCCGGAACGTTCACAGTCAAACCGTTCATGATGGGATTGCCCGCACTTGACGCCTTTCCTCGCAAGCTGTGGGCCCGCCTTTCCGCAAGGCATGCCCGTGCATTGACCAGCCCCGCCATGGTCGTGCCAGATCCCGCCGGATACGGGCCTTTACGCAACGCCATTGCTTCCTACCTTGCGGTCTCTCGGGGAATTCTCTGTTCCACAGAGCAGGTGATCATCACATCGGGTTTCCAGAGCGCTCTGGGCCTGATTACCCGAGTCCTTTTCAAGCCGGGCGACCAGTTCTGGCTGGAAGATCCCTGCTATTTCATTGTCCGAAGGGCACTGCAAGCGATCGAGGCCGATGTCGTGGGAGTGCCAGTCGACGCAGAAGGAATCGAGGTTGCAGTCGGAATCGCCAAAGCTCCACGTGCCCATTTCGCCTATGTGACGCCATCGCACCAGGCTCCTCTGGGAGTGTCGTTGAGCCTGGCGCGGCGCACGGCCCTGCTGTCCTGGGCGGCAAGCGCGGATGCCTGGATCATCGAGGACGACTATGATAGCGAGTTCCGTTACGGCAGCCGGCCCCTGCCGGCGCTGAAAAGTCTTGACCAAGCCGGCCGCGTCCTATACGTAGGTAGTTTTAGCAAAGTCCTGTTTCCGGGCCTGAGGCTCGGATATGTTGTGGTCCCGGAATCGCAGCTCGACCGGTTGAAGCGGATGTGTCAATTGCTGTACTGCGACCGGCCGGTACTCAACCAGGCCATCGTCGCGGACTTTATGACGGAAGGCCATTTCGCTCGCCACATCAAACGAATGCGCAAGCTCTACGCGGATCGCCGCGCCGCAGTCGCTGCTGCCCTCGTGGATGTCTTTGGCAGGAAGATCGAACTGCAATTACAGGCAGGCGGAATGCACCTTCTGGCGCGCCTCCCGGGGTGCAAGAGTGATGTCGATTGGGTTGCGCGTGCCGCCTCTCACGGGCTTGCGCCAGTTGCTTTGTCGGAGTGGCGCGTGGAAGAGGACTGCGGGCAGGGGCTTCTCTTGAGCTTTACCAATATTCCTCCGCAGAATGCCAACGAGGCCGCGCTGCGGCTTAAGCAAGCCATCAGCGGAACTGGCAAGCGAGTTCAGGGCGCTTGACCCGGGCTCGCCGCTTACTCGACGTAGCGGAAGTTGGGCCGGCTCGCTATTACCCGCGTTCCTGGCTGTGAGCACGCCCCCAATTGGACGACTCAGAAAGCATACCGACCCACCGCGGCGCCGCTCACGTGGCTGCTTGCGGGCATCGCAAACCGCGAATCAAGCGTGCGATCTGAACGCTGTTCCCCTATTCAGATAGTTCGAATCGAGCCGCGTTCGGCGGTTCCAAACCAGTCTAAGTTATTGATTTTATTGGTGGCCAGGGACGGAATTGCACAGCACTACACAAGGCTTCAACTGCGCGTGATTGGTCTGCAGCTCAACCCGCGGCTGGATGTCGCCGCGTGATGGGCGACCGGAAACTGTAGAGAAGTTCTCCCCGGAGAGGCTTGATGTGGACTCGTCAGGATCGACTCCAATTCCGGGAAGATAGCCTGGTTCGCGGCGCAGGGTTGGCGGGCGTAGCACAGTCGCCCCAGCGCCTCGGGTCAGTCACACTACTTGCCGCTGAGATTCGCCATCCAGATGTTCCCCGTTCTTTCCTCGAGGTTGAAGATCATCAGATCTCTAGTCACGGAAATGTCCAGGAATTGTATTCCGGCGTTCATGAGAGACGTTCGGGCGCCATGGGAATGATAAACATCGAAGGGAGTTCCAATGGGACGCTTGGTCGCCGGATCCAGACGTTGCGCGCGGATGCACCGGAAGCCGTCGCGGTCGGAAGTATAGTAGAGGAGCTTTCCGTCC
>Ga0187893_10008118_pt1 | contig 16772 bp, 11 predicted proteins | sample MA1701074metaG_FD_139574 | JGI IMG/M metagenome (GOLD analysis project Ga0187893, IMG submission 139574) | White microbial mat communities from a basaltic lava cave in the Kipuka Kanohina Cave System on the Island of Hawaii, USA - MA170107-4 metaG ...
CGCACTTGCCTCCGTCCCTCTCTCGGTACGAGTCTGATGAAGACGAGGCCGATGTTTCCGGGGAGGCCCTCATTTATGCTCCGCTGACATCGAGGTCGCTAAACTTGGTGGCGTAAGAGCTGATTTACTGTCCAGTCCTTCGTTCTCATCGCCATATTCGTTGAGGAGATCCGCAGGGCAGAAAGCCAACCCGGGTTCTTCCACGCCCATCAGTTTCCGCCGTAAACCGTAGCGAATCTGTCAAAAAAACGTCTTAGTTTGTCACGACTGTCAGTTCTTGCCGGGCTCATCTTGCCGATTCACTACGGCCTACGAGAGGGTTAACGCCGCCTGGAGGGACGTTAAGTCTCAGTTGAAGAGTGTATTGAGAAAGCCTCGTCCCAATCTTACCTATTTGTCGAGTCCACGAAGGTCTGGCGGGATGATTGCCTTTCAGCCTGCGGAGGCCCCTCGCCAAAAGGGTGACCCAGAGGAGAGATGATTCGTGCGGGGACCCACTGGTTTGAATTCCAAGTTTTGTCGCCATGCAATAACGCTCATTGTTTGCCTCTTTGCGTTCTCAAGCTTCGCTCAGGCACAGGTAACGCATTTCGTTTCCTCGTCCCTGCCTGATGTGGTGAAGACGGGAGTTGCTGAGGTGCTTGGTGAAGTGCGGCTCACCAAGGATATTGCTGGGCAGACCACCTCCGGCAGCACAATTACGTTCACTTACGACGTGGCAATCACCAATTTGTTCTTCGGATCGCTGCCGATGAATATTGTCACGAACTCCATCTCCGATTCGGGTGGCATCACCATTAGTGCGTCGGGCGGATGGATTAACGCCGGAGTTACCGCCACGGTATCCAACGTTGGAGGATTAGGTCAGCTTGTCGTCACCGTGCCCAACGGCTTAAACCTGTCGGTTGGAAACTACCTGGCGGTAAATGGAGTGCGTGGCAACGTTACCAGCAAGCCGCTGAACGCCACCGTGAGCGTTTCGCTGGATGCCACGCCTGGAGCCCATGCCTTTACCAATGGCACGACCGCCAACCTGGCGACAGCCAAACAGGGCCTGGCAGTCAGTGCTTCAGGAGTGACCAATCCTGTGTGCAACGCGCCGTCAAATCCGATCGTTACCGTGGCCGAGGGGTTCGCGGGCGCTTTCGTTCAGCATGTAGCGGTGGGCGGAAGTACGCCACAGTCACCCCGAGGTGGATACGGTGCCAGTGCCAACACGCAAATCCAGATCGTCCTCACTGGTCTGCAAAGCGGCGTGTCTCTCAACTGGCCCGATTATGTAACGGGTAGCGCGGGGACCGGCACCTTAGTGATCGTTAGCGAGAGTTCCAGCTCGGCTCTGTATCAGTACAGCACCACCAGCCAGGCTACCAGCGACTCAGTAGTCGAGTCTTTTGGAGTCATTCCTGTGGTCACGATGACGTCGACAGCTGCCGTCGGCCAGGCCACGGTGCAAGCGCAATTGCTCCCGGTTGCTGCAGCATCCAGTATGCCTCGTTATGACGACCCGCTACAGCCCAGCAGCGCGCCCAACCTTATCAACGTAATTGGATGTAATCCCGCGCCGATACTAACGGCCATCAGCCCGACTTCGATCACCGAGGGACAATCGCCCTTCACACTAACAGCCACCGGCAGCAACTTTGTGAATGGTTCAGTCGTGCGGTGGAACTTGAGCGCTCGCGCGACGTCATTTGTAGACAGCACCCAACTGCGGGCCGACATCCTGGCGAGCGATATTGACACTGCGGAGCCGGTTTCAGTGACGGTTGAGAGTCCAGGACCGGGCGGTGGGATCTCGGTTGCGCTGGCCTTCACTATCAACGCTGTGAACCCAGTTCCGAGCCTGGCTTCGATTAATCCCACTGCTGCCACCGTCGGCGGTGCCGACTTTATTCTGACGGTAACAGGCGCCAACTTTGCGGCTGGCAGCGTGGTGCGCTGGAACAACGCAGCCCGATCTACGACTGTCGTTAATGTCTCGACGCTGCGTGCCGACATCCCCGGCGCAGATATCGCTTCGGCCGGTACGGCGACGATTACCGTTTTCAGTCCCACGCCCGGTGGCGGTACCTCGAACCCCGTGACCTTTACCATCACCAATCAGGCGCCTGTCCCTACGGTGACCAGCATCAGTCCCTCGTCAGGCACAGCGGGCTCTGGCAACTTTCAGATCGTCGTCACTGGCACCAATTTTACAACTGACTCCAAGGTGCGGTGGAACGGTGTTGACCGAAATACGACGTTTGTGAGCAGCACTGAGGTCCGTGCGGCGATCAACGGCAGCGACCTGGCGGCTGTAGGCACCGCCAGTGTCACCGTGTACAACGCTCCGCCCGGTGGAGGCACCTCGAGCAACGCTATTTTTACGATCAACAATCCACTGCCAACGATTACCGGCCTGAGTCCCAATTCAGCGCTAGTGGGCAGTTCCGCGGTTGTGGTTACCGTCAATGGCGCCTACTTTGTGAACGGCTCGGTTGTGACTTGGAACGGAAGCGACCTCACGACCACTTTCTCAAGTGCGACGCAGTTGCGAGCGACGATTCCCGCGGCGAACATGACGGCTGCTGGCGTCTTCAATATTGCTGTGGTTAACGTACCGACAGGCGGCGGGACTTCAAATGCCGAACCGTTCTTCGTAGGCAACCAGGTTCCCACGATCAGCTCCATCACCCCGACGACACGGGTGCAAAACGGTGCAGCATTTACGTTGACGGTGAATGGAACGAAATTCTTCTCCGGATCGGTCGTTCGCTGGAGTGGACAAGTCAGGCCAACGACTTTCGTCAGCAGCACACAGCTGACCGCGGACATTCCCGCGACGGACCTGGCGACTGTTGCAGCTGTGAGCATCACAGTCTACAACCCGGAAACCGGTGGTGGCGCTTCCAACGCCCAAACGCTCAACGTGAACAATCCGGTGGCGGCCATAAGCAGTCTTTCACCCGCGGGAGCTACGGTCGGAGAGCCCGGGCTGACGCTGACTGTAGATGGATCAAACTTTGTTACTGGTTCGAAAGTGCGATGGAACGGCACTGATAGGGCAACGTCCTACTTGAGCCCGACGCAGCTGCGAGCTACGATTCTGCCGGCCGATCTGGTGAGCGCAGCAAATGTTAGCGTGACCGTGTTTAATCCGACTCCGGGCGGTGGTTTGTCTCCAGCCCAAGCGTTTGTCGTGAGCAACTCGGGACCGGTAATCAACAGCCTGACGCCCAATTCGCTCGCAGCTGGTAGTGCAGGCTTCACCTTGAGTGTGAAAGGATCCGGATTCGTGTCCGCTTCGAAGGTGCGATGGAACGGGGCGGACATCGCGACGAAGTTCGTAAGCTCGACGGAGTTGACGGGAACGGTCGTGGCGTCCGCTCTCTCTCAGCCCGGAACCGCGAGTGTGACGGTATATACTGCCGGGCCAGGCGGCGGCACCTCCAGTCCCCGGACGTTTACCATCGGGTCACCCGTCGCGATCACGACCGGTGTCAGCCCGAACACAGCCCTTGCCGGTGGAGCAGGGTTGACTCTCACGGTGAATGGCAGCCGTTTCATCAGCACCTCCAAAGTGCTTTGGAATAGCGTGGAGAAGATAACGCGGTTTGTCAGCAATTCTCAGTTGACGGCGACGATCTCCAGCACCGACCTGAGCGAAGCGGGAACTGTCCTTGTCACCGTTCTCAATCCTGACAACGGCGACGAACTTTCGAATGCACAAACATTCACCATTAACAACCCGGTACCGGCCATTGTGAGCCTGAATCCTTCACTGGCTCGTGTTTCGGAGACACCATTAACGCTGACAGTAAACGGCAGCAAGTTCGTCAGTACTTCCAAGGTGCGATGGAAAGGAGCTGACCGGCCTACCACGTTCGTGAGTGCGACACGACTTACGGCCGACATTCCAGCCACTGACCTTGCTACCACCGGCTCGGCGAATGTCACAGTTTTCAACCCGGTGCCTGGCGGCGGGAACTCCAACGCGCTGAGCTACACCATTGCTAATGCGCTGCCCTTGATCAGCAGCTTGAGCCCTGGCTCCGCTCTGGCGGGAGCCGGGGCACTCACTTTGACTGTGACCGGCAACTACTTCCTGAACACTTCCAAAGTACGATGGAATGGCTCGGATCGGAGCACCACTTTCGTTAATGCAAAGCAGTTGCTGGCCAGTGTGACCGCTGCTGACGTCGCCAGTGTTGGCACCGCCAATGTCACGGTGATTAATTCTGCTTTGGACGGACCGTCCGATGCCATCAGCTTTTCAATCAGTCCTCTCATGGTAACGCGGCTGAACCTCACCCCATCGAGTGTGGTTGGGGGTGGGAGTGTGACGGGGACGCTGCTGCTCAATGGCCCTGCGAGTCCCTCAGGGACGCTGGTGTCTTTGTTCAGCAGTAACCGGACCGTTGCCTCGGTCCCGTTTAACATCCGCGTTCCGGCGGGATCTTCGTCGGCATCGTTTCCCATCACGACCCAGGAGGTATCTTCGACCAGCAGTGTCGTCATTTCTGCGGTCTATGGGGGAATCACCCGCCGGGCGACGCTTGCGGTGGGAGGCGTGTCCACGACCATCAACGATCCCAGTTCGACGGTGTTTGTGCCCATCGTTCTGAGTTCCTCGGGGGCCAACGGGTCGTTCTTCACCTCGGCGCTCACTTTGACAAATCGCGGCTTTAAAGATGCATTGATCGACTTCACTTATACCTCGGCCTTTGGCGAGGGAACTGGCAAGGTTTCCGACGTTTTGCTGGCTGGCCAGCAACGTGTCTTTACGAATGCAATCAGCTATCTCAAATCGCTTGGGTTGCCGATTCCTGACGACGGAAACCGCGGAGGCACTCTGAAGATTCGCTTTTGGGGCATCGGCGCTTTTTCGGATGTCGCTGCGACGGTGCGGACCACAACGGCGGTGACAGGTGGACGCGCAGGATTGTCCTACCCGGCGGTTCCGCTGATTTCGACTTTGACCGTGCCTGCCTATCTTTTCGGATTGCGTCAGAATGCGACTGACCGCTCCAATGTTGCAATTCAGAATGTGGGTACCGAAGAGGAAGGGGACGTGACGGTCAGCCTTACGGTTTACTCCGGAGAGAGTGAAGTCCTGCCCGTCGTGTTGCCTGACATTACGGTCCCCCCCGGCGGTTTCAGACAACTTAACGGAGTGCTGGATGTTGCGGGCTCGGGCGTCGGCAATGGCTACGTCCGTGTCGAACGCGTCGGGGGTACGGCTCCCTACTATGCCTACGGAGTCATCAACGACCAGGCTAACTCGGACGGGTCATTTGTCGCACCAGTTCCTGAAACCGAACTACGAGGCCATGAAGGCCTCACCCTTCCAGTCCTTGTCGAGGCTGGAACATTTGCCAGCGAACTGGTGCTTACGAACGCCTCAGGTGTCACGCGAACTGTCCGCGCCAGTTTCGTCGCCGATGGCGTCCAAACTCCGGATGGGAGCGCCGTCTTCACCTTGCAGCTGGCCCCTGGCCAACAGGCTATCTACCCTGATTTTGTTCAGACACTCAGAGGCAGTGGAGTCTCGGGCATTCCACCTGCAGGAAGCCCATTGGCAGGTGCCCTGTTTGTTACCGTGGATGGCCGCGATGTAAGCGGCCTTTTCGTTGGCGCTCGCACCTCGGCTCCAGGCGGGGGCGGTCGCTACGGTCTGTTTTATTGCGGCGTTCCTTACGGTTCTGCAGCCAGCAGCACCGCCTGGCTCTATGGTTTGCAGCAAAACCTCGAGACTCGCAGCAATCTGGCTCTTGTCAACACGGGCGAGACCGACAACAGCACAGACGTATTCCAGATCGACCTGTTCGACGGAGATACGGCCGCCCGGGTAGCGACAATTGAAGGCATCGCGCTCGGACCCAGGCAGTGGATTCAGTTTCAGATGATCCTGGACCAGTACGCTCCAGGGACGCGTCAAGGCTACGCGCGCATCGTCCGTAGGGCAGGGACTAATCCCTTTCTTGCTTATGCGGTTCTGAACGACGGAGGCGAACCCGGTGCGCGTACCGGAGACGGTGCCTATGTCGCGATGGATGCCGAAGAGTAGTTTATAGGCATAAACAGACTCTCGGAACCGCTCAGACCTCTTCCCATTTCCATTTAATGCTACCGGGTGCCGGGGCAAGGATTACGGCCCGATCCATTGACGCAGGCTCTGAAAGGCACTCGCAGTAGATCAGCCTGCCTGAGCGACTCGAATCCGGCAGAGCGCAGTTGGAGGTGCTGCCCTTACTACGCCGCTTAGAGCGATCGTCATCATCTACTAGTTTCCCGAAGAGCTTCTTGGCTGCCGGGGTTTTGCCGGAATGTGCGGTGTCACGGAAGCAAATAAGATCAGAGCCAAAGCGGCCCTGCCGGAAAAGCGGGCCTGTTCAATGACAGAGTGACTCTCTGCCAACGATGTAGAGTGCCTTTCGACTGTTCCCTCGTCCTCTTGCGCCACCTTTTTTCCAGAGGTTCTTGCCTAGTAGATTTTGCCGAGTATCGTTGCATGCCCATTGTCTCGATGGTCTTGAAACTTGACTGCCGGGAGAGTAGTGAATCAAAACAACCACTTGGGCTGAATTGGCGACGTGCCTGACTTTGGCAGGCCTGTTGCAAATGAGAGCGCGACTAGGTGGAAGACGCAAGGAGTTCACAAATGAGTTCAATCAGCACCAGCAATTTGTTAGGAACCAACCAGAGTACCGAGGGCACGCCGGGAAAGGGCACGAGGATAGTGCCGGGCGGAGAACTCGGTCAGGATCAGTTTCTGAAACTGTTGACGGCTCAGCTCCAGCATCAGGACCCGCTTGAGCCGCAGGCGAGCGCGGAATTCATTGCGCAACTAGCCACCTTCAGCACCCTCGAAAAATTGACTTCTATCGAAGGGCTCTTGAGGAAAAGTCTGGGCATGGGCGTGGTAGCAGAAAAGTAGAACGCCGCAGGGCGAATTTGCAGCATCCTTCAGTGGAAGGATGAAAGGACGATCTCATCATGGCACTTACTTCACTTTACTCCGGTCTGGCAGGACTTAACGCCAACTCGCTGCAGCTGAGCTTGATTGGAAACAATCTTTCAAACGTCAATACTGCAGGATACAAGAGCAGTTCTGCCTCGTTTCAGGACATGCTCAGTCAGACGTTGAGCGGGGGCAGCGAGCGTACCAACCCACAACAGATCGGGTTGGGAAGCATGGCAGCCGGGACGAACATGAACTTCACTCAAGGCAGCCTGCAAACCACTGGGATCAGCTCCAACGCTGCGATTCAGGGCGGCGGCTTTTTTGTAATCAGCGACGGTCAAGGAACTAGTTTCACCCGCTCGGGCGACTTTCATGTGGATGCCTCGGGCAACCTCGTGACCGCTGATGGTGCCTTCGTTCAGGGTTATACGACCAAGGACCCAGTGACCGGTTCAATCGTCGCAAACGGGCCTTTATCAAACATCAACATGCCCCCCGGAACCTTGTTTCCGCCGACTTCGACTACGAACCTGCGGTTGATCGCCAATTTGGATGCCAATGCCGCTGTCAACGACACCTTCAGCACCAGCGTGCGTGTGATTGACTCCCTCGGAGCCAGCCACCAGTTAACCATCACGTGGACTAACACCGGACCGGGGGCCTGGGATTATGACATCACCATCCCCGCAGTGGATGTCGGCGGGTTAAGCACCGATCCGCCGGTGAGCGTGGGCACGGGCAGCATGGCCTTCGATGCAGCCGGTGTACTGACCACACCGGCGGCCGACTTTGACATCGAGGTCACTGGCTTCAGCAACGGCGCTGCCGACATGACGACCGCCACCAATAACGCGATTAACTTTGACCTGTTCAATCCCGATGGCACAGCCAACCTCAGCGGCTTTGCTGCCCCGTCGGCAACCTCGTCGAGCTCCCAAAACGGGTTCTCAGCCGGTTCATTGTCGTCGTTTGCCATTGGCATCGACGGCACCATTCTGGGCATCTTCAGCAACGGCCAGACGGCGGAGCTCGCAAGACTCTCGTTAGCCTCGTTCAACAATACCAATGGTCTGTTCAAAACCGGCCAAAATCGTTTCAGTGCCTCCGTGTCTTCGGGCGAGCCAAGTTTTGGCGTGCCTGGCGAGGGTGGCCGGGGAACGACAGCCGGCAGCGCACTGGAACTGTCAAACGTAGATATCGCGAACGAGTTCATCAACATGCTGATTGCCCAGCGTGGGTATCAGGCCAACTCCAGAATCATCTCCACGACCGACTCGGTTCTGCAGGAGGCGATTAATCTGGTTCGGTAAGCGTTAGTCTGAGCGCCCAGTTCGAACTTCGGCCCCGGAAGCGCCGTTTGTGCGATTCCGGGGCCTTCCTGCTCGTTTTCCGCATTTCTCTCTCCTGACAAGTGCAGTCAATTTTCTGGCACGAAATCTCGGTGTTCCAGACTCCACCCTTCGATCCTACGCTCCTAAATACATTGGCAGCCACAGCTTAGCGTAGACCACAGCGAGCTTTTCGCATTGGAACCCCCATTGCTAATCAGTTGTTCGCAGGTGAACTTGCGTATAAGGACGGAGCAAATGTCAACTGAACCGAAAGACAAAGCCACCGCGGGAGCCGCGCCAAAGAAATCGAAGATGATGCTCGTTATTATTCTCCTGCTCGTGGTCGTAGCAGGGGCTGGTGGCTTCTTCGGCTGGAAATACTTCAAGTCAGCCAAAGCAGACACAACAGGCCACGCTGATGCCTCCGGTCATGGCGACGAGGAAAGCGGCGACACGGAGGACCGCCAAAAGAAGGCCAAGAAGAACAAAAAGAAGGACAACGTGCACGGCGACGGGGCGACAATCAGCTTCGAGCCGTTCCTGGTGAATCTGGCGGACAAGGAAGCCAGCCGGTACGTAAAGACCTCGATTCGCCTTCTGGTTGCAAACAAGGAATCCGCTGAGGCCGTCGCCAAAGGCGAAACGCTCATGCCCCGTCTGCGCGACACGATCCTAACGTTGTTGTCTACGAAGACAGCCGAGGAAATGACCAGCAACGAAGGCAAGGAAAGGCTGAAAAAAGAGATTCTGGAAAAGGTAAATGAGTATTTACCTGAAGAAGGGGCTCAAGAAGTGTTCTTCACGGACTTTGTAGTGCAGTTCTAGCTCGGGCGTCCCAACTTACGCGAGCGAGGCAGCCATGTTATGCGAGTGAAGAGTGATCCCGTGAAACTCAGCGAATCGGCATGCATTGTGGACGGATCTCTAAACACTGCCGGAATGGAGAGGCAGCAACATGAACCCAGGCGAAACGCAACAAACTGATGCGCAACCGGTCCCAGCCCCATCGGCAGAGTTGCCGCAAACCAAGGAAGCAGGAGGCGAGCTGAAACCCTTTCTCGGTGTGCCGCTAAACGTCACCATCGAACTCGGCCGCTCCCGGCTCAGCATCGGTGAGCTGCTTGAACTCGGCTATCACTCCGTGTTCATGCTCGACAAGGCAGCCGGAAACAATTTGGATGTCTATATCAACAACGTGCTGATTGGTCGCGGAGAAGTAGTGGTTATCGAAGACCGGGTTGGCATCAAACTCAATGAGATCTTGGAGAATCGTGCATAACTTTCTGGTCAAAACGTGCTGGGTAATTCTTCTTGCCTGGTTTTGCGGCGTGAACAGTGTTGTGCATCTCGCCCGTCCCATCGGCGGAGAGCCTGTTACAGACGAGGCAGTCGCGATCTCGTCGAAGTCCACGGAAACGCCTGTAGGGCCTAAGAACGCTTTGCCCTTTCCGTCGAATTTGCCCCCGGAGGTTCCCTTTCGGGGGGATGCGGAGTTGTTCTCGTCGGCGACCCGCGCGACTGGTTCGGTGGTTCTGCTTGTGAGTCTGATCTTGATGGGCTCGTTCCTGCTAAAGCGCTACTGGCCTGGCCGATTCGGGGCGGTGCTGGGAGAACGGTACATTGAGGTGCTCGAAACTGTTGCACTTGGAGAGCGGCAGAGCCTTACGTTGGTTCAGATTGGCCAGTCGCGTTTGCTTCTCGCCCGAACAACGGGCAGCATTACGCTGCTGGACCGGGCGGAAGTAACGACAGGTGCCGTCGTTGACACTGAACTGATAGCGCCAGCGGAACGGGGAGAAAGAAGCGGAAATGAACCCGTTAGTGCGCCCACAAGTGTTGCATCCGTGGTGGGGCGAGTAAGAGGCTGGGTGAAGTCGATAGTGGCCAAAGTTAAAGCAACGCTTCAGCTTTTGACCCAAAAGACCCGCAGAAGACCGGCAGAAACTGCACCCAGCTTCGAACAGATCATGCAAGCCCAACTGGGCGTCACAGCGCCCTCCAAAGCCCGCACTGGAATTGCCGCTCGATCCCGGTTGTCGGAGATCCGCAACCGGTTGGAACGGGAGTAACAGAGGCAACCTACTTTGCAAAAAGTGCTCACAGTATCGCTTCTAATGCTCGCGTTGGCTTCCTCTGCAATGGCGGCGCCACCCATTCCTGGAAACATCAACATAAACCTCGATGGCTCCAGCGGAAAACAGACCTATTCGATCCCGGTCCAGATTCTGCTCTTTCTCACGCTGCTGACGTTTCTGCCGGCGATCATCCTATCGATCACGTCGTTTACTCGGATCGCGATTGTATTTCATTTTCTAAGGCAGGCGATGGGAACAGCGGAAACCCCATCCAACCAGATTATCCTGGGTCTCACGTTGTTTTTGACGTTTTTCATCATGTCGCCCATCCTCGAACAGATTAATGACGACGCGTTACAGCCGATGATGGCCGGCGCATTAACACAGACACAAGCACTGGAAGCCGCCGCGAAACCGCTACGGACTTTCATGATGAAATATACTCGTGAGAAAGACCTGGCTCTGTTCCTGAACATTGCCAAGAAACCGCGGCCCCGCAATGCAGACGACATTCCGACGAGCGTAATGATTCCGGCTTTCATGATTTCAGAGCTCAAAACCGCGTTTCAGATCGGGTTCGTCTTGTTTCTGCCCTTCCTTGTAATTGACATGGTGGTGGCGACAGTCCTTCTGTCCATGGGCATGATGCAGCTCCCCCCCGTGATGGTCTCCATGCCCTTCAAAATCCTGCTCTTTATCATGGTGGACGGATGGAATCTCATTGTGGGTTCGCTGGTGAAGAGTTTTTACTAGTTAGCGAGAACTTGGCAAGTTCAGACTTGCCGCTGCGAATGGAGTTATGATGCCTGAAGAGTTGCTTCTTACCCTTGCGAAGCAGTCGTTCCAGACGTTAATCTCGGTAAGCGGGCCGATGCTCGTGGCTGGCATTGTAGTCGGGGTGAGCATCAGTGTGCTACAGGTGGTGACTTCAATTCAGGATGCGACACTGGCGTTCGTGCCTCGCGTCCTGGCGATCTTTGCAGTCTTTCTGTTTACGCTGCCTTGGGTGGTGCACAAGATGGTGTCTTATACCACGCACCTGTTTTCGAACTTCACGGTATACATTCGATGATGGAACAGGTGACCACGCGCGATGGGCAGTCACTCCTGGCACCGTCCTCCGGCTCAGTTGCAGGTTTCGACATTCAACCTTCAATCGAACTTCGAGCGGCGGCCTTCGTCTTGGCTTCTAGCTCGTTCCCCGCAACCTGTTACCGATCGTGAGTATCCCTATCGGCCAGCTCTACGCCTTCCTCTTCCTCTTCACGCGCGCTAGCGGCATCTTCATCTTCACACCATTTCTTGGCAACTTTCTGGTTCCGACGCCAGTTCGGATCTTACTCTCTCTGACGATCGGATATCTGTTCAGTCTGGCGTCTCTGATGCCGCAAATTCCCACGGAGCTGAGTCTTATATCGCTCACCCTCGGCCTGGCTGGGGAACTGGCGGTGGGGATGGTGATTGGGTTTGCAGCTCATGCCGTCTTTGCTGGGCTCCTTTACGCGGGGCAATTGTTGGGGTTTCAAATAGGGCTTTCCTTCGTCAATGCGGTCGATCCCCAGACGTCGAATCGCTCCACCACACTCTCCATCTACATCAACTTTCTAGGCATGATGCTTTTCCTCGGGTTCAACGGCCATCATTGGTTTATCGAAGCCATCGGGAAAAGTCTTACGATCCTGCCTCCTTACTCGATTCGGTTCACCGGCGGCTTCATCGCTCACCTGACAGTTTTGGTGGGGAAAATCTTTGTGATTGGTTTTCAGATCGCCGCGCCGCTGTTAGCTGTTCTGCTGTTAACGGACGTCGTCCTGGGTATCATTGGGCGCAGCGCCCCGCAAGTGCACATCATGATCATCGGTCTTCCCGTGAAGGTACTGGTTGGAATGCTGGGCATGGGGCTAATGCTTTACTTCCTGCCTACAGCCATGAGGAGTTACTCGGCTCAAATGTTTCGCGACATGCTCGTCTTTCTTCAATTGATGAGAGTTTGAGAGCCGGGAGGGGGTGCGGAGAGTTGGCCGATGACGCGGGCTGACTGTTTCGGGTGTCGGATTTCTCATCTTGAGTGACAGATCATGAGTTTCTTCAAGGGCGATAACGGTCGTACAGAAAAGGCAACTGGGAAAAGAAGGGGAGACGCACGCAAGAAAGGCCAGATCGCACGCAGCCCCAGTTTGCCCTCAGCTATCGTGCTTTTGGGTTTGTTCTGGCTTCTGGGCATCTATGCGCCATCGATTGTGCATAGCCTGGCCGGGATGTTGCAACGCGTACTAGCAAACCTCCAACCACACGAAATGACCCAGTTGCGGCTGCAAGAGCTGATGGTCGGTTGTGCCGTCGAGACATCCAAGGCGGTCTTCATATTCACGGGCGCGGCCTGCCTGCTTAGCGTGGTCGCGAATTCGGCGCAGGGCGGGTTGGTCTTTTCCACATACAAGCTGGGGTTCCATTTCGAAAACCTTAACCCGGCCAGCGGCATTAAGCGTTTGCTGCCTTCCGCTAGTGGTGTCGAAATGCTGAGAAACGTCCTGACGATCGGCATTGTGACCCACTTTGGTTACTCCGTGTATCGGGAGATGCAAAGCGAGCTGCCGCGGTTTATGCTCATGTCGCCGCTGGTCATCTCGATGAAGGCTGCGGCGATGATCTACCGGGTGGCGTTCAAGAGCGCCATCTATCTGCTGGTCCTGGCGGTTTGCGACTATTTGTGGAAGAGCCATCAGTTTGAAGAGCAGCTCAAAATGACCAAGCAGGAGGTCAAAGACGAAGCCAAGAACGCTGAAGGAAATCCGGAAACTCGTTCGAGAATCAAGAGCAAACAGCGCGAAGTCGCGATGCGCCGTATGATGGCTGCGGTTCCCAAAGCCGATGTTGTCATCACGAATCCCACGCACTTTGCAGTGGCGCTTGTTTACCAACCCGGAAAGATGGCTGCTCCAACCGTGGTTGCCAAGGGTCAGGATCACGTCGCACTGCGCATCCGCGAATTGGCTAAGGAAAACAAGGTCCCGCTAGTTGAGAACAAGCCCCTGGCACGGACCCTGTACAAGCTTGTTGATGTGGGGGGCACCATCCCCGGTGACTTGTTCAAGGCTGTTGCCGAGGTATTGGCGTATGTTTACAAATTGAAGCAAACGAGACTCTAGCAGGAAGTAAGAAGCCGCCTGCCGCCAGATCACGAACTAGCGGCCGAACCTTGTCAGCGAAGAACCGCTGCGCCTGACGAGCCCGGCTTTTCGCTGATGCCCAGGGAGTGATCGCAGCTCTTACCCCGTGCCACCTCACTTTTTCCCTTCAGAAATTTGACTCGCCGCCGTAACACTGACACTTCATTCATGTTTTCGAAGCGCTTGATTGCGGACCACGCTTGCGTTTGCGGCGTTCTATCTTCCTTTCTGCATCTCGCCCCCAGACAAATCAGCAACTTAAGAGCAGAGGAGGAAAATTCCATAGCCACTGTCCGAACCCGGCCGTCTGGAATGACAACTGCTTTTACGCTGGGCGTGATGAATGCGGAGACCATAACTCAATCGATATTGCCAGCCTTGGCCAAGAGATCGCACTTGATCATGCCAATCGCTGCGGTATGCGTTATTGCAGTGATGATTGTTCCCATACCGCCGTTGCTGCTGGATCTCCTGGTGACACTCGATATTACTTTGTCGGTGGTCATCCTGATGGCGTCGATGTACATCGACCAGCCTGTGAGCTTCTCGGTATTCCCATCCCTGCTGCTTATCATTACCCTGTTTCGATTGGCGCTGAACATTGCGGCCAGTCGGCTGATCCTGCTGCACGGGAACGAGGGCTTTTCGGCTGCCGGCCATGTAATTGAATCATTTGGACAGTTTGTTATCGGTGGCAACTACATCATCGGCATCGTGATGTTTCTGGTTTTGCTGGCGATTCAGTATGTTGTGATTAACCACGGCGCCACCCGCATCGCAGAAGTGACCGCGCGTTTCACATTGGACGCGATGCCTGGCAAACAGATGTCTATCGATGCCGACCTCAACTCTGGCTTGATCAATGAAGTCGAGGCCAAGGAACGACGCAAGCAGGTGCAGCGTGAAGCGGAGTTTTACGGTGCAATGGACGGGGCCATCAAGTTTACACAGCGCGACGCTGTTGCGGCCATCCTCATCACCAGTATCAATATTTTTGCCGGGATCGTCATCGGCTTGGTGCAGCACAACATGGAGATCATGGAAGCGCTGCAAACCTTCACAGTTCTCACCATTGGCGACGGCCTCGTGACCGCGATTCCAGCCTTGTTGATTTCGGTGGCGGGCGGCTTGATCACGACGCGGGCGGCTTCCGAATCGAATCTCGGAGATGATGTTTCCAAGCAACTTCTGTTGAATCCGCGTCCGGTCGCGATCGGCGCGGGCGTTCTGATCGGGTTTGCCCTCATCCCAGGTCTTCCGAAGCTGGCTTTCCTGTTTCTGGCAGCGATGACCGGAACCGCCGCCTATTTCTCCAACCTGAACAAGAAACAGACGGTAGCGGTTGCTGAGCAGCAGAGACAGGAGCAGCATCGCAAAGCATTGCCGCCGGAGAAGATTGAGTCACTGTTGAAGGTGGATGCTCTGGCAATCGAAGTGGGGTACGGGCTCATCAGTTTGGTGGACGCCCGACAGGGAGGGGATTTCCTGAATCGCGTGAAATCGATTCGACGTCAGACGGCGATTGATCTGGGAGTGATTGTTCCGCCCATTCATATCACAGACAATCTGCAACTGGGTCCGAAGCAATATTCGATGCTGCTCAAGGGTGTTGAGATAGCTAGGGGTGAACTGATTGTTGACCAGTTTATGGCCATCAATGGCGGCAGCGCTCGTCTTCAGATTGCCGGTTTACCCACTCAGGAACCGACTTTCGGGTTGCCAGCTGTTTGGATCAAGCCGCAAGAGAAAGACCAGGCACAGATTGCCGGCTACACCGTGGTGGATCCGACGACCGTGATTGCGACACATCTCTCTGAGGTGGTTAAGGCCCACGCGTTTGAGCTGCTGGGACGTCAGGAAACGAAAGCTCTCCTCGACCATGTGTCTGAAACCCATCCGAAATTGGTTGAAGAAGTGGTTCCCAAAATCTTCGCGCTGGGTGAAGTCCAGAAGGTACTGCAGAACCTGCTTCGCGAGCGCGTTTCAATTCGCGATTTGATCACGATTCTGGAGACGATGGGCGACTTCGGGAGCTTGACAAAGGACCCTGATTTGCTAACCGAATACGTCCGTCAGGCGTTAGCCCGGACCATTTGCAAGGCGGTGCAGAACGAGAACGCCGAGGTCCTGTTGTTCACTTTGAATCCAGAGATCGAGCAAACCCTGTCACGCGGCCTGACGCATACCGAGAAGGGATCCTATTTGATCTTGGATCCGCGGACGATTCAGGACGTTCTGCAGAAGATTCATAGCACTGTTGAAGGCTCGATAGCCCGGTCGAAGACCGTGCTACTAAGCCCGGCGAACATTCGCATCCACCTGAAGCGCCTAACTGAAAGAGTAATGCCCCAACTCGTGGTTCTTTCGCATAACGAGATTCCCGCTAATGTCAAAGTGATCTCACTAGGAATGGTCAGCTGATATGAAAGTAAAAACCTACCGTGCTCAGAGCATGAAAGAGGCGTTGGAAGAAGTGAAGAAAGAATTGGGCCACGACGCCTTTATCCTGAGCGGCAAAGAAGGAAAGAAGATGATGGGTCTTTTTGGTTCCAGCTATTTTGAGGTTACGGCGGCCGTGGACTATGTTCCGTCGGCCGGCAGAAACGTTCCCCCTGGCGAGGCTTTACACTCGCCCTCACGAGGCAACTGCGTAGAACTGGACGACATCCAGGACACCTTCAGGTTGTCTCCGCCGAGTTCCAGGCGAAATGTGCCGGGGCCGAAACCGGATATCGACCAAACAACCGCTCCAGCCGCGGCTCTGGATGTGTCTGACGCCAAGGGAGGCACCGAAGTTCTGCTGCAGGAGATCAGGGACCTCAGGTCAATGATCCAACGGATGCCCCGACCGGCTGCGCAAGCCAGGCCTGCGGCCGGGCACCGCGCCCCAGCTATGAGCGCGGCTGGTAAGTTTGCCAATCCAGTCTATGAACAGGTTTACCTTGACTTGCTGGCAAGAGAACTGGACCAAGACTTGGCTCGGGAGTTAATTGAAGATGTCATTCGAGAGCGCAAAACGACCTCAAGTCCGAACAAGAGACAAGTGGACCGCAAGATCTCATCGTGTCTTCAGCGCCGCATTCATGTGAGTGACGACTTGCTGGCAGCTCCCAAAGACGGTGGACAGCGGATTCTAGCCGTGATCGGCCCAACCGGTGTGGGAAAGACGACAACACTGGCAAAGCTAGCGGCGCGCGCGGTTATCAATCAGCGACTTAGTGTTGGTTTCATTACGATCGACACTTTTCGC
>Ga0187893_10008119_pt1 | contig 16770 bp, 8 predicted proteins | sample MA1701074metaG_FD_139574 | JGI IMG/M metagenome (GOLD analysis project Ga0187893, IMG submission 139574) | White microbial mat communities from a basaltic lava cave in the Kipuka Kanohina Cave System on the Island of Hawaii, USA - MA170107-4 metaG ...
AGGTTTGGCACCGAGCAGGAGATTACGCCCGAGATGATAGGCGCAAAGTATCGCGAGATTACGAATCCCGAAGGAGCAACCTCTTTTAATGACGCCCAGGAGGAATTCGCATCCGTGCTCCGGCCCGCTGTTGATTGATAGACATGCCACACGAGACTGACTTGCTTCCGTTAACCGGTATAATTAAAAATACTTAGCAGCTGGTTTCGATAGGACAGAGAATGAAGGCCGCAATGAGACTAATCGTGGTGACAATGATGTGGGTCTGGTTCTATTCTGCGGCCCCGGCACAGACAGCCGAAGAGCCTGTGATACTCATTCGAATGCCTGATGAAGCAGCCTTAGCCAACGAACCGACTGACGTCGATGTCGCTCGCTTTGTAGCTTCGAAGGGAACATACCTTCACATGACTGAGCAAGATTTGCTGAGAGATCACGACCTAGCTCGTCAGGTGCTTGGGCAGAATCAGATCTTCGATGAGCTCGCTCATTTTCAGGCTCAACACCGGATCGCGGTGAAGGTCAAATTCATTAAGTGGGGCGATGCGTTTCGTTACTTCTCAGACTATGTGTCAGATCCTACCAACCCGCCTATCGTGGCGCAGCTAGGCGACACTTGGGCGGCTTACTTCCGTTCGCTGGGTGTCATGCCATACGAACAACGGCATACATGGGACGTTCGGCTGCTGTGGTATTGGAAGGACACGGTCAACGTTGAAGAAATTGCTGACGGCGATGGGTTTGTTGCAGCGTGTCAGAGACTGCATGAGGCGCCTCCTCCTGAACTGGTGGCGCCTTTTATTATTTCCACATCTCCCGATTGGAACTTCCTGCATGACTTCTCTATTTGGCTCTATAACGCCGGGCTGCCCTCTCTCATATCCACCGACAAAAAGCTGGGAATGCTACCTTGGAAGGAGGCTAGATTTGCCGGGCCCGAGGGCGAGCGGGCGACCCAGTTTCTAATCGACTTGACGAAGCGCGGATATCTCGTGCTGCCGGAAAAACCTATTGATCAAATTGTAGAAGACTTCCTCAGCCGAAAATACGCCATGGTGATCTTGGGGCCTTGGGTCACGAGGGAAGCGGAGAAGAGGTACGGCCCAGATTGGGAGTCGAGGATTGGCGCGACTTTGCCTCCAAAGATTGGCGCCGGTGTTTCTACGACGATTAAGGGCGGTTCGTTGTTCGCAGTTCTTGATCCCAGGCGTGGCAAAGACCCAGCTGTCGTTGTCCGAGCGCGCCGCCTTGTCGAATTCTTTGGCTCGATAGAAAGCCAACGTCGCTATACTCGTGCGCTCGGTGCGCTTCCCGCGAACCCACAGGTTCTCGCGGAATCCAGATATTACCACCTGTTTACAACGGCGCTTGAAAGAGGGAAGACCTACCCTGAGATTCCCGAGTGGGCACCTGTCGTGGAGAACCTTGCTACCCGAGACAATCTCTACGCTTATTGGAAACGCCTATCGGCTATCGCCGGTACGTATCCCTTAGCAGGACAAGCAGAACAGGCGACTCGAGAGAAGTTCATTCTGGCGGCTCTGCACTCCGCTCAAACAGATGTTAATAAGGAACTGTCGCCTGGGAAGCTATCCTTTCTCTGGCCATGGCTGCTAGCTCTAATTCTGGTTCTGAGTGTAGGCGTCATTGTCTCCGTGTGGCGAAGACGGGTAGAACTAAAGCGCATAGAGGAATTACGACAAACCCGCGACATGCTGGCTACCTTGCAACGTCGCATGTCGCCTCTGCAGGAGTCCCTTCCTACCGGCGCTGCGGCCACCTCGCAGGATCCGCCGACACTTATCATCAAAGGTTACCCCGCTCTCTATCTCCACACTGCGAAGCGCAAGGTCTTCCTAAAGATGACGTCCTCGGAACCGCTAGAAGAGATCCTTCACGGAGCAGAATATGACCTGTTTCGCCATATCATCGAGTGTCTGCAAGCGGGTTGGTATGAGACTCACTGGATCTGGAGCTACAGCATTTGGCCGGAAGGACACCCCAAGTTTCCGAAAGAAGCATTTGCCATTCATTGCACGAAACTTCGAAAGGAGATCGAAAGCGTCTGGAGCTTGGGAAAAATGCTAGGGAGAGGGTCTTCTCATGGCGGCGCAATTCCAATAGAAGTGAGAGACGTTCACTTCTACACGGACGTCCAGGTCGAAGATGGCGGTCATTCGATTTGGTCGCTCTTTCATGCCTCTGAACAATCGTTAAAAGCGTACAAAGCGGAACAGTGGGAAGCGGCGCGCCACCATGTGGAACAGTTGCTGCAGATTGATGCGGAGAATTGGCCAGGCAATATTCTCCTGTGCCAGTTAGCAATCCAAAACCATGCCGCCGAAGATGACCCTTTCGTTCGCAACGCGATTGCGTTTGCCCACAAACAGAGAGCGCCTTATGAACACGCGATTGAAATGGTCGCCAACCTACCCGAAGAAAAAGTGAGCCCGGAACAGACGGCGAGGCTGCGTTCACGGCTGGCAAGCTTGTTGGAAATTATCCCCAAATTGCCGCCGGTACTGTCAGGAATTCAACCGCGCGGCGGAGAAACCCCCTGGCGGACCAGGGATCAGCTCGCTGATTGGTCTACCTATTTAAGTGGAGAAAAACAAACGCTGTCCGGGGAAGAGATCCGGGTCGCCAAGGAAGTGAAGCGGTTTGTCAGCCAGCGTCTTCATTGGGCCTCTCCGGGAGAAGTCAATGAATATTTTCGAGAGTTTGTTCAAGACCTGGCCCTGGACGAATCAAGCTGGCCCGATGAGCGCCTCCCTTCCAGCGAGAAGGCCTTTAAATACCGTGCCTTGGATTATGTACTCGCTGGCATCCAACATCTCTCGGATGATGATGAATCGAAAGCGATCACAAAAGCGCAAAACCTGCGTAAGCTGTGGAGCACAAGGGCTCAACTGGGAAAGCGGCTGGACCGAGAACTCACCAATGACGAAGTCTACCAGGAATGTCGGCAACGATACGGATGGAGCCGTCCGGCGTTTGACCATCTCCTCGAGTTTGAGAATTTCTGTCACCCGCAAGCCTTCGATGAGTCACATTGGAAGACCTTAAAGGCCGAAAAAGGATAATTTTGGCTATTTCACACCTCAACCTAGTCTGTCTGAACTCCTCGTAAATATTTCCCACGAATGATCTGTCATCACACTGAGCGGAGGAGAGGTCTACCTCCGCCTCATGCGCCTTCCAATTTCGCGAACTGTCACCGCGACAGGCATTGTTTTCTGCCTTCGAGTAAGGAGTGCTGACATGCGACTCAGATTTACTGCTGCGGCTCGTATCATTCTGTGTGGATCAATCGTGTTGTTGTGCACGGCGGCTACGAGCGCCCAATTTCGGGCCAGCATTCAAGGCACTGTGACGGACCCTCAGGGGGCAGGTGTGGCAGAAGCAACGATCGCCGTAACGAACAAGGAAACGGGCAAGGTGCAGCAAGTCACCAGCAGCGGCGAGGGCTTTTATCGCGTCTCAAACTTGCCACCTGGGACATACATAGTGACTGCCGAGAAGACAGGGTACAAGAAGAAGATCCTTGAGAGCGTTACTGTGAGCGCTGAGACAACTCAGGGCCTTGATATAGCGCTGGAAGTTGGTGAGGTCACGGCGACCGTTACCGTCTCGGATGAGGCGGGGACAGCCCTACAGACTGAGAACGCGACTGTCGGTGGATCGATCTCCACCCGGGAGATTCAGCGTCTGCCTCAGGTCGGGCGCGACCCCTACCAGCTGATCCGGCTTGCCCCGGGTGTCTTTGGCCTGGGCGCGCGCACTGGCAACAACGGTGGTGCGGTGCGGTTCCCGAACGGGAATTCAGGAGGTGACTCCGGCGGCGACATCTTTGCGACTGAGAACCGGCCTGAGATCAGCGCCGGCGGCCAGCGCGTCGAGTCAAACAACATTCAGATTGACGGCGTGAACGCCATGAGCCAAGCTTGGGGTGGGTCGGCCGTGATAACCCCGAACCAGGAGTCGGTCAAGGAGGTTCGCGTACTGGCGACCAATTACTCCGCCGAGCACGGCCGCAACACCGGCGCCCAGATACAAGTGGTTTCGCAAACCGGCGCCAACGACTTTCACGGGAGTCTGTTTTTCAAGCGCAACACGCCAGGCATGAACGCGTTCCAGAACTTTGTACGCGCTGGGACAGCGCTGCGCGAGAATCCGCAGCGGGCCAATCAATTTCTGAGCACGTACGGTGGCAGCATCGGCGGCCCCATTTACTTGCCGCGCTTCGGCGAAGGTGGCCCAGGCTACTGGAGTGGTAAAAACAAACTCTTCTTCTTCTTCTCCTATGAGACTTTTCGAAAGGACGAGAGCAAGCAGGAGGGTCAGTGGGTCGAGACGCTGCAGTACTTCGACCAGGTAAGGGGCTTGGGCAACATTGCAGCGACTACTTTCAACTTCGCGGGAAGGCCCCGCGTCGCCAGCGTTGACTCTCGGACTTGTGGTTCTGCCGGCTTGACCCAAGGCGTAAACTGCAACCAGGTGACGGGCGGCCTGGATATCGGCTCGATTAACCGGAGCGCGATACGCGGTGTGATTCAACCCGAAACAGGCGGCGGTCTGGACGGGATTCCCGACATTCAGTTTGCCCAGCTCATCATTCCGAATAAAAACACCTCGCAACAGTTCAACACGCGTATCGACTACCAGGTGACCAAGGACGACTTGGTGGCGTTCAGCATGTATTTCGTCCCCAGCGACAGGACCTTCAATGACGCCTGGGGGAATAGGGGCCGTCCGGCCCTGGACTTCACCTCGGCCCGGCGGAATACGGTGGGCACTTTGCTGTGGACCAGGACCCTTTCGCCCACGATGATCAACGAAGCGCGCTTCAACGTCACTCGCTGGTATTTCGACGAAGTTGCCTCCAACGCCAACATAGGCTGGGGGATTCCGAAGACTATAGTTTGTGCCGTTGGGGATTGCCGCAATTGGGGCGGAAGCGGGGTTGGGCCGGGGGTTTTCTTCCAGACGACCTATAACTTCCGGGACACGCTGAGCAAGGTGGTGAATGCTCATGCGCTGAAGTTCGGCGGGGACTTCATTGCCGAGCAGAACAACGACAAGGCGCCCTGGGCGGGGCGTCCTACTTACTGGGTTGGCAATCCTTGGAGTTTTGCCAACGATGCACCGCATGAGCAAGTGGCCAACTTCGATCCGAAGACCGGCGCCTTTACGGAATTGACGGCGTACGTCCGTTCCAAGTATTACGCCGTGTTCGCGCAGGACGACTGGAAGATCCGGCCAAACCTGACCCTGAACCTTGGCCTGCGGTGGGAATACTTCACCCCGCTTCGCAGCAAAAATGACAGAATCTCGAATCTTGTTCTGGGTCCGAATGGGGACCTTCTGGGTGCCAGGCTCAAGATCGGAGGCGATCTCTTCAATCCGGACCGGAACAATTTCGGACCGCAAATCGGCTTTGCCTGGAGTCCGAAAACAGTCTTTGGGCACAACACCGAAAACAGAGCTGTGTTGCGCGGCGGCTTCGGGATCGGATACAACCGCCTTCCGGGATCCAGGTTGTTCGAGTCCCGATTCAATCCGCCGTTTAACGCCGGATTCAACCTGTTTCTAAACGACGGAAACGGTGACGGTCGAACGGATCTGCAATACGCGCTGGCCAGCAACATCCATGGGTTTAACTATCCATCGAATCCAGCAGCAATATTGACGTTCGACCCCAACACAGGTCTGCCGCTGACCGGGAATCGGCCCGGCGTGAATGCGACGCTGCAAGACGTTCCGAATTCTTATGCATATCGCTACTCTGTTGAGGGGGAGTATGAGGTTGGGGCCGGCTGGGTCGCTTCACTTACTTACCAGGGCAGCAAGGGTCGCAAGCTTCCTCGTACGGTCCCCTATCACTTGTTCGTTACCCCCAATCCGAGGCTGAACAACGTAAACTTATTGCTTACCGACGCCTATAGCAACTTCAACGCACTGCTTGCCGGCGCGCAGCACCGGTTTTCAAACGGCTACTTGTTCCACGCTGAGTACCGTTTCGCCAAGAGTCGTGATACATGCTCCAGTGATAATGGGTGCCCGCAAACCTTTCCGTTCGATCAGGCCACAGAATACGGCCCTTCAGACTTCGATGTGACCCACTCGTTCAAAGCTTTCGGCGTTTGGAGCTTGCCGGTCTTCCGTAACCGACACGACTGGGTAGGCAAGCTGGCTGGAGGCTGGGAACTGAGCGGGATTTTGACCTCTAGTTCCAGCTTCCCGTGGACGCCGGTGGTCGGCGGCAGTCAGTGTGGTGCAGTCGTAGCCGGCGGTGGGGTGTGCCCGCTGCGGCCCGTCGCCCAAAGAAGGCCCGCCGCAACTGACAGCACCAGCAACAGCACCTTTCTTGGAGCCGGCCAGTTTCCGGGCGGTGGATTGACCTACTTCACGCCCCCTCCTGCCGGAACCTTCACGGTTCCGCCGCGACCAGGGATTGGCCGCAACAGCTTCCGAGGTCCCGGCTACTTCAGTGTGGATCTGACCGCCGTCAAGCGGTTCGGTTTCGGTGAGCGTGCAGGTATCGAAATCCGAGGGAATGCTTACAACATCTTCAACAGACTAAACCTCGAGTCCTTCCAGGCCAACCAGGACAACACCCAGATTCAGCACCCGGACTTTGGGAGGGCGTTGCGCGCGCTGTCTGGAAGAGTTACTGAAATTCAGGTTCGGCTCAGCTTCTGATAAGTTCAGGGGGGAGGGTAAGTTTTTCCCTACCTTCGTTATGTCCGCCGTTGCCCGCAAATCCGCTGCCGGGAGTTTCCTCCTTTACGTCTTCGTGACTGCGATCATGTGCCTTACGGTCGTCGCGCAGTCAGCCAGCCCGTCGCTCGCTTCCGCCGACGCCGCGATGCAGGCCGGGCGCTTTGCTGACGCTGCCCGAGGCTACGAAGCCTGGCTCAAGGCCCATCCCGATTCCAAGGAAGTCCTGTTGGCGCTCGCGATTTGTTACGTGCAGTTGGAACGACAAAACGAAGCGGTAGCCACGCTACGCCGCTACCTGAAGTTGGTCCCCGGGTCAGCCGCTGGACATGCTGCGCTCGGCATCGCCCTGCTCGATGGCGTAAAGACCGCGGAGGCGAAAGCGGAACTGGAAACCGCAGTCCGGCTCAACCCAAAACAGGTGGATGCCGTGGAAGCACTCGCCAGGCTCTATCTGGTCGAAGGAAAGGCCGACGAAGCCGTGGCCTTGCTGCGGCCGCTGGTGGCGTCAGGAGCCAATGACGAGACACTAACTCTGCTGGGCGACGCGCTCATCAAGGCAGGGCACGCGCCCGCTGCCGCGGCCATGATCGAGCGCGAACTCCAAGCCAATCCCCGCAGCACGTCCCAGATTTACGCCATGACGGCTTGGGCTCACTTCAAGGCTGGCGACATCGCCAAGGCTGCTGAGATCTGTGAGCGGGGCATGAGAATCTATCCCGACTCGGAGATTGAGGCAGTCTACCTCGCTCTGCCAGCACAGTTTCTGGCAGAGAGGATAGGCGCACGAATAGAGCGTCTCCAGACCGCCCCGGACGTGGCCGAACTAGTAGCCTTGGGGAGGGTGCTGGTAGACGTCGACGCTGCCCGCAAGACGAGGGCCAACGAAATTGCGCAACGCCTGTTGGCTCATGCTATCGAACTGGCGCCAGACAGCGCCTCGGCTCATTACAATTACGGCCGTGCGCTCAGCCAGAAAAGCTTGGAGCGTGCGCTTAGGGAATGGGAAAAGGCGTTGGCCCTCCATCCCGGCGATGAGCTTCGACTGCAGATCTTGATTAAGATTGGCGTGGCGAAGCTCGACCTTTCGGACTTCGAGGCCGCTGAACATGCCTTCAAGACGGCCCTGGAGATCAATCGGAAGCTCCCGAGACGCCACCCGGAGGCCATGCTGGAATACGTCCGCTTCCTGCAGTTGAGATCGCGACCTGCGGAGGCGGAAGCTTTGGTGGGTGAAATCCTAAGTTGGAACCCGTTGTCTCCTCAGGCACACGTGGAACGGGCTAAGCTGCTGGCTGCCCGCGGGCAGTGGGACAAGGTCGTCGAAGAAGGGGAGTTCGTTTTGCGCAATGCGGGAGAGGACGAGGAATTGCTCCGCTCCGCGCACATGCTGCTTGCCCGGGCCTACTACCGTTTAAATCAACCAGAGAAAGCGCAACGGCACCGCTCCTGGCTCGAGTCGCACTGATCAGCTACTTGGCCAGTTCTGTTTGAATTAGTTTCGCCCAGAATACCAACTCCGCGAAGGTACGGAACATTACTCTTCGCGTTGACCACATCGTGAGACGAATAGACTTAAAGACAGCCAATGTTGCGCGGGCCAACACGATTCGTCACGTCAACCGTCAGATCGTGCTCAATTACGTACGTGAAAGAGGACCAATTTCGCGTGCTGAGATCTCACGTGAAACTGCACTGCAACGCTCGACCGTCTCATTGATTGTGGATGAGTTGAAGGGTGATGGAATTATTGAAGAGGTGTGCGGCGAATCTACAGGCGGGCGTCCGCCTATCTTGCTCTCTCTGTGGACGGCTGAGCCCGTCGCCATCGGTGTGGACGTTGGCAAGAGTCGAACAGTTATCGCGACAGGCGATTTGGCGGGGCGTGTGCTGGAACAGGAAGAGTTTGCCACCGATCGTCACATTGAGAAGACGATTCGCCAGATTGTTGACCGCGTCCGCAAACTCATCGGGAAAAACGGAAGTACGATTGAAGGGATCGGTGTCAGTTTGCCCGGATTGGTTAATCCAGAAACCGGCAAGTTCTACATACCGCACTTCAAGTGTGGTGATCTGTCCATCTCGGACACGTTGATTGCCGGGACGGGACTGCCTGTGACAGTTGATAACGACGCCAATGCCGTTGCGCTGGCTGAACTCTGGTTTGGTCGTCCCGAGATACGCGAGGTTCGGGATTTCATCATGGTGTTAGTCGAGGAGGGGATCGGCACGGGAATCGTCTTCGATGGGCAGGTCTATCGGGGTGAAGGCGGCGCCGCAGGTGAGTTTGGTCACATGACGATTGGCAGAGGAGCGCCGGTCGCGTGCGCCTCAGGGAGTCGTGCGTGCTGGGAAGCCTTCTCCTCTGAGCGCGCCGCACTCGCACGTTACTCGAAGCTGTCGCGTGGCTCGAATGGGAGGAGCAATAACAACTTTGGCCGCCTGGTTGATTTTGCTCTGAAGGGGGAAGGAGCCGCGCGTACCGCTCTGAAGGAAACAGCCCACTACCTTGGCGTTGGTATGGCGAATCTGATCCAAGGCTTGGCCCCGGAAGTAGTTATCGTGGGTGGTCCGATCGTGCGCGCATGGCCGCTGATTGCTGCAGATCTCAAAAGATCGGTTGACGCAAACATCGGTCGCGGCCTGCCTTCCACCCGCGTTATTGCTTCAACCCTGGGAGCGCAACCGACATTGATGGGAGCTCTCAGTCTGGTCCTGGCCAATAAGTTTTCCTCAGTGTCGCTCACCTGAATCTCATGGCCGATCTCTCTTGTGTATGACGCGCTCCTTCACATAGTCTTAGATCAATGGTAGCAGTGATCTTCATCCTAATCGCGCTGTGCTCCTTGCGCGCCGCGGCGGCGCAGAAGCAATCCACGTCCCTACAGGATTTCGACAGACTTGCCGCGCTGGCCGCCCAGGCTCGTGATGCCAACCGGTTAGACGAAGCCGTCACGCTTTACCGTCAGGCGCTTCGTTCACGTCCCAAGTGGGGCGAAGGCTGGTTCTACTTGGCGACGCTATTATATGAGCGTGATTCTTGGGCCGAAGCGGTTCAGGCCTTCAGGAAGGCGACCGATCTCGATCCCAAAGTCGGAACGGCGTGGGTGATGCTCGGGTTATGCGAGTTCAAACTTGGTCGCTTTAATGATGCCCTCGAGCACATCCAGCATGGGCGCCGGTTGGGCACCCCTGCTGAGCCGCAGTTTAATTATGTGATGCTTTACCACGAAGGACTTCTGCTGCTCGGCAAAGGGGAGTTCGAGCGGGCCCAGGATACGCTCGGCCTCCTGAGCAGTGATGGAGTCGAGAACGAGGATCTGACCACTGCGCTTGGGCTTTCCGTTCTTCGCATTAGCTTCTCGGATTTGCTTGCGGGGGATTCGGCGCTGCGCGAACTGGTTCGCCGTGCCGGCTGGGCGGAACACCTTGCAGCTCAAAAAAAGTTCGACGAGGCCCTCAGTGAGTATGCTCGGTTGGCAACCGACTTCCCAAGGGCGCAAAACGTTCAGTATGCATACGGGCGGTTTTTGATCGTTAGCAATCAGGATGAGAAAGCAATCGCGGCCTTCAAGCGCGAGATCGAGAATACTCCGAACCACCTGCTGGCCCGACTGTGGATCGCGGATACTAAATTCCGGCTGAAAGACTTCGCTGGCGGGCTGCCCTACGCTGAAGAGGTGGTGAAGCTTTCCCCGCAGTTGCCGGTCGGACATTTTCTTTTGGGAGCAATGCTTCTTGGAGCGGGGCAAACGGCGCGGGCCATTACCGAGCTGGAAACTGCTCAGAGGTCCCTGACGAATGAGCCCAAGATATATTTCCAACTCGCGCGCGCTTACGCCACTGCTGGCCGCAAGGCAGATGCTAATCGCGCGCGTACCACCTTTACCCGCCTTAATAAACAGATGGAGGAGGCGAAGAAAGCTGAACAAGATCGACGGTCCGAGGTGACTCGGGACAACCCGTCCAGCACGGTGAAGCCAAGCCGACCCTAAGACTGAAATTGAAAGTTAAGCTGCTGAATAGAACTCAAGCCACTTACGCGCGCGTAGCAAATCATGAGCAACAGTGCCTGGAGGCTGGTACGCCTCGTGGCGTTACCTAAACTGATAAGACACTACCCGAAACTGGTTATGGTGCGACTGATGATGCTCAGGATACGTTGCAAAGTGACAATACATTTCGTGTTCCAGCTATTTTTTCTAACACTGGCATCGTGCCTTGTCCCGGCCTGCACACCAGCTCAGGCCGCAATAGAGATTCAAAAAGCGTCAAATCCGATCCGATTCGTGGATGTCACGACCGCGGCGGGTATCAAATGGAACCTCAAGACGCTTGCGCCGGGCACAAAAAACCTGATCGAAACCATGGGCGGCGGCGGTGGCTTTATCGACTACAACGGCGACGGCCTTCTGGACATTTATCTCGTGTGCCACTCGCAAACGCCGCAGCCGGATGGCGCCAGCAAACTCCGGGACGTTCTCTATCGCAACAACGGCGATGGAATCTTTACGGACGTCACTGAGAGCTCCGGCATCTCCAACAGCCTCGGCATGGGCTTGACTGTGGGTGACTTTGATAACGATGGCCGGCCGGACATGTACATCACAGGTTACGGCGCGAGCAAGCTATACCGGAACGACGGCAAAGGAAAATTCACCGACGTGACGGCACGGCCCAAGGTTGAAAACAAGGAATGGGGCACGAGCGCGGCTTTCTTCGACTACGATAATGATGGCTATCTCGACCTTTACATTTGCAACTACCTCAAGTTTGACCCGCAGGGTAGAGTGCCCTGCTCCTTTTTCCAGGACAAGCCCTACTGCAATATCGCACAATTCAAAGGCTCGTCAGGCGTACTCTTTCATAACAATCGAGACGGCACATTTACCGACGTCAGCAAAAAGGCAAAGGTCGTTAATCCCAATGGTAAAGGATTAGGCGTGATTGCGGTTGATTATGATAATGACGGACGAATAGACATATTCCAGGCTAATGATGCCGCTCCTAATTTTCTATTTCACTACAACGGTGACGGAACATTCTCGGAAGTTGCCCGAAGCTGGGGTGGCCTTTGATCCGGACGGCTATGTCCGCGGCGGTATGGGCGTCGACGCCGAGGACATAGACGGTGACGGTTATTTAGAGATTTTCGTTGCAAACTTTTCCGGGCAGACCAACGCCTTCTTCCATAATGACGGAGACGGGCTCTTTACCGAAACGACAAACCAAGTGGGGCTGGGCCTAATTAGTATTCCTATGAGCGGCTTCGGAACGCGTTTCTTTGATTACAATAACGACGGACTGGTTGATCTTTTTGTGCTCAACGGCCACCCCTTCGAGCCGATTAACAAGTTGTTTCCCGAAACCACTTATACCGAACCACCATTCCTGTTCCAGAATACCGGCAACGGCTTTCGCGAGGTAGCAGCAGATCACGGAGCTCCGCTCAAGAAGTTTTTTTCGGGGCGTGGTCTGGCAGTAGCCGATTTCGATAATGACGGTGATTCAGATTTATTGCTGATTAATGTAGGAGAGCCGCCGGTGCTCCTGCGAAACGATGGGGGAAATGGAAACCATTGGCTGGGCATTGAACTTGTCGGGACGAAAAGTAATCGTGACGGCATCGGAGCGAAAATCAGGTTAACGGCTGCAGGCTCCCTCAGGCACAAGCAAATGCTCGGCGGTACGAGCTATTGCGCGGCATCGGACGAGCGCGTGCTGTTCGGATTGGGAGCCGGTTCTCAAGTAGATGAAGTAGAAGTTAGGTGGCCCAGCGGACAAATCAGCACTTTAAAGAATGTTAGCGTTGATCGATACGTCATCGTTAGAGAGAACGCAGAAAACCCGAAGTCATCTCGCCCCGGGTACGATCAGGCAGCCCTTGAGGGACGGCTCACACCGAGCAGGCTACTACCTTCTATGTTTACCAATGCCTTCAACCTTCATCGAATCAGGCGCGTAGGATGTCGCTCAGCAGTTTTCCATTTGACTAGAGGTAGCGAGCGACCTCATACCGCCGAGTAAGATTAGAGGTTGAGGAGAGTTCAAGAATTGAGTCTCCTCAACCGTCGGTATAACCTCCAAAGTTGATGACCAAGGAGGTTGTATGGCCGACTACGGAACTTTACTGCGGGAGCAGGTAACACTCAAGTGTCGTTCAATAGACCGAATATTCTTGCAGGCCTACGTGCCGAAGCTGCAATCAGTGGGGCAGGTGTGCACGTTTCTGCGCTGGCGCCGAAAGTATAAGATTCCGTCTTCGGCAGCATTTGGGAAAATCGGAGACGAGTTTGTGAGGGCGGTGTATGAATTTGCCAAGCGCCATGAGATTCCAGTGGTGCATTTCGAGAAAGGACAAAACAAAGAGCAGTTGGCGCGTCCTTACATCGAAGCGGCAGCCCGGGAGGGAAAAGAGCAAGTGGTGTTGATCGGGATCGCGCAAGAAAAGGCGTCGGCTTGGCGCTCGTGGAAAGCGAAGGGGCAAGAGAAAGCGGCGCACCCGCACATGGAATGGGGCCGGCAAATGGTCTTCGTCAACCACTTCTATTTTTATCTTTGGGACTCCGAGTGTGGTCCCGCTTTCTGGAAGACAAACTCATATCCGCCGTATCCGATCTGGATTTATCTCAACGGACATGAATGGGCCAAGCGGCAAGTGGAGAAGGCCGGGATCAAGTACGAAGCACTGGACAACGGTTTTAGCTCATGCGCAGACCCCGTGAAACTACAGCAGATCTGTGACCGATTTGGGGTGGGGGTGGCACAGAGCTTCTTTTGGCGGTGGCAACAGCGGTTGCCCTCACCATTCAGCAAGGCTGACCTGAGAGCCGGGTATGTCTACCAGTTGGCCTTTCGTCAATTCGAGGTCTCTGATACGTGGGTGTTTGATCGGCCACAGGCGGGCCGCCAATGGTTTGAAAGCGTAATCCGGGACCATCTGGATATCGGCCGGCCGGATCAAATCAGTCTGGTCTTCGGGCGGCGGATTAATTCCCGCACCAAGGGGACATTCCGGACCCGAGTGATCACCAAGGGTGTCGATCCCACGTTGACCGGTTACTACAAATCATCACGCATCAAACAGTACTTTAAAGAGGGTCGAGCGCTACGAACCGAAACCGTGATTTGTGATAGTCGCGATTTTGGGATCGGGCGGCACGTTTCAGCTGCGAATTGGAATGCTCTCAGAGCAGTTGGCGAGTTAGCCAACCGGCGTCTGTGTGACGCCGAAGCCAGCGATGCCATGCCGGCCCCTGATGTGGTGACCTTTAGTAAAGGTCACCCAAGCGTCACTACATGACGGTTTGCGTGCCCCGGGGTTGCGCTTCGGCGACCGCCGGGTAATGGCAGTACTGGCCGGGATGGTTAAATTCAGCTATCTGGTGGAGGGCTTCACCAATAGCCAAGTGGTGCAACACGCTGCGCAGTTACTTAACCGAGCGTACACTAGTCGGCAGGCAACCTATGATCTGCGCCGACTCAAACGCAAAGGACTGATCGCGAAACAGGGGCACACGCGCCGATACCAGTTGACTGCGCTCGGAAGGCGGGTTGCGGTGTTATTCACCAAGACTTACGCACGGGTACTCACTCCGGGCCTGCCAGCTTTCGATCCGGGCCTGCCAGAGGACGTTGCCTGCCGCAGTCGATTGGCGATCGCTTGGCGCAAACTTGAGGCCGCTCTAAATCAGTTCATGCAGGGTGCCTTGGTCGCGGCTTAAAACTTGACTTGTTTGTGAACTTTGTTTTGAACAAGTTTCTCTAGAGGGACAATTTCTGATGAAAATAGCTAAACTGAGCAGAAGTTTAGTGGCCATCTGTCTTGTTGCTTTACTGACTTTCGCCACCGGCATTCCGCAAACACGGCGCCCTCAGCCGCCACGCGCCAGCCGCATCCGAGTGGCTGACTCCGAGCAAAGAATTAGCGCGCTGCTTTCCCGGATGACGCTTGAAGAAAAACTCGGCCAGCTTCAACAACTCGGCGAAGACTCAGAGGCGACGCTCGACTTGATCCGCCGCGGTCGACTCGGCTCAACGCTAAGTTTACGCGGCGCGAAAAAAACCAACCAGCTTCAACGCGTCGCGATGGAAGAGTCGCGCCTGAAGATTCCGTTATTGTTTGCTTTTGACGTGATCCATGGGTACCGCACAATCTTCCCCGTGCCGCTGGGCGAGGCCGCCAGCTGGGACGCAGCTGCAGTGGAGCGTTCGGCTTCAATTGCCGCTGCGGAGGCGAGAGCCGCTGGTTTGCACTGGACGTTTGCACCCATGGTGGACATAGCGCGTGACCCGCGCTGGGGCCGGATCGTCGAAGGCTCAGGCGAAGACCCTTACCTTAGTGCAGTGATGGCCGGCGCGCGTGTGCGTGGCTTTCAAGGGCGTGATTATAGCGCTCCCGATAAAGTCATCGCGTGTGCCAAACATTGGGTTGCATACGGTGCAGCGGAAGCAGGCCGCGACTACAACACCACGGATATGTCTGAATGGACTTTGCGCGAAATCTACTTCCCGCCCTACAAAGCTGCCATGGACGCCGGAGTCGCCACCTTGATGAGCGCTTTCAACGACCTTAACGGCGTGCCTGCTTCAGCAAACCCGTTCACGCTTACAGAAGTATTGCGAAAGGAGTGGAAGTTCGACGGGTTCGTGATCAGCGATTATGAATCGGTGAAGGAGATGATTAAGCATGGGCTGGCGGCGGACGATGCAGAGGCGGCGCGCTACGCGCTCAGCGCGGGCGTGGATATGGAGATGGTCAGCAGGACCTATAACCAGAATGGGCCGCGACTGATTAAAGAAGGAAAGCTCTCACGGGCCACAGTTGATGAAGCGGTCCGTCGCGTTCTGCGAATCAAGTTCCGCGCTGGGTTATTCGAAAAGCCGTACACGGACGAGTCGCTTGAGCAAGCCGTGCTTCTCAACCCGGAACATCTTGCCGCGGCGCGCCAGGTGGCCGCTCGCTCAATGGTGCTGTTGAAGAACGAGCGTGAGACGCTACCTCTCAGTAAGAGCGTGAAGTCTATTGCGGTGATCGGGCCTTTAGCAGATAGCCAGAAGGACATGATTGGTTCCTGGTCTGGTGATGGAAGACCAGAGGATGCCGTGACGTTGCTGGCAGGTATCAAAGCAAAAATAACTCCCCCGGTAAAAATTGTTTACGCTAAAGGCTCCGAGGTCACAGGTGACAGCGCCGACGGTTTTGAGGAGGCCGTGCGCGCTGCGCGTGAATCTGACGTTTCGATTATCGCCGTGGGCGAGTCAGCAGAGATGAGCGGCGAGGCAGCCTCGCGAACCTCACTTGATCTTCCGGGCAGACAGTTGGATCTAGTTAAAGCGATTCACGCGACCGGTAAGCCTTACGTTGTTGTCCTGATGAACGGGCGACCACTCTCGATAAATTGGATCGCACAGAACTCGCCGGCAATTCTGGAGGCGTGGTTTGCGGGCACGCAGGCCGGCCCGGCACTCGTCGACGTGCTATTCGGAGACGTGAATCCCGGCGGCAAGTTACCCGTCACTTTCCCGCGCACTGTCGGTCAGGTGCCGATCTACTACAACTATAAGAACACTGGAAGGCCGCAAAACTACGATGCGGCTGGAAAACCGCAAACGGCGGATAAGTACAGGTCGATCTATCTCGACTTGCCCAACACACCGCTCTTCCCATTCGGATACGGACTCAGCTACACGCAGTTCAGATTAGGGAATTTACAACTGAGTGCCAAGAGCATTCGCCCGGATGGGCGATTAACGGTGAGCGTCGAAGTGGAAAACACGGGTAAGCGCGCGGGCGACGAGGTGGTGCAACTCTATATCAGGGATGTTGCGGCTAGTAGAACGCGCCCTGTTAAAGAATTGAAGGGCTTCGAGCGGATCACGCTCCAGCCCGGGGAGCGGCGCCGGGTTCAGTTCACACTCACGCCTGAGCACCTTGGGTTTTATAACCGCGACATGCGCTTCGTCGTCGAGCCGGGCGAGTTCAAGGTCTTCGTCGGCGGAAGCTCTGTCGGCGGGCTTGAATCAGCTTTCGAGGTTGTACAGAAGGTG
>Ga0187893_10008120_pt1 | contig 16768 bp, 13 predicted proteins | sample MA1701074metaG_FD_139574 | JGI IMG/M metagenome (GOLD analysis project Ga0187893, IMG submission 139574) | White microbial mat communities from a basaltic lava cave in the Kipuka Kanohina Cave System on the Island of Hawaii, USA - MA170107-4 metaG ...
CGGCGGACCCCGCCGCCGTGCTCGCGCTGAATCAGGGCCTCGAAGACGAGGAGCCGCGCGTCCGATGGGCCGCTGCGGTGGCGCTGGCCGTCCAGTTCAAGAACGGAGCCGGCCGGGAGGTGCTTCGCGCGATGCTCGACCGGCGGCATGTCGAAGAGCGCATTCCGGACCTTGAACCGGATCGGGCGGCGGTGATTCGCCGCGCGATCCAGTCGGCGGCGGCGGCGATCGTGATCCTGCGGGACCGCGGCGCCGAGGCCGCCCTCCGGCTGAACAGCCTGGATGACCCGGACGCCGCCGTGCGCGCCTCGTGCCGGGACGCGCTGGAGGCGCTGCTGCTGCCTCCCCCGGCGGAACGCCACGGCCGATGATCTGATACAATCCCCCGCTGACATGTTGCGCGACCTCCGGATCGGCGAGTTCCTGGACCGGCTCGCAGCGAAAACTCCGACGCCCGGCGGCGGCAGCGCCGGCGCGCTGGCGGGGGCGGTGGGGAGCGCGCTCGGCGTCATGGCGACGCGGTTCTCCGGCGCCGGTCCCGAAGCGGACTTGGAGGCCCTGCGGCGCGAGTTCGCGGAGCTGATCGACCGCGACTCCGAGGCCTACAGCCGGTTCGACGCCGCCCTCAAGCTGCCCAAGGGGAGCGACGCCGAAAAAAAGGCGCGGTCGGCGGCGATGCAGGAGGCGGCGGTCGGCGCGGCGCGGGTGCCGCTGGAGGGGATCGGGCGGTGCGGCCGCGCGCTGGATCTGCTGGCGGCGTTCGCGCCCCAATGCACCAAGCACCTGGCGTCCGATCTCGCGTCCGGGGCGATCCTGCTCCAGGCGGCCGCCCGGGTGATGGTCCAGAACGTCGTCATTAATCTGGGATCGATCCGCGACCCCAAGACGGCCGACTCGCTTCGGAGCCACATGAATGCCGCGATGCGGGCGGTCGACGCGGGGTACGCGGGAGTAATGGCTCATGTGGACAAACTCGGCGGTTAGCCGGACGGCGATGGCGCTGCTGCTTTCGATGGCGGCATGCGCTCCCCGCGGCGTCCAGCCCGAGCCGCCCCTCGGTCCTCCCCCCAAGCCGCTCGTTGACCCGAACCGCCGCTGGGATCTCTCCCACGCCCTGGACAAGCAGCTCATCGAGAGCAAGAGCCGCGACATCGAAGACTATGCCTTGGGCCTGCAGCTCTTCATCAGCGCCGACCCGAAAGACCACGAAGAGGCGTTCCGCATCGTCGACCGCTACTCGACTCTGGAGGTCGTGCCTCAAGTCCAGGGGGCGAAATACGAGACGTTCGAGGCCCTGCCCGATCGACAGCTGATCGCCTTCGCCCGTGGGACCGATGCCGCCCGGGCCAAGGCCGCCAAGGCGGAGCTCGCCAAGCGCGGCACCATCGTCGTCAACTGTCTCGTTTTCGGCAAGCGCTTCGACCTGCACCGGTGGAACGCCGCCAAGGCGGAGCTCATCTCGATGGGTCCCGCGGCGCAGATCAACATGGGGTTCGCGCTGGCCGGCGTGCTGCTGGCGCCGGACCGCCGGGAGGACTGGGGCCACGCGCGATACTTTCTGGCGGAGCTCAAGGAGATCGGCTTTGAAATCATGCGGTCGGTTTTCGAAAACTACCTGCGGCCGTCGCTGCCGGGCGACCACGTTCCGGCCTTCCTTCACCAGGAGAAGGTCGAGCAGGTTTTCATGACGATGATTCAGCTGAGCGGTTACGCGCGGAGGTACTTCCTGGAGCTGACGAAGCAGAAGGGCGTGTGGCACCGGCGCATCGTCGCCTCGTCGATCGGCAAGGCGCGCGAGGTGACGCTGCTCGACGTGCTCCGCGAGTACACGCGCGATGACGACGACACCGTGCGCGCCACCGCCTACGACGCGCTGGGAAACCTGGGGATCGCCGGCAAGGAGCCGGGCGAAATCCTGGTGGAGGCGCTCGGGCGCGAGTCGAGCGACCTGGCCCTCAAGTACCTGTTCCGGTCGCTGGAGCAGCTCGGGCCGCGCGAGACCGTGCCGAAGCTGATCGCGATCGTGGATCACCCCAGATTCGAGATCGCGCGCGAAGTAATGAAGACGCTGCGCAAGCTCACGGGCGCCCGGAGCCCCCAGACCCCGGCGGAATGGCAGGCATGGTGGGAAAAGAACAAGTCCCGCTGGCAGTGAGACCCTCTGGGAGAGTTGGGACACCCTCTGGGAGGCTTTGCCACCCTCTGGGAGGCTTTGCCTCCCAGAGGGTGGCAAAGCCTCCCAGAGGGTGTCCCAACTCTCCCAGAGGGTCTCCCTTGAATCGACCGCCCGTAGGAGGCGCAAAGCGTGCGAAATAACCGAACTCCGGCGGCGGTCACCCCCGAGCAGGCCTTTGAAATCGACCGCGCCGCCACGGAGCGCTTCGGCATCCCCTCGATCCTGCTCATGGAGAATGCGGGCCGCGCCGCCGCGGACGAAGCGGTCAAGATGCTTCAGAAGCGGCGCGGCTCGGTCGCGGTCGTTCTGGGCAAAGGCAAAAACGCGGGCGACGGCCTTGTCACCGCCCGCACGCTCCACAATCGCGGCGTCCCCGTTCGGCTCTACCGCGTCTTTGAGGAGATCCCTCCAGAGGGCGACGTCGGCGCGAACCTGCGGATGGCCGGCGCGCTCGGGCTTGCCCTCGAGCCCCTTCCCTTCGGCCGCCCCGCGCTCATTGTGGACGCCATCCTCGGCATCGGCCTCAGCCGCGACGTGACCGGCGCCGCCAAGGAGGCCATCGAGGCCGTCAACGCCGCCCGCGCGAGCGTGCTCGCGATCGACGTTCCCTCGGGGCTGGACGCGAAGACGGGACTCCCGCGGGGAACGGCGGTGCGCGCCGACGTGACCGTCACGATGGGCTTCCTCAAGACAGGTTTCCGGGCGGCGTCGGCGAAAAAGTATACTGGGAGGATCGTGGTGGCCGAGATCGGCTACCCGCGCGACCTCTTCGCGACAGATTCCGATGCCGAGCGCCCGAACCGCTGAGGGGACCGCCGCGAGGCGGATCCTCGTGATATCGGTCTCGGCCGGCGCGGGCCATGATCGCGCCGCGCAGGCGATCGCGGCCGTCGCCGCCGAGTCGTTCCGCGGACGGGCGAACGCCGAGTGGATGGACGCCCTCCGATTCACGTCGAGCGCGTTCCGGAAGCTCTACGCGGACTCGTACCTGCTCATGGCCAACCGGGCGCCGCGGCTGTGGGGGCTTCTCTACAGCTCGATGAATTCGCCGGTCAAGCCGACGGCGCGGCGGGCGATCCGGCTGATCGACCACATCAGCTATCATCGGCTGGTCGAAGCGGTGCGGCGCCGCCGGCCGGACGCGATCGTCTGCACGCACTTTCTGCCCGCCAACGCGGTGCTGGCGCGGCGAGGGTGCGAAACCGGCGCGCCGCCGGTCTACGTCGTCGTGACCGATTTCGACGTCCACGCCCATTGGGTCGCGCCGGGAGCGGCCGGCTATTTCGCGGCGAGCGACGCGGTCGCCGCGATCCTGCGGGGGCTCGGAGTCCCGGCCGATCGCATCCACGTCACCGGCATCCCCATCCACCCGGTCTTTTCGAAAAAGCGGGCGGCATCCGAAATCCGGCGGGAGGTCGGGCTCGACGGCCCGAGGCGCCCCGTCGCGCTCGTCATGAGCGGCGGATTCGCTCTGGCCTCGATGGAGGACGCCGTGCGCCGGCTTGCCGGAATCGGCGCGGACCTGCTGGTCGTCGCCGGCAGGAACGAGCGGCTCCGGACGCGGCTGGCCAAGGCGGCGAAGGGAGCCCCGCACGTCCGCGTGTTCGGTCGCGTCTCGAACGTGCACGACCTCATGCAGGTCAGCGACCTGATCGTGACCAAGGCGGGCGGGCTCACGGCGAGCGAGGCCCTGGCCCGGAGCCTGCCGATGGTCCTGACGAACCCCACGCCGGGGCAGGAGGAGCGCAACGCCGATCACCTTCTCGAAGCCGGAGCCGCCGTTCGGGCGGATTCGCCGGAGGTGCTGGAACTCAAGGTCCGCACGCTGCTGGGGGACCGCCGCCGGCTGGCCGCCATGCGCCGGAGCGCCGCGGCCGCCGCGCACCCGCGCGCCGGACGTGATATCCTAGGGCGGATCTTGTCGGACTTGAATCCATGAACGTGCTGCTCGTCGAGGACGAAAAGCTCATCACGGCCACGCTCGCGGATGCGCTGGAGGGCGCGGGACACCGCGTGGAGGTCTGCGCGGACGGCAAGGAGGCGCGCGAGGCCCTTCAGAAGCGCGACTTTCACGTCGTGATCAGCGACGTGCGCATGCCCAAGCTGAGCGGCTTCCAGCTCTTCGAGGAGATCAAAAACCTCGCGCCCGACGCCTACGTCATTTTCATGACCGCGTACGCCAACGTCGAGGACGCGGTCCGGATGATGAAGGCCGGCGCGCACGACTATATCGCCAAGCCGTTCCTGAACGACGATCTCCTGATGCGCGTCAAGCGGATCGAGGAGGTGCTCGGGCTCCGCGTCGAAAACGAGCGGCTCAAGCGCGAGCTCGGGGATCGCGGCCCCGGCGGCAAGCTCGTGGGGCACAGCAAGCCGATGCGGGAGGTCTACCATCTCATCGATTCGGTCGCGCCGTCGGACTGCACCGTGCTCATCCAGGGCGAGAGCGGGACGGGCAAGACGCTCGTGGCCGAGGCGCTCCACCAGGGGAGCCCGCGCGCGAAAAAGGCGTTCGCCTTCATCTCGTGCGCGGCCCTGCCGGAAACGCTCATCGAAAGCGAACTCTTCGGGCACGTCAAGGGCGCCTTCACCGACGCGAGGGTCGACAAGGTGGGACGCTTCGAGGCGGCCCACGGCGGAACGGTGTTCGTCGACGACGTCGACGACCTCACGCCGGGCGTGCAGGTGAAGCTGCTGAGGATCCTGCAGGAAAAGCGTTTCGAACGACTGGGCGAGACGCGGACTCGCGAGGCGGACGTGCGCGTGATCGCCGCCTCGAAGACGGACCTGTGGCCCCGCGTCAAGGAGGGCAGGTTCCGGGAAGACCTGTTCTTCCGGCTGAACGTCCTCAAGATCACGATCCCGCCGCTGCGCGACCGGGCCGAGGACATCCCCGTGATGCTCGGTCATTTCATTCGAAAGCACGGCAAGGGCAAGGAGTACACCGTGACGCCCGACCTTCTCGATTCGCTGCAAGCGTACGCGTGGCCGGGAAACGTGCGGGAGCTGGAGCACGCGGTCGAGCGGTCGATCCTGCTCTCCGGGCCCGATCGCAAGCTCAAGCGGGAGCATATGATCTCGCCGACGCCCCGCGCCGAGGACGGCTCGAACGCCGGCCCGATGGCTCCCCTGAAGGAGCTCGTGGCGCAGACCGAATCGGAGCACATCCGCCGGGTGCTCAAGACGGTCGGGGGACACCGGGGAAGGGCCGCGCAGGCCTTGGGGATCACGCGCAAAGAGCTGTGGCTGAAAATGAAACGGTATGCCATCGAATAGGAGCCGTCAGAGGTCGGCCGTCAGCTTTCTGTTGATCGCCGCCTTCGTCGCATTGCCGGCGCCGGGGCAGGATGACGACCGGCTCCCCGGACATCCGAGGCTGTGGGTGGGGGGCAAAGGGGGCGCAATTTCGCTGCAGCAGCTCCAGAACCGCAAGGAAGGGGATTACGCGGAGGCCTGGAAAAACCTGGGCGCGCTCGAGGGCATCGTCCCGAAAGCGCTTCGGATTCTGATGGGAGATGCCGACGCGGCGCTCGTGGCGGAGCTGACCGAGGCGCTGCGCGCCCCGTCGAATCCAGATTCGGAATCGCTCCTCCAGCGGGCGGTCGCCTACGACTGGATCCATGGGCGGCTCAAATTGGACGACCGGCGCGAGATTTCGAAGCGACTCCTGGAGGACGCCGAGACCTTGCGGCGCATGTGCGAAAAGCAGTTCAACGCGTACCGGCATGACCTGGTCGCCATGCCGGTGGCGATCGCGGCGGCGGCGTACGCCGGCTACGACGAGGACCCGCGCGGAAAGGCCATGACCCGCTGGTACAAGCCCTACCACCAGAAGTTCGTCGAGGTGACGGGCGACGGGTCCAAGCCGGAGGATGCCCCCGGTCGGGCCGGACTCGGGGGAGGCTGGCCGGAGGGGTTTGCCTTCGACCGGAAGGCCTCGCGGCTGGTTCTGATGGGGTTGTGGGCGATCAAAAGCGCGACGGGGGAGGATCTGATCTCCGACAGCCAATACTGGAAAGACAAGATCCAGTATCTCCTCCACGGCACGCTTCCGGACGGGAAGCGCCTCTACGCGGGCGACGACGTCGACCGGTCAATCGTGACGCGGGAGGACCGCGAAGCGATGCTCATGCTGCAGGCCGCGTTCAAGAACCCGCACGCGCAAACCTGGCTCAAGGAGCGCGGAACGGCCACGTCGGGGTCGGCGCCGTTCGACCTGATTTTTTCGAACGCCCAGCTGGATGCCAAGCCGCTCTCGGAGTTGCCGACGTCAAGGCACTTTCCGGGAATCGGGCTCGCGGTGATTCGCACGGGCTGGAGCGCCGCCGACACGATGGTGACGTTCCGCGCGGCCGACTGGTTCACCGAGCATCAGCACAACGCGCAGAATGTCTTTACGATCACGCGCGGCGCGCCGCTCGCGGTCGAGCCGGGAATCTTCAGCGGCCGCCTGGACCCGTACCACGCGAACTGGCGCATCCGGACCGCGTCGCACAACGGGATTCTCGTGTCGGGAGTCGTGGTGGACGTCAAGGGGCCGCCCGGCCTCCCGAAACTGGAGGACGACGGGGGTCAGCTCGTGCAGCAGTGGCGGGGCGAGCCCACCGACCTCGCCACCTGGCGCGCCCAATCCGCGACGGTGCCGCGCGACATCGTCGACTGGCTGGGGTTCAAGTCGACGCCGGAGTTCGACATCGTCGGCGCGAACGCGGGCCGGGCGTATCCGACCGCGAGGCTGGCCGAGGCGGCGCGCGTCCTCTTTTTCGTCAAGCCGGACTGGATCCTCGTGTTGGACCGTGTGCGGCTGACCGACGCCAAGCTGGTCGCGAGCGCGGTCACGCACCTCGCGGGAGAGGTGACGATCAACGACAAAAAGAAGTTTGCGACGGTGGATGTGGGGGAGACGAGGCTGACGGTGTATCCGTTGTGGCCTGCGGATGCGACGATGAAGCTGCAACCGGTTCAAGGGGTGGAGGGGGGTGCCGAAGCGCCGGCGGACGGACAGATCCCGACCGCCTCGATGCTCACCGTAACGGCGGCGGGCAAGGACGCGACCCGGATGATGGCGGTGGCCTACCATCTCGGCCCCGCGAAAAAGCCCCCGCCGGCCGCCCCGACGGTCGAAAAGGTCATTTCAAAGTACTTCCAGGTGAAGCTGGACAAGAAGCGCCAATACGAGATCCGGATCGACCCCCCCAACGCAACGCCGTACAAGTAGCGTTCCCCGTGCGAAGCCCGGCCGCCAAACGTCTTAGCTATTAGGATGGTCGCCGACCCTTGAAACGTTGTAAGTTGGTGGTTTAGGGACTGATGGTGGCAGAAGGCGGCGGCAAGACCTGGACGAGGGCGATCCCGTTCGTCGTGATCGTCGTGGTTCTCGGACTCGGGATCGCGTTTCTCGCCATTCAGTTCGCGCGCGAAACCGGTGACACGGCCAAGTATGTCCCCCCGCCGCCGACGCCCGAACCTGCGCCCGGCCCCCAACCCTCGCCTCCCCCCCCGCCGGAGCCGAAGCCCAAGCCCGACCCCGATCCCGCGCCGCGGACCCCCCCGCCCCCCAAGCCCGATCCCCAGGACCTCGCGCGAAAGGAGGAGGGGCTTCGGAAACTGCTCGAAGAGCTGGAGACGCTCAAGAACAAGTCCTACTACTCGACCGCACTGAATCTCGCGGAGGAATTCCGCGACGCCAATCCGGACTTTGCCGAACGGGTCGACGCCCAGATCGTGGAGATTTCGAGTTTCGTCAAGGGGGCGATCGCCGGATGCGACAAGGGGCTGGAGCGAGGCCGCGGCTACATCCGGAACGGCGATTTTCCTTCAGCGATCGGCGCTGCGATGACCGCGTTGTCGCAGGTTCCCGACATCGAGGTCAAGTCTCGCGAATGCCGGCAGATGGTCGACGAAATCAAGCGCGCCGCCCTGTTCGCGGATATGGTTCGGATTCCGGCCGGCTCGGCGCGCGTGGGCGACCCCGTCCGGGTCGTCGAGTTGAAGGGGTTTCGGATCGACTCCGCCGAAGTCACGAACGCGCAATACTATCTCTTCGTTCTCGCCACCGACGCCCGACGTCCCGACTACTGGCCGCGCGACGGCCCGCCTCCGGCGGAGCTCGCGGCCAAGCCCGTCGCCGACGTCAATGCCCGCGAGGCGGAGGCGTTCGCCGCGTGGGCGGGCAAGCGGCTCCCCACGGAGGAGGAATGGGAACGGGCGGCTCGGTACGTTGACGGGCGGGCCTACCCCTGGGGCGAAAGCCACCAGATCGACGGCGCGCGCGTCCCGTCCCACTGTTTCGACACCCTCGTTGCGAGCCAGTTCCGAGGGTTCTGGGCCGACGTCAAGAGCTATCCCAACGGGGCCAGTCCCGAAGGCGTATATGATTTAGCGGGAAACGTCTGGGAATGGACTTCCACGGAGGTGCCGCAGGACGGCAAAGCGCTGCGTGTGCTGAAAGGGGGGTCGTTCCTGACCGATTTTCGGGCCTGCCGCGCCGCGGCGCGACTCCCGGACGACCCGGGCGTGCGGCATAAAGATGTCGGGTTCCGTTGCGTCGTCGACCTCGAAGACGGGCGCTGAGCAGGAGACCACGCGTGCCGCCATGGCGGACCTTTCAGACCGCGAGCTCATCCGGAAGGTGACGAACGGACACCCCGAGGCCTTCAGCGAGATCGTCCGCCGGTATCAGGACAAGATCTTCAACGCCGTGTTCCGCCAGGTCGGCGACTATAACGACGCCCACGACATCGTCCAGCAGGCGTTCCTGAACGCCTACCGGAATCTCAAGAGCTTCAAGGAAGAGTCGAATATCGGAACCTGGCTCTACCGAATCGCGTTCAATCAGAGCGTGAGCTTCTTTCGCGAGCGCGGGCGCAAGCGGGCAGTCTCGTTCAATCGCGGCGCTTCCGAGGACGGCGATACATCGTCGGCCTACGAGCCCGAGACGCACGCGGACCCCTCCGCCGGAACCGCGCGGGCCGAGCTTCGGGACCGCATCCAGGAGGCCCTGCAAACTCTGGACGACGAATCGCGCCAGATCGTCGTGCTGCGCGAGTTCGAAGGGTGCGACTATGCCGAAATCGCCCGAATCCTGCAGATACCGATCGGGACGGTCCGGTCGAAGCTGCACCGGGCCCGATTGGCCCTGAAATCGAAATTGGCGGGCTTGGAGGAGAGCCGGGCGTGAAGCAGACTGAACAAGGGATGGAACTCGAGCCACTAATCCTACGTCCAATGCAAGGAGCATGGTCATGAACGAAACCGCCTTTGATCCCAACGTCCTGATCGGCAAGCGGATCGGCACCTACGAGGTGGTTTCGCTCCTGGGCAGCGGCGGCATGGGTTTCGTCTTCCGCGCTCGCGACGTTTCGCTCGACCGCGAGATCGCGCTCAAAGTGCTCAAGCCCGACCTCGTCAAGGACCGGGAATTCGAGGCCCGGTTCATCCGCGAGGCCCGGGTCGTCGCCAAGCTGGAGCACCCGAACATCGTCCAGATCTACGCCGCGGGCCGCGCCCAGGGATATCTCTTCCTGGCGATGCAACTCTGCCAGGGGGAGACGATCGACCAGCGGGTCCGCGAACACGGCCCCATTCCCGTGCGGGACGCCCTCCGCATCGTCCGCAAAGTCGCCGAATCGCTCGACTACGCCCACCAGCGCGGGCTCATGCACCGGGACGTCAAGCCCACCAACATCATGGTGGACGAATCGGGCTCGGTGAAGATCATGGATTTCGGACTGGCGCGGAGCGTGGTGACGCTCGACGGCCTCACCAAAACCGGCGTCTTCTACGGCACGCCCGAGTACAGCTCGCCCGAGCAGTGCCAGACCAACAACATCGACGCGCGCACCGACATCTTTTCGCTCGGCGTGGTGATGTACGAAATGCTGACCGGCAAGGTTCCGTTCGTGGCCGAAACGCCGCTCGCGCTCTTCAAGCAAATCTCCGAGGAGGCGCCGATTCCGATCCGGCATCTCAACCCGAAGGTGCCCCGACCCGTCGAGGCGCTCGTGGGCGCGATGCTGGAGAAGGACCGCGACCAGCGCCTCCAGTCCGCGCGCGCCGTCATCGAGGCCATCGACCGCGTGCTCGACGGATCGTCGCGGCCCCTCGGGACCCCGCGCGCCGGCTCGAACTCCAAGCCGTGGCTCGTCGGGGCGACCGCCGGAGTCCTGGCGGCGCTCGCGATCGTGTTCTTCGGCCGCGAGCCCGCGGCGCTCAAGCTTCCTCCGGTCGAGCCGCCGCCCGTCGAGCCGGCCTCCACGGACGTCGGCGTCAAGCGTCCGCTCAAGGTCGTCATCGCCGACTTTGAGATGCTGTCGGCGGACCGGCAGGACGAGACGTACCGGATCGCGATTCCAGACATGCTCATTTCGCAGCTCGCGCAGTTCCGGCACCTCAACGTGTTCACCCGCGACCAGATGCTCTGGAAGATCCGCGAGTCGGCGCCCGAGGCCGAGGGGGTACTTCGCGAGTACGAAGAGGCGCTCCTGCGCGCGTTTTCGCCTGACCTGTACGTGACGGGCACCTACCACCTGCGCGGCGGCCAGCTCAATTTCACGGTCAATTGCTACAAGATCGGGGAGACGAGGCAGGCCCTGTTCACCCGGGTCTTCGGCGGCGCCGAGGCGAGCTTCTTCGAGATGATCGACGAGGCCGTCAAGAACTTCGAAAACGAGATGCGGCGGCACGCCTCCACGATCCTCGCGTTCGCGTCGCCCGAGGCGTCGGACGCGATCGTTTCGGCGCGGGAGACGTTCAGCACCAAGTTCGCGTTCGCGGGGATGCGCGAGGGCGAAGCGCCCGACGAGGACGGAAGCCCCGTGCAGCGCGCCCGGCGTCTGGCCGACAAGGAGGTCGAGGAGCTGAGGAAGGACTTTGCCATGGAAAAATCGGCGAAAAAGGCGGAGGCCGCGGCCCCCGCCGCTGCGGCCCGGGGCGCGCACGCGCCGCGCCGCGTCGACAAGCTCCTCAAGGACGAGCGCCAGCGCTGCCAGTGGGTTTATTCGGTGCGGGCGGCGATCGACCGCGTGCCTGACCCGCGGCAGGCGCAGCACTTCCAGCAGGCCCTGCTCAATTCCGAGGCGGACCTGGAGTCGCTGGACGAGCTGAACGATACGCTCCGCTCGGGCGGGAATGCCAACGCGGTGTGGCAGGTGCGGATCGTGTGTGGCCGCCACGGCGAGGTGAGCGGGGCGGGCCCCGCCGGTTCGTGCCGGAATTGCGGAACTTCGGTCAAGGTGGTTCTGGAGCGGGAGGCGACAAACAAGGAGCCAGAAGGCGGTAAATGAACATGTCGTGCAATTTCGAAAAAGATCTCCTGAGCGCCTGCCATGACGGCGAGCTCGACGCGCGAGAGCGCGGCCGGGTCGAGGAGCATGTCGCCGCCTGCGCCGACTGCGCGCGCGAGCTCGCGGACATCCGCGCGGTATCGTCGCAGCTGCGGTCGGCCGGCCGGATGAGCGCCCCTGTCCAGGTGGCGGAGGAGCTTCGCCGCGAGGTGGCCCCCGCCCGGTCCGCCCGCGTGTTCCGGATCCGGCACTTTGTGGAGGCCGGATTGGCCGCCGCGGCGGGCCTTCTCATCGTGCTGAGTGGCGCGGCGATCTTCGGCCCCGCGGCTCCCGGCCGTGAACCCGCCGCCGCGTCTCCCGCCGCCGATCGGGTGGCGAGCGGCAGGGCCAAGGAGGAATCGCAAAAGCTCGCGGCCGAAGGCATGGTTCACAAGGAGCTCGAAAAGTCCGATCGCGACGATCTCGCGCAGGCCCCCCGGCCGTCGGATTCGCGGAAGCGTGAGCCGCCCGCAGGCCAGGATCAGGAATTCGACAAGCCGATGGCGAAGGCCGTTCCGGCGCCGGCGCCGATCCAGCCGCCGGCCCCCGCGGCTCCTCCGCCTCCAGCCGCCGAACCCGGTATGGCGGGCGGTCGTGCTCCGGCCGGCCCCGCAGCTCCCGCCGAGGAGCCCGGCGACGAGGGCGCGGCTCCCGATGCGCCCGGTCTGTCCGGGACGTACGGCTTTGTGGTGGTCGGCGACAATGTCGTGTCCGCCGACGAGGCCGTGAATGAACTGCTTCGAAAACTGTCGAAGGACTATCGGCGCCGCGACTCTGTCTGGGAGGCGACGCTCTCCGAAAAAGACGCCCAGAAACTTCTTAGCGCTCTCGAATCCCGGAAAGACCTCGTGATCGACTCGGCCCCGCCGATCGAGGGCGAGATGGCAAGGCTCGCTGAGGACACCTGGCAATCGCGGGCCGAGAACGCCGGAAAGAAGGTCGGCCGCGTCCAGGATCAGCAGCTTGCCAAACAGCAGAAGGGCTACGGGGAGAAGAAGGAAGGTCTCGAAGAGTCCACGCCCCCCGAGGCGATGAAGCCCGGCGTGCCGCAGACCGGGGCGGCGGCTCCCACCCCTTCCGGGGGCGGCAGCGGCGACGGCGCCAAGGCGTCGGATGAGCTGGCCCGCCGCCTGCGAAGCTCACTGGATGCGAAGCAGCTCGAGGAAGAGCGGAAAGCAGAGCCCGCGAAGGAGCCCGCCACAAAGTCGGGGCCCTTGGCGCGGGGCGGTGAGGCGGCCAAGGCGAAGGACAAGTCGCGCGAGCCCGAAGAGAATCTGAAAAAGGAAGCCGAGCGCCTCGTCACGCTCCGCATCTACATCGTGTCCCCGGATAACGCGGAAAAGGTCAACCGGCTGAAGAACATGCCGGCCCAGAAGGAAAAGTAGATCCCTGGTTCACCGTTCAGCGGCGCCTCGGCGGCCGCCGAAGAGCCCGAATCGCTCCGGGACCGGATCATGGCCGAACCCGCCCCACGGCGCGCATCGCAGCAGGCGCAGCCCCGCGAGGATCGGACCCCCGACGATTCCGAACCGGCGGATGGCTTCAATGGCGTACTCCGAACAGCCCGGCGTATAGCGGCACGAAGGTGGGAGCAGAGGGCGGATCACGACCTGGTAGGCGCGGACGAGGGCGATCAGCACCCCCCTCATCACCGGCGCCTCCGCATGCGGTCGAGGATCCCGAGCAGGGACCTCTCCACGTCCTGACGCTTGAGGCTTCCCGGGGGCTTGAGGGGGACGACGACCAGGTCGATTCCCGGTCCCAGGACCGGCCGGTTCAATCGGAAGGCCTCCCGGATCAACCGCTTCCACCGGTTTCGCGCGACGGACGAGCCCACTTTTCGCGGGCAGCTGATGCCGAGGCGGGAGTCGGGGCCCTGGCCTTTGAAGAGATGAACCCTCAGCAATTCGTCCGAGCCGGAGCGTCCGCGCCGGAAGACCCGGTCGATGTCGCCCTTCTTGCGAAGCCGGCGCTCGCGCATCAGCCGCTCGTCGGCGGGGAGGGGTTCCATCGGCGACCATTCTACCCGTTTCCGTCGGCGCGATCCGCGGCCCGCTCGCTTTCCGCGCGGCCCGTCCGTAGGTTACACTGGAGGCCGCTGGGTAGTGCGCATGGGTACGTCCGCAGAGCTTGTCGGGAAAACGATCGGGCGATACAAGATCGTCCAGCCGCTGAACGGTTTCGGGATGGGGCGCGCCTTCCTGGCGCGGCACCTCTCGCTCGGCACCGACGTCCTGTTCAAAGTCATTCCGTCGCGCGTCGCAGACGACAGCATCAGCTTCCACGCGTTCAAGTCGATCATCGCCGGGATGACCAAATTCCCGCACTCGGCGATTCCGCTCGTGCAGGAGGTGATCCAGGAGCAGGGACTGACCGCGTACACCGTTCCCTACGAATCGGGGCAGACGCTCGCCGCGAGACTGGTGGACGGCAAGCCGATCCCGCTCCCCGATTTCGCGAAAACTTTCCGCACCGCGTGCGAGGCGCTCGCCGTCGTCCACCGCGCGGGGTACGTCCATCGCGCGATCCGTCCGACCAGCCTGCTCGTATCCGAGTCGAGCGGCGTCAAGCTGATCGATTTCGGAGTGCAGATGGACTTCAGCCGGCTGGACGGCGAGGCGGGATCGTCGGCGCTCGAGGCGGCGGCGTACATTTCGCCGGAGGACTCGCAAAAGCAGGCGATCGGACCGGCGGCGGATCTCTACAGCCTCGGCGCGACGATGTTCACGGCCCTGACGGGGGTGCCTCCGTTCCGCGGGCGGGATCCCGCCTCCATCGTGGACGCCCACCTCAACATCCCTGCGCCGACACCGACGAATCTGCGCCCCGACCTTCCGCCGGCGCTGGGCGAACTGGTGATGCGGCTGCTGGCCAAGCGGCCCGCGGACCGTCCGCGCGACGCGCATGAGGTCCAGGCGGCGATCGACCGCGCGATCCCCCGTAGCTCCGCGACGGCGCGGCAGAAGCCCGTCCCATCGGCGAGGCGCGCGATCGCAAAGCGGTCGCCGCCCGAAGGGGAGGAGGGCGGGCGCTCCCCCGTCCGCCGCAAGAGCTCGACCGCCGTTCCCTTCCTGGCGATCGGCGGGATCCTGCTGGCCGTCGTCGCCCTCGTGGTGACCCTCGGGGGGCGGGCGCCGCGGCGGGCCTCCCCGCCGTCCGATCCTTCGCCGCCTGCCGGGGCGGCGCTGACGGACGCGACCTACCGGCAGAACATCGCCGACGCGCGGGCCGAACAGGGCAAGGGGAATCTATCCTCCGCGCTCGGTCTGGCGCAGCAGGCGCGTGCGCTCAAGGATACCCCTGAGGTTCAGGAGCTGATCGATGCCTTACAGACCGAGCTGTCGCGCCTGGATCGCGAGCAGCGGGCCCGGCCCGAATTCGAAAAGCTCATGGAGCTCAAGGCGAAGAATCCCGATCCGATGGAGGTCGCGTTCGCGTGCGACGAGTTCATCCGACTGTACGGGGACTGCCCCCAGGCCGCCGAAATCCGCAAGCTTCGCGAGTCGATGATCGCGCTCCATCGCGAGCGGCTGGCCAAGGGGCCGACGCAGCCGCCGACTCCGACGCCCGGGCCGCGGCCGGTTCCGACGCCGAATCCGAACCCGACCCCCACGCCGGGGCCGACTCCGACGCCCGATCCTCCGCCTCCTCCTCCGCCTGCTTCGGTGCCCGAGATCGCGCAGGCCCGCGAGCTGATCGCCAAGCGCGATCACGCGGGGGCCCGGAAGCTCCTGGTCGAAGCTCTGAAGAAGCATCCCACGGACCAGCACGCGGCGATCGGCCGGGAGCTGGCCAAGGCGATTCTATTCGAGTCGGGGCGATGGACCAGCCGGTTCAACGGCCGGAAGCTGGAGGACGACTTTTTCCCGGTGCGCTTGTCGGGGTCGGACATCAAGATCGCAGAAGGGACGAACGAAATCACGGGCTTTTCCTCCGACGACCGGGTGGCGATGCTGATGTTCAAAAAGTTCGATCCCGCGGTCGACAACGGGGTGATGGCGGAATTCCGGCTGGACAAGAAGCTGTACGACTCGCACGCGATGGGGTTTCGGTTCGAGGTCAAGGGGGGGAACGTCTACAAGGAGTTCACGTTCGACTTGAGCCATGCGGCGGCACGGACGGTCGAGCCGGGCGGAGCGAAGGAGCTGGCGTCGCGCCGGCTGGGGCGGGTGGGGGGGCAGTGGGTGCAGATGGCGATGGTGGAGGAGGGAGGCCTGACGCTGGGATTTCTCGGGGGAGAGCTGGTATTTGCGCTGCCGGTGGATCAGCTGCGGATCGCGGCGGACATGCGTCTGTATCTGATGGGCTGTGAGGGGCGGATGCGAAACATCCTGGTGCGGAACTAGCGCTCCGTTTCGCAAGTCCTCCATTTCGGAAGCACGCAGAGTTTTTTTTGTCGAAATGGAGACCTTGCGAAACGGTGCACGAGTCCTTGACCTCCACTTCCTCGGGCCGCAGACGTGCCCTGGAACTGGAGGTCCCCATTTCGATAAACCCGACACGGATATCCAAAATGGGATACTAGCCGATCTCCAGGGCGTCGCGATGTCCAGGGTAAGGCTTTGCCTGCGACCGGACATCCCGAAACAAAGCCCGCCTCAATCGTAAGGAAAGAAGAGATCGGGCGACCGGCTCGATCCATGAAAGGCAGGTGGGATTCAGGATAGGCAGGGGTCGTACCGGAAAAGGAGTAATCATGAAGAACTTGGCGGTTTTCGGGACTGCGGCGCTCATCGCGGCCGCTTTTCCCGCCCAGGATGCAACCGAGGGTCTGGCCAAGGCGGCCGACGGCTCCCAAGAGTGGAGCAGCTACACCTTCAGCATCACCACCCAGACGGAAGGCATGCCCGGCGGCGGAGGGGGAGGAGGTGGAGGGGGAGGAGGTGGTGGTGGCGGCGGCGCCCCGCAACCCCGCACCGTGACCGGCGAATTCGTGAAAGACAAGGGAGTCCACGGCAAGACCGGCTCCTCCGAAAGCATCCGCGTGGCCGACAAGGTCGCGCTCAAAGGGTCTGACGGCCAGTGGAAGCTGGGCGGCCAGGCCGGGGGCGGCGGTGGAGGAGGCGGGGGTGGTGGCGGCGGCGGCGGCGGCGGTCGCCCGCGCGGCGGCGGTGAAGAGATGGCCCTGAACCGCCTCAATGCACCGCATCGCGACCTGGAAGACATCGAAAAGAACTTCAAGGGCGTTGAAAAGGGTTCGGATGGCGGCTCGACCACCTACTCGGGCGAGCTTACCTCCGAAGGAGTCACCAAGCTGCTCGGCCCGGCC
>Ga0187893_10008121_pt1 | contig 16764 bp, 16 predicted proteins | sample MA1701074metaG_FD_139574 | JGI IMG/M metagenome (GOLD analysis project Ga0187893, IMG submission 139574) | White microbial mat communities from a basaltic lava cave in the Kipuka Kanohina Cave System on the Island of Hawaii, USA - MA170107-4 metaG ...
ACCCGCACCTTGTGAGAAAGTCACTACTTTCGCCAACCACCGAGAACGGTTTTGTGGCTTCAATATTGAGTTTCTTGCCCTTGAGCGAAAAGTTCGAACCGACTGTTTTAAGGATCGGCCGTTTTGTTTCATCATCGCCTCCTACGAACCAATCTATGGCCATTTTATTGAACGAAATGAGCGATTCGGCGGGTTCGAACCAATCATGGTGCTCGTCCAATTTCTGGCGTCGCTCGACAAGTGAGGCTTTCTCACGCTGAAGCCTTTCGCGGCGCTTCGTAAATTCGTTATCGTCAACTAGATCGCGAATCCGGAGGTCAAGGAGCGTGGCTTCCTGTTTCTCGACTCCCCGTACCGTTTCTCGCAAACGCGCGTGTATGAGTTCTTTGTCTTTCCCGTCCTTCTCTGCACATAACGCCTGCTTCACCAACCAGTCATGGAGGCATTGATCGATCGTAAGGGATTTAAGAAATGAGCATATCTGCAACTCAAGGTTTTTGGCTTCGAGAGAAGGCTCTGGGCAGCGCTCTCCAATGTTTCTTTTGGTGCAGTGATAATAAATATACCGTGATCCATAACGGTTGACCTTGTGCTCGGCGGTTACCATAAGGCTACATGCTCCGCAGCGGAAGAAACCCGTGAACGGAAAGCGATAACGCTGTGGTTTCGCTGTTCCAGGGCGCCCGAGCCACCTCTGGAGAGCGTCAAACTCTCCCATGCTCACCATTGGCTTGTGTTTCCCTGGATAGAGGCTTCCATTCCATAGGAAATGACCCGTATAGAAGGGATTTGCAAGGATATTGTAGAGCGAGCTTAATCCAAGTGGTCGCCCGCCGGTTCGCCGTTTCTTCGGCGTACGATAACCCCAGTCATCTCGTGCTTTACGGTAGAGTTCCTTCACCGAATAATTCTCGGTAAGTGCAAGCGAGAAGAGCTTCTGAATAACTGAAAAGTGTTCGGGATCGGGGGTAATCGTCTTTGTATCCTTGCAGTTTCTGTATCCCACGGGGGCATTGCCGGGCCGCCATCCTCGCTCCACCTTTGCCCGGTTCCCGCGTTTTACATTCTCGCTCAAGCTGTCCACGTAGTATTTCGAGTACCCGAAGATGATCGAGAGCATGAACTTCCCTTGGGAGTTGTTCTCGAAGCTGAATGTTGCGAACTTGAGGTCTTTGCACGCGTTACGGTCAAGGAGGTAGATAATCCGTCCGCCGTCTATGGAATTCCGGGCCAGTCGGTCGGGATGCCACGCAAGAATGCCATCTGCTTCACCTCGCTCTATGCGTTCCAGCATCCTGTTGAAGATGGGGCGCCCAGGAGCCTTCGCGCTCTGCGACTCTTTGAGAATCTCGACGATCTCCAGCTCTGGCCTGCCTGAAAACGCTCGCTCAAGCTCCGCTTGCTGCGAGTCTATCGAGAGGACCTGACGATCCTCGGACTCGGTTGATTTCCGGCAGTAGAGAAAATACCTCATGGTGAAGTGAGACCGCGGAGACCGCGATCGATCTGATCGTATTCGCGGCGTGGACTTTGTCAAAGCAGATCATACGGCGGATCTGTGGATAACGTAGGAGTGACATACTGCATCTTTAAACACATTCGCCATCCTTTCGATAAGGGGGATATGAGCTACCTTTGCGGTATGGAGGTGAACAAACGCACAAACCAACACCATAACGAAGAAAAGAAAAAGCAGAAACCGACGCCGACTATCTCCCGCATCCTCGACAACGGGAGCATCGTCGAGCTTCTCTACGATCCGGAGAAACGCACGACTTCGTTTGCGTTATGGAACGGCGATGAATGGCGCCGTGAGGAAAGCATATCCATCGGAAACGATGGGCGCCTTGTCCCCTACACGCCGCACAACAATCTCATACGGAATGAGGTGGTACTCCTACCCTCAGCGCCGGAGGAATACCACTCTACTGATGACCTGATTGAGGAAATACATAAATACATTCACCGCTACGTTGACTTAACCCCGAGGTTCGAAAAGATTGCGAGCTACTATGTGCTCCTCTCATGGATCTACGACGGCTTCAACGAGCTGCCATATCTGCGGCTCCGGGGCGATTACGGAAGCGGGAAAACGAGATTTCTCCTCACGGTCGGCTCGCTTTGCTACAAGCCGATCTTCGCAAGCGGGGCCTCCACCGTCTCCCCGATCTTTCATACCCTGGATGCCTTCCGAGGAACGCTCATTATCGACGAGGGCGATTTCCGCTGGAGCGACGATAAGGCAGAGATCGTGAAGATCCTCAATAACGGCAACGTCAAAGGGTTTCCGGTGCTCCGTATCGAGGTTTCGCCCACCAAGGAATTCAATCCTCGGGCGTTTTGCGTTTACGGACCCAAAATCGTGGCGACACGGGGATACTATGACGATCGCGCCTTGGAGAGCCGATTCATCACCGAAGAGATGGGACAATGCCGGCTCCGTGACGATGTGCCCATTAACCTCCCCTCCGTGTACAAGGATGAAGCTCGGAGCTTACGCAACAAGCTCCTCCTCTTTCGCTTCCGCAACCTGGGGAAAACGGGAGTCATCGATAGTTTGGTCGATCACGGTATCGAACCGCGCCTCAATCAGATCTTCGTGCCGCTACTCTCAATCATCGATGACGAAAAACTCCGCTCGGAGCTTCGCGATGTTGCGCGCGATTACCACAAGGAGTTCATCATTGATCGCGGTATGGATATCGAAGGGCAGGTCTTGGAGGTGATAAAAGATCTCTTCGTTCGCTCGGAGAAAGGCGTGTTATCCGTGAAGAATATTACCGGTGCGTTTATCAACCGGTACGGCGACGAATATGAGAAGACCATATCCGCCAAGTGGATCGGAACGATCATACGCAAGCGGCTCCACCTGAAGACGCAAAAAAGCCGAGGCGTATTTGTCATTCCGCTCTCAGAAAAACCGAAGCTCGATCTCCTCTGGGAGAGGTTTGGAATTGCCGCAGAGAATGCGCGACAGCCTGAAGGGGGAGGGCCGAGCGATCCTGAGGAGACCGAGACGCGACAACGATTCGAAAGTCATTCGGGCTCTTGATTCCGACGAAACGCGAAAAATCTCCAACATCGCGCGCGTACGCTCTTCGCGTGTGCCGGTTTCCTGATGTTTGCAAATCCAGGAAAGTTTACTGATTGTTTAACTAAATCGGCATTTTCTACCAGAGAATTACTACCAATACTTTTGATTTAGCATTTGAAAATCAAGATTTAAGCTCTATGGCATCGTTATTGAGTTTTTTTACTAGTAATGCTGAACCAAGTGGTGCAAGATGACTTTTAGTTCGACAGCGCGATTGGGCTAAAGAAGTGCGTCAAATAGACGCTAAACGGAATTGGCATATGCAAATACTGTCAATATATTGACGAATAGCGTATATTTACTACTATGACTTTCGATCCTACAGACGAATAAAAACCAGATTTTCATAGTACTAGGGTCTATTTAGTTGAAGTAAGCGCCTTCGGTAGTCGCGATGGAGTGCTCGCCTACCTCGTGCGCTGCTACCCGCCATGGGCAATGAGCGCCCCCTAGATGGAGAGAGCGGCGAGGTCCGCTTCTGCTATTGCGCGTCCAATATAGGGAATTTCATCCGTTGCCTTCTGCCCTCTACAAATGCCTCCTCGCCAATCGCCATCGTATCAAGCACCTGGGACTCCTGCGGGGTAACCGTGGAAGTAGTCGCCCTCGATCGAATGCGTGGGACCGATCCAACGCTGCCCTCACTGTGGTTGAAGGACGGCTGTGTGCCGGTCAGACCTCTCCGCCTCTGGCTACCGGACCACCGCTCTTGCGATGTGGCGGCCTGAACGGGCTGCTCGACTGTCTACTGAAGCCCCTTGACCATACTTCATTACGACCCATAAGGCGGGTCCGCGCGGGATCAGGCCGGACGGCAACATGGCGGATAAGATCTGTTTGAACTATTCGTAAGGTAAGGTATGGTCGCTTTATGGTTCGGTGCTTATAATCTCCTGAGTATGACTTCTGTATATACTCGAGCTGTTAATTTGATGCAGTGCGTCGCTTTTTAGTCCCCACCCGTCTCTGCAATATTTTTTGGCTTTTTCCAAAAAAGCAGCGTCTTTAGTCTTAAGATAAGTATTAAAACAGAACCAAGCTACAGTATCATAATCGTTAGCACGTTTTTCGTGGCTTGTCTCCAATAGCTCTTCTAGAGTTCTACATCTATCGAGGGCTCGCTCATAAGCTTCTTCCTGTGCTTTGCGATCCTGTTCTTTTCCACTCCGTTTGTATTTCTCTCTCGCCAGAATATATTTCTCCAAGTGATACCAACAAAGGTTGTTTGTTAATGATTGTCTGATGCGCGCAGGAAACGACCCACTATGTTTGTTGTAAATAACTTCTGCTTCCAATATTTTATTTAAAGCTATATCACAATACTGTTCTCCCATTAACCAGTAAAGCAGGGCTAATTTAGCCTTCAGCCTGTATACGTTAAAGGGATCACAGGTACTTTGTCTTGATAGGAGTTCCTCACTCTTATCAAATGCTACGAGAGATTTCTCTATCTCGCCTTTAATATAAAAAATCTCTCCTATACGAAAATGGGGTGCATATAACTCCTTCCATTTATTCGTTACCTCCTCATATATTTTCATAGCCTCGTCACGACGCCCTTGTACAAAAAGCAAAAACCCTTTTTCCATAAACAACCAATATTGAACAAGGCTTTCATTTCTTTGCTCCCACCCTATTAGGCGATCTAGCGCACGGTAGAACTCGAACCCCCTTTCAGCCCACTCCCTTGGATTATGACGTTGATCGCGCCAGGTACTAATATATTCACTGTAATTTTTATACGCGTCATCTAGGTGCGCATCCTTGAATATTGTTGGCAACAACTCTGGCTCGTATATAAATGCTTCGCTTGGACCTGCATCTTCTAGCGCAAATAATCCAACTCGATACTCCTTATCTCTTATGTCGCAAAGATTCGATATTAAGATATCGTTATTTTGTAGATCCTTAGACAAAAGGCGGAAACTATTTTTTATATGAGGGTGAATATTACCCTGTTTATAAGCAAGGGTGTGCTCTAATTCCCCCCACACGTCCTGAAGAAGAGTTCTAAGTTGGATTTCTATAGGATACTGAAACTTACTATATCCATGAACTATCAAATAATGAATCGATTTGTATCCAGATTCTTTAATAGCATCCTCAAATTCATAGTGGGGGAATTGACTCTTCACGATAATTTGCAACTGCTCTATATAATCTTCGTTTTCCCAGTTATATATTTTGAATTCTTTTAACGTACAAGCTTGTTGTTTCAAAATATTCACAAGATACTTGTGAACTTTTATAATGTCTTGTTCGAACAAACATAAAGCTCTAAGACCACCGAAATCTGTTATTCCATCAAGAGACAGTGTATTTTTTCTTCTCGTTTTTAAATACATACTATTTATACTTTTTACTCGTCCTTTTGTAAGGTAAATGGGAATGTGTTCCTTATCTCTCCCAAATATAATCTTCTCTTCCAGACTATCCAGGACTTTACGCAAATTACCTTCGTGGCGTGCGTGATACTCTTCCACATCTTGGTATGTGATAACAGCCATCGCGTATTCTCTAATTATCTCCTTATTAATTGTAAGCCCAATCATCAAAACTAGGTAGCAAAACAATACTCAATATTTCAACCATAAAATCGTAACCTTTTCGACTAGGCCACTACTTTCACTTTTGCGCGGAAGCCGACCATGATTGAAGAATATCGCCGGTAAGATCTTGCCTCTTATCAGACTTCCCACAAGGAGACCGACAGAACCGCAGCCGTGGATGGAGATGGAGGGGACGTTGGGGACTTAGGGGACGTTTCCATGCGGGTTTGAACGGAAGAAACCGCGAAACACAAGAGCTTGTCGTTACTGTGCGGTTTCAACCGTGATCTCCTCACGACATCCCCAATGTCCCCCACGTCCACGGTCCAATTGGCAGCGTACTGTTATGCACAGGTGTCGAGCATTGCGGGTTATATACTGAAGATAATACGGTCTTTACCAGAGACCCAGGTCTTTTTCCACAGGCCTCCTCATCTTTCTTGCCGCTTTCGGCACATTCTCCCTCCTTTCTTCTGTTCTTCTCATGAGTAACGTAAATGCGTGACTGTTCGTTTCCCCACGTCACGTTTATTCATCACGGTGCATGTCCAACAAGTTACACAATTATGTGCGGACATACCGAAAACGCGCGAGCTTGACGCAAGGCGAGCTAGCGTTTCTTCTCGGGTCCCGGAACGGCGCGAAGATATCGCGCATTGAGCGGCGTTCCCGGCTACCAAACTTGAGAACCGCTTTCGCCTGCGAAGTCGTTTTCGGAGTTCCGGCGCACCAGGTATTCGTCGGGTTCTTCGACGAGGTCGAATCGGCTACAACGACGAGAGCAAAGCTCTTGGGCGAGAAGCTTCGCGTCGAAGCGGCGAGCCGCGCCAGGGACCGGAAGCTTCAGACACTTGAGGGAATCACAAGGAGACGACTGGCGTGATCCCACGATGAGCATCCACGCTTGATGAGTGGTCGTGCGACTTGCAGAGACATATTGAAGGGAAGCGCAGGCACAATTTATCAGTACGCGCTTTTCTAAAAGTGTATGAGTCATATTTCTATGCCTGATATATTGATTCTTGCGGTGTATCCCTCGACGCGAGGGTTTGGGTTCGCGATCTTCAAGGGACCGTCTCGCCTTATCGACTGGGGGATCAAAGATGTGCGCATCGAGAAGAATGTGAGCTGTTTGTCGAAGATAAAGAACCTGGTCGAGTTCTACGAGCCCGAGGTCGTCGTTACGGAAGACTACGCTGAGAAAAGGTCGAGAAGGTGTAAGCGCATCCAAGTATTGCTGAGGAGCATTGCCCAGCTCGCGGAGGAGAAAGGCATTATCAACCACTGTGTCCCACGCACAACGATACGCAGCTTCTACTCCCGATTCGGAGCACGTACGAAACATGAACGGGCCAAGCTCATTGCGGAACAATTTCCGGAATTCGAGCTTCAGCTTCCGCCACCGAGAAAGATCTGGATGAGCGAAGATCCGAGGATGAGCATCTTCGAGGCCGCGGTGCCTGCTCTTATGTACTGGTACGGGAAAGACGGGGAGCGGATAGCGTGATCACGGCAACCTACATTTCATTATTCTTTAACCCATACATTCAACCATGCCTACCAACCTCGAAATATCAATAGGCTTCATCGAAAGCTTCGTCGGGCTTGCCCTCGTTCTCTTCGCCGCCGGTACTGCGTGGGGGTCGCTCAAGCGCGCGGTCTCGAACATCGAAAAAACCATTGACCGGGCGATCCTCCCCGGACTTGAAGAGATCCGGGAGCGGCTTACGGCGGTGGAGCGGCGGATCTGCCAATCGACTCAAGGCGAGCCGAAAGAATCTCGGCGAGAGCGCTTCGGACGAAAGCAGGAGAAAAGAGCATATTCATTATGATGCCGGTATTTACAACAGCACACGAAGAATACACGCGGTCTCCTCCGTAAGCAGAAGGTCTCTCCGGGTTCTCCTTGCCTGCGCTGGTTTTTAACTGCGCGGACGCCCGTTTAGACGGGCGCTGTATGAAGACTCTACTGGAGAACCCTCATGACAGACTGTTCTTTGCCCTACGTCATAGATTCGGAAGGCCGCTATCGATTCAAACGAAAAGTCACATCGGAGGATATAGTACAGATTGCAACCTCGATACTCGAAGCTCAATTCGCGTGCGGCGATATTGTCAAAGATCCGACCGATACTAAGCGCTACATAACATTTCAGATCGGCGGACTGGAACACGAATGTTTCTGTTGCCTCTTCCTTAATACCAGACACCGCATTCTTCGCTTCGAGCAGATATTCACTGGTACGATTGACGGATGCTCGGTGTATCCGAGAGAGGTGGTCAAGCGAGCGCTCCAATGCAACGCTGCGGCGGTGATCTTCGCGCATAATCATCCGAGTGGCGTCGGCGAACCCAGCCGCGCCGACGAGCTGCTCACGAAGCGGCTCAAAGAAGCTCTTGCACTCGTGGATATCCGTGTACTCGATCACATCGTTGTGGCGGGAACGGAGGCGGTGAGCCTCGCGGAACGCGGACTGGTGTAATTTCTAGATCTTCCAAGGTACCTCACTTACAAAGTTCCTCTCCTTGTGCCGTCCCACTATGGGACGGTTTTTTCTTGCGATAACGAGACGGCGTGAATTCAACTGTGGGCTTCCAAACAAACGAGCGCCTCTGGGCCAAGGGTTTGGACCCGAAGCCGGTGTCGCGATGACAGGGCGTCGTGGGCTCCTCGTCTACGCAATCATTGTGTCGGTCAGTGGAGTATAGAGATGAGCGGGAACGAACTCCGGCTCTGCGATGATACGGCTGCCGAGACATTTTTTTGCTTCCATATATTTCTCATAGGTATCTTCAATGATAATTTTGCAGATCTTCTTTTTTTCAGTAGAGCCCAGCTCGGGACCAGAAGATTCTCTTAAATTAATCTTCCGCCGCGCAAGCTTACCAAGTTGTTTATCCAGAGCGCCAGCTTCGTGAGAGACCCAAATGAGTATCCGAAAAAACACTCGAATGCCATCCATAGCAAGATCTTTCCGGGTCGTCTCTAGGCTATTCAACACTGACAGGGTCTTTTGACCGTCCTCGTCCTTTACGGCGATTATACCGCGGACCCTGCTGTTATCCCTCCGTATCTTGCCGCTTTGATCGACAATATAGAGATCAATAACTCCGATTTTAGAATATTCCATGTTTATCCCCGCATTCCCAATGGCGCATGTGATTTCCACCGCCGCACCCGCAAAATTATTGAAGTCAGCGTGAAGTTGTATCATCGCTTTTACCCCCGCTTGTTTCGTTACGAAAACCCGGTGTGCCCAGTTACGGAGAACAATACTTTCTTTTATCGCCGCAACCGGCGAAATTCCCACGGCGGCACCGGATTGGGATCTTGCCAGAGTCCGCGTCTCGCTTCACGCGCCGTTCTTTCAAGCCCAAAGAGCTTCTGGTTTTTGGCATACTTTCGATACACCCAGGCGTAACCAAGCTGTACCATCTTCTCGTTTATATTCCCACTTTCCGCAAATACCTGCCCGACCGTTCTTCCGTATCGATCGCGATCAACGGTAAGAACTCCGACGGTTTTTCCGAAGACAAGCTCGGCCATTGCTTTTTTGCCCGTGTTCCGAATGGTTGTCGTCTCTCGGGCGCATCGATTTCGGCGAGGCGCACCTTCATTTGCTTTCGGCCAACGAGCACAGTGATCGTATCTCCGTCGGCGACGGAAACCACCTTCCCGAATAGCTGCTCGGCGAAGACGGGAGGAACACAAAGAAAAAGAATAAGGGATGCGGCCAGGATTGTTTTGGGTAGAGTACGCACCTCATCCACTTCATTCCGACCGCAGAAGATTGATGGCTTTAACCTGTATGCCCAGTTTCGGCCACACACGTGCTTTCCCTGATTGTGCAAAGTTCCGATCCTTTTATACTTACATATGCCACAGACCAACGCGTCCAGCTCGTAAATGACAGTGGATAAATTAATTGACCAATTAAAAGATATAGATCGAAAGCTATTTGATAAATTCGGTCATTTATATTATGCGTCGTTAGCATACCTAGGTATAAAAGGACTGGATATTACATCTACCTCTTTATACCTTCACGAGCAAAATAATCTTCGTGCGGAGGCGAATGATCTTATGAGAGACTTGATGGAACAATTTGGCATTAATGCTGGGTTGATGATAAAAAATGTTCCTACGGCTGCAATTATTTTAGGAGGGGCATACATGCTGAATAAGCTCGGTCCTAAAATTGGATTAAACAAACATCTCGGGTCTATTGTGGTATACCTAATTAGTTTACTTACGGTACAAATTGTGATAAATAATTTTGCAGTCTATTTCGGCGTTTATGGACGAAAATAATGACATAAGACACTTCGTTCGAACTGCTGTGATCCACAGTAACTAACCTCACGCTGGCACGAGCGCATAATCATTATGCAAGCCACTTTAGCGTCGGCTTGGCTAGACCTCGCACGGATTGATTTCCCGATCGCTATGGAGTTGTTTGGGGAAAGCGAGGTCGGGGCGCGAAGAGAGGTGTAAAGATGAGGCATCGGATTGGACCCGATGCCCCAGTGCCTTTAAGGTTTCAGGCGTGGAGGCGAAGTACCCGAAGCCAAAAGGCACGGACGTCCTACGCGCCCAACGATTTTAGCGTCTGAGACGAGGGAAACTAAAGTAGAAGGCGATCAACCGTATTGGGCTTACTAGTCCGAAGGACAACCCCCATTTACATTACTGAAAAACTGGTGGCATTCTTGTCACGCGATACACCGAAACATCATCAAGTCTGATAAATCTTTTGTTGCCATGACGCTCTTCGCCGACAATCCAGACCCTGGTTCACTCCCGTTTCGCGTTCTCTTTTATTTTCTCGTGTCGTTCGCCAGCGGTTGCGCGTATATTGTGGGGCGTAAAAAGATGGCATGTCACTCCATTAAGACGGATGAAAGCAGAAAGGGAACAGGTGAGGGTATTCCTTTGTCCTAGGCGGGCAGGGGATCATCTATCTGTAAGAAAAGAGACTTCAATTAGGAACTTGGGTTTCGATTGTCAGCTGAGCTCTATCGTACGCTACTTCATCGCAGTTCTTACGTTACTTTCCTCCTTTGGACTCCCAGGTTGCACTGAGACTGAAGTGGGGCAAGAAGTCGCGTTGTGCAGAGAGGCAATGAAGCTCAACGCCAAGCAGCAGAGGGTGAACCAAGAATTAAGGCAGAAATTTATAGAAGGGTGTGCCATAGGCGGTGGCGGACGTACTCCCGCCCAATGGAAGTGCGTGATCGCTGAAATGAAACAGGGGGAATCGTATGTAAATGCGACCGATCAATGCTTTCTAGAGTAACTTTTTGGTAAGGACGATTTAGTGGGAAACTGACGGTGGTTTCCCTTTCACGAGGTGTTCGGGAAGGAAGAGACTTCCCTTGTACACGGTGCACCCCATCCACCGGAGAGGAAGTACATCTATTTCGACGATCGCCGACAGGACGACCGTCGAAGTCCCCTGGTGCGATTTTTCGTAGACTCCGGCGTTAGCAATCGTCGCACGAGTGTTGAACGTCGAACTTCGAAACGCTCTTAGAGACCCTACACTTTTTCAGAGGTTCCCTTTATCTACTCTGTCCAATTATTTGCTAAACAGACCTATTAATGTTCGGAATCAGGGACTCTTGACGGGGTTGGGGGTTGGTACGTGGGCGACGCGCTGAAGATAGGCGCGGCGGTAGACTCGTTAGGCCGCGAAGGGTTGTAGTTGTTGTTAGTCAGTCGCAGGATAGAATGATGGTCACGATCCAGACGCTTCCTTTCCGATGCGCGTGAGGTTACTTGCGATGGCACGCCGAAAGCGAAAAGCTCAACAGGTTCCCGAAGGATTTGAACTACGATACTCGCTCCCGACGGGACCAGATGACGCCGGAGAGCGAACACCCGTCACCGGGATTGAATGGCATCCAGATGGTGACACCTTTGCCCTTTTGGCCGAACACGAAATGTGGTTTGGCAATCATGCAGACAGCGTGATTACCGACGCAATCACTTTCGAGGAGGATTTCTTTTCCTTTGCCTGGGCACCCGATGGGGATACGATTGCGGCAAGCACGCGCCAGAATATTCTGCTTTTGGATTACCATCAACGGGAAGAACTTTCTGATCGACTCTCGACAGGTCGAAACGAAATCTCCTGGCATATCGCGTGGTCGCCCGTTTCTAATTTGCTCGCCTGCCTCTCGCATGTCGTGCGCGTCTGGGACATCCAGTCCCGCCAACTATTGCAAACGTTCCGGATTCGCCGTGACAAGGCTGACTGTGTCGCGTGGTCACCCGATGGAGAGAGAATCGCCTGGGCTACGGACGCGGTGCATATCCACTTCGCCAAGACTGGGGAACTATGGCAGTGCCTCGATAGAGACGAGTTACAGGGCGCGTGCAGTGTCGCCTGGTCACCAGACGCCAACATTCTTGCCATTGGGTGTGCAAACCCTCGGCGCGTGCTGCTGTGGGACTTGGCAGCGAATGATGTGACGACCCTCGATTCAGATGATGGTCAGGCGGGTGGTCGACTACATTTTTCGCCGGACGGCCGTCTGCTGGCTGTGCCGAGTTGGTATCGCGATCGGGTCCAAATTTGGAGCATTGCCGACGCGAAACTGTTTGCTTCGATCAATGCGAAATTGGATCCTCATGGTGAACCGTTTACGTTTCACCCGACAGAACCGGCGCTCGCCGTGGTCGCAGCATCCGCTCCCGAGGGCGACCTCGTGGAGGTTTGGAGCTATGACGATTCCGCGATAGCTGGAGAGCCTTATGTGCGAAGTGTTAAGCCGGCGGTGGGTGTTAAGACAGAACCAAAACGGGAGCCAAGCCCGACCCAATTTGACGTCTTCCTATGCCACAATTCGAAAGACAAGTCTGTCGTGAAAGACATCGCGCTGCAACTGAAACAGCGCGGATTGCGGCCGTGGCTTGATGAATGGCAGCTCAGGCCTGGCCTGCCGTGGCAACGCGCATTGGAACAGCAAATCGATTCGATCGGCGCTGCGGCCGTGTTTGTCGGGCCAGACGGCATGGGGCCGTGGCAGCAGATGGAGCAAGAGGCATTTCTGCGCGAGTTTGTTAATCGCGGCTGCCCGGTGATTCCGGTGATCCTACCAGGCGTTCAGAAGCAGCCTGATCTGCCAAAGTTTCTGAAGGGGATGACCTGGGTTGATTTCCGAAGAAGCTCACCTGCTCCACTGGACCAATTGATTTGGGGAATCACTGGAGTAAACCCAAACCCTTAGCCGACCCGTCGCAGGCCGCGCTGGGCGCGTCGAGAGGAATAAAAAATGGGGCATCGGATTGGACCCGATGCCCCGGTGCCTTAAGCTTTCAGGTATGGAAGGGTGTATCCGAAGCGAACAGGCATGGACGTCCCACGCGCCCAACATTTTGTAGCATCTGAGACGATGGAAACTGAAGCCACGGAAATTAACCGTACTGAGCTTATTAAACGCATCCCAAAATAGCTTCCAGAGCAGGCTGAGCGTGGCCCGGTGATACAAAAGGCGCTTTTTATACCTATACCAATCTTCTGGGCATCTGGAACATCTACGTCGATAATCTCGGTCCTCCCTCGATCCTCCGAAGCATGTCGATGGCGTGTTGGTCCCCGGCTTTGGCCGCTCTCGTGAGCCATTCTTTCGCTTCCGGAATATTCCTCGCCACTCCTTGTCCCGTCGCGTACATGATGCCGAGGATCGACTGGGCATCGACCTGCCCACTCCTCGCCGCTCTCTTCAACCAGTATTCGGCTTTACCACCGTCCTCTCGTACTCCGCGGCCGAAGAGATACATGGCACCGAGTACAGACATCCCGTCCGCATGTCCGGCCTCGGCAGCCTCTGATATAAACGGTAGAGCTTTGTCATAGTGCTTCTTTTCGTAGAGGTCGAGCCCACGGCTATACAGGGCATCCACCTGATCCGCGCAGCCAAGAAGCGCGGCAAGAAGAGATAGCAAGGCAAGAGAGCATCTCACGGGCACAGAGTCGTTCCCTGCTTTTGAATGATGAGCTTCACTTGGTCGTTGTTCTGAACGACGACGATATCGTCGTTTTGACCGGTATTGGGGTTCACCCCTGGTGTCTGATCTACTCCCAGTGACGTGAGGGTAAAGGTCGTCTGCCCAGGAGGTACAGGGGCAGGTTGACAGGCGTCTGCAAGTACCTGGTTATACACGAAATCCATACCCCATCCGTCTTGGGGTGGATTGGGTAAGGGTGGTATCGGGGGAAGCGCCGGGGGCACGGCGCCGTTAGAATTCACGATTTGCGCGATGAGCACTTCCCGGATCAGGTTGATCCGATCCATCGTTGTCCCCCGAGCGGACGGGATCGAGTCATTCTCGGCGAGGGGTCGAAGCAAGTCGTCAGGATCGAGGGTGATCAGGATATCATCGAAAGGATTCGTTTCGTTGCTCGAATACCCAGTATTGATGAAATTCCCGTCATTGTCCGTATTCTCCTGTTCAAGCACGCCGGGCGGTGCCGCCATTTGGGTGCCGCTTGCGAGGAAAGCCCCGGAGCCGTTGTCCCCATGTGAGATGATTACGGCCACGGCATCGAGGTTGCAGCTGTTGTCTCCTGCGGTACTGCTACAACTATTGATCTGATTTCCTGCCAATCCAAGTGCGATCGGTGCACCGCTGTGTATCGTCATATTTCCCCGCATGGCCGATAGGGTATCCGCCGTCCGACTCGTTTCTTGTCCCCGCACAAAGTACGTGAACCGTCGGTCGTAGCCGTCCAAACCTTGCACATCGGAAAGTCCGAGCGACACCCAGGGAACGATGCCCCTCATAATGATATTTGCACCCCCGCCAATATTTATTGTTCCAGTGCACACCCCCGGATTCGGCGCCTCGACACCGTAACCGGGATTGGTGGGGACAAGATTCGCCACCGCGGGACAGGGAAGACGGTGATTCCGAGACACGAAGGAAGTCAAGGCTGTTATGATGGCTTCTCCTTTAGTCTTGGTCACGCTGATCCCCAAATTCGTCCGTTGCGCGGAGACGACACCAAGAATCGCCGTCAAGAGAAGCCCCCCGATGACGAGGACAATCGCTATTTCAGTGAGCGTGAACCCGGATTGTGTTTTCCTTTCTATGGAGTATGGCAACGGGCGAGAAAAGGTGTTCTCGTTTTGGTGCATAACAAGCTAAATGTTATCACAGGGCCTCAGGTGCGGACGGTAAACTTAAGGGCGGTCAGACTATTTCAAAAGAGGTCATAGAAGGGGCACAATGGAAGGCCAATGATGGTTTGGACGGGCTTCAAAACCGCGTCCCGGAGGAGCACAATTGCCGTTAGCGTCGAGCACGGGGAGCAGAACAACGAACGCCGTTCCTAAAGCAGTTGAAGAGAAGAAACCTGTCGGCATCTGGATTCGGGTGAGCACCGAAGACCAAGCACGGGGAGAAAGCCCGGAGCACCACGAAAAGAGAGCGCGTGCATACGCGGAAGTGCGGGGCTGGGAGGTGAAAGAGGTCTACCGCCTCGAAGCCGTGAGTGGTAAGGCGGTCATGCATCATCCGGAAGCCAAACGGATGCTTAAGGATGTAAAGTCCGGCCACATTACCGGCCTTATCTTCTCAAAACTCGCTCGCCTTGCACGAAACACCAAGGAATTGCTTGAACTCTCTGACATCTTCCGCGAGCACGACTGTGATCTCGTATCCTTGGGAGAAACGATAGACACTGGAACGGCCGTCGGCCGTATGTTCTACACTATCATTGCTGCGCTTGCACAATGGGAGCGAGAGGAAATTTCTGCTCGGGTAGCGGCATCGGTGCCGATCAGAGCAAAGCTGGGCAAATCATTAGGCGGTGCAGCTCCGTACGGCTACCAGTGGAAGGGTAAGAAACTCATCCCGGACCCGAAAGAAGTCCCGGTACGAAAGCTCATCTACGATCTTTTCCTGGAGCACAGAAGAAAGAAAGTGGTCGCACGAGTGTTAAACGAGCGGGGGTATCGAACACGCAATGGCTCGAAGTGGGCGGATACGACGATTGTACGGCTCCTCCGTGATCCCACGGCTAAGGGACTCCGAAGGTCAAATTACACAAGGAGCTTGGGGGAGAAGAAACATTGGAAATTAAAACCCAAAGAAGCGTGGGTGTTCACGGAGGTCGTTCCGATCGTCGATGAAACCCTCTGGAATCAATGCAATGCACTTCTTGATGAACAGTTAAAGAAACGCAACCGCCCGGCACGAAAAGCCGTTCATCTCTTTGCCGGCGTTACTTATTGCCACTGCGGGACCAAGATGTATGTTCCGTCTAATACGCCCAAGTACATATGTTACGAGTGCAGAAACAAGATACCGGTCGTGGATCTTGAAGCGGTGTACCAGGAACAGCTCCGGGGCTTCTTCTCGAATCCACAAGAAATAGCAGCGTATTTAAATCAGACTGATGCGGTTATATGCGAAAAGAAGGCTCTCATACAGGTCCTGGAGCAGGAACAGGCGAGCTTAAAGAAGGACCTCGAAAAGCTCTACGATCTCTACTTTGGAGACCACGTTACGAAGGAAGGGTTTACGGTAAAGTACACCCCCTTAAACGAGCGCATGAAGCAGCTCGACGATCAGATTCCAACGCTTCAAGGAGAACTCGACTTCTTAAAGGTCCAACACCTCTCCCAGGAAGAAGTCATCTCCGAAGCGACCGACCTCTATGCCCGCTGGCCTGCGTTAGAACACGAAGAGAAACGACGGATCGTTGAGAACATCACGCAACGCATCACCATCGGCAATTCAGAGGTAGAAATCGACCTCTGCTACCTTCCAAACTCTTCGGAATTAATGGCAGGAAAGGTAATCATGCCCGCCTCGATCGGCTCGCGCAGCACTTCCAGCACGTGGCGGTCGAATTCAGGCAGCTCATCGAGGAATAGCACACCGTGATGGGCCAAGGAGATCTCTCCCGGCCGTGGGTGGCTGCCGCCGCCCACCAGCGCCACGCCCGAGGCCGTGTGGTGAGGCGCGCGAAACGGCCGCTGCCGCCACGCGCTCGCTTGAAAGCCGTGATGGCTGACCGAGGCCACTGCCGCCGATTCGAGCGCCTCCGCTTCGGTCATCGGCGGCAAAATGCTCGGCAGGCGCCGGGCGAGCATACTCTTGCCGGTCCC
>Ga0187893_10008122_pt1 | contig 16758 bp, 14 predicted proteins | sample MA1701074metaG_FD_139574 | JGI IMG/M metagenome (GOLD analysis project Ga0187893, IMG submission 139574) | White microbial mat communities from a basaltic lava cave in the Kipuka Kanohina Cave System on the Island of Hawaii, USA - MA170107-4 metaG ...
CTCGTCGATCTCGTCCACCGACTGAATTCTTCCAGATTGCGGAGCCCTTTCACTCAATAGAATACGCGTTTAGATCGATCGCCTCGATGTTATTGATTTGGCACCGTTTGTGACCCAGTAGTATTAGGAGAAGTTTACAAAAGTCACAGGAACACACGACGCACATTCCCCCTCTATCTTCCGGGTAGCACAGGCCGACGCTACGCCGGCCGTCGCGCGGCCCGATCTGACACAGGGTGAAGGAGACAAACATGCGAATCCTGGACACGCGAATCGTGTATATGGCAGTAGCGGTACTTGCGTTGGCGGTGATGTGGACCATGTTGGGTACTTCGGCGTTGCCTCTGATGACGATGACGACGATAATGACGACGAGAACAACGTGGCGACTCTGAACAACTGCGATCCCACAGCAGGTTGGAGCGGTCCTGGCTGTATCCAGAAAAAGGGCGAGGACGACGATGTTACACCGGCGGAGTTTGATGCGCTGCTGCCTTCCCCGCTGTCCGCCAGCGTGGTGGGGCATCCGTCCTGGCGGAATGATCCGTCATATCTTTCAATCCGGGTAGGCGAGAGAGTACATGTGAAGAATCGGGGCGGACGGCCTCACACATTTACCAAGGTGGTGAACTTTGGTGGGGGAGTTATCCCTCCGTTAAACGCCGGACTGGGTATGGCGCCGGAGTGCCCACTCGATTCCTTCCGCACTAGTGAGACTCATCTGGGTGCTCGCGTGGACGGGAAGTTCCGGGGCAATGGATCTAGCCAGTTTCAGGATGGCAAGGTCCTGGACGATGATCGCATCGGCGCCGGATTCAGCGATCGCTGCGAGAGTCCTGACCGCTTCGGAGAGCTCATGTTGGAAGACGAGAGTGTTGAAGGGTGACGTACCCTTTTGACGCCGCGGCGGTGAAGAGTCCGGAGCACTTCCGCGAGCTCGGAGAGGGCAAAGCCAACCTTGGCTCGGGCACTGAAATGGGTGAGTCCGAAATAAACTGCGTCGGCGCCGGCTTCGATGGCCGCATGGAGTTGGGGCCAATGACCAGCGGGACTCATTACTTCTGGCTTGATGCGGTCCACAACCTTCCGGCGGCGCAAGGGCCGCTATTTGTGATATCAGTAAGGCCATGACTCGTACTGTTCTCGCACTGCTGTTGGTGGTGGGCGCCGCGTCCGCTCAGGACTATCGGGCCAAATTGCAAGGTGTCATCACGGATGGGACTAATGCCGCCGTGCCCGGAGCGAAGGTCACGCTCAATAACGACAATACGGGGGTGGCCACCGTCAAGGAGACCAACGCAGCCGGGCAATACTTCTTTGACTACGTGGAGCCAGGCACATACACCGTGACGGTCGAGGCCGCCGGGTTCTCGAAGGTTGTGCAACGGAATGTGGTCGTGCAGGTGCGCGGTGACATCACGGTGAATCTGGCGCTCACGATTGGGACGCTGGCGGACTCCGTTACGGTTACCGCCGCTCCCGTTGCGGTCCAGTTCAATACGGCCAGCCGTGAGCTGACGATCGATCGCAAGCTGATCTCGGAGTTGCCGGTGATTGCCCGCAATCCGTTCACGCTCGCCCTGTTGGATCCGGCCGTAGTGAATCGCTACGGGCAGGATCGGTACCCGTACTTCATGTGGTCGTCCAGCCAGATCGACGTCGGCGGCAGCACTTCCAACCGAAACGACCTGCTGCTCGACGGCGTGCCGGTCCAGTTGGGAGAGAAGGGCTCCTACGCGCCGCCGATGGATGCCACGCAGGAGTTCACGGTTCAACAGAACGCCGTGGATGCCGAATTCGGCCACAGCGCCGGCGGAACCATCAGCCTTTCGATGAAATCCGGGACCAACGAATTCCACGGCACGGCCTACTACTTTGGCCGGAACCCGAAACTCAACGCCGTCGCCAACTCCGTCACGCGCCGGGCCAACCTGAGCCGGAATAACATCGGCGGCGGTACGCTCGGCGGGCCGGTTCGCCGGAACAGGCTCTTCAACTTTGTGAGCTACGAGCGCTGGAAAACCCCGCAGGCGCTTTCCACCATCCAGACGCTGCCCACCGAACTCGAGCGCGCCGGCGACTTCTCGCGCTCCCTGACAACCGCTGGTGCTGTGCGCATTATCCACGATCCTTGGACCACGCAGTTCGATCCGGCCACTGGTCGGGCCACGCGGGCTCCCTTCGCCGGCAATCGCATCCCACAGACGCGAATCGATCCAACGGTGCAACGCGTGCTGAGGGACCTGTGGCTTCCCAACGATCCCGGCGACGATCGTACCGGCATCAACAACTTCAAGAAAGGCTTTCCCCGCTATCACCGGTATTGGAACTTTTCCGATCGCGCGGACTGGCATATCTCCGACAAGTGGAAAATGTTCGGCCGCTACAGCCGCTTCATCAACGACTATCAACCACAAAACTACGCCAACTCGACAGCCGCGGCCCTCAATGGCGGCATCATGGCTTCGCGGAGCATCGCGGTGGACTCCGTCTATACGCTGTCGGCGCGAACCATCCTGAACGTGCGATTCGGTTACACATCCCTCGAAGACGACCTCAACACGCCATCCACCAAGATCACCGCGGCCGATTTGGAATCGTTCTGGCCGGGAAATGCCTGGTACAAGTCGTATATCGCCAATCTCGGTGATCTCTACTATCCCCAGATGAATGTGGCAGGCGGGACGAGTTTCGGCCGCGGCGCTCCTTGGGTCCAGCATCCGAACAGTTATAGCTACCACGGGAAGGTGTCGCAGTCCCGCGGCAAGCATCAATTGAAGGGAGGATTCGAAGCGCGGCGGGCGCGTGGCTTGCAGCACAATCCCTATCCATTCCGGTTTGACTTCAACGCGATTCAAACCGCGGATACGTTTATTTCGCCCGACACCCGGCTCTATGGCCATCCTTGGGCCACATTCCTGTTGGGCGCCCTGGAGGGCACGTCCCAAGCCCAGTTCATCTCGCCGCTGGATCTGCGGTCCAACTTCTTTGGCGGTTACTTCCAGGACGATATTCGCCTGACGCGGAGAATCACGCTGAATCTCGGTCTCCGCTACGAAGTCGAGACCGGGCTTCGCGACACCGAAGACCGGGTTTCGCGATACCTCGACCTGTCGAATCCGATCCCTGAAATGCAAGCCAATCCACCAAGGATTCCCGAGAGCGTATCGCGGTTGAACAATGTTCCGTACCAGTTCAATGGAGCGTGGCTGTTCACCAGCCCGGACAATCGTAATGCATTCACCACGCCGCGAAACCGCGTCATGCCGCGCTTGGGCCTGGCGCTCCGCGTGAACGACAAGACAGCCGTTCGAATCGGCTATGCTCGTTTTGTCATTCCCGGAGAAGTCGTCAACGGCACGCTCGATGCGTTGCCCACTTATGGGTTCAACGCGGCCACGAATGTCGAGCCGGTGCTCCAGGGGATCCCGAGCGCACGGCTGAGCAACCCGTTCCCAGCTTCGAACCCTCTGATCCAGCCGGTAGGACGCGCATTCGGACGCTACACGAACCTCGGCGATAGCGCCAGTTGGATCGGCCCCGATCTCCACACGGGAATCAACGACCGTATCAATTTCAGTATTCAGCGCCAGCTCCCCTCCGAGATTGTCCTCGATGCCACATTCTTCCTGAGCTATGGCCATGACCTCGGCTATACCAAGCAGTTCAACCTGTCGGACCCCGCTCTCAGTTATTCACTTCGGGCTGAACTCTCGCGCTCCATCCCGAACCCGTTTTTCCAGTACCTGACGCCCGACAAGTTCCCGGGGCAATTGCGCAATCGACCCAATGTCACCGTCGGCAGTATGCTCGTGCCGTATCCCCAGTACGGCGCGCTGAGCCGCGCCCATGTGCCGGGAGTGCTCGATCGCTACCGGGCGCTGCAACTGCGGTTACAGCGCTCGTCGGCTGCGGGCTATACCTTCCTGTGGGCTTACAACTATAACCGGCAAAGCACCGATACGTTCTTCAATGACGACGATCGGTATGCCAATCGCTTCACCCTTCTGCCTAGCAATAACCCGCGTCACCGGATGACACTGGCGGGCACCTATGATGTGCCGGCTGGCCGCGGCCGCCAGCATCTTTCGAATCTCCATCCGGTGGCCAACGGAGTGCTCGGGGGATGGTCCCTGAGCGGCATCTATACCTATTCGTCGGGACCGTTCGTTCGCTTTGGGCAGGCGATCATCGAAAGCAATCCCCGAATCGACAACCCCACTCGCGACCGTTGGTTCGATACGTCGAAGTTCACACGACCCATGCCGTTCACACCGCGCACGAATCCATGGCAGTACGAAGGGGTCACTGGGCCCAGAAACTGGAACGTCGATGTCACGCTCGCCAAATTCTTCCCGATCACGGAGCGGTGGCGGATCGAGTTCCGGATGGAAGCCTACAACCTGACCAACAGCTTCATTCCGAGTGCCCCAGTAGCGGATGTGCTCAGCACAACGTTCGGCCGCTCGACAAATCAGGGGAATCTGGGGAGAGAGCTGCAATACACCGCGCGCATTCATTTTTGAGGCCCGACCATGCGCTGAAGCGTGCGCCACAGGAACGGTTGTGTTTTCATACAGATGGGCTTTGTTCTGCATTTCCTCCAAAGGGTTGAAATCCGGGTGACGGCCGAGACCGCCCAGACAGGAGTCTCACACAAAGGGTAGCAGGGTGGCAAGGGAAAACCCGCAGAGAGAGGGCCAATTGCCCATTGGATTCAGGAGAATATCTCTAATATATAGAGATAGTTACGGACAAAATTAGGATTTCTCTCTTGGTCTGTGACTGGATGCGTCATGAGAGCCCAAAGCCCTTGGCGCGGTTGCGACGGCGCGATCCAGCCTACCAACGAATGACGATAAAGCCTCGACGGCAGGCGGGGACCGAAGCGAAAGATCGCAAAATCGTCGTCGAGGGAAGCTGCGCGCTCGATGCCGAGGCGGCGCATTACAGCAAAACTCGTTCGGTCGAACTGGTTCGAGGGCGGGAGATCGGCGGACATCGTGGCGAAGAAGCTCCAGTGAGCTTAGAAGCTCCAACACACGGCGGCGATCGAGCCTCCCGCATCGTGGCGTGAACATCTATGTCACCTCTGAACGCCGACAGGCACACTCTCACCGGGCGCTTCAGCCGAAGGCAGCCAGCGCTGAAGTTCCTGCTTCACACCCGCCAGTGCGGAGCTCGATGCCAGGTTGATCCACTCGTGTGCATCCTGCTTCCGGTCGTAGAGCTCCTCGCCTCCGTCGTGATAGCGAATGTAACTCCAGCGCTCCGTGCGGACGGCGTGATTCCCGCGGCCGTACGTCGTGAGCGCGGGGCGGCCCCACGGCCCGCCCGGGTTCTCGAGAAGAGGTTTGAGACTGACGCCATCCAGTCCCTCGGGCGGCTTGAACCCCGCAAGGTCGGACAATGTCGGATACAGGTCCACCAGCCCTACCGGCCGATCGCAGCGGGAGCCGGCCTTCGTGATTCCAGGAGCGGAGATCACCAGTGGCACATGAGTAGCCCGCTGCCAGAGACTCTGCTTGTGCCAGTGCCATTTCTCTCCGAGATGATACCCATGGTCCGACCACAGTGCCACGATCGTGTTGTCACGGTTCGGACTTCGATCGAGGGCGTCGAGCATTCGCCCTATCATGGCGTCCGAGAATGTGATGCATGCCAAATAGGCCTGTACGGCGCGCCTCCAGTTTCCGGTACTGACCAATAGATCGTGCCGGGAATGCTGGTTGAGCGCAATCCGGCGGGCGAACGGCGGGACATCGGCCAGATCATCTTCCTTCACCGCCGGCAGCACGATCGATTCGGGAGGATACAGATCGAAATACCTGCGCGGCACGAACCAAGGGATATGCGGGCGGAACATGCCGGCTGCAAGGAAAAACGGGCGCTCGTGCTTCTGGCCGAGGACATCGCTCGCCCACGCAGAGACTTTGAAATCCGGCATGTCCTCTTCACGGACGCCGACCGGCGCCCAGTCGAAGTTGCGCCAGCTCACGGAAGGCATCGGAGTCACGGGCCGGATGGGCTCGGGGTCTGGAGGAAAGCTGTAATTGTCAAACCATCCGTTCTCCCGTCCTTTGGGATTCCAGAAGTAATAGTCGTCCCAGCTCTTCGGATCGTTGAAGCCTTTTCCGTGATGGAAAACCTTGCCGCCGCCCAGAGACTTATATCCATTGGCGCGAAAATGCTGCGGCAATGTGATGACATCCGGCAGCCTCCTCCTCCAAGGATCCTCGTCGTTACCGTAAACTCCTGTGGTGGTCGGCCGCCTTCCGGTCATCAGGGCTGTTCGCGAAGGATTACAGATGGGCGCCGCTGTATGTGCGTCGGCGAAAAGCACACCTTTAGCCGCGAGCCGGTCCAGATTCGGCGTCTTCACCTGCGGATGCCCCCCGAGCGCACCGACCCAGTCATTCCAGTCATCAACGGCCAACATCAATACGTTGGGATTACGCTTTTGGGAGTACGCGGCCACTGCACCGGCGGCACTGGCCAGAAACGTGCGGCGGGTCATCATATTCGGCTTTGGATTCCTATTCTAACCGGAACCTCGACTTAGCGGTCTGCATGAAAGGCCTTGCCTTCAAAAAAGCTGGGGTAGCGTGACAGGCTTGTTCGAATCGTTGTAGGCGTGGAGGCGGCACCGCCCTTGACCGCAACGATAGGCGTTGCAGCAATTTCATCTCAATTTCAGCCCTGAGTCTCTTGGCGGCGGTTTTGTTCGAATGGTAATGTCAATGATCCGGACGCGCTTTCCAGCAGGCCATCGATGCGGGAGCAGCGGTCATCTGGCCTGTGGATGATCAGCCGTTTGGTTGGCGCGTGGGACGGATCGTTGATCCATTCGGACCCCATTGGGAAATCGGTAAGCGTTCGGCCGGCTCTTCTTGAATTGCAGGTTCTATGAAGAAGCGTCCACTTTCCGTAACGGTGATCGGTTCCCTTTACGTAGCGGCGGGTGCAATCGGGCTTGCATATCACCTCACTGAGTTGAAGCCGGAGCACCCGTTTCAACACAACATTCTGTGGGTATCTCTCATCCGTCTCATAGCGATTGTCTGTGGAGTCTATATGCTCCGCGGCAGCAACTGGGCGCGTTGGCTCGCGCTCGCCTGGATCGTATACCACGTTATTCTGAGCGGCTTCCACTCGTGGTCTGAGTTGGCGGTACACAGCCTGCTGTGTGCAGTGTTCGCATTTTTTCTATTCCGCCTACGAGCAACCGAGTATTTTCGCACTGCCAAAACAGAGGCTACGTAAATGGCAAAGTCCGGCCTGGCTGGGAATGGATCTGCCGTAGGGGCGATCGAGGCGCGTGGCTGCGTGGAAGAAGCAGGTTCGTGATTACCCGCCATGTGCCGACTTCGCGTTACCACTGTGCGGAAGCTGGTATATACTCTGAGCTTCCACCTCATGCGCAAAAAGAATCTCACGATCCTTCTGGGCGCCACCGCCCTGCTCAACGCTCAGAACGCCACTACCCCCGGCCGCTTTCACGTCGAGCACCCAACGCTACTTAACCTCGGCTTCGAATGGCCGATCACAGGCGATGCGAACCGGAACGCGCAAGTCGCCGTGCAGTACCGGAGCATAGGTGAGACGGGCTGGCGCACGGCGCTCCCGCTTCTGCGCATTGGTGGCGAAAGGGTGGGACGCGCGCGCGAAAACCTCGACTACACCGTGCCCGACGGCTTCGCCGGGAGCATTCTCAATCTCCGACCTGGCACCGAGTACGAGTGCCAGTTCAAGCTCACCGATCCCGACGGCGCCAGCGGCCAAACGACGCATACCGTGAAGGTCCGCACGCGCACCGTACCCCAACCCTACCAAGGCGGCCGCACGCTGCACGTCTATTCGCCCGAGCACAAAGGCCCGAAGCAGGAACCGAGTTTCACCGGCGTCATGGAAGCCTACTACGGCGCGGGCCTGGGCGATTGGAGCGTCGTGTGGGAGCGCAAGGCGCAACCCGGCGATACGATCCTGGTCCACGCCGGTCTCTATCGCCCCGAACGTCTCAACTACGTCGACCCGCTCGCCGCGCCTTTTGATGGCACGTTCTCGCTAACGCTGAAAGGCACTTCCGAAAAGCCGATCACAATCAAGGCCGCAGGCGACGGCGAAGTGATTTTCGACGGCGCGGGCAATCACCAACTCTTCGAAGTGATGGCGACGGCGTATCACATCTTCGATGGCCTCACCTTCCGCAACACGGACATCGGAATCATGGCTGGAAAGAAGGAGGCGTTCGGCGCTGTCGGCCTCACCGTCAAGAACTGCCGCTTCGAAAACGTGGGCTTCGGCGTGTGGACCGAGTTCGCCGGGTCGAGCGACTTCTACATCGCCGACAACCTCATCCTCGGCCGCGACGACCGGTTCCGTCTCATCGGGTGGACCGGACCCCGCTGGGGGGACATCGGACCGTACAGCTCGCACCAAGTCGTCAGCTACTACGGGATCAAACTCTATGGCCCGGGCCACGTGATCGCACACAACGCCATCGCCTATTTCCACGACGCTATTTCCATCTCGACTTATGGCACGCCCGAAAAGGATCCGGACCGCCGCGCCTCCTCCATCGACATCTACGGGAACGACATGCACATGCTGAACGACGACTTTGTTGAAACCGACGGCAGCGCCCACAACGTGCGGGTCTTCAACAACCGGGGCGTTAACGCCTTCCACGGCGGTTACAGCTCGCAACCGGTTTTCGGCGGGCCTGTCTACTTCATTCGCAACCTGCTCTACAACGTGCAATCCGGCGTTGCGTTCAAGCTCGACGCGAAGCCCGCGGGCCTTTTCATGTACCACAACACGATCATCGGCGAGCAGGCCGTACGCAGCCCAACCTCGAACGTGCATTGGCGCAACAATCTTTTTATGGGCCGCGATACACCCAATCGCGGCGTGATGGTGTGGGCTAACATGACGGGCAACTACAGCTCCGATTACAACGGGTACCGGCCCAACAAAGGAGTGGCCGCGCAATTCGCATGGATGGCCCCCGAGCCCGGCGCGACGATCTCCGAACCGCGCCAGGCCAGCTTTAAGAACTACGCGACGTTAGCCGAGTTTCAAGCGGCCACCGGCCAGGAGAAACACGCCCGCGAAGTGGATTTCGACATCTTTGAAAGCATGACCCCGCCGAATCCGGCGACGCGTCACGCCGTGTATCACTCGATGGACCTGAACTTCCGGCTCAAGCCGGGAACCAAAGCCATCGATGCAGGTGTCGCGCTCCCAACAGTGAACGAAGACTTTGCCGGCAGTAGCCCCGATCTGGGGGCGCTTGAACTGGGGAAACCAGAGCCGCACTACGGACCACGTTGGCTTACCTGGAGGCCGTTTTACCGGTAATTCCGTGAGAGGAACTTCGTGCGACTGAACATGTCCGGATTCCGCTAACGGGCAAACCACGGATTTGAATGGCCGCTGGTTCGCTCGTTCCATCCGCCGGCGCTGATTTTGCCGAGAGTATTCCAGTCAAGCGGCAATGAGTTTGTAGCACCGACTATCTTCCATAGCAGGCGCAGCCGCGCTACGATGCGATTTCATGAGCCCGGGACTTCCCCCCACGAAAGACGAAATGAACAGAGATCTCGGCTTGGGCGGCCGGCTGGCGCAAACCGAGCAACGGATAATGAACCGCGATGGCACTTTCAACGTCACGCGCTATGGGAGCTCGCCATGGGACTTCGTCCATCCGTACCATTGGCTGCTTTCGATCTCCTGGCCTTCCTTCTTCGGTCTCATCTTCGCGATGTATTTGCTAGCGAATGTGGTGTTCGCGCTTGCCTATCTGTTGTGCGGACCCGGAGCACTCGCCGGAGGCGAAGATCCCATGGCGGCTGGCCGCTTCATGAAGGCGTTCTTCTTTAGTGTCCAGACGATCGCCACCATCGGCTACGGCAAGATGACGCCCGAAGGATACATCGCCAATTTCCTCGTGGCGGTGGAAGCCCTGCTCGGACTGATGGGGTTTGCGCTGGCGACGGGATTGTTGTTCTCGCGTTTTTCCCGGCCGACCGCGAAGATTGCCTTTAGCGGTCATGCCGTAGTCGCACCCTACCGCGAAGGCGCTGGATTGATGTTCCGCATTGCTAACGCGCGGAGCAACGAGCTCAGCGAAGTCACCGCTTCCGTCACGCTAACTCGTTTCGAGCAAGTGAACGGCCGGCGCGTCCGGCGGTTTCATTTGCTCGATCTCGAGCGGAGCAAGGTGACATTCCTGGCCACACAATGGGTGATCGTTCATCCGGTTCAACGCGGCAGTCCACTGCACGGAGTGGCCGAGGAGGATTTTCGCCGGAGCGAGCCGGAAATCCTGATTCTTCTGGCGGCGATGGATGAGACTTTTTCACAAGTGGTCAATGCGCGGTCGTCTTATACGGCTTCTGAAATCGCATGGGGCGCGAGGTTTCGCGATATCCACGAAGTAGCGAGCGATGGACGGCTCTCGATCAATGTACAGCGGCTGGGCGAATACGACAACGTCGAGCTGCCGGGCTGAGGATCACCCGGCCGGCTCTCCTTCTTTGAGCGCCTGAGCCCGAGCGGATTCAACGGCCGCGAGAGCGAGCGCTTCATACGCGACAGGGACGCGTACGGAGAAGGGTAAGTTCGGCATTTGTGAGGTTCCCACGATGACGTTTGGAATGTGACTGGCATCCAGGACTGCCCGGATGCCCAGGGCCTCCATCTCGGCGTGAATTCCTACGCCCTGATAGACTTCGACCAGGTCCATCTCATGGGAAGGATTCTCTTCGGCTCCTTCGGCTAGCAACGCTTCCGCCTGCTCGACTTCTTCGGCGGGCACGCGCACCTCGTAAGTTCCGGCTCCGACACCAGGCGAGTTTTCGTTGTACATGGCCGGGTTGAGTCCCGCTTCCGCCAGAATGTCCAGGACTTCGGCGGCATTGTCAGCCGCGGTTTCGTCCGCGCTAGTATAAACGGTCACAAGTTCGCCCATGTCCTAAAGCTACTCCTGTTTGACCCGTCGTTGCACGACACGGCGGGCCGGCGGCTCCGGCCGGCAAGCACGAATGCTTGCCCATCAGTAGAATGAGAGCAGTGGGGCACTGCAAGCTGCCTCGCCATGTCTGTGTCGTGTTCACGAAAGGAGAGCCCCTCATGGCCCAAAATAGTGGTAGTCAGAGTGTCGTTTGGTTCCTCGCCGGCGCCGCCATCGGCGCGACCGTTGCCTTACTGTTTGCCCCACAATCCGGTGAAGAGACCCGGCGGCTCATCGCCGAGAAAGCCTCGGAGGGCAAGGACAAACTGTCGGAGGCCAGTCGCGAAGTTGCTGGCAAGGGCCGCGAACTTTACGACAAAGGCCGCCGGATCGCCGATGAAGCAGCGGACCTGTTCGACCGCGGAAAGAGGCTGGTGCAAGGGTGATCCCTGCGTTCCGGAACGAGCCCTATGTGGACTTTTCCGTTCCGGAGCACCGGCAGGCGATGGTCGAAGCGATCGCCTCCGTCAGGGCTCAGTTCGGCAGTGAGTACGACCTGCTCGTCGAGGGCGTTCCCCTCAAAGGCGAAGGAACGTTCGCGTCCCGCAATCCATCGAAGGCCTCCGAGATCGTCGGCCTCCATCAGAAAGGAACGGCCGAACTAGCTCGCGCCGCCGTGGAAGCGGCCTATCGTTTCTTCCCAACGTATTCGCGAATCGCGGCTCGCCAGCGTGCGAGTTGGTTGCTGGCGGCAGCGGCAGTCCTGCGGCGGCGCAAGTTCGAGTTTAACGGGTGGCTAATTCTCGAGGCTGGCAAGTCGTGGGTGGAGGCGGAAGCCGACACCTGCGAAGCAATCGATTTCTGCGAGTACTATGCGCGCCAGATGATTCGTCTCGATGAGCCTCCTGAATTAGTCCAACTGCCGGGCGAGCGCGACACGATGCGGTACATTCCGCTGGGCGTGGGTGTGATTATTCCGCCGTGGAATTTTCCGCTGGCCATTATGGTTGGGATGGCGACGGCGGCGCTGGTGGCGGGCAACACAGTGGTGATCAAGCCGTCATCGGATACACCGACGATCGCGGCGAAGTTCATCGGGGTCTTGCTCGAGGCCGGATTCCCCCCGCGAAGCGTGCAGTTTCTCACCGGGAGTGGCGGCGCGGTGGGCGATGTGCTGGTCCAGCATCCTAAGACCCGGTTCGTTTCATTCACGGGTTCCAAAGAAGTGGGACTGAGGATCAACGAGCTGGCGGCCAAGCCGCAGCCCGGGCAGATATGGATCAAGCGCGTGTTGGCAGAGATGGGCGGCAAGGACGCGATCGTCGTGGATTCGGAAGCGGACCTGGATGCGGCGGCACAGGGCGTATTAGCCTCGGCATTCGGATTCCAGGGGCAGAAGTGTTCGGCTTGTTCGCGGGTGATTGTGGACGAGTCCGTATACGATGCATTCGTTGAGAAACTGACGGCCGGTGTGAGGAAGCTCAGCGTGGGACCGGCCGAGGATCCTGGCAGTTACATGGGTCCGGTGATCAATGAATCGGCGCGGCGCTCCATTCTCGGGTATATCGAACAGGGAAAGAAAGAAGGCCGTCTGCTCCATGGCGGTGAGCCTCTGCCGGGAGAAGGACACTTTCTTCCGCCTACCATTATTGTGGACGTAGCGCCGTCCGCGACGATTTTCCGGGAGGAGATTTTCGGTCCGGTGCTGGCGGTGGCCAAGGCGCGGGGGTTCGACCATGCGTTGCAGATGGCGAATGATTCCGAGTACGGTCTGACCGGGTCGGTCTATTCGCAAAATCCAGCTAAAATCGAGGCGGCCCGCGATGGATTTTTTGTGGGCAATCTGTATCTGAACCGGAAGTGCACGGGTGCGATGGTGGGCGCCCATCCGTTCGGTGGATTCAACATGTCGGGAACGGACTCGAAGGCCGGGGGGCCGGATTATTTGCTTCAGTTTTTGCAGGCAAAGTCGATTGCCGAGAGAGTCGAGGCGGGTTGATTTCGTTTATGATGAGCGCTTAACATAGGTCTCTCATGGGGTCCACTCCGATCTGGGGCCGAGTTCGCGACGTGTTTTTCGCCGCCCTGGATCTAGATCCGGCAGAGCGAAGCTCGTTTGTGGAACGAGCCTGCGCCGGTGATGCTGCGCTTCGGATGGAAGTATTGCGGCTGATCGAGAACCACAGAGACAGCACAAGCACCCTCGATGCGCCCCTTGTGGGACCCGGCCTGCTCCGCGAGACTTTAGATCATGGACGATTTCGCCCAGGGGACATGCTTGCCGGTCGATTTCGGATTCAGCGCCTGGTAGGGGAGGGCGGGATGGGAACGGTTTATGAAGCGGAGGATCTCGAGCTTCACGACCGTGTGGCGCTGAAAACGATTCATCCTTCCATCGCGCATGACGAGAAAGCAATTGGCCGATTCAAGCGGGAGACCCAACTCGCCCGCAAGGTAACCCATCCCAACGTCTGTCGGGTCTTCGATCTGGCCTGGCATGACGAGGTAGCGTTCCTGACCATGGAGTTCCTCGAAGGTGAGACGCTTTCGAAACGCCTGCGGCGCATCGGGAGGCTGACTCCCGGTGAGTGGATCGGGCTCGCGCGGCAAATGGCCGCGGGATTGGCCGCCGCTCACGCAGCACACATCATTCACCGCGATTTCAAGAGCGGCAATGTCTTTCTGGTGAAAGATGAGTCCAGGGTCGATCGCGCAGTGGTAACGGACTTCGGTCTCGCTCGAGTCGTCCACAGTGGTGACGCGGGAACCACGGCTTCCACGGCCATCCTCGGCACTCCAGACTACATGGCTCCGGAACAGTGGGAGGGCGGTGATCTGACGCCGGCCACGGATGTTTTCGCTCTAGGTGTGGTGATGTACGAGATGTTGTCCGGTGAGAGGCCTTTCGACGCCCCGACGCCCGTTGGCAGGGCTGCAAAGCTGATCCTTACTGCGATTCCCCGGCTTCGCGATCGTGCGCCGTCGCTCGCGCCTGTGCACGAATCGATTATCCTGCGATGCCTTTCGTTCGAGCCCGCGGCGCGCTACGCCACAGCATCCGAAGTCTTGGCGGCACTCGACTTGGGTGATGCCGGGGCGGTTCGATCCGCGCGTAGAATTGTGAATTTAGTGACCTCGCGGAGGAAACTGTGGATGGGAGCGGCGGCAGTATCCGGTTTGGCGGCAGGCGGCTTCGCGGTGTTCGGAGAGTTTAGCCGGAAGCCGACTCTCAGCACGATGCGCTGGTACAACGAGGGCTTGCAGGCGCTCGCCGACGGGTCGTATTGGAAAGCAGCGAGGTTGTTGGAGCGGGCCGTGACTGAGTCGCCCGGCTTCGCGCTGGCGCATGCGCGGTTGGCCGAGGCGTGGTGGGAGATGGATCAGCCGGACAAAGCGAGAGAGTCGATGATCCGGGCGCTGAGCGCAAAGCCGTGGTGGACGGGCCGGAGAGAAGCGCGAATGACGGAAGCCGTCCGGAGCACAGTTACCCGGGACTTCAGCGCGGCCGAGAATGTATACATTGATTTGGCTAGTGGCGTGAGTGGACCGGAGCTTTCGGCGGCGCTGGTCGACTTGGGCCGCGCGCAGGAACGGAATGACAAGACGCAAGAGGCTGCGCATACGTTTCAACGTGCCGTTCACGCAGACGGACAGAACGCTGCAGCGCACCTTCGCCTGGGAATGGCGCAGATCCGGACCCAGGATCACGTCGCGTCATTGAACAGCTTCGAGAAGGCGGAGTCGCTGTATCGGTTAACCGGGAACCTGGAGGGCGTAGGGGAGATCCACTTCCGTCGGGGCATGATGTTCACAAATGCCAGCAAGTTATCCGAAGCTCGGACAACACTGGATCGGGCCGAACAACTGGCCGTAACTACAGGCAACCTCCAGCAGCGCGTGAAGGTGTTGTTTCAGAAATCCGTGGCTTCACAAAAAGGCGGCGACTTGGATGGCGCCCGGGCCTTCGCGCAACAGGCCGTGGAAACAGCCGCGCGAGAAGGATATGAGGCGCTCGCCGCCCAAGGCCTTACCGAACTGGGAACCGTCTATTTAAGCCTGTACAATCTGCCCGAGTCGGAGCGGTTCCTGCGTCAGGCGGTCGATATCGCCCGGCGGAACCGGAGCCGGCAACAACTGGCGCGTGCATCATCGATGCTGGGCAACGTACTTTCCCGCAGTGGGCGCTCTGGAGAGGCACTGCCTCTACTGGAAGATGCGGTTCAGTTTTACGGGCAGGGTGGGTTTCGCAAACAGCACGCTCAGGCGCGCATGGTCTTGACTCAGGCGTATACGAATGAAGCGGAGTATGCCCGAGCGCGGCAGGTACTGGAGGCGTTGTTAGCGGAAGCGCGGCAGGCCAAAGATAACGAATTAGTGGTTCAGTGTCAGGAGAACATTGCGACGAACCTGGTGCTGGAAGGGGATCTGCCCAAGGCACTGGGGCTTTATCAGGAGGCGGCCCGAACGCAAGCGGAGTTGGGAAAGAGCTTTGCGTTGTTCTACAATCTGACAAACCAGGCGGACCTATTGTCCATGTTGGGACGTTTCCCGGAAGCGCACCAAGTGTTGGAGGAGGCCACGAAGGTGAGCCGGCAGTTAAAGGGGGACTTGGCCGGCCGGCTGCCGCACGTTACGGCGGAGGTGTTGGTACGGGAGCGGCGTTTCGCGGAGGCGTTGCCATTCGTCCGGGAGGCCGTGGCGGAAGCAAAAGATAGTTCCGGCTATCGGGGGACCGCGCTGCAAGCCGTCATGGGTCAGATTGAGGCGGGGCTGGGGATGAGGAGTGGAGTCGCGCGGTGCGAGGCGGCCGTGAAAATGAGTAAAGAGAGTGATCCTCGCCACCAGATCACTGATTGGCGGATTCGGTTGCTGGAGGCGAAAATTTTGGTGAAGGATCTGGCCGGGGCCGGAGAGTTGTCAAAGGATCTGCGCGAGCGCTGCGTGCGGTATTCCCAATCCGTGCGTGCGTGGCAGGCGCTGGTGTTGTGGAATCGGGTGCAGCCGTCAGCAGAGCGGGAACGGCTGGCGCAGGTGGAGCGGGAAAAGCTGAGGGAGAAGTGGGGGGGGTGAGAGTTGATGTCACTTTGCGGTTGCTTGCTCCGCATATGTACATGTGTGTGCGCTCTCGGGTGCCTCAACCATTGATTTCATCGAAAGGAAAGGCAGATTATGAAGCGTAGACCGAAGAAGGCTGCACGGAAGAAGGCTACACCAACGAAGGCATCGGTTACCTCCGGAGCGTCGAAAATTCCCGTCGGCATGCACGACACGCCCATCATCATTGAGGAAGGGCATTCAATAACGATCGACATCGTCGCCGATCGTGACAATGGCGAGATGAGCACCCTACCAATTAATCATGGGTCGTTCGATCACACCTTCATGTACGAGGCCAAGAAAGTCATGAGTGACAAGAAGGGGCGCAAGGTGACGGAGCTTAATATTCCATCGAACGCTACCAAGCTCGAATTCTTTTACAACAGTAAGAGCTTCTCCTTGGACGTGGCGAGTGGAAAGATCACTCTCAACACTACCGAACGCCTGAGGCTTGGAGCGGGCGGGTTCAAGATCAATGGAGGCGCAAAGATTTCGAAGCTTAAAGTTACATCCAGCGCAGGCACGAAGGAGCTCGATTTGCGCTCCCTTGAGGACCTAACCTTTACTCTTCAACGCGTCAAGTAATTGTGAAGGAAATCACGGCCATGGCTGTATCGCGCACATCGAGGTCACCAACATCCGCTTCATCCGAAGATATCTTACTTACTCGTTGGGGCCTCCGAGCACTGTGTCGCACGTGAGGAATC
>Ga0187893_10008123_pt1 | contig 16757 bp, 19 predicted proteins | sample MA1701074metaG_FD_139574 | JGI IMG/M metagenome (GOLD analysis project Ga0187893, IMG submission 139574) | White microbial mat communities from a basaltic lava cave in the Kipuka Kanohina Cave System on the Island of Hawaii, USA - MA170107-4 metaG ...
TCACCTCTCAAGCGATAGGCGAGCGCCTGGGCAAGCTCGATGATCGCGCAATCTAAGGTCTCTGCCTTGGCGTGCACGTGTGCAGGGTCGACGCAGGCCACGATCCGGCGCGTGTTCCAATCGCCTTCGCTCTTGGCAAGCCATAAGGGACAGGGGCAGTGCCGGATCAGATACCAGTCGGTATCGTTGAACAACGTGCGGTTGAACCTACTCTCACGACGGGTGGCCTTGATGAGCATATCGGGCCGCCTTACCAATACCCGGTCTACGATCGCGGCCGCCTGGTCCCGATTGCATGCGGCGTCTACCGTAACGGCCAATCGCTCTCTGATGAGGGGCTCTGCCAACCCTTGCAGCCATGCCAACGCCTCTCGAATCCCATCCCCGGTTGACGAGCCGGGTTCGCTAACGAGCAGCTCGAGTACGGCGTTCATTTCCTTGGCCAGAAACACCCCTCGTTGCAGTGCAGGTTCGCGCAGTTCCTCCGACTCGTTGCGGTCGAGCACGACCATTATCCGCTGCCGCTTCATCTTAGTAATCTTACATCACTCCACCAACGCTTGGCTTTATCTGCGTCACCTGCGCACAGACTCGGTTTTTACCGGAATTGTCACGACGCGATTGGAGTTCCGCGGACTTTGTGATCCCTCACTTGGATCTCCGATTTCCAACCTTGGGAACGCGCGCAATGATATAAGGCCATGTGCCTGGTTCACGTTCGCCGCCACACTTCGAATCCTTCCTGCTGGATTTGCTTGAACGCCGCCACAAGGGGGAAGTATTCCTGCCAGTCCTTGCACGTGGAAAACAAGGGGCGGATATTGACATTGTGTTTTGCCGCAACCCTTGAGAGCGCGTCCAGGGCGGCCCCATACTCCTCGTGCGACGGATAGTGATCTGTGATCACGGCAATATGAAGCGTTGATGGATCCTTAGCTACGTCCTCGTCGTTCGGTTGGTAGAATACGACTCGCTCGACGGGCAACCCTTCTCTGAGTGACTGGGTCGCCTCATCGAGCACGACCCGTTGTGCGTCGCTCGGTACGAGGCGCGGCCGCTCCTGTGTCTTCATTCTCCAGCCCATCGACCAGCCTCGGGCTCGGTTACATGGATCCCGATTCAGTAACCCACGGTCCATTCGGCTTTCTTTTCCATGCCTCACCTCGTTGGTTCTGTTCTAACCACCCGCCTGGAGCGTAACCGTGAGCTCGGTCTTACGGCCATCGCGCAGGACCGTTACCCGCACCGCAGCGCCCACCCGGTAATCGTCGAGCCGGGCGAGGAGCTTCCCCACGCTGTCGACCGGCTTGTCTTCCACGGCGATGATGATGTCGCCGGGGGTGATGCTCTCGGCGTCGATGCGGGCGCCCTGCATGCCGGCCGCCTCGGCGGGCGAGCCTGGGATGACCTTGAGCACCAGCACGCCTTCGACGCCCAGTTCCTGCGTGACCATGCGGTTCAGGTCCTCGTCCACCTCGATCCCGAGCGTGGGACGGGCGTACTTGCCGCTCGCGATGAGCTCCGGCACGACGCGGTTCACGGTAGCCACCGGCACTGCGAAGCCCACCCCGGCGAAGGCGCCGGAAGGGCTGAAGATCGCCGTGTTGATGCCGATGAGCCGGCCAGCGGAATCGAGCAGCGGGCCGCCCGAGTTACCGGGATTGATGGCGGCGTCGGTCTGGATCAGGTGTTCGATGACGCTGCCGTCCTCCGCGGGCAAGGAGCGGTCCAATGCGGAGACGACGCCGGTCGTTAGCGTCCAATCGAGGCCGAAAGGGTTGCCGATGGCGAACACCTTCTGCCCGACCTTGAGGTCATCGCTGGTGCCGACGGGCACGGGGAGCGGGCGGTGAAATGCCACCCGGATGCGCAGCACCGCGAGGTCGTGGGCGGGACTCGCCCCAATCAGCGCCGCGCCGTAGTCGCGCCCGCCGTAGAGGCGCACCTGCGCTCCGGAGGCGCCCGCTACCACGTGGAAATTGGTGACCACGTGGCCGCGCTCGTCCCAGATGAAGCCGGAGCCCGTGCCCCGCGGGATGCTGAAGATATTACGCGTCCATGGATCGAGCACCCGCTCGCGGGTCGTGATGTAGACCACCGAGCCTTTGGCCTTCTCGAAGAGCTCGATCGTCGTCTTCTCGTCGGCGGCGAGATCGCCGCGCGGTGTGACCACCCGCGGTGCCGCATCCACGCCCGAGATCCGCCGCTCGAGTGCGGGAAATGCTTGCCAGAGGAGCAGCAGAGTGGCCGCGGCGACGCTCACCCAGAGAAGACGGGAGAGGAATGGATCTCGGCTAGGGTTCATGGTGGTTTTTCCCTTCTGTCATAAATGAGCTCTGCTGGGCGTGGGTCTGTTCCATCGGATCGAGGTTGGCCGGTCGCCCGACCAGCCAGTCCCCAGGGCCAGCAGCGCCACCGCCAACGCGAAGATCTTCGCAGCCTCGGTAGTGGCAGTATCCAGAATGACGAATTTGCGCGCCAGGGCGATGCTCCGCCCGGCGAGCCAGCTCGGTGACTGCGGCGTAGAGCTGCGGCGCCTCGGCGGGGCGAAGCGGCCTGGCACGGTACAGGCGCAGCACCAGCCAGGGCGAGGCCACCGGATGGAGGAACGCGAGGATGACGCCGAAGAACAGAAGTTGCAGCATACCCTCAGGCCCCCAGATCAGGTGGCCGAGCAACGCCAGAAACCCCGCCATGAAACCGATGAGCAGGAGCGATTGCAGCCGGTTCCGAAAGGAATGGCGGTGCCGGTTGGCGAGATTCACAGCGCCGCCCTTCATATCTCCAGGCCCGCGCGCCTCAGTTGCGCGCGCAGCCGCTCGATCTCGTCGAGGAGGTCTAGGATCACGGCGGCCGCCTCCGTGCTCGCTCCGAAGTCGCGCTGAAGCCGCGTGAGCCTTCGGGCGCGCATGAGATCCGCCGCCCCGAAGCGCCAGGCGGCGACCTCCGGGCCTTGCGGCACCAGGATGCCGACCTCCACAAGCTCGACGATCCACTGCGCTTCGGTCCCGCAGGCATGCACCATCTCCTCGAGCGACAAGGCGCCTTCCTCACTGATCAGAACGCCTGTGACGATGTCTTCTTTCATCAGCTTTCACACCCCAAGTGTCCGGCGCGGATTGAAAGCGAGTTCCCGCGCCAGGATTTCATACAGTTGCTTCGCGCGCTCGCTATCCGCGGCCGGCACGACCACCTCCAGCACGAGATAGAGATCCCCGGGCGGAGCGCCGGGGATGCCGCGGCCCTTGAGCCGGAGCCGGCGCCCGCCCTGAGAACCGGGCGGGATCTTGACCTCGACCGGGCCGGAAGGCGTTGGCGCCTTAACCCTGGCCCCGAGCGCGGCTTCCCACGGCGCGAGCGGCAGGGTCAGGTAGAGATCGCGCCCATCCACGCGATACAGGGGATGGGGCTTGAAATGGATCTCGAGGTAAAGGTCGCCGGCGGGGCTTCCCCCCGGACCGGGCGACCCTTGCCCGGCTAAGCGGATGAGCTGTCCTTCGCGGGTGCCTTTCGGGATCTGCACTTGGAGCTTCCGCTCGCGCGTGACAAGCCGGCCCTGCTCGTCCAGTTCGGGCGCGCGCAACGTGACAGTCCGGCTCCCCCCGCGAAAGGCGTCTTCCAGATCGATGAGCACCTTGGCGTGGTGGTCCTCGCCACGGGCCCGGAACGCATCCGAGCGCCTCGCCCCGGCGCCGCCGCCGAACAGGGTGGCGAAGAAATCGCTGAAATCCGCACCGAACGCCTCGCCGAAGGGGGCGCCGCGGAACTCGAAGCCCGCATCCCAATCCGGCGGCGGGTGGAATTCCTGGCCAGCCTGGAAGCCGCTGCCGAGCCGCTCGTAAGCCGCGCGCTTCTCCGGATCCTTGAGCACTTCGTGGGCCTCGTTCACCTCCTTCATGCGCTCCGCGGCATCCGGCTCCTTGCTCACGTCCGGGTGGTATTTGCGGGCGAGCTTGCGGTAGGCGCGCTTGATCTCGCCGTCCGAGGCCGTCCGCTCGACACCGAGGATCTTGTAGTAGTCCTTGAACTCCATCGTTCTTGCGTTCGGCCCTTCTTGTGTTCGACGCCCCCGGTGGGGCTCCCGCGGATCGAGCCCATTATAGACAGGTCGGGGAGGGAGAGGTAACATCCTACCCATCTCGTGTTGACTGGGCTTCACCGATAGCAGGTCCGTGCCGGTGATCGCTGGAGGGCTCACACGCTGTGGCCAAAAAAAATCCGCTTCAACCATTGGGCCTGTGCCTCACTGTAACAGTGGCACAGGATATCGTCGGCGAAACGCTCAAACGAGATATTGGGATGGTACTTCGCCATCCACCGATCGAACGCATAGTGCTCGCGGAATAAAAAGGAGAGCGAATCGTGTTACCGCGATACCTGCGTCGAGCACCGGGGTTATATTCTCGCGAGCACCTCGCTGTAATTCTTACCGACTGTTTGTAAAAAGGTTCACCCGCGCAAAAACTTCGGCTGCATCCATATACCCTAATCGCTGGAACAATAAGATAATTCTGACTTGCTGGGGATAGCACAGAGATTGTCTGATGTCGATTACGGGCGACGTCTCGCTAGAAAGTCAATGAGGAGGTAGAGAAAATGTATGAAGCTAAAGAGTTCAATCTGAGCAGGCTCAATGGCATCTCCGATCGGACGCTGGAGATGCATTTCAAGCTCTACGAAGGTTATGTCAAGGAAACCAACCGGCTGACGGAGGCAATCGCAGAGATCTTGGAAGATGGTCGGGTTGACCAGGAAGAGATGCCAGCCTACTCAGAGCTCAAGCGCCGTCTGGGGTTCGAGTACAACGGCATGGTCTTGCACGAGTATTACTTTGGCAACTTGAAGAAGGATGGCGGGGAAGATCCGGCACGTAACTCAGCATTCCTTCAGGCTGTCGAATCGAGCTTTGGCAGCTTTGATCTTTGGAAGGCAGACTTCACCAGCGTTGGCAAGATGCGCGGGGTCGGATGGGCGATTTGCTACCTGGATCCGCTCCACGGACAGTTGTCCAACCACTGGGTCACGTTGCATGAAGTCGGAAACGTGGCCGGTTTTGTCCCCGTGCTCGTCATGGACGTCTGGGAGCATGCGTTCTTGCTCGACTACAAACCGGCGGAGCGCCCGAAGTATATCGAAGCCTTCTTCTCCAATCTCAACTGGCAGACGGTGGAAGAACGCCTCTCAGCGTTTGCGTCCACAATCCCAACTCATTCAATATCCCACGATGGAAAGGAGAGCAGCATATGACACACGCGAAAGACAATCCAGCAACGACCCGACAGGGGCAGACTCAAATCCGCAGCGCAAAGCCGGTCGATGAACACCGGGCAGCAGGGCCAGCCGCGGGGCCTGTCGCGCCGCGAGGACTTTCAAAATAGGGGGATCCTGCGGTGCTGGAAGCATGGATAGGAACGCACCCCACCGCCGGCAAAACACTGGGTATTCGAGCAGCGCGCCGCCGAGATGAGAACGCTCTCTCTGCCATCGGGAACGACTATTCCTGTGCTCGGACAGGGCACGTGGGGATTGGGGGAGGACCGGGTCAAGCGCAAGGCCGAGATGGCGGCGCTTCGTCTCGGATTGGATCTCGGCATGACGCTCATCGATACGGCAGAGATGTATGGCGACGGCGATGCCGAAGAATTAATAGGCGAGGCGATCGCGGGCCGTCGCACCGACGTTTTTCTTGTGAGCAAGGTCTATCCGCACAACGCCACACGGTTTCACGCGATCGCGGCTTGCGAGCGCAGCTTGAAGCGGCTCAAGACAGATTACCTCGATCTCTATCTGCTGCATTGGCGCGGGTCGGCGCCGCTCGCAGAAGCGCTCGCCGCTTTTCAGTCGCTCAAACGAGCGGGGAAGATTCGCTCCTTCGGCGTCAGCAATTTCGATCAGGGTGATATGGAGGAAGCGATCTCCTTGGAGGGCGGCGATGAGATCGCGACCGATCAGGTGCTCTATAACTTGAAGCGCCGTGGCATCGAATGGGACCTTCTTCCGTGGTGCCGCGAGCGCGACATTCCCATCATGGCCTACTCACCGATTGAACACTCACCGAGCGAGCAAGTGGGCATGTTGCAAAATGCTCGGCTGAAATCGGTCGCTTCACGACACGGCGCAACAACGATCCAGGTGGCTCTCGCCTGGCTGCTGCGACAGGAAGGCATCGTCGCCATCCCGAAAGCCAGCACCGAGGAGCACGTGCGGGAGAACCACACGGCTTTAGACCTGACGTTGACCTCCGAGGATGAAGCGGAACTCGACCGGGCTTTCCCGCCGCCGCGCAGGAAGATAGCATTGGAGATGAAATGATCCAGTTAGTTAAGACGACAATGGGGTGCTCACGTTCGGAGCACGACATTGACGAAGCGCTCGAGCAGTCTTTTCCCGCGAGCGACCCCCCACCTTGGACGCTCGGGGAGAGGCGCACGGGCCCGCCGCTCGAAGCCCCAGACGATGGGCGGCGACGCGAAAGACTTAAAAAGTCATGAAAATGGATCACCAAAAAGCCAGTCAATTTTCCCTGAACCGGGTCGCGTTTAGCGCCACCACGCATTGTCTTACCGGCTGCGCCATCGGCGAGATCCTCGGGATGGTGATCGGCACGGCGCTGAACTGGGGAAGCGGAGCCACGATCGCACTCGCGGTCGTGCTGGCCTTTGTATTCGGCTATGCGCTGACCCTGATGCCGCTGCTGCGGGCAGGCATCGCTTACGGTAGTGCACTCGGTTTGGCGTTTGCCTCGGATACGGTCTCGATCACGATCATGGAGATCGTGGATAACGCCATCATGCTTCTCATCCCCGGCGCGATGGACGCCGGGCTTGCGGAGCCGCTGTTCTGGGGCAGTCTCCTCTTTTCACTTGCCTTGGCGGGAGTCGCCGCCTTTCCGGCGAACCGTTGGCTGATTGCCCGTGGGCGGGGCCATGCCCTGGTCCATCATGGTCACCACTGATCGGGTCGCAGAGCGAATCAAGCGAGGTTACGATGAAATGATGAAAATATTGATGGTATTGACTTCACACGACCAGCTCGGCGACACGGGCAAAAAAACCGGGTTTTGGTTGGAGGAGTTTGCCGCTCCTTACTACGTATTCAAAGACGCAGGGGCTGAAATTACCCTGGCTTCACCCAAAGGTGGACAACCGCCACTCGACCCCAAAAGCGACCAGCCGGATTCTCAAACAGAGGCAACCGTTCGCTTCAAGAACGATAAAGAAGCGCAAACAGCGCTGGCCAACACGCTAAGACTGTCGAGTGTATCCGTCGAAGATCACGCGGCCGTCTTCTATCCCGGTGGTCATGGCCCTTTGTGGGATCTGTCCGAGGATCCGGATTCCGTTGCTTTAATCGAAGCCATGCATGTGGCTGGAAAGCCTGTTGCCGCGGTTTGTCACGCTCCCGCCGTGTTCCGGCATGCCAACGCTCCCGATGGCTCTCCCCTGGTCCAAGGTAAATCCGTGACCGGCTTTGCGAATACAGAGGAAGCCGCCGTTGGACTGACAAATGTCGTGCCTTTCCTGGTGGAGGATGAGCTGAAGAAAAATGGCGGCAAGTACTCGAAGGGAGATGACTGGAAGCCCTATGCTGTTAGCGATGGCAACTTAATTACAGGCCAAAATCCCGCGTCGTCCGAAGCCGGAGCAAAGGCGGTTTTGCAACAACTGAGCGTTGATTCGCTGCACCGGACGGCTAGAGCCTAGCGCCAAGCGTGATCGCAGGCATGGTCAAACAAACGATCGAAAGAGATAACCTTGAGAACATCGAGCGGGTCTTCAAGACCAGAAGATAGAGGAGGACCTTGTGCTTCGTCGTGCTGTGCCCTGCACAGCGGCAAACGCGCGACGTTTGACGAAACGAAGCAGAGCTAGACTTAAACGATAATCGAGGAGGATATATGGCAAGCACAGTGAAGCCCATACCGGATGGCTACCACGCCGCGACCCCGTACTTGTGCGTCAAGGGTGCGGCCAGCGCCATTGAGTTTTACAAGAAGGCGTTCGGAGCAACGGAGTTGATGCGCCTGGCGGCTCCCGATGGAAAAGTCGGACATGCGGAGATCAAGATTGGCGATGCGCCGATCATGCTTGCCGATGAGCACCCGGAAATGAACTTCCAGAGTCCGCAGACGCTTGGCGGCTCACCAGTGACTCTTCATCTCTATGTCGAGGACGTTGACGCCTTTGTCTTGCAGGCTGTCGCAGCCGGCGCCCGGTTGGTACGACCGGTGGAAGATCAGTTCTACGGCGACCGGTCCGGGCATTTGGTGGATCCGTTCGGACACGTCTGGAGTATCGGAACACACAAGGAGGACGTCTCGCCCGAGGAAATGGAGACGCGCGCTGCTGGTCTTTTCGGCGGGGGGTGAGGCAGCAGATTACCCAGGAGGTGAATCTTTATGTATTGCTCGTCTTGCGGAACAGATTTATCGCGATCAATGAAGTATTGCAAAATGGACCGATTTCCCACCGCCGTAGTAGATTCATCCTAAGTCCGACAGGCTCCCTAGCCTTCCCAAAATGGCTATTGCTTTTTCACCAAGTAACGATTGATAGCAGGAGGAATCATGAAACGTAAAGCATCAGCGGTATGGAAAGGCGGTCTCAAGGACGGCAAAGGCACTATTTCGACCGATAGTGGTATTTTGTCAGACACTCAGTACTCCTTCAGCACCCGCTTCGAGCAGGGAGTTGGCACCAATCCGGAAGAGTTGATTGCCGCCGCACATGCGGGCTGTTTCTCGATGGCCCTCTCGGGTCAGTTGGGAGAAGCCGGCATGACCGCCGAGCGGATCCGCACCACGGCCAGTGTGACTCTGGATAAGACGGAGGCGGGATTCACCATTACGGCCGTCCATCTGGAGGTGACGGCAAAAATCCCGGGAGCAGATCAGCAGGCATTTGAGACGGCGGCGAATAATGCCAAGGCAGGGTGTCCGGTCTCGAAGGTGCTGAATGCGCGGATCACGATGGACGGCAAGCTCGAAGCATGAACGCATTTACGTGCCTACGAATTTCCCTATAATCTGGAGCTAATGCTTTCTTTTAGCATACACTGAGGCGAACCGGCGTTGGAACCGTCGGTCATCCTCGCTGCGCGGAAGTTATGATGCCTAGGCCGAAGGGACATGCCCGTGACAACGCCGGTCATGCTGTTGGCCGTTGGTAGCCGCGCCGATTCGATCCCAGAAACCGATGAACGTTCGCTCTTCGTGCACGACCGAGAGGCTGGGGATTCGTCGGGTGGAGGTTCCGCAAGCGATGGAGGCTCCTGCATGAAGCGGCAACGTCGACCGGGCCACACCGTGCTATCGCTTTTCACGGGGGCCGGGGGTCTTGATCTCGGGCTGGAGGCAGCCGGGTTCTCTATCTCAATTTGCGTGGAGCTCGAAGAGGACGCTCGACGAACACTCACGGCGAACCGTCCTAGCTGGAGGCTTGCGAACCCCGGAGACATTCACAAGATCGAGCCCGAAGGGCTCCTCGCGCAAGGTGATCTGCGGCAGGGAGACGTAGCTCTTCTTGCCGGTGGTCCTCCGTGCCAGCCGTTCTCGAAGTCGGCCTACTGGTCAAACGGTGGCTGGGGAGGGCTGCGCGACCCGCGGGCCAGCACCCTGCACGCGTATCTCAAGGTCGTTGAGGCCGTTCTACCGCGCGTTCTTCTCCTCGAGAACGTCATAGGCCTCGCGTCCAATGGTAAAAATGAAGGAGGATTGCAGCTTCTTCGGAACGAGCTTCGAGCGATCAACCGTCGGCAAGGCACTGAGTATGACCTGCAGGTCATCCATCTGAACGCTGCCGACTACGGCGTGCCCCAAGTCCGTGAGCGGGTTTTCATCCTCGGAAGCATCGATGGGCGTACGCTCAAAGTGCCGCCTCCGACGCACGGCGACGGAGATGGTCTCCATCCCTACCGTACTGCCTGGGACGCGATAGGCGACCTCGACGAGGAGGACTCGCCGTCCGAGCTTGAACCGACCGGGAAGTGGGCCGGCCTGCTGAAGAGTATCCCCGAAGGCAAGAACTACCTTTGGCATACACCACGAGGCGACGGTGAGCCACTGTTCGGATGGAGAACTAGGTACTGGTCTTTTCTCCTCAAGCTCTCCAAGCGCCAGCCATCGTGGACCATTCAAGCCGAACCAGGGCCTGCCACTGGGCCGTTTCATTGGCGCAATAGGATGCTCTCTATCGAGGAGCTCGCCAGGCTACAAACGTTCCCGAATGGCTATCAGGTCGTAGGGCACAGGCGTTCGGCCCATCGGCAGATCGGCAACGCCGTGCCTTGTGCTCTCGGCGAGCTGTTGGGTCTTGAAATACGGCGCCAATTACTCGGCGATCGGCAAGTCCGTCGCCAGCTTCGATTGACGCCCGCCCGGCGCGAGGATTGCCCGCGAGTTCATCCGTGCATAGCTGTGCCGCGCACGTACTTACGTCTGCAAGGCGACCATGCCGATCATCCGGGCACGGGACTTGGGCCAGGGAGAATATGGCGAACCGCGGGCACACCGGGACCTGAGGGGATTTTAAGGTGATATTGATTCGACCAGAAGTGGCAATGTACGCTGCCTTCGCCCGGCTGAACTACAGGCCGTGGTACGCGTTTGCCGAGTTCGTGGACAACTCGTTACAGAGCGCGTTGACTAACATGGAGGCCTTGCAGAGGGCGGCCGGTGGAACCTATCGTTTGATCGTCGAGATCGATGCGAGCGAGGACGGCGTCGATGTGCGCGACAACGCCGCAGGAATCCACCAGCGTGACTACGCCCGGGCGTTCCTGCCGGCATCGCCACCCCCCGACACATCTGGCTTGTCCGAGTTCGGGCTGGGTATGAAGGCCGCCGCGAGTTGGTTCGCTCGCAGGTGGTCAGTCCGAACTAGCGCGCTCGGAGAGCCTGTCGAGCGCACGATCACCTTCGACATTCCGACGATCGTCGAGACGAACTGCGAGCACCTCGACCCTGTCGAGCGAAACGTGCCCGGTAACGAGCACTACACGACTCTCACGCTTCGCGACCTCCAGGTGCGTCCTCGAGGCCGCACGATCGGGAAGATCAGAGATCATTTACGCAGCATCTACCGGGTCTTTCTTCGAGACGGTGTGCTCGAGCTGCGGCTGAATGGAGAGGCCCTCGCCTACGAGCCTCCGACCTTCCTTCACGCTCCGTTCCACGCGACGCCGACTGCCGAGCCCGTGATATGGCGCAAGGACATTGACCTCGACCTGGGTGACGGGCACCGCGTCAAGGGGTGGGCTGCGATCCTGGCGCGAGCGAGCGTCACGAACGCCGGGTTTGCCATCTTCCGCCGCCGCCGCCTCGTCCAAGGCAGCCACGGCGAAGGATACCGGCCCGAGACGATCTTCGGTAAGGCGAACAAGTTCGTCTACCAGAGGCTCGTGGGGGAGCTTGAGGTCGAGGGCTTCTCGGTGAGCCATACGAAGGACGGGATCCAGTGGGAGGACTGGGAGGAGGACATCCTGAGCTGGGTGAAGGACAGCCTGGATGCTGAGCCTTTGCCCCTGCTAGACCAGGCCGAAAACTACCGGGCACGCGCGAGCGCCAACCGAGACATGGTTGTAGAAGCCGCTTGGGACACGAGTCACGCAATCGCTCAGCACCTCCCACCCATCATCGACGAGCAGATCAACGCCGAGCCAGACGAGGAGCCCCTGGCGCCGGAGCTGGGTCCGACAGATGACGTAACCACTCGCAGCGAGCAGGTCGGGCTCGAACTCGAGCACGCTCACCGCCGCTGGATGGTCACGGTGGAGCTCGTCTCCGAGACGAGCCGGGAGGCGTGGTACGAGCTTTCCGAACACCAGACCGACGGCGAGACGACACGGGTTCAGATCCGCGTCAACCTTGCCCATCCCTTCATGGTGAGATTCATCTCCCTGGATGGAGACGAGATCGTGCCTTTCACACGTCTGGCGGCGGCCCTTGCGATCGCCGAAATCACCGCGCGGGAGGTTGGCGTCCGACAAGCAGGAACGCTGCGGATGAACCTAAACCAGATACTTCGGTCGGCCCTCTCTGGTCCCGTTCAACGAGGAGAGACGAGAAATGACAAGTAACGGCGAGCAGGTTGTCGAGGTATTCGATACCGGTCAGGATGGTGCCGCTTGGCAGCCCGTCGAGGGGAATGTCACGTCGAGGCTGCGCGACTACCTCGTGAGCAGCCGCGTCCTCCCAAGTACCGGGAACGCGGACCGGGTGATCATGGAAGCCTGCCGAGTGCTCTCCCAGTGCATCCCGCCCACTGAGGCGGCGCCAGCGCGTACCGGCCTGGTGTGTGGCTACGTCCAGAGCGGTAAGACTGCGTCGATGACTGCCGTCTCCGCGCTCGCCAAGGACAACGGATACCGGATCATCGTGCTCATTGCTGGGGTGACCACGAACCTCGTCGCGCAGAACCGAGACCGGCTGGAGACGCACCTGCGCGCGGCTGCCCCGGAGTGGGCGTGGCTCATGCTGACCAACCCTCGGCTCCGGGGAGACCGGCCTGAAATCGAGGGGCTCGCGCAGGAGTGGCGCAGCGAGCACTACGACGAAGGTGACCGTCGGACGCTCTTCATCAGCGTGATGAAGAACCACTCGCATCTGCGGAACCTGGCGGATCTTCTCTCGAGCGTTGGCCTGTCCGACATTCCCGCGATCATCTTCGATGATGAGGCAGACCAGGCAAGTCTGAACACGCGCCCGAACGACCCTGTCGCGAGCACGACCTACCGGCACATCGAGGCGCTTCGGCGCGCGATCCCGCGCCACACGTACCTGCAGTACACGGCGACGCCGCAAGCCCCGCTTCTCATCACGCGGATCGATTCGTTGTCGGCTGATTTCGCGGAGCTCGTATCACCTGGGGAGCGGTACACGGGCGGGCAAGAGTTTTTCAACGCCCAGAACTCGCACGTCGAGATCATCCCGCAGTCTGAGATCTACCGCGACGGACAGCTCCCGCTGGAGCCGCCGCAGAGCCTCCTGCATGCGATGCAGGTGTTCTTCGTGGGAGTGGCGGCAGGACACCTCAGCGCCAGGCAAACGCACCGGTCGATGCTCATTCACCCTTCGAAGGCAACGGCAACCCACCGCCAGTACCACGACTGGGCAAACCGCCTGAAGAGCCATTGGCACAGCGTCTTTCTCGCAACCGGTGAGCCCGACCGCACGGAGCTTCTCAAGGAGTTCAGGAGGGCTCACGCAGATCTCGCTCGCACGTGCCACGAGTTCCCCTCGTTCGAGCAGATCCAGACGAAGTTACCCGTAGCAATCAACCAGACCGCCGTGACGCTCGTGAACTCTGTGGATGGTCGCGAGGTCCCCTGGCAGAACGGGTACTCACACATTCTCGTGGGTGGGGAGAAGCTGGGTCGGGGCTACACGGTCAAGGGCCTGACGGTGACCTATATGCCTAGGCCACCCGGTGGCTGGACTGCGGACACGATTCAGCAGCGGGCGCGCTTCTTTGGGTACCACGTTGAGTACCTGGGCTACTGCCGCGTCTACCTTCACCCCGACGTCCGAGACATTTACGTCGCCTACGTCAGACACGAGCAGGACATGCGCGACCGGCTGGCGGAGCACCGTGGACGCCCGCTCCGGGAATGGCGACGCCTGTTCTACCTGGATGGGCGCCTTGCTCCCACGCGGAGGAATGTGCTTTCGAGCCCATATTTCAGACCCCGGTTCGACGTTGGATGGTTTGCACCCCGGGCGCCCCACGTATCGCCTCGTGACGGCCGCCACAACCAGGAGATTCTCCGTCGTATCGACAGTCTCGCGCTCAACGCACACGAGACGCATGCCCAGCATCTCTACGCCGTCGTCTACCTACGGGACGTGTTCGAGCAGATCCTCGTCCCGCTCTCCTATCTCGACGAACACGACGCCCTGGGCCTATGCGTCGTGAACTGCAGCCTGAAGACTCTGCTCGACCGGGACGAGAATGCACGCTGCCTCGTGTACCTCATGGACCAGGGGCGCCTCCGCGAGCGTGAACTCACTAATGGCGTGATTCCTCAGCTGTTTCAGGGCCGCTCCAGCGCCGGAGCACAGTCTTATCCAGGTGACCGCGCCTTCGGTGACCCGAGTCTCCCCACGTTGCAGATCCATATGCTGCGCGTTCGGGGAGACGACCAGACGTTCGAGGGGGTGCCGGCGGTGGCGGTGAGGCTCGGCCAGCAAGAGGACATGCTCGTGCACCACGAGTAGGCGTATGGAAGACCTCGTCGCACTGTACGGCCGGCTCGGTGATCTATCGGGATCCGGGGATCGCTACCTGGCGCGAGCGATCGATGGACGTGCGCGCTACAGAGTGGCGAAGGATCCTAAAGGGAACCCTACGCTCCTCGTCGCACCTGAGCCGTCCTCCAATGCCACGTCTGTTCCTCCGCTGGAGCTTCGTAACCTGTCGTTCCGACCGCGGTGTGTGTGCCGCGTACAGGTGGAGGGCACGGTAGAGTCGGTGGAGACTCTCGCAGTGCTGAAGTGCACGACCGATGACTCCATGCTCCGGGAGTACTTCCTGCGCTCCCTGTCGGGAACCGCCGCGGCTCTGCCCGACATCCCGACCGAGGAAGATATCGCCGCGGCAGTCGCCAAGCTGGTCGAGCTATTTCGCGCCCTGGAGGCGCCTCCACGCAGATCGTTGCAAGGGCTGTGGTGCGAGCTCTTCTTGATCGCCCGCGCTCGCAAGATTCGCCAAGTGGCTGCGGCATGGCACGCAGACCCCAGCGCGCTCCACGACTTCGTGGCCGGGCGACAGCGGGTGGAGGTGAAGTCGAGCATGGGCGCGCACCGAAGCCATCAGTTTCACCTGGAGCAACTGCTCCCTCCGGAGGGGACCGATGTGGTGATCGCATCGTTCATCCTCGAAGAGAGCGGGAGAGGGATCTCGATCGCGCAGCTCTGGGAGGAGGTCTCCGAGCGTCACGAGCTCACTGTCGGTCTCCGGGACCGCATCTCTCAGATTCTCGCACTTGGCTTAGGCCGCGACTGGCGAAAGGCGCGACGAGTCGCCTTCGACCCGGACGCGGCCTCGAAGGGGCTCCGCCTCTACGACGCAGCCGTGATCCCGAAGGTAGACCCCGGCTTGCCGGTCGAGGTAAGCGAGGTTCGGTTCAGGTCTGAGCTAACGGACGTGCGGGTGCTCTCGCGCGCAGAGGTCGTGCGGAGGGGTGCCCTGTTCGAGGCGATGTTCGGATAAGGCATGGCACGTGCGCCTCGCTACCACGGTCTTACTCCCAGCTCTGCGCGAGCATCCGAAGCGGCCCGCGGCTCGAGCCGGAAGGCCGACACGAAACCGGAGCTTCTTCTGCGACGGGCTCTATGGAGGAAGGGGTTCCGGTACCGCAAGAACAGAGCCGATCTTCCAGGTGCGCCTGACATCGTATTCCCTAGAGCGCGGGTTATCGTTTTCGTGGACGGCGACTTCTGGCACGGCAGGGACTGGAAGACGCGCAAAGCCAAGCTAAGGCAAGGACACAACGCCGAATACTGGATCAGGAAGATCGAGCGGAATGCCGCCCGCGATTGGGAACAGAGCCGTGAACTGAGCGCAGGAGGATGGCTTGTGCTGCGTGTTTGGGAGTCAGACGTGCATAGCAATGTAGGTGAGGTCGTTCGCCGCGTGAAATCGGCGCTTGAAAAGCAAGCGCATCTATTGACTCCCCCCGTTTTGAAAGGTCGAGATCTTGCTGACTGACAACGTGAAAGATTGCACGTATCTATCCGGCCTGTTGAAGTGGATTGGCATGTACACTCTGGCCATGATGAAATCCGCGCGCCCGTTTACCACTACGCTTCGGCAGAATCACCCAACGCCGGGCTGATCCGTTGTCCATCAGTGCGTCTCAACTCGCAGTCTGTGGTTACTAATAAAGTAGCAGGAGGAATCATGAAACGTAAAGCGTCAGCAGTATGGAACGGCGGTCTCAAGGACGGCAAAGGCACTATTTCGACCGATAGTGGTATTTTGTCAGACACTCAGTACTCCTTCAGCACCCGCTTCGAGCAGGGAGTGGGCACCAATCCGGAAGAGTTGATTGCCGCCGCACACGCGGGCTGTTTCTCAATGGCTCTCTCTGGTCAGTTGGGAGATGCCGGCAATGACAGCCGAGCGGATCCGCACCACGGCCGGTGTGACTCTGGATAAGTAACGAGTGGGCCGAACGCCATTAGGCACGGTTCGCGTCTCGTTCCCATCGCTTCGTATCGGAGTATCGCAGGCCCCGCTTTGCCGCTCACTTAGCGAGAGAATGTGGAATGGTGAAAATTGCAAAGCTCCCCCGCGTTGGGGGTTTCGTGGCTTCGCTTTATCCTCGCCGCTATCGCATCCTGTACGACCCGCAGTGAAGGACCGCAGCGTGCCACAGAGGCTTGCCGCCATACTTCGCCGTGTATATACTTGGATATACATTGAGCACGGAGACCTTCATGTCAACCACGCGTATCTTCAAGAGCGGTAATTCACAAGCGGTACGTATCCCAAAGGAGTTGCAGTTCGAACGCATGGACATCTTGCTTGAGATCGAACGCCACGGCGATACGCTTATCCTCCGTCCGCAACGACGTTCGATGCGTGAGACACTCGGGCGTTTTCTTGCGTTAGGTCCGTCGCCCGACTTTCCCGATCGACCGCCTCAGAGGCAGCTTGAACGCGAGCCGCTATGAGATACATGCTCGACACGAATATCTGTATCTACCTGATAAGGCACCATTCGCGAGAAGTCGTGGCGAAGCTGGTCGACTGCGTCGA
>Ga0187893_10008125_pt1 | contig 16755 bp, 14 predicted proteins | sample MA1701074metaG_FD_139574 | JGI IMG/M metagenome (GOLD analysis project Ga0187893, IMG submission 139574) | White microbial mat communities from a basaltic lava cave in the Kipuka Kanohina Cave System on the Island of Hawaii, USA - MA170107-4 metaG ...
AGAAGCCCATCCAGCCCAGTTCTGTGAATTCGCTCACATGGGCATGAAACATGAACTGACCCGGCCGCTTGTAGCGAAACTCCAAAATCGCTCGCTCACCCTGGGCCAGCATGATAGTGTCGGTAAATTCCGCGGTGGTCAGACGCGTGCCGGTGCGGTAGACGTCGAAGAAGTTCGCGTGCAGGTGGAAAGAATTGATCGGATCGAACTCGGTGATGTTCACCAGGTAGAGCCGGATGAGCTCATCCTGCTTGACGGGGATAGGATACCGGACGTAGTAGAATGGGATGGTGTTCACCGCGTACATCTCGTTCTCGCTGTCGAAGTTCGTGTCGAACCCGTTCATCATCATGACGAGCTCCCGCGCCGGCTTCCGGCCCTGCCGCGGATCGATGATGAACGTCCCGTAGAGGCCCTTGTGGATGTGGCGCTTGAGCGGCTGCACGTGGCAGTGGTACAGTTGCAGCCCAAAGGGCTCGGCATCGAACTCGTAGACGAAGGACTTCCCCGTCGGGATCGGCTCGATACCGTCCATGCCGGCGGCGTGGAACCCGTGGAAGTGGATGTTGTGTGGATGGCTGCCGGCGTTGATGAACTTGATCCGCAGCCGGTCGCCTTCGCGCGCCCGCAGCGTCGGGCCCGGGACCTGCGCGTTGTAGGCCCAGGCTGGGAACTTCACGCCCGGCGCGATCTCGATCTCGTGATCGGCGGCTATGAGCTGGTACTCGCGCAGGGTGCGCCCGCCGGGCAGCCTGCTCGCCTTGCCCCAATCAAAGTGCGTGAGATAGCGCATCGGATCGATACCCGGCAGCCGGACCGGCACGTCGCCGACGGCGCCCAGGCCGGAGCCGTGCTCCATCGGCGCCGCCACAGGCGCCGCCGCTGGTCCAGGCGCGCCCTGGGCGACCATGTCCGGAGCGCTGCCCGCCAGGGAGGGAGCCGCGCGACGCCCGAGTGCGCCCGCCATCAGCCCGCCCGCGCCGGCCGCGGCCAGGCGCAGAAACCCGCGGCGCGAGACGTTGTCACCCATGGTCACCACCCCATCGTTAGGCATGACTAAATTAGCCTTGCTTAAATTATGAAAAGACCCCGCCCGCTTGTCAACAGCCGGCGTGGCCAGGTTGGCCCCTGGATTAATGGGAGACTATCAGATGAATACGCCGGTACCACCGCGAAGGGGTTCCATCAGCGACATGCACCGGTTCGCGCCGAGGACGCCGCTGATCGCCACGATCGTCATCACGGCGGCGGTCTACGGAACCCTGGGTGCGGCGCTGTCTTCCCAGCCGTCCGAAAACCTTTCACCTGGACTGCGCCGCGCCCTGGGCGCATTCCCGCTCATCATCGCCATGGTGAACGCGTCGGCGCTGGGGTGCCTGCTCGCGGGCTGGCGGGCGATCCTGGCCGGTCGCGTCACCCTCCACCGCAGGCTGATGCTCGCCGCGATGGCGCTCATCTCGATCTTCCTCGTGATGTACGTCACCCGTGTGTCACTGGGCGGCGTGAAAGCCTTCCCGGGCCCCGCGTCCATTCGCGCGTATCTGTACCTGCCCGCGCTTGTGATCCACATCAGTCTGTCGATTCTTTCTGTTCCGCTGGTCGTGTACAACGCCTTCGTCGGCCTGACCGTCCCGGTGTCCCTCATCCCGCGATCTCCGCACCCGCGAGTCGGGCGCGTGGCCGTGGTCCTGTGGTCGGTCAGCCTGTCGCTCGGGATCCTGGTCTACCTGCTCCTCAATGTGCTGTACTAGCTGCCTTGCGCGGCCATCAGCAGAACAAACAGCACGAGGGTAAGCCCCGCGGACGTCAGACACCAGCTGCACACAGCCTTCAGCACGCCGATCTGAATGTACGTCAGGTAGGCGAAGAGGATCAGCCCAACTCCCGCGGCGATCGCCGAGAGGCGCGTCAGGAGCGGCGCATATGCGGGCACCAGAACTCCGACCGCGGCCGCCACCAGCAATCCGCCAAAGAACCCCACGCCCCATGCCCCATTGAGGACGCCCAGAAACCGGCCGTACCGGCTGCGGATGACCGTGGCGCAGCCCCGGCCGATACAGAGCACGGGACCGGTCGTGGCCTGCTTGTACCAGATGTAGACGCTGACCGTGAGGCCGGTCAGTGACAGCGCCGCGACCAGCAACGCCATCGGCTACACGCCGGCGTGCTCGAGAATATCCAGCGTGCCCTCGAGCCGGTCGACGAGATAGATCAAGCCGTCGGCACCGACGAACACGTCGTTGGACTGGGCCGCCCCGGTCGAGACTTCTGGCACATAATGCGCAATTTCACGAGGCCGGAAGGGATCGCTGACATCCACGACGCGCAGACCGCCGGCAAAGTAGGTCAGGTAGATCTGATCCTCGCGCTCCATGCTCCCGGGGCGGTTTTCGTGAATGTTGTGCGGGCCGAAGCGAAACTCCGGGTCGGCCAGCCCGTCGGGGGCCACCGCGAACGCGGCGATGGGGATGGGGTTGCGCTCCTCGCGCACGTCCACCACCCACATGTACTTCTCACGGTCCCAGCCCTCCCGATGCTTCTTGAGCCCTTCCTGCGTGCAGATCACGAGCCCCCGGCCGGGCAGCGGCAGCGCCGTATGGAGCATATCGCCGAAGGGCGGATAAAACGTGTGCCGGGTGATCAGGCGTGGACTGCTCCATGAGGTCATGTCGAGGATGGCCCAGCCCCAGTCCACGCAGCCAATGAAGCAGCGGTCGCCCACGACGAAGGGCGCGCCGTGTACGCGGACCCGCCAGGAACCGGGCCACTCGGGCCGCTCTCCCCCGGCGGTCCACTGCCCCGGGATCCACCACCGGCCGACCTCCTCCGGCCGATCCGGGCGGGCCAGGTCGATGATGCGGTAGATCTGGTCGGTGTATCCTTCGGCGCCCGCGGAGAGATGCGCATAGCGGCCGTCGACGAACCAGAACCGGTGCACGCCGGGGCCACCGGTCGCAAAGAACGTCAACTGACGCGGCGCGGCAGGACTCTTCACATCATAGATGCCGACCCCGCCGCTGAAATCGGTCCCCGAGTACCCTGGCTCGCGCTCATGGTTGACCACCATCAGTTCGCCACTCACTTGGACCTTGTGGGAGTGTGTGTTCGCGGGCACGGGCAGCTGCGCGACCACCTTGGGGGCCCGTGGGTTCCGCACGTCCACGATGGTCGTCCCCGCGTTATGCATTGGCGCAATGTACGCATGGCCGCGGTGCACGAGCACCTGGCCCGCTCCCACCGGCCCGTACGGCGTGCGGCTGATCAGCCGCAGATTATGAAACCGGGCTTTTGGAGCCATGGACTTCGCTCCCTCTCACGTGATGTTCGTCATTTCTAAGCCAGCGATTGAACCACATGAGGACGCGGCGCAATTGGTCTCGCTGATGCTGCCGCTCGCGAATGCGATGCGACTCTCGCGAATAAATGACGAGCTGGATGGGCACGCCGTTCTCCCGCAGTGCCCGCTCGAAGCCGATCGCCTGACCCACCGGAATCCTAGCATCATCCTTGCCATGCAAGATGAGTAGTGGTGTCCGAGCGTTTCTTGCATAGGAGATCGGTGAAAGGCGATCTGAACGGTGCGGCCCCCGGGCCGTCCCAGGGACGGGTTCCGCCGAGCGTGGCTTCGAAGCTCGGAAGATCGCTGGTCATCATCAGCATGCCCCAGTCGCTAACGCCCGCCCCCATGACGCCAGCTTTGAAGCGGTCCGTTTGGGTCAGCGCCCAGGCCGTCATGAAGCCGCCCTGGCTCCAACCGCCGATGCCCAGGTGTTCAGGGTCGGCAATGCCGAGGGTAATCGCAACATCCACTGCCGCCATAATATCCCCGTAATCGGCCCCGCCCACATCGCCGCGCACCAACGCCGCGAACGAATGGCCGTGCCCCATCCCACCGCGACAGTTGGGAAGGAGAACGGCGTAACCGTGCAAGGCTATCCACTGGGCCCAGTCCCAGGGGGACAAGTGAAAGCCGTTACTCCAACGCTCGTACGGGCCACCGTGGACCAGCACGACAGTCGGAAGCGGTCCTGCGGAGGCATCAGGCGGCCGGATGAGGAGCCCATCGAGGGCCAACCCATCAGGAGCTGTCCAATAGAACGGTTCCTGGGTGCCGAAGATGTACCGTGCCAGGGCCGCATGATGATCGCTTACGCTCAGCAAACGGCCAGGCCGGCCCACATAGAGCTCCGGCGGTTTGTCTCCTGCGCTCTGTACTGCTGCAACAACGGGAACGCCGTCGCGCATTCCCACAGCGAATGGGCCAATATCCCCTTCCGGAAAGACATGAAGGGTCTCCCGAACGCCAGTACTCGGCTCGAGCCACTCCAGGCGCGTGGTCAACCCTTCGGCTACTCCAATGACCATTTGCTGGGTACCGGGGACGTGCCGCAGGCCCACCGCGCAAACCGGTTCGTGCACCCCCGGGCCGACGCCCCGGGGCTCCGCCAGCGCAAGCACGCCATCCGCCGGCGCGTCATTCGCATCTGGCTCCATGGCAAAGATGGTATACGACGACTGCGGGCCTCCATCGCATTCGAAGTTCTCGATGCCTTTCTTCCTCCGCTTCACCAGAGGGATCGCCTCGCCGCCGTCAACAGCGATACGGTAGAGTGCCTTCGTGCCCCGTTCCGCGCGATCCGAAAGAAACGCCAGCGCTCGCCCATCGGGCGACCAGCGGGGTGAGTCATCGCGCGCTTCACCGCTGGTTAACTGGAATGCGGATGTGGAACCGTCCATCGGTGCGATCCAAATGCTTCCGGTGGGTGCTCGCCGTCCTGGCTGTAAGGATCGGCGACGTATGCCACTCGGTTGCCGTCGGGAGCGATCTGAAGTGAAGTCGGATGCGCAAGCGACACGATCAGATCCTCTAGCCCGCTCGGCGTGCGTTGTGCACCCGACTGCGTCCATGGGGGTCTGATCCTACCGCTTCGGTTCATCCTGGAGACTTGGCAACGTTCGAGACCTTCAATGCCTTGTCCCTGAGAATCGGGGACAGTTGATGAGCCAATTCCAGTGCGCCTCTGACTTCCTCCTCGGAAACGGCGTAGATCGTACCATAGGTCACCTGATGGCGACGGCGGCGAAGCATCTCCGCACGGTCGAGCAACGCGGCGTGCTCTAGCATGGCAAGCTGCGCAAAACGTAGAGTCACAAAGTGGTGACCGTTGGCCTTGGTCCGGTATCCGTACGCGGCCATGAGCGCGGCGCAACCATCAAGGATCGCCTGGTGCGCAATCTTCAGGGCCCAGTCCGGTGCTTTGCCGCGGTTATGCTCTGCGATCTTCAGGTCATGATCCATCTTCTGCAGCAGCCGCTTGATATCGCCGCGGCTGACGGAAACTCGCTGCAACTTCGGTTCAAGTTCCGCGAAGAGAATGCTCATCGCCCACGAGGTGAATTTTCTGCGACCTGATCAGTTCGTCGATGAAACCCTCACCCGCATTGCGTCTTCTGCGCCATTCCTCCAGACCCATGACGACGAGGTTGACCTCACGCCCCAAACGCTGCTCGGCCTCTCGCAGCGCCGCCGCAAGCTTCGTCTGATCGGGCTTGCCGAGCACAAAAAGGTCAACGTCCGAAACTGCGCGCTCGCCCCCTTTGGCGACTGAGCCGAAGATGAACGCTGCCTTGACTCCAGAGACTCCCCGAACCGCCTCGCGCAGGATGTCCCCAAATCCGGCAGTCTTGTAAACCATTCGCTTGAGTTCCGGAAAGAGAGGATGCCGATCGTTGATGCGATAGTATTTCTCCCGTCCTTCACGGCGGCCCACGACTAATCCTCGCTGCTCCAGCCGACGCAACTCATACCGTAACGTCGATTCAGCTAACCCGGTCACCGACGTGAGCCGCTGCGCATAAAACTCATCGGTCGGATGCGTCACGAACATCGTGAGTAGCCGCGCACGGCTCCTGGATCCAAGCAGTTCTTCGAGAATCTGCAGCCCGGCGTTGCGGGATTGGCCCGATCGGGCCACGGATGACGACGATTCCAGTTTCCTCGCCAAATTCGTGGAAAACCTCCAAATTATCGCGGAGTTTCGTTTCCTCTATAATATCGCGGAAATCCTCGGAATTCTAGCGGGGACCCCCAACACGGGCTCATAGTCTGGTACGCAGCACGCCGGCCGGCCAGTAGACGCCCAGCAGCGAACCGAAGACCGTCAGGAACGCCAGGATGATCGCGGTGAATGCCACCGCGGGGATGGGACGCATCCGCGCCAGGCCCAGCGTGTAGAGCAGCATGAGCGCTCCCGCCGCGATATGAAATCCCACCAGCCAGAGCAGGATGAAGAATCCGCCCAGCGTGAGAAATCCGACCAGTCCTCCGCGAAGATCGGCCGGCGACGGCGGCCCGTCGTCCCCCAACTGCGACCGACCCTGGAGTGAGCGGACAATCTGCAGGCCAGCAAGGGCGAGCCCGGGCACCGCCGCAAGCTCGGGCACCAGCCGCGCCCCGGGAACGAACGTCCTGATCTGGAGCAGCGCGCCAGCAAAGATCAGTAGCATGAGGATGCTGAAGATCAGGTCGAGGGAGGAACGGGGGAGACGTCCCACAGACGGTGCCGCGGCCTCCGCGGGAGCGGACCGGCGGCGTAGCCACCCGGCCAATCCCCATACGAACGGCGCGAGCAGCACCGCGCCGATCACGAGCACGGCGGGGCGGGTGAGCCAGGCCCACCCGTAGAGGTTGGTCGTGATCACGAAGTAGCGTTCCATGGGTCCGGCCAGGACGAACCCGATCAGCAGCGGGGCGCGCGGCCACCCCGTGCGGCTCATCACCCACCCGAGTAGTCCCAGCACGAATAATCCGACGAGATCGCCCATGTCCTGCGTCGTCTGATAGGCTCCCAACGCGATGGTGATCAGGACGGGCGCGGCCAGGCGGGCAAACGGCACGCGGGTGATGCGGGCCATGGCGGGGCTGATTGCAAAGCAGATCCCCGCGCCCACCACGTTGGCGAGCGCATAGGACCAGATGATGACGTAGATGATGTCGAGGTGCTCCGTCATGATGCGGGGACCGGGCAGGATCCCGTAGCGGAGCAGGGCGCCCACGAGCAGCGCGGCGGAGGCGCTGCCGGGAACCCAGAAGAGCAGCGTGGGGATCAGGTCGCCGGCCGCGACCGCATTGTTCGCCGCTTCGGGCGCGATGATCCCGCGAATGTCTCCTTTCCCAAAGCGGCTGCGGTCCTTGCTCGTCGCCACCACGTGCCCGTAGGCCATCCACGTCCCTGCGGTCGCCCCGATCGCGGGGAGGATGCCGGCCCAGACCCCGATGAGGGCTCCCCGGAGCACCAGCCACCGGTGATGCAGCACATCCCGCAGCCCCTGCGTCCATCCGCTGCCGATCTCCGCGACTTCCGCGATCGCGCCGCCCCGAGAGAGCAGCGTGATCACCTCCGCCACGCCGAAGATTCCCAGCGCAATGATGACGAGCGGGATGCCGTCCATGAGGTAGAGCCGGCCGAACTGAAAACGCAGTTGCGCCGCCGCCGGCGATGGCCCGATCATGCCGATCAAAATCCCCAGCAGCCCCGCGATCAAACCCTTGCGCGTCTCTTTGCCCAGCAGGCTTCCGGCGTAACTGACGCCGAGCGCCGTCAACATAAATAGTTCCGGAGAGCCCAGCGCGAGCACGAGCGGGCGGGCGATCGGAATCGAGAGCGTGAGGCCGATGGCGCCAATCAACCCGCCGATGAGGGAGGAAAGGAACGCGGCCGACAGCGCCCGAGCGGCCTGCCCTTGCCGGGCGAGGGCGTGCCCCTCGATCACCGAGGTCGCGGAGGCCGCTGAGCCTGGGGCGCCGATCAGCACCGAAGTAATCGTATCGGACGTGTGCACCACCGCGAGCGCGCCCGTCAGCACGGCGGCGGCCGCGATGGCATCCAGGCGATAGATATACGGAAGGATGAGCGAGACCGCGACGATTCCACCCATTCCCGGCATGATGCCGACCACCAGCCCGGCGAGGACGCCCACGAGCAGCAGGGCCATCCGGCCGGGGTCGGCAAAGACGGCGAGCGCGGTCAGCGCGGCGTCAAGCACCGTAGGCGCTGAACCTTCGTCGGCATCAGTTGCCGCGCAAGCACCACCTAGATCGTTTGCCCGTACTTTTGCTGCATCAGGTCCCGGATGAACTTGGTAACATCCAGGGTGATGCTTAATCCACGTTGCACGGTAGATTCGACCCTGTCTCCGCGGATGAGGGCGTACCCTTCGAGCAGCTTCTTTGCCTGCTCCTGGAACTCTCGATCGCGGTTCATACTGTCGATGGCGTCGTGCAGGGGCTTGACGGCCTCCGCCGGTGTGCCTTCCTGCGCCCACAGACCGCGTCCATAGATCCATGCTGCCGCGACGGTCGCCCGGTACGCTTTCCACCGCAGTAGCCCGTCAGGCTTGCGGCCCGCGACCTGCTGGTAGACCTCGTACACTGTCGGCAGATTGGGAACGGCAGGGTCGCGCACGATCTGGCCCTTCTCATCGATGTAGCCAAGGGTCATCAGTGGGGTAGCCTTGCCCTCACGCACCAGCGGAAGCACCTGCGTCACGTAGACGATGGTGGCCTGAAAGTCGAGGTTCAGCTCACCGCGTTCGAACGCCAGGCGCGCCGGGCCCACGCCCTCGAAGCCGAAGACGACGCGCGGATTGGCGCCAAGCAGCTCGAACGCCAGCAGCGCCGTCAGCACGTTCCCCGGCGGCGAGGGGCTTCCCATGACGAGCCCCTGGGCTTTCACCAGATCGCTGGCCGTGCGGATACCAGTACGCGGCGACACGTAGAAGACGCCGCCCCCACCGCTGATCGCTACGAGCTTGAACTTTCTGAAGTCGTAGCGAACGGCGGGATTTTGCACCAGATAGGCGATCTTCGATCCCACCGGACTCGCGAGCAACGTGAGCCCGTCCGGTTTGGCGTTGGCGGCGAACCAGTTGCTACCGAGCACCGTTCCGCCGCCGGCGATGTTCCGGATGCGCACCGCAGGATTACCCGCGATGTGCTTCTCTAAAAAGGGCGCCAGCGACCGGTTGAGGATGTCGCTCGGGCCACCCACGGCCGTGGGCACGATGATCTCGATCATCTTGCCCGCGTAGTACGGCGCCTGCGCCGCTGCGGGGGCACCGACGAGCAGCGCCGCGCACAACACCAACGCCGTCCCGATAGCTCGCATCTCAATCACACTCCTACACGACAGAGTCTTCCCTCCCGTGCTGTACGACCTGCCAGAGCTTCGATGAGGTGTAGGGTGGGTCCAGATGCCGAACGCCCAGCGGAGCAAGGGCATCGGCCACGGCATTCGCCACCGCCGCGGGTGTGCCGATCGCGCCCGCCTCGCCGATTCCCTTGGCCCCCAGTGGATTGAACGGAGAGGGAGTCTCCAGAAACTCGGAGATCACGTGAGGCAGCTGCGCCGCGCGCAGCATCCCATAGTCCGCAAAGGTTGCCGCGAGCGGCTGGCCATCGTCATCGTACGTGGCTTCCTCGACGAGGGCCGCTCCCAGGCCCTGCGCGATCGCGCCCAGGACCTGGCCCTCCGCGAGCAGCGGGTTGACGATGCGGCCCGCATCGTCGACGGCCACCAACTTGAGGATGTCGAGCTGACCCGTATCCCGGTGCACCTCGACCACGGCTCCATACGCGCCGAACGGAAAAATTGGGCCCGGCAGGCTGAAAGTCCCGGTGGCCTCCAGGCCCATTTCAATATGTGGGGGCAGCCGGCCCGGACGGTACGCCGCGGCCGCCACTTCGGCGAATGGGACGGCGCGGTCGGGCGCGCCCCGCGTGAAGAGACGACCGTCGGCCCACTCGATGTCGGGCGGGGCCGCTTCCAGCAGATGCGCGGCAATCGCCGTGGCTTTCACCTTGATCTTGTCCAGGGTCACCGCAAGCGCCGAACCGGCAATAGCGGTCGAACGGCTGGCAAACGTGCCGACGCCCCGGGGGGAGACCGCGGAATCGCCGTGCTCGACGACGACAGAGTCCGGCGCGATGCCGAGCGCGTCCGCGGCGATCTGCGCGAAGATGGTCTCGTGGCCTTGTCCGTGGGCGCTCGCACCCGTACGAACGAGGACGCGGCCGGTCGGACCGACCGACACCGCTGCGCCTTCCCAGAGCTGGTTCCCGGCGCGTTCGACGTAGAGCGCCACGCCGATCCCGAGCAGCCGGCCGTCCGCGCGCGCCCGCCGCTGCTCGCCACGCCATCGATCGTACTCGATCAGCGCCCGGCATCGCTCAAGCGCGCGCGCGTAGTTGCCCGAATCGTACACAAAACCCAGCGGCGTCTGATACGGGAAGGCCTCCGGCGCGATCACATTACGCAGCCTCACGTCAATGGGGTCCGCAGCGAGCTCGGCGGCCACCAGATCGACCATCCGTTCCACGACATAGGCCGCTTCGGGGCGGCCGGCTCCGCGGTACTGGCCCGTGGGGACTTTGTTGGTGGCCACCCCGAGCAGCTCCACTTCGGCATTAGGAATAGCATAGGTCCCCGTGAGCAGCATGCCGGTTGTAATGGGCGGCACGACCGTGCCCGAATAGAGGTAGGCGCCGGCATCCACCACGAGCCTGGCTCGTACGGCGGTGATGCGTCCGTTCCCATCGACGGCCATCTCGACGTCCGCGTCGACGCCGCGGCCCTGATAGGATGCGAGAAAGTTCTCACGGCGATCTTCGATCCATTTCACCGGCCGGTGGATATCCATCGCTAGCACCGCTGCCAGTGCAACCTCAGGCGCGAGCACGCCTTTGCTCCCGAACGCCCCGCCCACGTCCGGAACGACGAACCGGATACGATCGTCTGGACGGTCAAGCACCCGACTGAGCTGAGCCAGCGGCCGGTAAGGATCCTGAGACGACGACCAGACCGTGAGCAGATCGACGCCGGCGTCGAAGCTCACGACCGCCCCCCGCGGTTCGAGCGGCGCGGCCACCAGGCGCGGGATGCGGAACGTTCCGCGCACCACGCGCATCGCGCGGTCAAAAGCGCCCGTCACATCACCCTTGGCCCGCGCCCAGCGGATCAGAACATTGTCACCCAGACCGGGGTGGAGGAGGACCTCGCCGCGCAGGGCGTCTTGGGGTAACACGATAGCGCGTAGCGGATCGACGTCCACGTCGACGCGCGACGCGGCATCCACGGCCCGCATCAGATCTTCCGCCAAGACGGCGGCCACGGGCTCCCCGACATAACGCACGCGCTCGGAGGCAAGGAGCGGGTGGGGGGCCGGGGCTACATGCGCGCCTTCAAAACGGCCTATCGGCAGGGGGCCCGCCTTACCCTCTAGATCGGCACCGGTGAGGACGGCGACCACCCCGGGAGACGCGCGGGCGGCAGTGGTCTTCACGGTCTTCAGCACGCCGTGTGCGATGGCGCTGCGCACCACCACCAGATGCAGCAGGCCCGGCAGGACAATATCGTCTACAAACCGGGCCTGCCCCCGCAGAAAGCGCGGGTCCTCACGCCGCCTGATCGGTTGACCGACCCACCGTGATGACGGCCCGAGGTTCACCCTCTCAGCCGCCCGGCGGTCGCGCGTCACGCTCCTTCAATGCCAGCGCGGGTCGCCGGACCACTTGCCCAGTTTGGTGAGGGCCGCCCGGATGAACCCCCACTGTACCGCCTGGTCCCACGTAGGCTTGATGCCAGGGGTGATTGTCCCAATGCGCACCTCGGTCTCGATGCCAGCCTCTACGAGCTCCTTGTGGAGCCCTTCGTTAACAGGCCAGATGCCCCGCTTGGCGAGTTCATCGTAGGTCCGCGACACGATGTCCCGATCGAACTTGGTGTACTTCATGCCGATCTCGATCGTGCGCTCCCGATTCTGATAGATGAACCGGTTCGCCTCGATCAGCGCCGACAGCGCATCCTGGAGGAGCTTCGGATCGTTGCGCATGATGTCGCCCGTCGTCACGTAGGCGGCGTACCACCCACGCGGCAGCACCTCGGACATGTGCGCCAGCAGCCGCAACGTCGGCTTTTCCTTCAACGCCTCGAACACCTGATCCACGTGCATGACGATGGCGTCGATCTGCCCGCCGGCCAGCGCGGGGATGCGGGCGCCCGTGGCGATGTTGATGTACTGTACATCGCGCGCGGTCAGACCGCAGGAGAACAGCATTCCGCGAGTCATGACTTCGGAGTACGCGCCCGTCCCGCCCGGCGTGCCGATCTTCTTACCGCGCAGGTCCTGGCACCGGCGGATGTCGTTCTGGACGATCATGGCCACCGGATGCTGCATGGCGTACGTCCCAATGGCCTTCAGGTCGGTGCCCTGGGCGATAGCCGAAATGAACGGCGGGACTCCGGGCGCCGCCAGGTGCACCTCACCGCGGCCGCCGATCAGCGCCCGCAGCGCCGACGGCCCGCCCTCGAACGTGAAAATCTTCACCTCGATACCGTAACGCGCAAAGATTCCGGTATCCTGAGCGATCCACGGCGGGATGTGCACGAGATTCGGCGGGGTCGTGGGCATCGCGAGGCCGAGCACCCGCATTCGTGGCTGGGCGGCGTTTGGCCCGGCAAGCAGCGCAATCAGCACGAGGACAATCACTCCACCGAGCGCACCACGCGTCAACGCACGCATCACCAATCACCTCCGAAGTTAGTGCCTGCGGGATCGCACCTACTCCCCCAACGTTGTTTTCAACCATGGTGCGATGCGATTCTCTAGATTCCGCAGCAGGCTTGTCAGTCCTACCCCCATGACCATGAGCACGACGATGGGCACGAACAATCGGTCCGTCCTGAAGGTATTCGCATACTGGACGATCATGTAGCCGAGACCGCTGATCGACGTGTAGAACTCCGCGACCACCATGCCCACCAGACCGCGCCCGATGGCCAGACGGATGCCGGCCAGGATGAACGGAACGGAGGACGGCAGAATGAGATCGCGCCACAGCGACCATTCGCGGGAGCAGAAAGATCGGGCCACCTCCACCAGGCGGCGGTCGGTATTCTTCACACCCTGGTACGTATTGATCAGGATCGGGAACACGCAGAACAGAAAGACCAGGAACACTTTGGCCTTGGTTTGGAATCCAAGCCAGAGCACAATGACCGGGATCAAGGCGACCGTCGGCGTGGCATACAGCGCGTTGATGTACGGATCGATCGCGTACTCCACGGTGGCGCGCCGGGCGATGAGCACACCAAGGGGGATTCCGACGAGGATAGCCAGCAGTAGCCCAAGGGAGAGCACGACGATGCTACTTCCCAGATAAAACTGCAGCTCGCCGCTCTTGACCACCGCTACGAAGGCGGCGCCGATCTTGGACGGATAAGTAAAGATCGACAGATTCAGCACGCGGCCGTAAACTTCCCACGCGATCAGGCCCACCAGCACCGACGCGGCCCGGATCACCGCGGGCGGCACCGGCGCGCCCCGGGCGTGTGCCGGCGACCGCTCGATCGCCACCGATCCCTTCATCGCGCTACCCTCCTCCGACTTCGGCCCGCAGGCGATCCCAGATGTAGTGTCGCAGTTCGTGATAGCGCGGCGAACTGCGCACCGCCTCCGGATCGCGGGGGCGCGGAAACTCCACGACGATGATCTCCTTGACGCTCCCGGGCCGGCGCGACATGAGCGCCACGCGATCGCCCAGGAGAATAGCCTCGTCGATGCTGTGCGTCACGAACACGAGCGTCTTGCGCTGAATCCGCCACAGCCGGAGCAGCTCCTCCTGCATGAGCTCGCGCGTCTGTGCGTCGAGCGAGCCGAAGGGCTCGTCCATCAGGAGCACCGTGGGATCGACGGCAAGTGCGCGGGCGAGTCCGACCCGTTGCTGCATCCCGCCGGACAACTGGTAGGGATAACTATGCTCGAACCCGCGCAGTCCGACCAGCTCGATGTATTGCGGCACCGACACGCGAACATCGCCTTCAGGACGGCCGTGAACCCGCAGGCCGTAGGCGATGTTGTCGTAAACCGTCTTCCATGGAAACAGCCCAAAATGCTGGAAGACCATGGCCACATCATGCCGCGGGGCGGACACCTTCGCGCCCGCGATGAGCACGCGACCGGCGTCGGCCGCCACCAGGCCGTCGATGATCCGAAGCAAGGTGGTCTTGCCGCAGCCGCTGGGACCGATCAGGCAGAGAAACTCGTTGGGATGAACCTCGAGTGAGCAGGACGCAAGCGCAGACATCGTTCCCTGCTGAAAGCTCTTGCTCACGTTGTCGATGACGATCTTTGCGGCAGGCATCGTCAGCGCAGCGTCTCCATGAGCCAATCGGCCACCAGCGGACGGTATTTGTACGGAATGTTGTTGCACACGTGGTTGCCGTCCGGATACATCACGAGTCTGGCATTGGGCGCCTCGGCCGCGACGCGCTCGGCGTGCTCCCACGGGATCAGGCGGTCGAGCTTTCCAAAGACCACCATCAACGGCTGGGTGATGCGGCGGAGAACGCCGCGCAGGTCGAGGCGCAAGGCTCTGGCGCGCGCGTCATCCTCATCGCGCGCTCCCGAGTGATGGGCGAATGCCTGCCGGGTCAGGGCCGGCAGGCCGGACCAGCACTCGCCGAAATTGTAGGGACCTCCGATGGCGGCGACGGCTTTGATCCGGCGCTCGAAAGCCGAGGCACGCGCCGCGTAGTAGCCGCCCAGGCTCACGCCTACGACCGCGATGCGCCGGGGATCCACACTGTCCCTGACGCCGAGCTCATCTAGAACCGCCGCGACAGCCACCTCGTAGTCGGGCCGGATATGCGTCGTATAGCCCGTTTCGCCCTGTCCGGGCCCGTCGAGGGAAAGCGTTGCGATGCCCCGCGTGAGAAAGACGTTCTCCCAGTTGAAGAATTCTTCTTTCGCGGAATCCAGCCCCGGAAGCAGCACCACCAGCGGTGGACGTCGGGTCTCTAACGCGCGATCCAGGGGCCGGCGGAGGTTGGCCACCATCGTCCCGCCCTCGAAGGGAATTTCGAGACGCTCGGCCGTGGGATCAATCATCCGGTGAGCGGCACGAAGCGCGGCCACAGCAGCATCAGCCGCTTGCCGATGCCGCTGCAAGTCGACCAACCACACAAACTTGGCAAAGTGATAGCACAGCGCGGCCTGCACGTAGGCTTCACCGGCACTTCGCGCGCGACCCGCGTCCTCGGCCTCGCGGGCCAGGGCGGTGTGCTCGTCGCCGGTGGCCACCCACGCGTCGAGCCACTGGTCCCAGGCGGTGATACGACCCGTCGTGCGCTCGAAATCGTTGTAGTCCACGCCCTGGGCAATGAAGCGCGGGGCCCAGTGCTCGACCGCGGCCTGGACTCTAGCGTCGGGCACCGCCGATCACCGCCTCCAGGCTCGTGCCAAAATCCTTCAGCATCACCATGGCCGCGTTGCGCCCGGGCCCGGCAGAGACTGACCCGCCCGGGTGCGTGGTCGCGCCGGTCTGGTAGAGGCCGGGAATCGGCAGACGATGCTGCGCCCACCCCGCCACAGGCCGGTGCGTCCCGGACTGCGCGCCGTCCATGTCCCCCCCGTGACACGAACCGTGCCAGTTGTGCGCATTGAGGCGTTCTAAGTCGAGCGGGCTCTTCACCACGGAAGCGAGAATCGCGTGATCGGTGAGGTTGGCCGCGTATTGGCGCAGATGCGCAATGTTGGCTGCCTCAACGCCGTTTTTGAGGATGTCCCAGTGCGCCGGGCCCTCGGGCAGCTCGTACGGCTGAAAGCCGATGATCTTCAGCACGTGCCGTCCGGAGGGCGCGCGTGACGGATCGGCCACCGTGGGACACAGGACGAGCAGCACCGGATCGTCTGTGGCAACCTTCCCTTGATGAAACTCTCTACCGACACGCAGCAGCCGTTCCACCGACGTGGGAATGCCTGCCGCAACAGGCGCGAGCGTCTCCGCGCCAATTGCAAACCGGGGTGGTTCCGTTGTGGCGTAATGCGCGACAAACATCGAGACCCCGGCGCGCCACCGCTCCACGCCGCGCAGGAAATCCGCATCCCAGGCTTCGCGCGGGGCCATCCTCACCAGGTCCCGGATGTGGATAGTCGAGAGCACGCCCTTGCGCGCGTGATACCGCTCCGCACCGGCCGTTTCAACCCCGACGCATCGCCCATCCTCGATGATGAGCGAGGCCACGCGCTTCCCGGTCAATACCACGCCGCCACGAGCCTCGGTGGCCCGCGCGAGCGCGTGCGGCAGCGCCGCGGAGCCGCCCCTCGGCATCGTCCAGGAATGGCGCTGCCGGCCAAAGGCGATCGAGTAGGCGAGCAGGCCCGTACCCGGACGGTCGGGAGGCTGCATGGTCAAAAACGACATCCACAGCATGAATGCCCGCGAGTGCCAGTGTTCGAAGGCGTCGTCGATGATCTCCCGTGCGCTGGCGGCGTAGCGGCGAACCCATTCCTTCCCATCGGGATGCGCGCGGAGGCGCTCCTCCAGCGGTGGCCCCCAGCCTGCCGGCGTGTACCGGTACCCGCCGACGGCGTCTTTGATGCCGTCGTACTCGGTAATCATGCGGCGGTAGGAATCGGCATCGCGCCGTGAGAACTTTGCGAACTCCGAGGCGGTGCGATCGAGGTCGCGCCACTGGGTGAGCCAGGTGCCGTCGGGAAACGGCACGTGCACGACGGGATCGGGCCGGATGTACTCGAGACCGTACCGGTCCAGCTCCAACTCGTTGTCGCGGAGAGTCGGGCTCGCCTGGATCAGGTTGTGTGCGGTGGAGCACGCATCATGCAGGTAGCCCGGAAGCGTGAGCGCCTCGGTCGTGGTGTTTCCGCCGATCACATCGCGGCCTTCGAGCACGACGC
>Ga0187893_10008126_pt1 | contig 16752 bp, 17 predicted proteins | sample MA1701074metaG_FD_139574 | JGI IMG/M metagenome (GOLD analysis project Ga0187893, IMG submission 139574) | White microbial mat communities from a basaltic lava cave in the Kipuka Kanohina Cave System on the Island of Hawaii, USA - MA170107-4 metaG ...
ACGGAACCATGACCGCCGAGGCGTTTGGGGATGCCGTCAGGGCTCGGTCGGCCGAGGTGACCAGCCGTCGCCTCTATCGCGATGGAGACACGAATTTTAGCCGTCATGTCAAAGGCGCCCTGGTTGAAAAAGCCGCGGCCATATTCCTCGCGGGCTACCCGGATGAGGGCGCCCAGCTGCTCCGTCAGCTGCGTGCGGTGGAGCCCCGGCTCATCGTGGCGGGAAGCGATGCGTTGTATTCCGAGAACACGGTGACCTGGGCGGGAGCCGCGGCCAACGGTCTCTACGTTCCGACGGGGTTCGTCGCCGACGCGCAACTGCCGGTTGTGCGTGGGTTTGTGACCAAATATCAGCGCAAACATGGTCGAACGCCCGATCAGTTTGCGGCCCAGACGTACGATGCAGTGCGTATGTTAGCCGCCGCGCTGCGACGGTCGGGGGCAGACCGAGAGAAGCTGCGCGACGCTGTCGTTGCCTTGAAGCGCTACCCGGGTGTTACCGGCGAGCTGACCTTCGATCGCTGGGGCGACCCGGGCCGTGACGTCGGCATCTCCCGCGTCAAGGCAGGCGAATTCGTGCCCGTCAATCCATGACTGAGAATTTTAGAGGGGGATCGGCTCCATGAGGACGCGATGGACTCTCGTACTGGGGATTGTGCTTGCCAGCGTGCTTGTTGGGTCGGTGCACGCCCAGCAGCGCGTCTTCCTATCGATCGCCACCGGCGGCACGGCCGGGGTCTACTTTCCGTTGGGCGCCGCCCTGGCCGAGCTCTGGACCGGCAAGGTGCCGAACATGCAGGCGACGGCCCAGACGTCAGGCGCGGCGGTGGCCAATATTCGCACCCTTGAGCGCGCCGACGTCTCCGTGGCGTTCGTGCAGAATGACATTGCGTACTACGCTTTTTATGGCACCGAGATGTTTATGGACCGCATCGGCAACAAGCCACAGCCCCTGGCCCAGCTCCGCGGGATGGCGATGCTCTATCCCGAGACCATCCAGGTCGTCACCCTGCGGTCAAAGGGTATTAACAGTATCTCCGACCTCAAGGGCAAACGAATCGCCGTCGGCGCGCCGGGCAGCGGAACCGAAGTCAATGCCCGCCAGATCCTGCGCGCGTTCGAGCTAGGCTACTACAATACGCGCCCCGACTTTCTCAACTTTGCGGAAGCCGCAGACCAGCTCAAGGATGGCGTGCTCGATGCCGCTTTTATTACGGCAGGCTTTCCAACCGCCGCGGTACAGGACATCGCGTCCGCGCGCGACCTGAAAATTCTTCCAATCTCCAGAGATGTTGTCGACCAGCTGCGGGCGACGTACCCGTACTACACCAGCGTCACCATTCCGCCCAACGTGTATCGCGGGCAGACCGAAACGGTTGACACCGCGGCTGTCATGGCGATGCTCGTCACTCGGCAGGACCTGGGCGAAGACCTTGTCTATGCGTTGACCGCGACGTTGTGGGACAATCTCGGTCGGCTCCAGGCCGCACACGCACGTGGGCGAGATATCACCACGGCCTCTGCCCGCAGGGGCATGCCCATCACCATGCATGCTGGTGCGCTCCGATACTATCGTGAGCGAGGGATCAAATAGTGAAGGGCGTTCTTCTGGCGGCTGGCGTCTTCTTCGCGGGAACTGCCGTCATGCTGCTTCCTGTCCCTCTGGCGACTGAGGCACGCGTCCTTCAGTACCTGCTGAGCATCGGCCTTCAGGCGGCCGCGGCGGTACTGGCGTCGATCCTCGCCTGGCGGGCCGGCACTCCGTATTGGGAAGGAAGCCGCGAGAGGCTTCTCTGGAAGCGCACAAGCCTGGCCGCAGCCCTGTGGGCGGCCGCTCTGGTGGCGCAGGCGATCAACGACTGGGTAGGCCGCGGGCCCGCCTACCCATCGGTAGCCGACATTCTGTTCCTGGCGTCGGCCGGGGTGCTCACCGGGACGTTCATCATCGAACTCAATCGGGCAGGCTGGCTATTCTCTCGCCGGCACCGCGCCCTTGTGTATGTGGGGAGCGTTGTTCTATGGGTCGCGGTGGCGCGACTGCTACTTTGGCCGGCGGCAATGATCCCGCCCCATACCCTTGGCGAGGGAGTCAGCGTAGTGTATGCGACGCTGGCTGTGCTCCTCTTTGCGCTGGCTGTGAATCGAGTGGTCACGGCCAGGGTCGGCCTCATCGGCTCCGGCTGGCCGACTATGGCCTCTGGCGCGGCACTGTTGGCGGTCGCCATGGGGGGCGTCGTCTATCTGACCTGGCTGGAAATGTATTCTCACGTCCATGCGATCAACGTGGTGCGCATAGCAGGCCTCTGTCTACTTGGCGCGAGCGCGGCCTGGCACGGGGATGCATGGCGCTCAGAGAGCTCCCGTGTACGCACGTCGCGGGTTCACCGACCCGGTCAATCGATCTGGTCGGCGATATCGGCTAGGGTCAGAAACGGTGGCCGTCATAGGGCGCCGACCAGTCCTCCTATGGCGGCTCCCCCCTTGTCCGGCGGACCATTGACAGAAGACGAGTGGCAGACCTCGCCATTCATCGTCCCATCGATATCGGCTCCCTCTTTGGACGTCGCGCCGTCCATCGGGCTCTCCCCGGCAACCAATGGCCTCGCCACAAGCGGGGGGCACTCACCAACCGCAGAGGAACTGCTGGCCGCGGGCCGCCTGCGGGAAGCGCAGGAAGCGTACCTCAACACCCTGCTCTTGTACGGCACCGACAGAAGCCAGGAGGCGCTGCGCGGCTTGATCATGACCCGCCGCCGCGTGGCGCTGGACAACGCGACGATCCTGCGCGAGCAGGCCGAGGCCTACTATCATGCTGCCGCCCGCGGTTTCGAAACCGAGGAACGGTATGCGCCTCAGGCGATGGAATTACTCGCCAAGGCCAGCGTGCTCGCGGCAGCGGAAATTGATTCCGAACACCGCCAGCAGCCCCTGCCGACGCTCTAGAAGTACGCCAGCAGCCGTCCCGCCGCCCGCATCTCACTGGCGTCACTGCGGTGCGGGTAGCCCACTACCGTGGCCCGCGTTCCCGCGACCAGCATCTCCTTCGCGAGACCCCTCGTCTCGTCCACGATGGCCGCGCCAGCACAACCCCCCAGACCTTATCCTCTACAGCGAGTTTTTATTGTGCCATGAGGGTGTTCGTAGGTCGACTCCCGGATCACACCCGTGAGATTATCTCAGACCCGTGAGCAATCAAAGCCTTTCCCGATGTCAGGTTTGGGAACTAAACTGCCGGACCGTACGTCGAATCTAAGAAACCGGGGACTTCCGGGCCGTAATAACGGGTAGACAATACTTGACTGGATCCCTTGCCGGAGGGATGGCATAATGGTGGACTCTCTGGCGGCGGACGTTGCCCGCGTCCTGGCCGCCCTACATAACGAACGCGCCTGGTTTCGCCACGGGCTGACAGATACCCGCATTAGCGAGCTCACGGGTCTTTCGCTCGCGCGCATCGTTGCCACGCGCCGGGCGGCCGCAGTTGAGGGTCTGATTGAAGTGCGCGGGGCGAATGGCCCTGACCCCATCACCTTGCTCACCCCGCTGGGCGTCGCGCGCGTGCGTCCGCCTATGCCTGCCGCCAAGGTGGAGGAACCTCCCGGCGCCGCCTGATTGAGGGCGCTTCGAACCCTATGCTAGAATGGCTGCGGCGTGGTGGCCGTAGCTCAGCCTGGTTAGAGCGCCTGGCTGTGGCCCAGGAGGTCGCGGGTTCGAATCCCGTCGGTCACCCCATACGGTATAGTTGGTCGTGCGGCCAGGATGGCGCACGGCCTTTTCAGGTTCAAATGCACCTTTTGGTCGGTTAGCAGCCCGTTAAAAGCCACCAACTGAACGACCTGCCGCTTCTGCTTGGGAGACCCGGCAATGAAGACGCGGTGGATGCTCTTTGCCGTGTCCAGGAAGCTCTCCATTTGCTCAAAATAGGATCGATTGGTCTGCTCGTGGCCGTAGATGGCTACCTCTTGTCTCTGGCGCTCCTCCTCTAGGGCTTCGGACTTTGCGTTGTAGACTTCCTTAGTGATCGTCCCGTCAACAAGGCGGTCGAGGAGCGCGTCCAATTTGTGCTGGATATCAGCCTTTAGTCGTTGAATCTTCGCTAGTTGCTCGTCGCGGAACCGCTGTTCGTCACTGTGGGACTCCTTGAGGGCTTTCTTGAATGTAGAGGTAATCGGTGAGTTCGTATACGCTCCAGTCACCCGTCGCGTAGAGCTCCACGGATAGCCACACAACAAGCGTGACTCGAAGCACGATCCCAGTGACTCACCACAAGGAAAGTCACGAGCTTGCGAGTCGAACATATGTCAGCTTGGACGAGGAGTGGGAAAAGGCAACCGGCTGGCTAATGAAACAACAGGACCGGCACGCACTCCTGCATGTTCGTGCCAGGCGTCATATGCGCATGGTGACGCCCGGAGTGGAAGCACCAGGTTTGACAGAGGGATTTCAACACCTTCGCGTGACGAAGGCACTTACGAGAAGTACACGCCCTCGGTCGGAGGTCGAATTTGGAGATCCAGGTGCGAAGACAGCTCTTCTTCTCTGCGCGTGCTGGCCGCCCGGTGATTTTCTATCGTTACAGTGGCACTGGACACTGGTTCTTTGAACCTGACCGCTCGCAGGCATACAACCAGGCGGCAGCGAGCCTGGCGTGGGATCGAACCCTAGCCTTCCTGAGGCGTTCCTCCACCTTGTGAGCCCAGCCAATGCGCTGCTGCCTAACAAAGCATGTGTCTGGTCTTCTGCCACACGCCGTTTGTATGTTCGGTTTTACTATGCCTCGGTTGTGTACAATCAGATTCCTCATCTTGACAATCCGGAATGGTATGTTAGGAGGAATCTGATGAGCGTCAAGTGTGTCGCGATTACAATGCTCTTCCTTGCTTAAAGGAGACATCGGATGAGACAGCGCCAGATAACTCCGCTTGACGGCTATGATCCCGAGATCGGTCGCTGGATGTGGGCGCTGCAGGATGTGCGGCGTCGATACACGCTGCGCCTCGTCAAGGACCTCGATCAGCGCCTGGTGGATTGGGAGGGACCGGACGGGCAGGAAAACGCAATTGGGTCTCTCCTCTATCACATCGCTCAAGTAGAGATGGGCTGGCTCTACGGGGACGTGAAGCAGATGACCGAGCTGCCGCCGGCGGTCAAACCAGACTTTCCGTTTCCCAGCAGGGAACCGGACCGCAACCACTTGACCCGCGTGCTGGGAATGCCACTTGCCGAGCACATCGGCCGTCTGGACCGCAGCCGCGAAGTCTTCCTCAGGGAACTCGAGGAGATCCCGCCCGACGAATGGTGCCGGTTGCGCCGGCCGCCTGACTTCGAGGAAGTCAACTACGAAGTTACACCCGAGTGGGCGGTGTTCCATCTTGTCGAACACGAGGCAGGCCATGCGTTTCAGATCAGTTCACTGAAAGCCAGAGGCACCCGGATGCTAGCGGCGCAGGAGGGGCAGGGATGATTCAGCCGGTAGGGCGGCGGCCCGGGTTCCGGCATACTTCTCTCAGCCGCCGCAGTCCCGCGTCGGGTCTTACGGCAGAATCCAAACTCGCGCTGGACCGCACGGCGAAGTTCCGGCGCCGCCCAATCAAAGCCGCGCAAGCAGAGTCTGGAGCTGCCCGCGGCTCAGGTGGCAGTCTCGGAGGATCTTCGAGAGCAGACCGGGACCGATGGTTTCGCCCGAATGAACCGGGATTGTCCGACCATCAGAATCGCGAAGGAAATGTGACGTTAATTCAACTACTGACTTCGACTCCTATACCGCAACAATCATGACGAGCTCGCGGCGACGAAACCCACCACGGCGATGCGGCTGCTGCCGGGTTTCGACCAGTACGTGCTGGGTCCCGGCACGACGGACGGCCACGTCGTGCCGGCGGCTCGGCGAGCCGCCGTGAGCAAGCAGAGCGGCTGGATCTCGCCGGTCGTCGTCGCCGGTGGCATCGTGAAGGGCACGTGGGAGCTGGACGGCGACCAGGTGCGCGTCGGCTGGTTCAAGGAGGCAGGCAAGCCGCCACGGAGCCAGCTCGAGGCAGAGGTCGAGCGGCTGGCCGCGATCCTCGATCGCGACCTCCGCTTGGAGGTCAGCCTCGTGTAGCCGCGCAAAGGTCGGTGTGCCACCCCAGGAAGAATGCAAACAGGGACGCGGGGTTCGGCCCGCGTCGTTGTATCGTTCCAGACCGAACCATGTAGGCGATACGTCAGAGCGGCGCCACCTTGGCGAGTAAGATCGTCGAGCAAACGGCAGCGGCAAGGCGCGGCTGAGACGGCTGTGGCCGGAAGTGGCCGAACGGAGAGGTTGCCGAATGGATGAAATGGAATGGAGACGGCCCGCCCCGCCTCGGCCGACGTACAGTCCGTGATTACAATGAATCGCACCCTCTACGAGCGGGCGCGCGCGATGGGTGGGACGAGGCTTACGACCACCGCGATTCCGTTTTCGCAGGCCGATTGGATCCGCCACCATGGGCCGGTTTGGGAATCATTCCGACGCGCGAAGGAGCGTTTCGACCCCGCACAATGTGCTGACGCCGGGACAAGAATTGTTCCCCAGCTGAGCCTACAAACGGTGTCGCGTCCGTCCCACCCGTTTTCTGATTCACGAAGTCGCTGTAGCGTTTGAGGTCGTTCTTGTCAACATCCAGACCTGCCGCGGCCCGGAAGAATCGCTCAAACTTGGCTACACTTACGACTGGCACGACGCACCCTCCAAAGCATCGACAGGATCAGTAGGTAAAGCTGTCGTTAGCGGACTGACGCGCGTGGGCTTCCAGAGGCGGTTACGCTATGGTTCTTCTCCGGCGGCAGTGGGGGCTCAAATCCGGTCCAGGTGTGGGGCGTCGTCCGCACCTCGATCATCCCCTTGTTGACCCTCGCATCGAATAGCGGCTGCGGGTAGACAGCAGGCCCGCCGAGGACACGGCCGTCAGCAAGCGCGAACTCCGACCCGTGGCAGCGACACATGATGCTCAGCCGCTGGAGCTTCCCTTCGGCGAGCGAGCATCCGAGATGGGCGCAGGTATCCGCGAGCGCGTAGACGTGCCCACCCTGACGGACTAAGAGGATCGGCACACCTTTCCACTCGACCTTCTTGAGGGCGCCTTCAGGGAGCTGGGCTTCGGGCAGGGTCGGCTCGTAGTCCGCCGGCTTGGTCTGCTCTTCCAACGATTCCATCGCCTGGTTCACGCCGATGCGCATAGCGTAGGCAAGATGTCCGCCGAGGAACCCGCCCACCGACACGATAACGTAGCCAAGCATAGACAATCCTCTGCCCGGACCACGCATGCCTTCGAGCCGAAGCAACAATGAAAGCAGGTACAGTGTCGTCGCGCTCAAGTTCAACACGCCATGTACGAACCCGATGCGCAGAGCGCTCCGGCCGGTATGCTGGAGATCGGTCAGGCCCGTCACAATTGCACCGGCCGCACCGACCAACCCGATGGCGATCGAGCCATCGGCGGCGGAGTTGAACACCTCCGTGCCACGGATGGCATCGATGATGTCGAAAACAAGGGCCGCGGTCCACGCCCCGATCGGGATACTGACCAGCACCGGATGGAGGGGGTGCCCGAGCCACGTGCCGTGAAGGAAGTCCTTGACTTTCCTGCCGGGGGCACCGGCCGAGGCGAACGTGGCTTTGATCCGTTTCTTGACGGAATCGGCCACTTCGTCCAGCCATTTCTGGCGGTCGACGGCATAGGCAATCCGATCAAACAGTCGCATCGGTGCTTCCTCCTCTTCCGGCGGCTCTCAACGAGATTTTGCCCGCCCCAGCCTCACGCCAAAACCTGCGCTGGGCCAGGTTTCTTACCCTCCCATTAGGCCACGTGCGTTGTTTCAGCTCCCGCCGTTCGGGAAAGACGATGTGGGCGGGGATTGAATAGCCCGCCTCTCGAGGTTCGCTTGCAGGTCCTACTCCTGGTGGTTGTCGTGCTTATGGCCCTCTGGCAACCTGGCGCGCCGGCACCCGCCGCGCCGGACGTCGAGGTGCTGGCGGCCAACCTCGACGTGCCATGGAGCATCGCCTTCTCGCCCGATGGAAGGATTTTCATCACGGAGCGGCCGGGTCGAATCCGTGTGATGGAGTCGGGGCGCCTCCTGCCCCAACCGTACTTGACTCTCGATGACGTTGACGACGAAGGGGAGGGTGGCCTTCTTGGCCTCGCCCTCCACCCGGAGTTCCCGCGCCGCCCATGGTTATACGTCTACTATACCTATCGGTCCGGCCGCACGTACAATCGGGTCGTTCGGATTGTTGAACGCAACGGCCGGCCCTGGACCCGCACGGTGTTCCTCAACAGCATCCCCAGCTTCGTGTATCACGACGGTGGCCGGATGAAGTTTGGGCCCGATGGCAAACTCTACATTGCGACGGGATATGGGGAGTGGCCAATTTCAGCGCAGCGCATGGACTCCCTCGCCGGCAAGATACTGCGTCTCAACGACGACGGCTCTATTCCACAGGACAATCCGTTTCCCGGGTCACCGATCTACTCGTACGGTCACCGGAACGTGCAGGGCCTGGCCTGGCACCCGGCGCTAGCGCGGCTCTACGCGACCGAACACGGCCCCACCGGCGAGGGCGGCCTGTGCTGCCGTGACGAGGTCAACCTCGTCGAGGCCGGCAAGAACTACGGCTGGCCGCATGTCGCCGGGATGGGAGAGGACGATCGCTTTGTGAACCCATTGCTGAGCAGCGGCACGGAAGAACGATGGGGCCCGGCGGGAGCGACGTTCGTGACCCAGGGGCTGTGGCGCAACTCGCTTCTGTTTGCCGCGCTCCGAGGGCGTCACGTGCGGCGCCTCACATTCGATCCAACCGGCCGGCGCGTGACGGCTCAGGAGGTCCTGCTGCCCTGGCGCTTTGGCCGCCTGCGCGATGTCGCGGAGGGACCGGGCGGCGCGATCTACGTGCTCACAAGCAATCGCGACGGCCGAGGCATGCCCGTCCCTGACGATGATCGGGTGCTCCGCTTCCGGCTTCCTACCGTTGAAGGCGCGCGGTAACCGTACGCGTTGTCCCTTTAGAAGCCGTCCAGGTCGCCCATGGCGAGGCTCCAGGCCGAGATCTGATGAGCCGCTTCGGCTAACTCCGGATCAACGGCGCGGACCGCGAGCCGGTAACTCATCCGCGGCACCGCGCTCAGGGCGAGATGACCGAGCACGGCCCGTTCCAAGGGATCATGCGAGACGCAGCCTGCGAAGAAATCTGCGTGCCGGAGACTGTCCAGCCCTCTCCGAAACGCCGCGGGAACATGCGGCTCGCGGTTCCTCATCAGGAGGTCTTGGATCACGATTCCATTGGTCGTTGCGCCGGATGATACTCGGAAGATCACCGACCCCAAAAGCTCGCCCTGATCGTCAATGGTGAGGGCATAGTAGGGCTCCAGGGGACGGTCCGCATACCGCCATCGCAGGTAGCCGAGTGTCCGCTCGGTTCTAAACTGGCGGGGGAAATCGGTCCCCAGCAGCCGCTCCACTTCGCCGTCCCGCTCGAGCCAGGATCGAATGGGCAGCGCGTGTGCCAGGATATCACCCGCAAGGTTTTGACCCGCAGCCAGCCGCAGCCGGAAAGCGCGTCGCACCAACAGCCTGACGACGTGGCGCAGCTGGATCGAAGGGCTGATGACACCGACGAACAGCCGGCTCCGTTTGAGGGCGATTCCCATGGATGCCCTATTCGGCGTATGGAACACGATCGAAGGTCTGTCGGCCTTGATCGCTTCTACCGCTCCCTCCGACAGCATCGTCGCGACACCCTTGTGGCGAAAGTTTGGATGGGTGGCCAGGTCAACCGCCCTGGCCGCTCGCAGGACTCGTCCCGCGTGCCGCAGTTGCCAGGGCATCAGCGCCAGGGTCCCGATGACCGTACCGGTGTCATCGAGGGCAACCTGTACCTGGGAGGGCCCGAAAGGATTCAGCAAGTGCTTCCAGCGCCAGAGCGCAGGCCTCTCGCCTCCGGCCTGAGCCCAGCGCGGCAGCGTTTGAGCCAGGAGCGCCAGAACCTGCTCCTCATCATCATGAGTGTAAGGTCGCGTGACGAACTGTTGCGTCGCGTTCTGCGCCATCAGTGCGGTAGATGAAGCGGGAGAATCTTCCCGCGGTGGCTGGAATGGGGAACCTCACGGGTCACCTGGAATGTCCCCGCGCCCCGCCACACGGCCTCCATAAATCTGTTCCCACGAGATCCTTTTGCTACCTCGGTCCGCAATCGTGAGAGCAGGCTTCCTTCATCAACCGCCCCAACCGACGGGGCGACACGAAGTGTGAGCCGCGTTTGCCCGTGGTGATCCTCTTCCTCGACGAGCTGGTAGTCGCCCGGCCCACCTCCAAACTCGCTTGGAAGCGTCTTCTCCAGAATGTGGTACAGATCCACAACGTAGTAGTTCATCCCCTCGCTTGTCAGCTTCTCGAAACTGCGGATAGTGCAGACATGCAGCGTCAACCCCACTCGGCCCAGCGCGCAGCCGCAGGACCGCCTCACCAGCGTCCCATAGTCTCCACTCTGCACGTTGATCAATAGCCGTGGGGCCGCGGGATGGACGGTGGTACAGAGCAACGGGAAGATGGGCGGCCCGTCCGCAGAGAGTCGGTCGGGATGGGACTGGAGCACGAGAAGGTGTTCGTTGACGTGATGATCATCCGTCTCACGCGGGTCGGCACAGCCCAAGCCGGCGGGCACCCCGCCGCCGTAGGCGAAGCGCGGCGTGGCGCTGGCGCCTGCCCTGGCGATGACCGCGCGTTTGGCGTCCGTGAACGGCTCTCCGACGGCGATGAACTTCGTCCCCTCGAGGGATGCCCCCAGCTCCCCCGCTGTACGGGCTATCCGCGCCGCATTGCTGGCCGTTGCGGCAATGCAGCAGGAGGCACCTCGTCGGTTCACCTCTTGGATCCACCGAACGATACGGGAGATTTCCCGCACGTCAACAGGCTCGAGCCGTACCGGGCCAGGTCCGAAGCGGCTCACGGTACGCACGATCGCACGGGTGGTCAGGGAGTAGTACTGCCTGAGCACCCAGGAGTCCACCGAGCCGCGCCGTGTGAACCAGTGCTCGACGGGAATGCCCATTCGCGCGTAGATGAGGACGTTGTTCGTGCCGCCGCCAGAAGGCAGAATGCCGTCGTAGATCGCGTGAGCCCGGTCTAAAAGACCGTGCGTCTCGAACCACAGCGCCATGGAGAGCGCTCTCACGGCCAGCCACTCGAGGGTGATGAAGGATCGAACGGGACGGTTCCTCGTCCCGCTGCTCATCGTGAAGAAATCCGACCGTAAGTCACGTGGAAGAAAATCTTCCGGCGTCACCCGGAAGGTCCGGTGTCCCCGCACGATCGGTTTCTTACCTTTGAACTCGTCGGAGGTGAGGTACACGCCGTCGCGGGCGAGCTGCGTCAGGGTCTTCTCCAACCCAATGCGCCGCACGCTCGACGCCAGGTCTGAATACGTGCATCCGGCCGATTCAAACAGCGGCCGGTATGGGCTATGCGCTGCGCGGAAGACCTCCGCGTCTACCCGCCGGAGGAAGTGTTCCTCACGGCGGTCCAGTGCCGCCTTGATTTCGTTCTCAGCCAGGGAGGGGGTGATGCGTTCCCGCACGAAGGCGCGCACTCGCGGCACAAGCCCAGCAGACCGATGAAAAGCTCGCCGGACCGACCGCCATTCTCTCAAACGGGCGAGATCACCTCACACACATTGCGCGATCATGGCTTGTGCAGGTATACCGCCATGTAGAATCCGGTAGCATCTTCCAGCACGGGGTGGAGGGTGACATTCAGTTGCCTCTGCGCAATGAACTCGTCCACCGCCTGCCGGCATCCCTGCCAGGAGCCATAACCGTCGAGCCACACGATGCCGCCCTTGGCCACCCGGTCATACAGCTCGTTCAGACAGAATCGGTAGGACTCGTACCACGAGCAGTCCAAGACGAGGAACGCGATAGGCGCGAGGTCCGTCGCAATCGGTGGAATGGTCTTCTCAAACCAGCCTTGGACGAGGTGAATCCTGCTTTTGTCGAGGTTGAGCGTCGTGAACATGAGGTGGCGCACGGTATCGATGGAGCTCGGCAGCATGCCTCTTGCGCCCTGCCGTCCGGAGAGCAGCGAATAGTCCGCTATGGAGGGTTCCGGTAGTCCATCCCAGGAATCAAACAACCAGACTCGCCGGTCCCTGTTCTCGCGAACTGCGGACGCGATGACCGCAGACGACCCGCCGTTGCGCACGCCGCACTCGACGAAGCTCCCCACCACGCTGTCGCGCTCGAGGCCATACGCCAGGTCATAGAGACACGACAATCTCCTGTAGCCCATCATCGAGAATGGCTTGGCGGTCCAGATGGTGCCGGCTTTGCGGGCTGGCCGCACGCGGGCGAGCCTCCGAGCCACCTCCGCAACCGCGGGGCTCCGTCGAATCGCCCTGAACACCCGTCCCCTGAATCCCATGAATCGCTCCGGCCGCCGAGCTCACGACCACCCGAGATACCACTCGATAAGATTTGTCATCGTTCCGATGCCATAATTCTGGGGAATGCGCAGCTCGTGGGCGTCCGACCCGCTTACCGTCCCATTCACCAGATAGTGTTTGCCAAGTTTCTCCTGGGCCCAGGCAATGACCGCGTCGATGCTCGGTGTGTCGACATCGCTCAGCGTCGCGATCGCCTTGACGACAACCAGCCCGAAGGGAACATCCTCGCTGATGTAACGATAGTTGAAGTCCGGTACGTATTCCCCCGGGGCGGCTTCCCGCATTGGCGGTTTCCTCGCCTGCAGTGGCGCGAGCGTGCGAAAACTGGTGGCGACGGTGCTGGCATCGCCAATTTGCGTCGGATATGATAGTCGAAGCCAGTCGTGGATCGAGAGTACGCCAGTGAGTTCGAGCTTCCCTGCGCTGCTTTCCTGGATCCTGCGCGCTACGGCGGTGATCTCGCGAGATAGCCCTTCCACAAACATGCCGGTTTTGTCCGTCGCGTCGGCATAGAATCGGGGTATATTGTCTTCTCGGTATGGCGCGCCGTTCCACTCCGCGAACAAGCCGTACATGAGTCCCGGATGAATGACCTGGCCGGGGTTGCCCAGGGTCAAATTGAGGAAATTGGAGGTCGGGACGATCTCAATACCCAGGAGGTGGGACAGCCAGGGGACTAGCCCTTCGGCTTCACGATGCGGCAGGGTGGCCATAAGCACTCTCTTTTTGATTCCAAGCACATGGACAATCTTGCCACGTTGCTGGATTCGCGCGGACCACGGCAACGTCTGGAGACCGAAGACCCGCCGGTCGCCGCGTGGGCGGATGCCGGATATCGTGTGCGTGGCCGGAAACTCAAACCCGCTGCGCGAGGGTAACACACCCACAAGCGCGCTTTCGTTCAGGAAGGGGCTGATTCTGTCCAGAATCCGGCCGTGCCCAAATGACGGTACGGCAATCAGGACGGTGCCGGCGTGCGGGATCACCTCTGCGGGGTCTGACGAGATCAGCCGGACCTTATCCGCCCGACCGCTGAAGGCGCCTGTCGATCGAAGCCCGTCAGGGGAGAAGACCCCTTCACGGAGGCGTTCGGCGCTATCATTGGAGCTTGTCAGCCAGACAATATCTCCCGGAAAGGTTTGCGACGTGATAACGGCAAGCAGGTGGCCCGCATTTCCCCCTCCGCAGACCGCGAGGACAGGATTCCTCGCCTCTGGACGTCCAGTCACTAAGGTCACAACGATCACCTTTCTGTATGGGCTTAACGGCGTAACGCCTGCGTTTCAACATGCTGTGCGAGAGGTGAGTCGAGCTGCGATGGCGTGCGGCGGCCATGGGCCATCCGCACTCGGAGATCGAGGGGACTCCCTATGAGGGAATATTCCCACAAACCGGGGGGTACGGTCAGCGCGGCCGTCCCTGTAGTGGTCCTGGCGTACGGATATTCGGCACACGGATTTGCTCCGGGGTACGGCCCGCTTGGTGTCGCGCGAAGCCTGGGCCGGCTCGGCGTGCCCATGTACGTGATCCGCGATAGAGCCTTGGCACCCATGCCGGTCTCGCGCTTCTGGAAAGAAGCCTTTACCTGGGACCCGGCCGCCTCGGAGGATCAAACGCTCCGCTTCGTTCTGGACATCGGCCGGCGCGTTGGCCCGCACCCCATCCTCTTGTATACGACCGACGGGGCTGCGAGGTTCGTCTCGAAGTATGCACGCGCACTGGAGGAAGTGTTCACCTTTCCGAAAGTCTCTCTATCCCTCGTTGAATCGCTGATAGATAAATCACGCATGTTCCACCTTGCTGGGGAGAAAGGTATCGCGACCCCCGAGACGATGTTTCCCCGCTCGCGCGGTGACGTCTCAAGGTTTCTGGACAGCGCCCGCTTCCCTATCATGTTGAAGGGCGCGGACCCCCTGTTGCCTCACGGCCGCACCAAGGAGATCGTCAACAACGCGCGCGATCTGCTGGAGAAGTATGATCGTGCGGCCAACCCTGGCGCTCCCAACCTCATGCTCCAGGAGTACGTCCCAGGTGATGAAGATAGCGTGTGGATGTGCAACGCGTATTTCGATCAAAATTCCACGTGCCTCGCCGCCTTTACCGGCCAGAAGATTCGTCAATGGCCGCCCTATACGGGGGTGGCATCCATGGCGGTCTGCCAGAGCAATCCCACGGTTGAGGAAGCCACTCGCCGGTTCATGCAGGCCATTGGCTATCAGGGCCTTGTCGGGATTGGCTACAAGTACGACGCCCGGGACGGTCAGTACAAAGTACTGGACGTGAACCCGCGTGTCAGCGCCGTGTTTCGGCTATTTGTCACGAAGAATAACATGGATCCGGTCCGCGTATGCTACTTTGATCTCACCGGGCAGACGGTGCCGCCGCTCGCGCTCTCCATCGGCCGCAAATGGCTCCTCGAAGAGGACTTGTACTCCATGCTGAAGTACAGAGGAGACGGCAAATTGACCTTCGGTCAATGGCTGCGCTCGCTCCGCGGCGTCGAGGAGACTGCGTGGTTTGCGGCAGACGATCCGTTGCCTTTCCTCGTATGGTGCTGGCGGCGCCTTGCGCAGGTACCCGCGAAGTTTCTGAGGAATTCCTCCGGCGGCGGATAGTCTCCGTCCTTCGACAAGATAACCGACGACTCCACCGCGCTGTGTGCCGCTGATTTTGGGCATCCAGGTTCTGCCGGTCGACGAAGGACCGGGGAGGAACCTGTGGTGCATCGAATCGCCGTCGTGGTGCTTGTCGTGCTCGTGGCCGTGATGCCCTATCAGGCGGCATATTCGGAGGAATGGGCCCCGATGCCACCCAGCCTCATCAGCTACGTGACCGGATCAGGCGCGGATTCGGTTAAGCACAGCCTTGACCTCTACCGCCCGCGGCGCCGGAAAGACCTTCCCGTCCTGCTGTTCTTTCACGGCGGCGTCTGGCAGATGGGCGACAAGGAGCAATACCGCAATCTGGGGAGCGCATTCGCCCGACGGGGCATCCTCACTGCGGTTGTCAACTACCGGCTCACGCCGGCCGTGCGCCATCCCGCGCACGTACGCGATGCCGCCCGCGCTGTAGCCTGGGCGATGCGCCACGCCGGTGAGTACGGCGGCCGCACCGACCGGGTATTTCTGGTCGGGCACTCGGCCGGCGGACACCTGGTCACCTTGTTGCTTTTGGACCCCCAGTATCTCCGCGCGGAAAGCATCGATCCCGACGGGCTTGCGGGGGTTGTTCCGCTGTCAGGGGTCTTCGACCTGACCAAAGCCATGGACGACACGCCAGAGGGCGGGGCGGCGGTCTACGTGCACCCTCCGTTTGGCACCGACAGGCGCACGCTCGAGGGGGCATCGCCGATCAAACGCCTGCGCAAGACCCCGGTGCCGATCCTGGTGATCCTGGCCGGCGAGGACTATCGGGCGATGCAGGGTCAGTCGCAGCGTTTCGTGGAGGCCGCGCGGCAACGCGGACTCTCGGTAGGGTTCGAGGTGATTGCCGGGCGCGGGCACTTCGACCTCGTGCAGGCGATCGGAAAGCCCGGCGATCGGACATCCGATCTCATCTCCGGCTTCGTGCTCGGTCCCCAGACGGCCGCCGGCGCGGCCCGATCCAACTGAAGGGCGCTACGCGGTGTCTCGCGGCGCGGGAACCGGCGAGGGGAGCGGCGCGCTGGGAAACCGATTCGTGATCGGGACCCGTCGGTCGCGGCCGAACGCCTTGGGTGTAATCTTCACGCCCGGCGGCGCCTGGCGGCGCTTGTACTCGCTGCGGTCCACCATGGTGACCACCCGGGCGACGGTTTGCCGGTCGAATCCCCGAGCAACGATCTCTTCGGCCGGCACATCCTCTTCGACATAGAGTTTCAGAATCGGATCGAGAATCGCATACGGCGGCAGGCTGTCCGTGTCCCGCTGTCCCGGCCGGAGCTCGGCCGTCGGCGCCCGCTCCAGGACGCCCGGAGGGATGACCTGGTCGCGAGCGTTCCGCCATCGCGCCAGGTCATAGACCAGCGTCTTGGGTACGTCCTTGATGACCGCGAACCCGCCAGCCATGTCGCCGTAGAGTGTGGCGTACCCGCAGGAGTACTCGCTCTTGTTGCCGGTCGCCAGAAGCAGCCAACCAAACTTGTTCGAGAGAGCCATCAACAAAGTCCCGCGTATGCGCGCCTGAATGTTCTCCTCGGCCACGTCCGGTTTTCGTCCGGCGAAGACGGGCCCGAGCGCCTCGAGGTACGCTTGAAAGATGTCGCCAATCGGGATGTCGAGCACCTGCAGCCCCAGATGCGACGCGACTCCACCG
>Ga0187893_10008127_pt1 | contig 16750 bp, 22 predicted proteins | sample MA1701074metaG_FD_139574 | JGI IMG/M metagenome (GOLD analysis project Ga0187893, IMG submission 139574) | White microbial mat communities from a basaltic lava cave in the Kipuka Kanohina Cave System on the Island of Hawaii, USA - MA170107-4 metaG ...
AAGGTCAACCGCAGGGCTGTCGAAGCCTTGATACGCGCAGGGGCGATGGACTGTTTGGGGCAAGGGCGGGGGGTGCTCATGGCGTCCTTGCCCGAGGTGCTGCGAGCGGTCGAGCAGGAAGCGGCCAGCCAAAATACCGGTCAGGTTGACTTGTTCGGGCCAGTGGAAGAACGCTCGTTTAGCGTGGTCGCGATGTCTGGCGGCCACCGAGAATGGGGGGAGGAACAACGCTTGGCGGCGGAGAAAGAGGTGCTGGGGTTGTATCTCTCGGGGCATCCCATAATCCGATACGTGCCAGAACTATTTAAACTTGTCAGCTCGCCGCTCCTCGGTCTCACTCCCGGTGCGCGGCGCGTAGCCGGGCTGATCACGCAGCTTCGGAACAACAAAGGTCGTCGTGGGCGGGTCGTGGTTGCCACCCTAGACGATAATACGGCCCGAGTAGAAGTCGTCGTTTTCGAGGAAGTTTTGCGCCAGTGCGAGGCCGCGTTGCGAAAAGATCGATTGGTCGTGGTCGAGGGAACCTGTGCCTTCGATGAGTTCAGCGATGCGCTGAACATCACAGCGGATTCGATCCTGGATCTGGACGCGGCGAGGGGCAAGTTTGCCAAAGAGCTTGTGATCCGCACTGAATCTCGGACCCTGACACGAGAGGCGCTTGAGGGCCTAAAGGAATCCCTGGAGCCCTACTGCGGAGGGCCCTGTCCGGTCACTATGGTCTACAGCGACGGTTGCGCCAGTGCTAGGGTGCGCTTGGGTCTAGATTGGGGCGTGCGCTTGAGCGAGGTTCTAATCGAGCGACTACAGCGCTCGTTTGGAGGCTCCAGCGTGAGTATTGAATACTGACAGCGCGCCTTACCCAGTTAGGAAGCAGCATAGTAGTCAATTGGCAAAAGAGGACAATGCCTGGAGTCGCGGTCCCTGTTTCTTTTCTCCAAGACACATTCGCAGAGATTATAGGTCATTATGAGTATTCAATTGGCGAAATGGGGCAATGCCCTAGGCGTTCGCATTCCTGCATTGGTGGCAAAAAAGGCCCACCTAAAACCCGGTGATCCGGTCGATTTCGAGCTACTTGATTCAGGCGAAATCATGTTGAAACCGGTGCGCAAAAAACGGCTCACCTTGGAACAGCGAGTGGCGGAAATAACCGACGATAACCGCCACAATGAAACCGACTGGGGCGATGTGCAAGGGCAGGAAATATGGTAAAAGCAGACTATTGCCCTGAGCGGGGCGATCTGATCTGGCTGCATTTCAGCCCGTAGGCGGGCAGGGAACAAGCGGGCCGCCGTCCGGCTTTGGTCCTGACCAAACGCCGCTACAACCAAAGGCCCGCTTGGCATTGGTCTGCCCAGTCACCAGCAAAATCAAAGGTTATCCCTTCGAGGTGGTATTGCCAGAAGGCTTGGCGGCTTCGGGCGCGGTCTTGTCCGACCATGTGCGCAGCGTGGATTGGGAAAGCCGCCGTGCAGCATTTATCGATAAAGCGCCCGAGGATTTGGTGGCAGAGGTGCTTGATGGGATCGGTTTATTGCTGGAGTGAGTATGAACTTACTCCGTGCCTCACTCACGGCCGCCGGTTTCGAGGCGGTTGTGTTGATCGATGCCGATTACGATATCCGGGCAGTGCCCGACGAGAACCGTAGGGTGGGTTAGGCGCGCACTGGGAACCTTTCCGGTTGGCACTGAACCGGACGCGCGCCGTAACCCGCCATTGCGCGTCTGCCAGAGAATCGCGGCCCCAATCGGTGGGTTACGTCGCGCGCCAACGCGAGGGAAACCGGTTGACTTCGCTGGGATGCGCGTCTAACCCACCCTACGGAACTGACACTTTTGACCTAAACTCTGATCGGTTGACACGAAAATCAAACGCGTAAGCGGCTTATTGAAACGAAACACTTCTGCTCGGCTGCAAGTCGATCCGCCTGTTGCTTAAGGCCGGGGCCTCGCTTTCCTTCCCTATGGCATAGCGTGCGGCCACCGGTCGTGCCGATAATTACAGGGCACGGTGGAGCGCAATCTTTGGTGCTGCCGCAGTCCGACCGGGCGCTGTTCGTATCCAGACGGCTTTACAAGAAACAACGGCTTAAAGTTTTATCAGCTAGAGTCTCGCTATATGGATACCTTAAGAAAACTTCGTTTCTGGGCTAAGACCACGCCGGAGGGACAACCCGCTATCAGTGTGTTCCATCACATGCTCAATGTCGGTCAGGTAGCCCTCCAAATTACTAAAGCCATAGAAACGACGCTCCAGCATTTTAAGCTAGATCCTGAAACCGTCGCCGTACTGGCGGCCCTGCATGACATCGGCAAGATCTCCCAAGGTTTCCAATCTAAATGCCCTGCGTGGCTGGAGCAAAACGGCCTGAAGGAGGATAGCGTCGCGCAGCGCTGGCAGAGAATTTGGAACAAGATCATTCCAAGGTCAGCCAGTACACCGTGCAGAATCTGTTGGATCAATATGTGGATCGGAAGAGCGCCATGTATTGGGCGGTAGCGCCCGGCGCGCATCATGGCCGTTTATATAATCCCGGCCGCGACCGTGGTTTGCAATCCGCTCCGGGCATGCCGGACGACGAATGGGAACAGGTGCGCCAACGGGTGGCACGGCAACTCACCGAAAGCTTAGGCGCTTTGCCTGAAACCGAGATCCGCAAGAGTTCCCCGCAGTTGTGGTGGCTATCCGGCTTGATTTCGGTCGCCGATTGGATCGGCTCAGACGAGTCTTTTTTTTCAGTACATCGGGGCCTTGAAGCAGACGAGAGCCGCCGACGGGCCAGCCACGCTATGGGAAGTCGCGGGTCCGGCATCCTTGCACGAAGCGGTGGTGGCCGAGCTGACGGAGGCTCTCAAAAACTACAGGACGGGAGGCCGAGTCTCGCCGTTTGAGACTGAGAGACGGGAAGATTCTGCTTGATGGATAGAGCGTTAAAAAATATCTGGGCGAAAACCGCCGCTACGGGGTGGCATCCCCTTATTCTCCACATGCTCGATGTAGCCGCCAGTTCGGATGCCGTTCTGGCGCGTGAGCCAGAAACGACTCGCAAAAGGATTGCAGAAATTTTTGGGCCGGAGTGGGAGAAGGCCCGAGGGTGGATCTTGCTCGCGGTGGCTTGTCATGATTTGGGGAAGGCCTGTCCGGGGTTTCAATGCAAATGGGAAAACATGACCGGCATGGATCCTGGCCGGAGCCCGAATACCAATATCAACCATGCTTTTGTTAGCCAGATTGCCCTGTCGGAACTCCTGCAAGAGATGGAGTGGCCGCAGGAGTTGGCTGAGCTAGTGTCCGATGCGGTGGGGTGTCACCACGGGCACAGGGCTTCACCGAAGACACTCGATAATCTAGCAGGCGATAGACGTGCAATTGGTCGCGATCCATGGGCGAAAGCGCGCCGCGGCCTATTTGAGGCATTGCTGGATATATTCAAGCCCGCAACGATTCCTGCTAAGCAGACCCTCTCCGGTCCCGACTTCATGCTGTTATCGGGCCTTACGAGTTTTGCCGACTGGATTGGATCGAACGAAGACTGGTTCCCGTTTGGAAGTCCCGACGACTGCGAGGATATCCAGGACTGGTTCCGAAAGCGTAGAACCAATGCCGACAAGGCTCTTGACGCAATCGGATGGGAAACCCGAACCCCGCTTTCCCCCGATCCGAGGTCATTCGAGCAGGTTTTTCAGTTCGCCCCCCGCCCCTTGCAGCAGGCGGTCGCCGACGCTCTGACCGAGATGGATAAACCCGCCATCCTGTTGATGGAGGCGCCTATGGGAGAGGGCAAAACGGAGGCAGCCTTTTTCGCGCATCTTGATCTGCAGCGTCGATTCGGGCACCGCGGCTTGTATGTGGCTCTGCCGACCAAGGCCACCGGGAATGCCATGTTCAAGCGAACCCTGGAATTTTTGCGTAAGCAAGGAACGAATCGAACGCTCGACCTGCAACTCGTGCATGGTGCGAAACTGCTCAACGACACCTTCCAGAAGCTGCGCTTTTCTGGCATCCACGATTCCACACCGGGCGGCGAGGTCCGTGCAGGAGAATGGTTTACGAACAAGAAGAAGGCGCTCCTCTCAGAATATGGGGTGGGCACGGTAGACCAGGCCCTGTTGACCATTCTGCCCGTGCGGCACAATTTTATGCGCCTGTGGGGTCTTGCGAACCGTGTGCTGGTCTTCGACGAGATTCACGCCTACGATGCCTACACGGGCACGCTCCTGGTTCACCTGCTGCGCTGGCTCCTAGCACTGGGTTCATCGGTGGTCCTTCTCTCGGCGACCTTGTCGCCTTCTATTCGCCGCAAGTTGGCAGAAGTGGTGAGTGCCGACTTGCCGGAACAAGAGGCGGAATATCCCCGCCTTTCCGTCTTCCGCTCCGGTGCGGTGATCCAAAGACATTTCGAGGCCGATCCCACGCGCCGCCTGACATTGCGGTTGCAAGGAATCCCTCCCGATCTCCTAAGCATGCGCTCTACTCTGGAGGTGAATCTCGCCCATGGCGGAATGGGGTTGGCGCTGGTCAATACAGTTCAGCGAGCCCAAGATCTGTACCGGCTTTTCCCCGAAGGTGAGCCTCTGGAGCGCGAAGGCCAGCGTGTTGGCAAACGCCTCTCCGATGGGACGGAGGTGTTTCTTTTCCACGCGCGCTTTCCGGCCGACCGGCGGCAGCAGCGCGAAGAACAGGTCTTACAGACCTTCGGGGCAAGTGGAAATCGGGATCGCCGTAAAATTCTCATTGCCACCCAAGTGGCGGAACAGAGTCTGGACTTGGATTTCGACCTGATTGCAACCGATCTCGCACCGGTCGATCTCGTTCTCCAGCGCGCGGGGCGCTTGTGGCGACACGCGCGAAAATCCAGGCCTATTTCCGAACCGATCCTCCTGGTGGCGGGACTTGCCGGCGACGAGGCTCCCTCATTCGGTAAGCCTCTGTGGTGGGGCAAAGTGTATCGCGAGGACATTTTGTTGCGAACCTGGATTCTGCTTCGAGAAGGACAGAGGCATACATTGATACTCCCAGATGAAATCGACACCTTGGTGCAAAAAGTCTATGAGGAGCAGGTGGAGGTACCCGAGTTTTTGGTGGAGCGGATGAACAAGGCAGTGCGCGCTGAGGGAGAAGCAATATCTCATCGTCAGCAGGCTAATATGGCGATCATTGGACTGCCAGACGACCAATCTTGGGACGATCCTGGGAGATTCGTCTTGTACGACGAAGACGAACCCGGCGTCCATCGAACCCTCATGGCCCAAACCAGGATTGGAGACGATTCGGTCGTCACCATTCCATTGTGGCCGGAAGATAGTTTCTGTTCTGAGGTAGCGCCGGACTTTATACAGTCCAAAACATGGTTCCTGCGAGCCGTAAGCCTTTCACGCAAGGGTGTGGTCAAGAACCTTCAGGCATTGGGGGTCCCGGAAGGCTGGAAGAAATCGGCGCTCTTGCGCAACTGCTTCCCCCTGGTGCTGAATGAGCAGGACCGATGGTCTGAGGATGCAACCGTGCGACTGGATGACGACATGGGGCTGGTGTACGAGATAAAGGAGACCGAATGAGCCGATTCAACCTGATCGACGAGAAATGGATCCCGATACGATTTCCCGATGGCACCCGAGACGAACTGGGCATACGCGACACCCTGCTGCGAGCCAAAGAGATCGCCGCTATCGAAGACGCATCGCCGCTGGTGGTCGCGGCTCTTCACCGCTTTCTGCTCGCGGTCCTGTACCGTGCTCTGGAAGGCCCGACCGACATCGACCAGGCCAAGGTGTTGTTCAGGTCAGGACTGCGGAACGAAAAAATCACCGCCTATCTCGAAAAGTGGCGAGATCGGTTCTGGCTGTTTGATGAAAAGTACCCGTTTTATCAAGTGCCCGCTTATGAGCCGCAAGAAAAAAACGGTAAGAAAGAATGGAGGTCTTGGCCAGCAATAGCGGCTGAACATAACGCCAACAATGCAAAAGTGCTCTTTGATCACGTAGAGATTTCGACCGCTGGTTCAATTCCATCACGCAAAGCATCTCAATGGCTGGTCGCTTGCCAGACATTCGCCCTTGGCGGAGGTAACAGCGATTTCGTTTATACAAAGGGCGCACCATCGGCGAATGCTGTCATGGTTCTGCCCTTGGGAATACACCTCCACGATACCCTTTTGTTGTCCCTTGTCCCTGAGAACAAAGAAGTGCTGGCAGCGGATCGACCCGTCTGGGAACAAGATCCGTTACCACTTGCGTCACTAAAGAACGGTGTCGCAAGACCAGTAATGGGTGTGGCGGATTTATTTACATGGTTAGCGAGGTCGATCAAGTTTCGTATTGACGGGGACGGCGAGACATTGAGTGAATTGGCTTTTGCTTCCGGGGTCGAATGTTCTTCAGAAGGCTTTGTTGATCCTATGCTTGCCTATAGGATTGACGAAAAGAAGGGAAAACTGCCTATCCAATTCCGCGATCGAGGTCTTTGGCGAGACTTTGATTCCCTGCTCCCCGACGAGTCACATCTCGGACCCCACGCGATCGAGCATGCGACGGCATTGACCCAGTCGCACCGAGATCGGTTTCCACGATCGGTGATGGTGCTCGGTCAGGCAAATAACAAGGCGAAGATCGAGTATTGGCGCATGGAACGGTTCGCGCTGCCTCAGGCGCTGGCGGGAGACCGCTGCGTCCGGTCAGAGATTCATCAGCTTCTCGCTGACGCAGAAGATGCTCAGAAATCTTTGTGGGCAGCCTGTCGTTCTTTCGCACGAGATCTCTTGAGCCGTGGGGAGCGAGATCCCGCAGCAAAGGATATCAGTGGGTTCGTGAAACAGATGCCGGTGAATCCTTGGTACTGGTCCACTCTTGAATCCCGCTTCCACGAAATATTGCGTGAGTACACCCTCGAAAAGGATTTCGAGGATATCCGCTGCCAGTGGTTGAAGTCCGTGCGGGGCACCTTGAGGACGGCGTGGGAGCAGCATCGTGCTTCTATCTGTAGAGGAGATGCTTGGTCTATTCGATCCCTTGCGAAAGCCGAAGGGCCGGTGCTATGCAAACTGCAGGAACTGAACGACGAGATTTTGAAGCTCGAACCGCGGGAGGAAATCGCATGAGCGGATTCATCGAATGGCTGGAAAAGCTGAATGAAGGCGATACCAAGGTGCGAGCGGTGCTGCGAAGAAGCCTCGCTTTTGATCCAGGAGCATTCGTCCCTGCCTATCCCTATATTGAGCCCTTTGTGAAGGATGAGAACAAATCGTTCCGGCGGGGGATGCACTATCTTGTGGCTGGCCTATGGGCCGCACACTGGCGGGAAGGCCGGACCGGCGCCCCCATGAAGATTGGAAAAGGCTGCGCAGCCCATCAGAAAGCTAGCGGTTCAACCAGCACCGAACGCCGCTTCATCAACTTGCTGGACGCTGACTCAGACCAGTTGCCACACCGCCTCCGCCAGATGATCGCCCTTCTCAAAGAGCACGCGATCGATTTCGACGCCCTGCTGAATGGACTTTTGTTCTGGAACGATGATCAGAAGCGAATCCAGAACGCCTGGGCCCGCGATTTCTACCGGAACATGAATACCGATATGGAAACGGAACCAGCCACCCAAGAGGATGTAGACAAATGAAGACTATGATCGAAATTCACGCCCTGCAAAACTTTGCCCCATCGAACCTGAACCGCGATGACACCGGCGCTCCCAAAGATGCCCTGTTCGGCGGCACCCGCCGAGCACGGGTGTCCAGCCAGTGCCTCAAGCGCGCGGTACGTCAGCATTTCAATGGACTGGTCGAACAAGACGCCTTGGCATCGGACGATGTAGCTTTTCGAACTAAGCGTATCTTGGATGCCCTCACCAACTCATTGGTCGAAAAGGGATGTTCCGAAACTGAAGCGACCGAAAAGGCGCGTTTGGCATTGGCGGCTATAGAGCTTTCGGTGAAGGAGGACGGGAAGAGCGAATATCTACTGTTTTTGGGGCAGCGAGAAATTTCCAGCATCGCCAACGTTATCCACGAGAAATGGGAGTCCATCACTGCCGCCGAGACGCCGACGACCGAGAGGAAGAAGCCAGGCAAGGCCAAGAAGCAAGCTGCTCAGAGCGCCGATCCCGAGTTGAAGAAAGCTCTCGACAAAGTCTTCAACGGCGGCAAAGCCGTGGATGTGGCGCTCTTTGGACGCATGTTGGCCGATATGCCCGAGAAAAACCAGAACGCTGCTTGCCAAGTAGCTCACGCTATTTCAACCCATTCCGTCGAGCGCGAATTCGACTTCTACACCGCCGTGGATGATTTAAAACCTGAGGACACGGCCGGCGCGGACATGATGGGAACTGTTGAGTTCAATTCAGCCTGTTTTTACCGCTACGCGGTGGTGGACTGGGAGAAGCTCGTGAAGAATCTCCAAAACGATACCGAACTGGCGACCAAGGGATTACGAGCCTTCCTGGAAGGCTTCGTGGTGGCCGAGCCAACTGGCAAGCAGAACACATTCGCAGCTCACAATCCTCCGGAGTTCGTGGCAGTCTCGGTGAGACGAAACACCGCGCCGCGTAACCTGGCCAATGCCTTTGAGACCGCCGTTCGCGTTAAGAAGGACGAGTCGCTGACCAAAAGGTCGGCGGAAGAACTTGCCAAAAAGGCCGTGACCCTTCAGGCCGCTTTTGGGGGGCAGGAAAAAACGCTGGTGCTCAATCTGGCACAGGCGAAGATCGATGGGTTCGGGAAACCCGTTGCGTCCCTGAATGATCTGCTCGATGGATCTCTGTCGGCCGTAAAGGAGTGATCCATGCCTACCCTGCTGCTTCGCCTGGTGGGTCCTATGCAATCATGGGGAACCACCAGTCGTTTTGATCAGCGCGACACCGGGAAAGAGCCGAGCAAGTCAGGGATTATCGGGTTGCTCGCCGCCGCCATGGGTATAGACCGCGAAAACTGGGTAGATCTGGAGCCGCTCACGCGTCTGTCGATGGGCGTTCGGCACGACCGGCCGGGGATGCCCAAGCGGGACTATCAAACAGCAGGATGCGCCGCAACCAACACCATCATCAAGGCAGATGGAACTCAAGCAAAGGATGGAGGTGTTGTTTCTGATCGTTTCTACCTCGCCGATGCAGCGTTTCTTGTGGGTATGGAATGCAGCGATCGTTCTTTTCTGGTACGAATTCACGCCGCCCTGCGCGATCCCGTCTGGCCTCTGGCCTTGGGTCGGAAATCCTATGTACCTTCCGAACCGATATGGATGGAGAACGGCGTGCAGGATGTCACGTTGCGAGACGCTTTGAACCGGCGGCCATGGATTACCTCGCAGCGAAGATGGGAAGAACTCCCTGAGCGACTGTTGGTGTCCTTCGAATCCGACGACGGCTCTGGCGTACTCAAGATGGACCAACCGCTGTCGTCGTTTGCCGAACGGCGATTTGGAGCACGTTTCGTGCGTTCAGAGTGGATCCCCTTCCCTCAAGAGGTGGCCGATGTTCCTGCATAGGATCCACCTTGATCCGCGTTGCCGGGAGGCACGACGCGACCTGTCCGATCCCTACCGGCTTCATTCCACCCTGTGCCGGGCCTTCTGTGAGCCGGACAGAAAGTGCCCTGCAGGCGAATTCCTGTGGAGGCTTGAGCCCGAATCTGATCCCGATGGGTACCCGCGCGTCCTTGTGCAAAGCAGGACGATGCCGGACTGGACAGCTATCGGCATAAAGGGATGGCTTGCAAATGCTGATCCCGCTATCGATCTAATGGACCGGCTCAAACTTGATTCGCTCAACGTCGGACAGCGCTTTCGTTTCAGATTGCGTGCTAACCCTTGCGTAACCCGCAATGGCAAGCGGTTGGGGTTGCTGCGGCTAGAGGAGCAAGAAAAATGGGTCGAACGAAAAGCGCAGCGGCACGGTTTTTCACTGCCGCGACTGACATCCTTCGATCTCTCACAATCGTCGCAAGAGCGGGTCGATGTGCGGATTTCTCAGGAGCAGATAATCCGCGGGAAACAGCATGCTGGTAATGGTATCCGGATCTTCTCGGTGCTGTATGACGGCATTCTCGCGGTGACCGAACCCGACAATTTCAAGGGTACGCTGCAATCCGGCATCGGCCATGGCAAGGTGATGGGCCTTGGGCTCCTGTCGGTGGCGGCGACAGCATGAGAGCAACCCATCGGTCCCGCTAAAGCCTTCGGCTGCGGGTTGATGCTGGTGAAACGGATCTGATTGCATATAATAGATGTGTAATGTCTTTACACATTAATAATGTCATGTCGCACCGAATCAATGTCATGTTAGATGATGAGGTCTGGGAATCGTTGAGCCAATTGCCCAAGGGAGAACGGAGCCGCGTTATCAACCAGTCGCTCCAAGAGACCCTGCTCCGCCAGAGACGGGAGAAAGCGTTTGCCAGGATTGAGGAACTGCGGAAGGAGATGGAGCCCCTGGGTATGAGCACACAGGAATGGATACGGCGGGATCGGGATAGCCACGAGTGAAATTCGTAGTCATTGATGCCTCCGTTATCCTTAAATGGATACTACCTCGCGATTCGGAACCGTATCAGGATCAGGCACAGGCGCTAGCCACGTTGATTAAAGGGGGTTCAATCCAGGTTGGAGTACCTTCGTTGTGGTACTTTGAGGTCGGTAATTTGTTGGCGCGGAAATATCCTCTTCAGGCTGATCAACAGCTTGCCAACTTGCGCCTGATTTTGGAGCCTTGCGAGATACCAGGCAAGACCGGGTGGCAGAAAAAGATATTGGCGCTCGTAGAGCAGCATGGCATCACATTTTATGATGCTGCATACCACGCTCTTGCCATCATCCAACAGGGTGTTTTCGTCACAGCGGATGAAAAATACCTCCAGACGGTAAGGAAAGAACCTCATGCGATGCACCTGAAAGACTGGCCCCCGACCTAGCCCATGCTCCCCGCGTTGAAACCTATTCTAATCAAGGACCGCCTCTCGATCCTCTTCGTTGAGAAGGGGCAGATCGATGTTCTGGACGGAGCCTTTGTGGTGGTCGATGTCACCGGCGTGCGCACCCACATTCCGGTGGGCGGCGTGGTCTGCCTGATGCTAGAGCCGGGAACTCGCGTCTCTCATGCCGCGGCGGCGCTAGCGGCCAGGGTCGGCACATTGCTGGTGTGGGTTGGGGAAGCGGGCGTGCGGCTCTATGCCTCTGGGCAGCCGGGCGGCGCACGTTCTGATCGATTGCTCTATCAGGCGCAGCTCGCGCTGGATGAAGCACTGCGGCTCAAAGTGGTGCGCAAGATGTACGAGCTGCGCTTCAACGAAAAACCGCCAGAGCGCCGCAGCGTCGACCAGTTGCGCGGCATCGAGGGCGCGCGGGTTAAGCAGATGTACAAGCTGATGGCGCAGCAGTATCGCGTGACGTGGAACACCCGTAACTACGACACCGGCCAATGGGACGCCGCCGATATACCGAACCGTTGTCTCTCCGCGGCCACCGCCTGTCTTTATGGCGTCACCGAGGCAGCGGTGTTGGCCGCGGGTTACGCTCCGGCGATCGGCTTTATCCATACCGGCAAGCCGCTCTCTTTTGTGTACGATATCGCCGATCTGTTCAAGTTCGAGACCGTCGTGCCCGTGGCCTTCAAAGTGGCAGCAACTAAACTGAGTGGGGTGGAGCGAGAAGTCCGGCTCAAGTGCCGCGATGTGTTTCGGCAGAGCAGGCTGCTGGAACGCATCATCCCAACGATCGAACAAGTATTGGCGGCGGGTGAGATTAACCCGCCCGAACCGCCGGAGGATGCCGTCGGTCCGGCCATCCCCAATCCGGAGAGCATCGGCGATGCTGGTCATCGTGCTTGAAAACGCCCCACCCCGTTTGCGAGGGCGACTCGCGGTGTGGCTGCTGGAGATCCGTGCGGGTGTTTATGTCGGTGATTACTCGGCAAAGGTGCGGAACTATCTTTGGAGACAGGTGGAGGTCGGTATCGAGGACGGCAATGCCGTCATGATCTGGCGCACCAACACCGAGGCCGGTTTTGATTTTGTCACCTTGGGCAAGAATCGGCGCATACCGGTCGATTTCGACGGCGCCAAGCTGGTTTCTTTCTTACCGGTCGAAGAGACTGGAAGCTCTTTAACAAATGAGAAATGATGTTTCTTGATGTTCGTCTGGCGGGAAAAATTCGGTAGAATTTTCGAATCGTAAAAATCGCTGAGAAATCAGCGAAGTGGAGGAGGTCTGTTCCCCGCACACGCGGGGATGAACCGATAATGCTAAATTTGATAGGTCCAAGTTCACTCTGTTCCCCGCACACGCGGGGATGAACCGTTCTTAATATTTATAATAATGGCCCCTCTGGCCTGTTCCCCGCACACGCGGGGATGAACCGCCTGAGCCTGCGGAGCCTGTCCTGCTTGCGCTCTGTTCCCCGCACACGCGGGGATGAACCGCCTTGCGTCGGCCGACGCGTGTATTCTATACACTGTTCCCCGCACACGCGGGGATGAACCGACACATGCTGTGGTTGCTGGAATAGCTCGTTGCTGTTCCCCGCACACGCGGGGATGAACCGACGCTATGGCAGAAGAACTTAGTAGCCTATCACTGTTCCCCGCACACGCGGGGATGAACCGATAGCAGACAGGGCGGTGACGTATATAAAAGTCTGTTCCCCGCACACGCGGGGATGAACCGGAGTTAGTTTTTTGCTGCCTCCATTTTTGCCTCTGTTCCCCGCACACGCGGGGATGAACCGTCATCATTATGCTTTTGTAACCATTTCCTTAACTGTTCCCCGCACACGCGGGGATGAACCGAATTAGAAGAAAACTTGTCCAGTCTGAAACAATCTGTTCCCCGCACACGCGGGGATGAACCGAATTAGCAGAACTAAATAAAAAACTAGATATACTGTTCCCCGCACACGCGGGGATGAACCGCCCGCAACTACAGCCGCCGCCAGCAGCAACCTCTGTTCCCCGCACACGCGGGGATGAACCGATGGTCTGGCGAGAAGAACTTGAAACAGTTTTCCTGTTCCCCGCACACGCGGGGATGAACCGAGTGCCAAAGCCTCTCTGGATATTGGCCTAAAACTGTTCCCCGCACACGCGGGGATGAACCGTGAGTCAACCAATTTTTTACCTCTCTTCCAGGCTGTTCCCCGCACACGCGGGGATGAACCGCGGCAGGAGGGTTTGGCCAGCTGCAGGAGCCACTGTTCCCCGCACACGCGGGGATGAACCGGATCGGTAATGTAGAAAAAATCATCTCTACTTCTGTTCCCCGCACACGCGGGGATGAACCGACCCGTGGGGTCGTGGATTGCGCCGCATGTCCCTGTTCCCCGCACACGCGGGGATGAACCGGTGGTACAGATGACTGAGCAGCGAGGTGTATGCTGTTCCCCGCACACGCGGGGATGAACCGACTCTCTATTATGCGAGTTCCCCTGGACTTGGTCTGTTCCCCGCACACGCGGGGATGAACCGGCAATCATCGCGTCCAGCTCCTGCCTTGTATACTGTTCCCCGCACACGCGGGGATGAACCAGGACAGAAGAGCATAAGGTACATGAGCGATAGCCTGTTCCCCGCACACGCGGGGATGAACCGACCGTACCAGGTCTTCACTCCGTAAGCATGAACTGTTCCCCGCACACGCGGGGATGAACCGATACTGCAGCAATCTGTGCGTTTCATTAATACCTGTTCCCCGCACACGCGGGGATGAACCGAGACCTAAGCCTGTCCGACTGAGCCTTGATTCCCTGTTCCCCGCACACGCGGGGATGAACCGAGCATGTTGTATCCCGCTCCATCCTTGCTCCTCCTGTTCCCCGCACACGCGGGGATGAACCGTCGCTCATCTTCTCTCTCCCCTCCCGGACCATCTGTTCCCCGCACACGCGGGGATGAACCGCCGAGGACCACAATCGCCGCTGCTAGCAGTATCTGTTCCCCGCACACGCGGGGATGAACCGAAACATCGGTCCCAGTTACTAAGGCTCTCATAACCTGTTCCCCGCACACGCGGGGATGAACCGGGGTTTAGGGATGGGTGGGCCTCATGGAGGTTCCTGTTCCCCGCACACGCGGGGATGAACCGCCTCCCCCAGGCACCCTCCTGACTACCAACCCCCTGTTCCCCGCACACGCGGGGATGAACCGGATGAGGAGAGGTTCCTTGAGGAAGTGTGCAGCTGTTCCCCGCACACGCGGGGATGAACCGTCAGTTTCCCCGTTGTTATCTCCCTCGGGAGTCTGTTCCCCGCACACGCGGGGATGAACCGTGAGTAGGCACCCAAGCGGCGAGGCGTTGATGCTGTTCCCCGCACACGCGGGGATGAACCGTATCCTATGGCTACCGTGACAGCTGCGTAGGGCCTGTTCCCCGCACACGCGGGGATGAACCGAGTAGCCGCAGCGCTGGCAGGTTGGTCTCGGACTGTTCCCCGCACACGCGGGGATGAACCGGCGGTGCTGGACACGGTGCGGCCGTGGCGCCCCTGTTCCCCGCACACGCGGGGATGAACCGTTTTTGTCGGAGCTGCTAGCCAGCGGGCTTATCTGTTCCCCGCACACGCGGGGATGAACCGTCTTCAATAACGTCGTACCATACCATGAATCTCTGTTCCCCGCACACGCGGGGATGAACCAGGATGGGTAAAGACCGGTGGTAACTGGGTTAGTCTGTTCCCCGCACACGCGGGGATGAACCGGTCGAGCCCGAGGACGGAAATGCCTGGCCGCTCTGTTCCCCGCACACGCGGGGATGAACCGACCCACAGCTCCGAGGCCGCCGCGAGGAACGGCTGTTCCCCGCACACGCGGGGATGAACCGGTCAAGCAGTTGCCGGCCTTTGCGCGCGCCGCCTGTTCCCCGCACACGCGGGGATGAACCGAGCGCACACAGCGCACGAATCAAGCGTCCCATCTGTTCCCCGCACACGCGGGGATGAACCGAGATCGGGGGCGGTCATCTTTAGAACTCAATGTGGACAACCTACTCGACAAGGACTATTTCGATGGCGGCACCACAGTTGGTGGCACGTTGCCCGGCGCCCCGCGGACGTTTTTGGGATCGGTGCGGATGGAGTTTTGAGAATAGGTCGGGGGTTTCAGCAAGGGTAGGTTGGGGTGAGGCACGAACCCCAACAATTCGCGGCGGCCAGGGTTGCGTTGGGTTCGCCTTCGACAAGGCCCAGTACGTCGGAACCGTCTTTTCGGGTTCCGCATGGGTGACGGGTGATAGTCAGGGCACCGCCCACCGTTGGCGGCCTTGTTTGGTACACGAGGTGCGAATGTCCCCCTACCAAACGTTTATCGCGCCAGGACCTTAAGGTTCAGGTGTTTTTCCATCGGGTCGAAATCGCGGTCGGCGTGAAGCAGAGGATAACCATGCAACAGACAGAACGTAGCAATCATGACATCTATGGTTTTACGCACAGTGACGCCCTTCTTCCTGAGCATCCGATAATTACGGGCGCTCTCGATTGCAACGTGCTTACCGAGCATCTCGCGAAACTCGAGCGATTCAAGCAGGGTGAGGGCCCGCCGGAAATCCAGGTCGCGCCGAAACCCCTGCAGCACCTCGGTAATCGTAATGTCACCGACAATGATGATTTCCTGCCGGAGCCAGGCGTCCAGCGCATCGGTCTCTGGAGTGTCACGGCCGTTGAAATAGTCGATCCATACGGATGCATCGACGACTATCATGGATCTCGGCGCATCCGGTCCAAATCGCCCTCCCAGCGGAGCTTGCCGCGGGCCTTTCGGATCTGTTCCTGTTGTTTGAGCTTGATGAGCAGTTCTAAGCCGGCCGCAACGGCCTCTCGCTTGCTCTTGATCCCCGAGAGCTTCAGTGCGCGTGCCATCAGTTCGTCGTCGATAACGATGTTGGTTCTCATGGCGCTATTCCCGCAATGTGTATTTACCGCTGTTAGTATACACATTGAGGATGACGAGGGCGAGCTGTTTGCCGGCTCCAGGACCCTGCTCCGCCAGAGACGGGAGGAAGCTTTTGCCAGGATTGAGGAACTGCGGAAGGAGATGCAGCCCCTGGGTATGAGCACACAGGAATGGATACGGCGGGATCGGGATAGCCACGAGTGAAATTCGTAGTCATTGATGCCTCCGTTATCCTTAAATTAAATGGATATTACCTCGCAGCTCGGAACCGTATCAGGATCAGGCACAGGCGCTAGCCACGTTGACAAAAGCGGGTTCAATCCAGGTTGGAGTACCTTCGTTGTGGTACTTTGAGATCGGTAATTTGTTGGCGCGGAAATATCCTCTTCAGGCTGATCAACAGGTTGCCAACTTGCGCCTGATTTTGGAGCCTTGCGAGATATCAACCGACCGCATCGACGCCTTGGTGTTGGCGGATTTCGCCCGCGCCATACGTCCCGAGGTGCGTCCGATGAAGGATACACTCACGCGCGAGCTCGACAAGCAGGTCACCCGCCGACGCCAGTTGGTGGAAATACGGGTTCAAGAAACCCTGCGCTTGGGCCGTGCCTCGAAGGTGCAGCAAAAAAGCCTGAACAGCCACATCGCCTGGTTGGACAAGCGCATCGAGGACATTGATACCGATTTGAGGAAGCGGTGCGCGAAGGATGATCCCCTGCGCAGCATTCCGGGGGTGGGCGCCATCACCTCCACAACCCTGCTCGCCAAACTCGCCGAATTGGGCACTTTGGACCGCAAAGGCCTCGCCGCACTCGCCGGCCTCGCCCCTCTGGCCAACGACAGCGGCAAAAAGCGGGGCAAGCGGATCATCTGGGGCGGGCGTGCCGAGGTACGCT
>Ga0187893_10008128_pt1 | contig 16750 bp, 18 predicted proteins | sample MA1701074metaG_FD_139574 | JGI IMG/M metagenome (GOLD analysis project Ga0187893, IMG submission 139574) | White microbial mat communities from a basaltic lava cave in the Kipuka Kanohina Cave System on the Island of Hawaii, USA - MA170107-4 metaG ...
GCCAGAACCAAGGTCTGTACCTGACGCCTGCGCAATCACCAGCCGCTTACGCTTCAACTCCTTGGCAAGCCCCCAGCGCCGGAATTCAACGAAAATCGCCTCGAGTAGAGAAAGTCAGGTTAGCACTACTATCGGGGTCACGTCGCTACCATATTGCGTATGAACAACAACCAAAAATTGGAGCTCGTTTGGGAGGGGAAACATGACGAGCACGGGCGGCGCGTTGCGCCGTTACGCATCGCGTTGCCATTTCAAGCTGTCGAGACGGTCAACGAAGCAGCGCAAGATCGACAGAAAAACCTGTTACTCGAGCCGGCGGCGGCCGAGGGGCATGGATGGCGCAACCGGCTTATTTGGGGCGACAAGAAGTACGTGCTTCCGTCATTGCTGCCGGAGTTCGCGGGCATCCTCAGCAGAACCCCGGGCTCGAGAGAGTACCGGGGTTTTTGTTCTCCGGTGGCCGTGTCCGCCCTCTGCTGGAGGGAGTCTGCGAGCTGCGAAGCCTCAACGCGGCGGCCGAGCTCCTGCCGGCGGTACCGGTGCGGCGCGCCCTGAATCGCTGCGCACCGCGGTGGGAGTGAGCGCAGCGCGCAGATGCGCAACACGCGGATGGTCGGCCGCGGCCGCGCGATACACCAGCGCGACCGGTATCGGTGCGACCGCGGGGGTGATCCGAATGCGAGCCACGTTGCCCAGGCGCTCGGCCTCGCGTATCGTCTCCGCGGGCACCACGCTGATGCCAACGCCCCGCGCGACTAAGCGTACGTTCGTGACCATGCTGCTGGATTCGACTACGGGGTCCGGCGGCACGATGCCCGCACGCCCGAAGCTCGCATTGATCATCTGCCGCACGAACGAAGAAGATTGCGGAAGAATCCATGGCGCTTGCGCGAGATCGGGCCAGGTCGCACGGCGGGTCGTCGCGAGGCGATGACCCGGCGGTGCGATCAGCACGAGCTGCGCCTCGTGGATTTTCTCGTAACACAGCTTCGGCGCCCCTTCCGCCGACATCATGGCCGCGTTATAGGTCGTCAGGAGCGCGTCGAGTTCGCCCTTAAACAGAAGCGCAAAAAGCTGAGGAACGCGGTCTTCGCGCAGATCGGTCAATACCGGTGGGTCGCGCGCGAGCAGCCGCGCGAGAACCCCCGGAACGATGCTGAGCGCGACGAGCGGAGGCGCACCGAGCCGGAGCACGGTCACGCCGCTCTTCGCCGCGGCGCGCGCCTCCTGCTGCAGATGGTCGAGTTCGGCCATCAGCACGGCGGCGCCACGCAGCACCGCAGCGCCCTGCAGCGTTGCTCGCAGTCCGCGCGCGCTGCGCTCGAACAGCGCAAAGCCGAAAGCGCCCTCCAGCTCCTTCAGCGATTTGCTGAGCGCGGGCTGGGTGAGGTGCAGCGCGCCAGCCGCCGCCCGGAGGCTGCCGCTGCGCTCCAACTCGGTGACCATGCGCAGATGGCGGAAGCGCAGACGGGCGAGCAAATGTCCGGTTGCCGACATTGGGAGCTTTTCTCCGATAACCCGAGGTGATCGAGCGATAACAAGATATCACTTTTCGGAATCCATGCGACGGTCTAGGCTGTTTTTAGGAGGAAAGGAGGAGCGTCGCGCATGAACCTCGGGGATTCGATGCGGGAAGCCACGCAGCCGCGCTTCCTCGGCGCGCTCGATCGATTTGCGCCTGAAGCGCTTTTCTCGCTGAAGGGCAAGGTCGCCCTCATCACCGGCGGGGCGGGCGGTATCGCCGCGGGCCTCGCCAGCGGCTTCGCCGCGGCAGGCGCGCGCCTCGTCCTCGCCGACCGCAACGAGGCGGTCGCGCGCCGCGCCGAGGAGCTACGCGGCGCCGGGGCCGAAGCCTCGAGCCTCGTTTTCGATGTGACCGATCCGCAGGCGGTGGCGAGCGCGATCGCCGATACGCGGGCGCGCGCCGGCGGCCTCGATATCGTTGTCAACAACGCCGCGATCATCGTACGCAAGCCCTTTCTCGAGCTCTCGCTCGACGATTGGCGCCGCGTGATCGACACCGACCTCACCGCATGCTTCATGGTCGCTCAGCAGGCGGCACGGCTGATGGTCGCGCAGCGCTCGGGCCGCATCATCAACATGAGCTCGATCATGAACCACGTGTCGCGGCCGTTGCTCGTGCCTTACGTCACCTCGAAAGGCGGCCTTGCCGCGTTCACGCGCGCGCTCGCCGCCGACCTCGCCGGCACCGGCGTCACGGTCAATGCGCTGGCGCCGGGCTACATGGCGACCGAGTTCAGCCAGGCGGGCAACAAGGAGTTCCACGATTTCGTCCGCGACTGGACCCCGGCACGCCGCTGGGGCCAGCCCGAGGACCTGTGCGGCGCGGCCCTGCTGCTCGCCTCCGACGCGGGGGCGTACATCAACGGTCAGGTGTTGTATGTGGACGGCGGCTTCCTTGCCGTCACGAAATAGGATGAACCGCACCACCACATTGCAGCACGAAGCGGACGTCGCGGCACCGGCCGCCGGCAGACGCAGCCCGATGCGCCGATTGCTCGATTCACGGGGCTTCGTGGCGGTGCGCTCGTTCGCAATCTTCATCGGGCTCTGGTACCTGATGATGCTCTGGGCCAACCCTCTCCAACTGCCCTCGCCGTTCCGGGTGGTCGATGCGCTGGCAGGCCTTGCCGCCAGCGGCGAGCTGTTCCGGCACGCGCTGCTTACCACCTCGAGGCTTGCGATCGCCCTGGTGGTCGCTACCGCCCTCGCGGTCCCGCTCGGCTTTCTGATGGGGTTGAACCGCAAAGCTGACGCTTTGATCGACCCGGTGGTCGAGCTGCTGCGGCCGATCTCGGGGATCGCCTGGATCCCGCTCGGGATTTTCATTTTCGGCGTCGGCGACACCCTGCCCGTGTTCATCATGATGTACGTGGCGTTCTTCCCGCTCCTGCTGAACACCGTCTCGGGTGTGCGCCATGTCGATCAGCGGCTCGTCGCCGCCGCGCGGACCATGGGTGTGAGCCGGTGGGCGATGCTGCGCCAGGTGATCGTGCCGGCCGCGTTGCCGACGATGATGGTCGGCTTCCGGCTCGCCTTCGCCGGCGCCTGGGCAGCCGTCATCGCAGCCGAACTCATCGGCGCGCCGAGCGGGCTCGGCTTCGCCATCGAATGGTACCGGCAGCTCCTCATGAGCCCGAAAGTCTTCGGCTTCATCGTGATGATCGGAATCGTCGGCTATCTCTGCGATCTCGGCTTGCGGGCGTTGCAGCGCTGGCTCACACCGTGGGCGGAAGGAACCGGGTTGGCATGACGACCACCACTGGCTCCACTGCCTCTGCCAACGGGTCGCGCTGGAACGCTGTCCTCTACGCAACGCTCCTGCCGGCGATACTGGTGCTCGCCTGGCAGGCTTGGGCAATGACGCTTCCGGCGGACACGCGGGCGCCGTCGCCCGCGCGCGCGGTCGCCGCGTTCGTCAACCTCGTCGCCAGCGGGGAGCTGATACTCGCGACCGCCCAGAGCCTCGGCCGGGTGCTCGCGGGCTTCGCTTTCGCGCTGCTGGCCGGCGTTGGCCTGGGCGTACTGATGGGATCGAGCCGCAGGATCAGGGACAACCTCGACCCGATCGTGGAGAGCTTCCGTCCGATCGCTCCGATGGCGATCCTGCCCATCGCCATCCTCTGGTTCGGCACCGGGACGGCGGCTTCGCTTTCAATCGTCACCTATGCCGCGTTCTTCCCGATGCTCCTCAACACCATTCATGGCGTGAGCCGCGTAGACCGCAAGCTGGTGCTGGCGGCAATGACGATGGGCGTGCCGCGGCTGCGGATCTTGACGAAGGTTGTGGTGCCTGGCGCGTTGCCCGGTGTGCTGCTCGGCTCGCGCCTCGCGATGGGCGTCGCCTGGACCGCGATCATCGCCGCCGAGCTCGCCGTCGGCGCCAAGACCGGCGCGGGCGGTACCTCGGGCGGCATCGGGCAGATGATGTTCGTGTTCTTCGCCTACAGCATCGACCTCAACGGCATCGTCGTCTGCATGATCGTCGTCGGCGTCGTCGCCCTGCTGATCGACCGCCTGTTCCGCGTCGCCGAGTACTGGTTGATGCCTTGGAGACAGTGAAATGATGACCCAAGAGACGCTGGCGCCGAAGTTGCGGCTGCGGGAAGTCGGCAGGCAATTCGTCGCGCCGGGAACCGGGCAGCTGGCGACCGCGGTCACCGGCGTCAATCTCGAGGTCGCAACCGGCGAATTCGTCTGCGTCTGCGGCCCGTCGGGCTGCGGCAAGTCCACGGTGCTGAACCTCATCGCCGGCCTGGACGTGCCGAGCGCGGGGACCATCGAGGCGAACGGCAAGCCGATCACCGGACCGGGCGCCGACCGCGGCGTGATGTTCCAGGACTACGCGCTGATGCCGTGGATGTCCGCCTTCGACAACATCGGTTTCGGGCTGCGTCACGGCACGCCGGGCAAGCCTTTCACGCCCGAGCAGCGCGAGGCGCGCATCCGTCAGTTCGTCGATCTGGTCGGACTGAAGGGGTCGGAGAAGAAGTATCCGCACCAGCTCTCGGGCGGCATGCGCCAGCGCGTGGCGCTCGCCCGGCTGCTCGCCAACGGACCGGACATCCTGCTCATGGACGAGCCGCTCGGCGCGCTCGATGCGCAGACCCGGCTCATCCTGCAGGTGGAGCTGCTGCAGATCTGGGGCGAGACCGCGCCGGTCGGCGAGCGCAAGACCGCCGTCTTTATCACCCACGACATCGACGAAGCGGTGTTCCTCGGCGATCGCGTCGTCGTGATGAGCACGCTGCCGGGCCGCGTCAAGGCGATCATCCCGATCGACTTGCCGCGCCCGCGCACCGAAATGATCCGCGCCGACGCGAGCTTCAGCATCCTGGTCGAGCAGATCTGGAGCCTGATCCGCGACGAGGCATACCGCGCGATCCACGAAAAGTGAACCCAAGGCCAAGTGAGGTACGTTTAACGAGGAGGTCTGCAATGTCGAACGCATCGGAAAAAGGCAAGACACGGCGTCGTGTGGTTCTGGGCGGGCTCGCTGGTGCCGCCCTTGCGGGCGCGCCCTACATCGCCAGGGCGCAGGCGAAGAAGGCCGTCAAGGTCTCCGTCGGCCGCATTCCCTGGGCCGCCGGCAACTCGCCGGTGACGCAGTACATGATGAACAACAAGCTGTTCGATAAGCGCGCGGCAGAGCTGGGCTTTGACCTGACGATCGACTGGCGCGACTACCCGACGGCAATGCCAATGGTGGAGGCGATGGTCGGCAACAACATTGACATCGGCATGTGGGGCAACACGCCGATCATCCGCTCCATCGCCGCCGGGGTGCCGCTTAGCCTGATGACGGTAGGCGAGGGGCACTTGCGCTTCGTGATCGCGACGCGCAAGGGCTCCCCCATCCGCAAACCTGAGGACCTGCGCGGCAAGACTATGGGCGCACAACTCGGCGGGGACCCCTACAACGCCTTCACCTCGATCCTGCGCCACGAGCTGGGCAACGCCGATCCCGCGGCCCACAACATCCGCCTCGTCAACACGCCCACGCTCGCCCTGGCGGCGCAGGTGCCGGCCGGGATGGACGCCTCGATCTGCATCTATCCGGCGTTCCTCGCGGCACAGGCCACCGGCACGGTCGGCATCATAAACTCCTTCGGCTACACCGAGGACTACTACGAGGGTCCGCTCGGCAAGGGCGGCGGCATTCTGGTGCCGTCGGTGAAGAAGTCGCCCTTCTATCCGGATGGGTACTACCTGCATCGCTCGTTCTGGGTGGTGCGCAACGGCTTTCTCGAGCAGCATCCGCAGGTCGCGGTCGCCTACCTGATGGCGCATGAGGACGCTGTCGTCGCGTTGAGCAGGATGGATCTCGGCGCGGTGTCGCAGCTCGTGAAGGACTACTGGAAGCTGGACGCCGAGCTGGGCGCGAAGGTGAACAAGGACGAGGTGCTTTTCCTGCGCGGCTGGTCTTGGCCGACGGAGAACGACGCGCGCGCCGTCCTCGAGGTCTCGAAGTACCTGGTCGGCAGCAAGGTAATCGACAAGCCGCTCACCTGGAAGCAGGTGAAGGACGCCTTCGCGCGCACCGCGCCGCTCACCAAGCAGGCCTACGAGCGCCTGGGATCCAAGACCCCGCTGGCCGAGTTCACCCGCACCGACACCGCGGACCTGCGCGGGCTGCCGGTCTGGGAGATGGGCCGCTGGTCCGAACGAACCTGAGAGGTGCGAGATGCTGTGCGTCGGTTTCATCGGGCTAGGAGTCATGGGCGGTCCCATGGCGCTCAACATCCTGAAGGGGGGTCATCCCCTGACGGTGTACGACCTGAGCCCCCAGGCGGTGGCGCGCCTGACCCAGGCCGGGGCGCGGGCCGCTGGCTCGCCGCGCGAGGTTGGCGCGGTGAGCGAGGTCGTCGTCACGATGCTGCCCGAGCCGCAGCATGTCGAGCAGGTCGTGCTCGGGTCCGACGGGGTTGCTCAAGGCCTGCGACCGGGTGGCGTGGTCATCGACATGAGCACGATCGATCCGATCACCTCGCAACGCGTCGCCGCCGAGCTCGCGAAGCGAGGCATCCACATGGTCGACTCCCCCGTCGGCAAGACATCGGAGCATGCCGTGAGCGGAACGCTGACCCTGATGGTCGGCGGCGAGCCCGAGGTCATCGCGCGGGTCAAGCCGGTGCTCGATCGCATGGGCAGCGAGACCTTCTACTGCGGCGGTCCCGGCATGGGCCACGCCATGAAGCTCACCAACAACCTGCTCGCCACGACCATCATGGCGGCGACCACCGAAGCCCTCGCGATCGGCGCCAAGTGCGGCTTGACGCTCGAGATGATGATCGAGGTGATGAAGACCACGATGGCCTGGAACAACCAGCTCGGCGTGGCGATGCCCAAGAAGGCGTTCAAGGGCGACGACAGCCCCGGCTTCATGGTGAAGCTCGCTGCGAAGGACGTGCGGCTCGCGGTGGAGCTGGCGAAGAAGCAGGGTTTCGACGCCCTGGTCGGCGCCGGGGCCCAGGCGACGCTCGAGCGTGCGATGAGGATGGGCTTCGGCGAACGCGACACGGCCGCCCTGATGATGATCCGCGAGCGGGATCTCGACATCAAGGTCCGACTTGCGGCGCAAGAGGCGGTGTCCTAGCTATGCTCCTCGAGTTCAACTACGGCATTCCGGTCGCCGACCATGTCGCGGTTTTCGTCGCGCAGGATCTGGGGCTCTTCGAAAAGGCCGGCCTCAAGCCAAAGTTCTTCTACTACCAGTCGGGCGCGCCGATCCTCGCCGGCCTGAGGAGCGAGAGCCTCGACGTGGTCACCGCGGGCATGGCCTTCGCGTTCGCGCTCGGCCAGAACATTCCGCTCAAGATCATTTTCTGGCAGGCGAACAACGCCGCGGGCGAAGGCCTGGTCGTCGACCCGGGCTCGGCAGTCAAGTCCTACCGGGACATCGACAAGGCGAGGAAGATCGGCGCCGCCTCGGGGACGAGCGCGCAAATCGCGCTCTACATGATGGCCCAGAAGGTGGGCGTCGACTACGGCAAGCTGAATGTGGTCAATATTCCGGCGCCGCTGTTCCGCAACGCGTTCAAGAGCAGCACCATCGACGCCGGCGTCGCGTGGCCGCCGTACTCGCTCAAGTGCGAGTCCGAGGGATATCCCGTGGCGAGCTTCGACGAGGAATACACGCCGCCGGCGGGGGTTTGCCCCGGCCTGACCGGGGTGCGCCCCGCGGTTCTGAAAAAGCATCCGGAAATCGGCGCGAAGCTCGTACGAGTCGAGGCAGAGGCGCGCGAGGCTCTGGCGAGGGACCCGCAGGTGGGCATCGACGCGTTCGTGAAGCGCCTGCACCTGACGCCGGAAGTCGCGAAGGCGAGCCTCGAGCGGCGCAGCGCCAGCCGCCAGCCGGAGTTCGCCGATCAGCTCGATCCTTTGTCGCCGTTTTCCATGACTTCGAAGCAAGGCGGACTCGCCGGCACGCTCATGCTCGCAAGTCAGGTCCTGCACGCCACGAAGGTGATTGCCAAGCCTATTTCTCCGAGCGTTATTCACGACGCCATCGATCCCACCTACATCGGCGAGTACCGCGCGAGCGCGGGAAAATGAGCGGCGGCCGACCGAAGATCGCGTTTACCGGCGTGGAAAAGGTGTTCGCGTCCGGCAGTGCGCGCATCGCCAGCACGCGGGCATTGGAGGCCTTCAGTGTCGACATACAGCAGGGGGAGATCCTGTCGATCCTCGGCCCAACCGGCTGCGGCAAGTCGACCGCGCTGAACATTCTTGCCGGGTTCGAGCAGGCCTCGGCCGGGTTGGTGAGCGTCGACGAGCGCGTCGTTACCGGCCCGGGACCCGATCGCGGGGTGGTGTTCCAGCAGCCGTCGCTCTTTCCCTGGCTGTCGGTGCTCGCCAACGTCGTGCTCGGCGTCAAATCCCGCGGGGCGGCGCCCGGGGAGTACGAGCCGCGCGCGCTGCGCTTGCTGGAGCAGGTGGGCCTCAAGGGGTTCGAGCACCACTATCCGTACCAGCTCTCGGGCGGCATGCAGCAGCGAGTCCAGATCGCGCGCGCGCTCATCAGCGAACCGGAGATCCTGCTCATGGACGAGCCTTTCGGCGCGCTTGACTATCAGACGCGGCTGCTCATGCAGAAGCTGCTTTTGCGCCTGTGGGAGCACTTCATGCCGACAATCCTGTTCATCACCCACGACGTCGGCGAAGCGATCTTCATCTCGGACCGCGTGATCGCCATGACTAGGCGCCCCGGCCGTGTGAAATGCGAGGTACAGGTACGAGCGCCCAAGCCGCGCGACTACGAGTTTCTGAGCTCTGCGGAATTCACGAAGCTCGAGCACGAGCTGGTGATCGCAGTGCAAAGCGAAGTCGAGGGCGACGAAGCGACCGCCGCACATTGACGACTGCGAGGAGGACCGCATGAGACCAACGATCCTGATTACCGCTCTGCTGACCTGCGCCGGCCTCTTGGGCGGGCCGGCGCTGGCGCAGCCGAGGCCCGCCGAGCCGCTGATCGAGTTCAACTACGGCATCCCGAACGCGAACCATGCGTCGGTGTTCGTCGCGCAGGACTTGGGACTGTTCGAGAAGGTCGGGCTGAAGCCCAAGTTCTTCGTGTTCCAGTCGGGGGCGCCGTTGCTCGCCGGGCTGAAGAGCGAAAGCCTCGACGTCGTCACGGCCGGCCTCGCGCTCGCGCTGGCGCTCGGGCAGAACATCCCGCTCAAGTTCATCTTCTGGGAAGCGAACTCGGCGGTGAGCGAAGGCCTGGTCGTCGATCCGAAATCCGGGATCAAGTCGTACCGCGACATCGGCAAGGCGAAGAAGATCGGCGCCGCGACGGGCACCTGTGCACAAGTCGCACTGTACATGATGGCGAAGAAGGCCGGCATCGACTACGCCAAGCTCAACGTCGTCAACATTCCGGCACCGCTGTTCCGCAACGCGTTCATAAGCGGCTCGATCGATGCCGGCGTCGCCTGGCCGCCGTTTTCGCTGCAGTACCAGTCCGAGGGCTATCCAATCGTCGCGTTCGACGGTGAATACACGCCACCGGGGGGCCTGTGCCCGGGGCTGACCGCGGTGCGGCCTGCGTATCTTAAGCAACGTCCGGAGATTGGCTTGAAGCTCGTACAGGCCGAGGCGCTCGCGCGCGAGGCGATCGCGAAGAACCCGCAGCTCGCGATCGATGCCTACATCAAACGCCAGCAGCTCGCTCCGGATGTAGCCAAGGCAATGGTTGAAAGCGAATGCTGCGACCGCGGCATCCCGAGCTTCGCGCTGCAGGTCGACCCGAACTCGCCGTACTCGATGACGGCGAAGGAGGGCGGCCTCGCCGAGAAGCTGCTTCTCGCGATCGAGGCGCTTTATGCGATGAAGGCGATTCCCGAACGGATCCCGTTGAGAGTCATCCAGGACGCCGTCGACCCGACATATCTGCTTGAGTACCTGAAGACAAAAGGCAATTGAGGCGCCGCCGTGAACGAGATCGCCATCCAGACCGCCACCAAGAGAATGCCTGCCGAGCAAGGTTCCGGCGCGAAGGGCGCGCCGGATATTGCCTATTCGGTGGGCGCGATCGTGCTGCTGCTCGCTTTGTGGTATGCGGGATCGCACTCGAGCTTCATCAAGCCGGGATACCTTCCCACGCCCGAATCGCTCGGCACGGCGTTCGTCGAGCTGATCGAGAGGGGCTACCAAGGCCGGCCGCTGTGGGAGCACATCGGGATCAGCCTGTTCCGTACTCTCACGGGCTTCGCGGCGGGAGTGATCGTAGGCGTGCCGATTGGCCTCCTTGCCGGCTATAGCCGCCGCGCGGGCGCGATGATCTCCCCGATCATGGCGTTCATCCGGCCCATCCCGCCGATCGCTTTCATTCCGATGGCGGTGCTGTATTTTGGCTTGGGCGAGGTCGGCAAGATCGTGCTGATCTTCTTCGTGTCGTTCAACTACGTCGAGGTGAACGCGCAGGCCGGTGCCGCCAACTTCCCGATCGCGTACCGACGCGCCGCGCAATCTCTCGGCCTCACCCGCGCGCAGACGTTCCGCAGCATCGTGCTGCCGGGCGCGCTGCCTCAGATCTTCACGGGGTTGAAGGTCGCGCTGGCGTTGAGCTGGGCCGTTGTCGTCGCCGCCGAGCTGGTGGGCGCTCAAAGCGGCCTCGGCTTCATGATCTCGGACGCGGCGCTGCTGTTCCTCATTCCGGTCGTCTTCATCGGTATCGCGCTGATCGGGGCGATCGGTCTACTGCTGAACATTTCGCTCAACGTCATCGAAGCCAAAGTCGTGCATTGGAAAGGACGATGAAAATGAAACCGAAATTCACGCGCGCCGCCCTGTTTCTTTTCGCGCTGCTCGTCGCGGGCCCGCTGCACGCCCAAGCGCCGCTGGAATTCAATTATGGGTACCCGACCGCGGACCACGTCAACCTGTATGTGGCGCAGGATCTAGGCCTGTTCGAAAAAGCCGGACTGAAGCCGAAATTCTTCACCTTCGCGTCCGGGGCGCCGCTGCTCGCTGCGCTCAAGAGCGAGAGCCTCGACGTCGTGACCACTGGGCTAGGTCTCGCGTTTGCGATGGGGCAGGGCATTCCGGTCAAGATTCTGTATTGGGTCGCCAACGACGGAATGGGTGAAGGCCTGGTGGTCGATCCCAAGAGCGGGATCAAGAGCTACCAGGACATCGCCAAGGCGCAGAAGATCGGCGCCGCGTCGGGAACCTGCGCGCAGGTCGCGCTCTACTTGCTCGCGAAGAAGGTCGGCGTCGAGTACGCCAAGCTGAACGTGGTCAACATACCCGCGCCGCTCTTTCGCAACTCGTTCAAGAGCAACTCGATCGATGCAGGCATCGCCTGGTCTCCGTATTCGATCATGCTCGACGCCGAGGGGTATCGCGTCGTCAACTGGGATTTCGACTACGTGCCGTTTGGCGGCGTGTGTCCACGAACCACCTCCGCTCGGGCCGGATTCGTCAAGAGCCACCCAGATATCGGCCTGAAGCTGCTGCAGGTGGACGCGATGGCGACCGAGGCGATCGCGAAGAACCCGCAGCTCGCGGTCGACGCGCTGGTCAAGCGGCTGGGCCTGTCGCCCGAAGTGGCGAAGGCCACGTACGAGCGCGTCTATCTCAAGCGGCCCACCGTCGCGCAGCAGCTCGACCGGTCGTCTCCCTATTCGATGACCGCGAAGGACGGCGGCCTCGCTGCCCAGCTGCAACTCGCGCTCCAGGTGCTGTACGAGACCAGGAGCATTCCGCAGCCCGTACCGATGAGCTTCATCCAGGAGGCCATCGATCCGTCGCACCTGGAGAGATTTGTGGCGTCGCGCGGGAAGTAGGCGAATTCGTCGTATGAAAAACCTCTCGCCCGAACGCGTCGGAAGTCAGACCGACCTTCTCGGCGAATGCCCGCTGTGGGACGCAGAGGAGCAGGCGCTCTACTGGGTCGACATTCGCCGGCCGGCGATTCGACGCCTGGACTACGCGAGCGGCCGCATCGATACCTGGAACATGCCTGACCTGGTGGGATCGATCGCGTTCGCCGAGGATGGCCGTCTGCTGGTCGCGCTACGCGACAGCGTCGCTCTCTACGATCCGGCGGCGGGCAGCCTGGAAACCATTGCGCGGCCGGTCGCGCATCCGCCGGGCCATCGCTTTAACGACGGCCGCTGCGATCGCCAAGGGCGTTTCTGGGCCGGCACGATGCACCACGTCACGCGGGCTCCCGAAGGCGTCCTCTATCGGCTGGATCGAGGTCGCGAGCTGGTCGGTGTGCTTTCCGGCATCGCGATCCCCAACAGCCTCGCCTGGAGCCCCGACGGCAAGACCATGTACTTCGCGGATTCGCTTCGCTACGCGATTGATGCCTACGACTACGATGCCGCGTCGGCGCAGATCAGTCGCGGGAGAGTTTTCGCGCGCACGCAGGCGCCGGGATTTCCCGACGGCTCCACGGTCGACGCCGAGGGCTATCTTTGGAACGCCGAGTTCAACGCCTGGCGCATCGTCCGCTATGCGCCCGACGGAATTGTCGATCGGGTGATCGAGCTGCCGGTGCAGCGTCCGACCTGCTGCGCATTTGGCGGACCCGATCTCGGCACCCTGTATGTGACGAGCGCGAGCTGGCAGTTGATCGCGGACGAGCACCGGGCGCAGCCTCTCGCCGGAGGGCTGCTCGCTTTCGACGTCGGTGCGCGCGGCATTCCGGAGCCGCGCTTCGCAACGACATGAACCCGCTCAATCCCGCCTCGATCGAGGTCTTCGCCTACCGGGTGCCGATCAAGACGCCACTCAAGGTCGCGTTCGGCACGTTCCGTGATCGCCCGCTCGTTCTCCTGCGCATCGTCGACGCCGACGGAACCGAGGGCTGGGGCGAAGTCTGGTGCAACTGGCCGGCCGTCGGCGCCGAACACCGCGCGCGCCTCGCCGCTGACATCGGCGAGCGGCTGCTGCGCCGAAGCTTCGCTACGCCCGGCGAGGCTTTCCGCGCCCTCACCTCCGACCTGGAAGTGCTGGTGCTGCAAACCGGCGAATCAGGCCCCGTCGCGCAGGCGATCGCCGGCATCGATATCGCGCTCTGGGATCTCGGTGCCCGCAAACAAGGGATCCCGCTCTACCGCTTTCTTGGCGGCGGACCGACCGAATCCGTGGCCGTGTACACGACCGGAATCAACCCGGATCAACCCGAGCGCTTTGCGAAGGCGCGTTACGACGAAGGCCATCGCGCCTTCAAGCTGAAAATCGGCTTCGGCAGCGAGATCGACCTCAAAAACCTCGCCGCGCTGCGCGCCGCGCTCGGGCCGGCGACGGCGCTGATGGCGGACGCGAACCAGGCCTTCACGCTCGATTCGGCGATCGAGTTCAGCCGGGCGGCCGCGCGCTTCGATCTGCAATGGGTCGAAGAGCCGCTGCGCGTCGACGCCCGCGCCGCGGACTGGCGCGCGCTTGCCGCCGCTTCGCCGATCCCGCTTGCCGGCGGCGAGAATTTCCAGGACGCCCAGTTCGATGAGGCTGTCCGCGACGGTGTGTTGCACGTGATCCAGCCCGATGCGACCAAATGGGGCGGCATGTCCGGCAACATGCCGGTCGCGCGCGCGGCGCTGGCCGCCGGCAAGCGCTATTGCCCGCATGTATTCGGCGGCGGCATCGCGCACCTTGCCTCGCTGCACCTGCTCGCCGCCGCGGGCGGCGACGGTCTGCTCGAATTCGACTGCCATCCGAACGCCGGTCGCGAGCTGATCGTCGGCGCGTCACTGCCAGTGCACGAGGGACGTGTCCCCGTTCCACAGGGGTCGGGTTTGGGCGTTACCCCCGACTTGGCGGTGCTCGATCGCTACCGCACCTGGCCTGCTCGGCACTAGCAGGTATGCAGAAACTTTTCATCGACGGCAGGTGGACCGAGGCAAGCGGCGACGAAACGATCCCGGTTATCGATCCGAGCACGGGGCAGGCATTCGACCATATTGCGCGCGGGACCGCGGCCGACATCGATCGCGCAGTGCGCGCCGCGCAGAGCGCGCAAGAAGGGGCGTGGGGCAAGCTCTCCGCGGCGGAGCGAGGCCGTACTCTCCTGCGGATGTCGGACCTCATCGCCGCGCGCCGTGAGGAGCTGGCGGCGATCGAGGCGCGCGATACCGGTAAGCCGATGGCGACGGCGCGCACCGACATCGAGGTGGCGGCGCGCTACTTCGAGTTCTACGGAGGCGCGGCCGACAAGCTGCAGGGGGAGGTGGTGCCGTTCCTGCGCGACTACCACGTGGTGGTCGTGCGCGAGCCCCATGGCGTGACCGGTCACATCATCCCGTGGAACTATCCGGCGCAGATGGTGGGACGGTCCCTCGCGCCCGCGCTGGCGATGGGCAACGCGGTGGTGCTCAAGCCCGCCGAGGATGCGTGCCTGAGCACCTTGAAAATCGCGGACATCGCGCTCGAGGCGGGCATGCCGGCGGGCGCGTTGAACGTCGTCACCGGTCTGGGCGAGGAGGCGGGAACCGCCCTGAGCGCGCACCCCGGCGTCAGCCTGCTCTCGTTCACCGGATCACCGCAGGTGGGCGCGCTGGTGCAGAAGGCGGCCGCCGAGAATTGCGTGAAGGTCGTGCTCGAGCTCGGCGGCAAATCGCCGCAAATTGTCTTCGCCGACGCCGACCTGGAGCTGGCCTTGCCCGTCATCGTGCGGGCGATCGTGCAGAACGCCGGGCAGACCTGCACGGCGGGAAGCCGCGTGCTCGTGCAGCAGGAGATCTATGGAGACTTCGTAGAACGACTTGCGGCGCGCTTCAGCAAGGTGCGCGTCGGTTCTCCGCAGATGAACCTCGATTGCGGCCCGCTCATTAACAAGCAACAACTGGAGCGAGTGACAGGGTACATACGGCATGCGGTAGATACGAAGGTCGGGGTTCTGGCGAAGGGGCTGCTCGCAGACGAGGCGCCGAGCGGCGGGTACTTCGTCGAGCCCACGCTGTTCGGCCCGGTGCCGCGCGATCACCGACTCGCCCGTGAAGAGGTGTTCGGGCCGGTTCTGTCGGTAATGCCGTTCACGGATGAGGCGGACGCCGTGCAGCTGGCGAATGCCACCGACTACGGTTTGCTCGCTGCGGTATGGACGCGGGACGGCGCTCGCCAGACGCGCGTGGCCAAGCGGCTGCGCTGCGGCCAGGTATTCATCAACTGCTATGGCGCCGGCGGCGGTGTCGAGCTGCCCTTCGGCGGCGTAAAGAAGAGCGGTCACGGCCGCGAAAAGGGCTTCATGGCGCTCGAGGAATTCAGCGTACCCAAGACCATCGTCCAGTTCCACGGCGAATAACGGAGCGAACATGAAACTGAAGGATCGGGTTGCGATCGTCACCGGCGCAGCCAGCGGCTTTGGCGCCGAGATCGCCCGGCTCTATGCCGCCGACGGCGCCAAAGTCGTGATCGCGGACCTCAACGCGGAGGGCGCCGCAACGGTCGCGCAGCCGCTCGGCGGCAATGCCCTCGCGCTCAAATGCGATGTTTCCAGACGCGCCGACATCGATCAGTTGGTGGCGACGACGCTGAAGCACTTCGGAACCGTAGACATCGTCGTCAACAACGCAGGCACCACCCACAAGAACCAGCCGCTGCTCGACGTGGACGAGGCCACTTTCGACCGCGTTTACGCGGTCAACGTGAAGTCGATCTATTACATGACCTTCGCGGTGGTTCCGATCATGCGCCAAAGAAAGCGCGGTGTCATTCTCAATGTCGGCTCGACTGCCGGGATCCGCCCGCGACCGGGGCTCACCTGGTACAACGGCTCGAAGGGCGCGGTGAACCTGCTGTCCAAGTCGATGGCGGCCGAATTGGGCCCCGACAACATCCGCGTCAATGCGATCTGCCCCGTCATGGGCGAGACCGGCATGCTCGAAGCGTTCCTCGGCTTGCCCGATACCCCGGAGAACCGCAAGAAAGTCATCGCGACGATTCCCCTGGGACGCCTGTCCAGGCCGGCGGACATCGCCAAGGCGGCGCTGTACCTGGCGTCGGACGACGCTGAGTTCATCACGGGCGTGGAATTTCCGGTGGACGGCGGACGCACGATCTGATGACACACCACAATCGGAGTTGACGATGATCAAACGCATCGGTTTGGTTCGCAGGAAGACGACCCTCTCACGCGAGCAGTTCGTACACCATTGGCTCAATGCCCATGCGGCGCTCTGTGTGAAATTGCCCGGCATGCGGCGCTATTGCATCAATCTGATCGACCGGCAGAAATATCCCAAGCTCGACTACGACGGCTTCTCCGAGCTGTGGTTCGACTCCGAGGAAGCGCTGGACGCTGCCCTCAAGAGCCCCGAGGGCGTGACGCTGCTCGCGGATCTGCCCAACTTCACCGACGAGATCTATCCGGTCGTGGTCGTGGAGCACCCGAAGCTCTGGCCCTGAAGGCTCCGGGATCGGCATGTCCTCGCCCATCGAAACGTTACGGTTGGGATTCATCGGCGCGGGGCGGCTGGGAGCGGCATTGGCGTGGAGCTTCGCGCGCCGCGGCTGCCGGGTGACGGCGGTGGCGAGCCTTCGGCACGCAGAGGCCGAGAAGCTCGCCGCGCCGATACGCGAGTGCAGCATCGCGGGGGTGCAGGAGCTGGTCGATGCCAGCGATCTCGTCTTCGTCACCACGCCGGACGATGCCATCGCGCCCACGGTCGAGAGCGCGCGCTGGCGCCCGGGCGTCGCCGCAGTGCATTGCAGCGGCGCGACCGAGCTTTCCTCGCTCGAGAAAGCGGCGCGCGACGGGGCGAGCATCGGCGGCTTCCAC
>Ga0187893_10008129_pt1 | contig 16748 bp, 13 predicted proteins | sample MA1701074metaG_FD_139574 | JGI IMG/M metagenome (GOLD analysis project Ga0187893, IMG submission 139574) | White microbial mat communities from a basaltic lava cave in the Kipuka Kanohina Cave System on the Island of Hawaii, USA - MA170107-4 metaG ...
CGCGTGGGCCGCGTCCTCGACAACGAACAAGCTGTGCTTCTCGGCAAGATTCCAAATGGCTTCCATATCGCATGGCTGACCGGCGAAATGCACTGGCAGAATTGCGCGCGTACGCTCTGTAATCTGGGCCGCAACGCGGTCTGGAGCGATATTGCCGTCCGGCCCGATATCGGCTAGCACCGCGCGTGCGCCCGTGTGAAGGATGGTATTCACCGTCGCGCAGAACGTAAGAGGAGTCGTGATAACCTCATCACCCGGGCCGATGCCGAGTCCCACCAGCGCCAGGTGTAGACCTGCGGTGCAGGAATTGACCGCCAGTGCGTGACGCGCTCCGACGTAGTGCCGGAATTCCTGTTCGAACTGGGACGTCTTGGGGCCGCTGGTCAGCCAGCCGGATTGAAGAGTATCGATTACTTCGTTGATTTCTTCTTGCTGTATGGAAGGTCGGTGAAAGGGAATAATTCGCATCAACTTCTCCGCGATTTACGCAAAAGGTTCTGTCTTGAAAATCGATGGGGGGCTATCGTCCCGAAGTTTGTACGTCTCTCCGCGGTCTGGAGAACGGCGGAAGAAGAGCTCCGAGAACCATCGCCGCGGTGACTGCGATCACTCGCAGGTCGCGGACAGCGTTTCTTGATCTCTCATAGTCCATCTCGAGCTGAAGCTTTTCATTCAATAGGTGCTCGACATAGTACCGGTCGGCGGGCACACCTTCGGGAATTTGTGGGGCCTGCGCGACCGTATAGTGAAGCGCGCCAACTCCGGTGACTCCAGGCTTGGCTGCCAGGACTCTGCGTTGAGAGGAGGTGTAGTGGTCGACGATCTCCGGAACTTCGGCGCGAGGTCCGACGATAGTAAGGTCTCCCGCCAGCAGATTAAAGAACTGCGGCAGTTCATCGAGCTTCGTTTTCCTCAGGAATTGTCCCAGCCGCGTGATCCGGGGATCGCGGTTGCCCGTAATTCCGGGACCAGCCTTATCCGCTCCGGGAACCATGGTTCTGAACTTCCACATGCGAAACCGGCGTCCGCCGCGCCCGACTCTCCATCCTCGATACAGAGGACTGCCCGCCGAGTCCACCCGGATGGCCACTGCCATCACGATCAGGGCTGGCGCAAGCAACGCGATTGCGACAAGTGCGAAACAGATATCGGCGATTCGTCTGGTCATCGGACCACCCTGCTGACCACAAAAGCTTCTGCAGCCGGCCGGTTCATCAGACTCCCCCAGTACCGGGCGCGCTCCTGCAGTGCCCGAAAGCTCCGGGGATGAGGGTACTCTCTGATTTCAGCTTTGTATGAGGCAAATGCGGCCAGCTTAGTCTCGAGAACCGGAGAAATATCGACGTAGCAATTGGGCTGAAAAGGAGCAGCAAGTTGCGGGCTGGACCACTCGGTCGAAGAGGGTGTCTCGAACATCAGAATCTCCCGAACCGAAGGCGCCGAGTAAGGACGAGCAGCTATTAGAACAGCCTCGGCCAGGACTCGATGATCCCGATTGATATCGCCGGCGAAGTGAGTGTATATGCAATCCGGCGAATGCTTTCTGACCAGGTCCTCGACGGGGGCGGCCACTTCACTGACAGCGAGGGTATCCAGCCGTTGGTCAGGGAGATCTCCCAAATGCAGATCCGCGGCGCCGAGGATTTCGGCGGCCTTACGCGCCTGCAGGCGGACCTCTTCGTGCCGCTCAGGCGAATAACGCACCGACACTCCTTCACACATCACTGCTAGTACCACCTCGTCGCCCTTACGCGCATGCATGGCCACGGTACCGCCAACCCCGAGCAACTCATCATCCGGATGAGCCGCAATAACAAGGACTCGCACTATTCTTTCCCCAACGGCCGATTGCCGAAAGAGCTGCCATCCCGTAACACTGTTCCCCACGCCTGGAGGCCAGAAATCTCGGCCTCGTTCTCACGTTGCAGCGAAATCAGACGCAGCCAACCACATCCGGTCGCTGCCATCGGCCATCCGGCCGGATCTCTTCGAAGCGTCCCCGCCTGCGGAGCGTTGGGCAACCCATCCTCGCTGACTCCCTGGTCGACCTGCTGCGCCTGCCAGATCCGAATCTTATGAACCCCTTCCCCGTTGGAAAGGAACGTGAATGCGCCGGGATATGGATGCGTTTGCGCCCGTACCCAGTTGTATAGGTCCTGCGCGGACCTGCTCCAATCGATTACCCCGTCTTCCGGCCTGCGTTTCGGCATGACCGTAGCCTCGGAAGGGTCCTGCTTTCTTCTGGGAAGGCGGCCGGCCCGGACAAGCGGCAGAACCTCCGCGAGCATCTCAACCTCGGTTTGGCCGACTTTCCGGTATATAGTTTCACAGGTATCTTCGGGCGTAATGGGAATGCGGTGCTGTGCCACGATGTCGCCTTCGTCGGCGCCCGGCTCCAGAACGATCATCGTGTTGCCAGTCTCACTCTCTCCGTTGATAATGGCCCAGTTCACTGGCGCCCGTCCGCGATACTTTGGAAGGAGAGAGGCATGAAACCCCAACGCGGCCACGGATGGGATTCTTAACAGCGGCTCCTTGAGCAACTGCGTCCACCCGACAACCAGTAGAAGATCGGGCCGCAATTGTGCGATCCAGTCAATTACAATCTCCTCGTTCACGTTCACCACGTGGAGCACCGGCACTTCGGCCTTGTCCGCAATCGCGGATAGATTCACGGCTCCGGAAACCTTTCCCTGGGATGCCGGTGTCAGCGTCACGAGGCCAGTCAAATTCTCTCCGGAATCTACCAGAAAGCGGAACGGCGCCTCCGCTTCCATATGCACGCCTACAAAAACAATGCGCGGGTGTTGCTGTTTCTCGGCCATGTCGAGGGACTTCCTGCGCTATTTGCGGATCGTACCCAGGAGGTGCGTGCGAAGGAATGGTAGTTTCTCGAGCATAAGGGCCAGAATCCAGGAAACTGGCACAACTCGTCTGGCGATCGGCGGCGCCAGGGTGATTCTTTCCAGAGAGATTTGGCACCCGGCAAAGAGGTCCCGTACCTCGCGCGCTTTCATACCGCGCACATTGGCATTCTGAGGGTTGTCGTACGCAAAGTCGTACCAAAGGATCACTCCGTCCGGCTTCACGACACGGAGCATCTCCGCCGCCATCCGGCGTCGCATTTCGGAATCCAGCACCGATGTAAACACTCCGAACTGAGAAACTACATCGAAGGTTGCGTCCTCCCATGGTAACTGCGAAGCATCGCCGGTGCGAATGTCGGACTGGGGCAAACTGCGCCTGGCCTCAGCGGTGCGGTATGGCATCAAGTCGATTCCGGCCACGCGGTCGGGACTGGCGCCCCATTGCACAAATTCGACCAGCCAGCTCCCCATCCCGCATCCGATATCGAGCGCACTCAGGTCGTTGAAGGGAAACTTACCTTGACCTGCTAGCGCAGTGATGGCGGCCCGCCACACCTGGGAATGCGAAAGGCGGTTCACTGGACGGATCCAACTGTATCGATCCGCCGGGATTTCGCGCTTTCGCCGCTCGTATTCGATCTGGATGCGTTCCAGCTCAGCGGTGCTGGGCACCGGCTGTTTCGTTGTCTCTAACATAATAGTTTCCAGTTTCTGCGGGCGCCGCGGTGTTGCGTGAACTGCCCGCTGACTTCTCCAGGTAGCTCACGAAATTGCGTGAAATAGCACTTCGGTCGTAGAACTGCCCGGCGGCCGCGCGTCCATTGTCCCCCAAATTGGCCCTCTTCTCCTGATTCCGCACCAGCTCGAGCACCGCCATCGCAAACGATTGCGGATCCTCGGGAGCGACCGCGATGCCGCACCGGCATTCTCGAACAATCCTGGCCGGTTCCCCCTCGGCCGCAAGAACCACCGGCAAACCGGACGCCATATACTCGTAAAGCTTAGATGGCACTGCGCCCGGCAGATGCACTTTCAGGGGCACCAGGCCAATATCGGCGGCACTGACGATGGCGGGCATCTGGTCCCTTGGCATGGGTGGCAGGAACTGAACATTCTCAAGACCCATTTCCCGAGCCGTTGCCATGAGGACTTCTTTGTCTGGTCCGTCCCCCACGAATACAAAGCGTAAATCTGGCACATTCCGGAGTAGATCTGCCGCCCGTAATACTTGTAGCAGCCCTTGCGCCAATCCATGAAGTCCCGCATACAGCGCGATGCAGAAGCCTTCAAAGCCAACGTGCCGCCGGATCGACTCGCGGGCAGCTACCGGGCGGAACATATCAAGATTAACGCCGTTCGAAAGGTGGTATGTCGCCACTCCCGGAAACCCACCCGAAACAGTGCCGACGATTTCGCGGCTCTGCCCCGAGACCAACCAAGCCTTGCGATAGCAGAATGCCTCGAGGCGCTTCGAAACAGCCAGTTTCCAGCCAGGCGACAGAGCGCCCAGTCGAACCGCAGTTTCCGGCCATAGATCGGATACATTGAAGATCCATCTGGCGCCTTTTAGGAAGCTCAGGAGGTAACCGGTCAAACCGAGGAACAAAGGAGGACTCTCCGTGATCAGGTAATCGACTCTGGGCAGCGCAAAGAATCCGGCGGCGAAGGAGGAGAAGACGAACGAAAAGTAACTGGCGAGCCGCTTGACCATGGAGAGGCTCTTCGTAGGATAGGCCCAGACTCGCAATATCTGAACGGCGCCTTTAGACTCCCACCGAAATAGACCCGTGTAACCCTCATAGATTCGCCCCAAAGGGTAACTCGGCATCGCGGTTAGGACAATCACTTCATGCCCTCTGCTGACGAAGCCGTTGACCAGTTCTGAAAGCCTTGCCTGCGGAGCCCCGATTTCGGGCGGGTAGTATTGCGTGAGAATGGCGACTTTCATCTTCGTGAATCTCGTGTTTCGAGCTCAGCCCCCACCGAGTCGCCAGAGTACTTGACTTTGGAGATCACCGCGCGAAATTTTCCGTTGGCGCTTTTGGCGATGCGAGAAACCGGTTCCAACTCAATCTGCATCGGCCCCAGATAGTCCTGAAAGTGGCGCCGGATTCGCTCCCCGTCGCGCGAAGTATAAGCACTGGACGGCACGAACCGAATCAGTAAGCGCGCAAGCTCCTCTTGGATCACCTGAGCCTCGCGAATGGGAAAGCTACCCTTAAACAACGGGTCCAGCCTCCCGATCCTTCGACCATCCGGCGTGATGATCACATCGTCCAACCGGCCCTCAACGGATTCGAGCAGCGGCAGCGTTCGGCCACAGTCGCATTTGCGAACCGACGGAGCCAGAACCGCTCGATCTCCCAGCCGATACCGGATCAAAGGCATGTCGAGATTAACAAGGCCGGTCGCGATGACATCCCCCGCGGCGCCGGGAGATACCGGTTGGTCGCCCTCCATGACTTCGACGATCCCAGCCTCGGGCCAAAGATGCAGCGACCCGAATTGGCATTCTCCCGCCCCCGCAACAATTTCCGCCATTCCATAGGTTTCTCGAACAGGACACTGGAATGCCTTACCGATCACCTCACGCTGATGTTCGAAGAGGGGCTCGGCGTTCGCCAGAACGACTTCGAGCGGTGCTTTTTGACCTAATTGATTGGCGACCGATGCAAGTTGAAATAGAGCGGAAGGGTAGCCCCAGAGGAAGCGAACCCGGTAATTTCGAATGGCCTCCAGGTAATGAGGAATGGACTCTTCGCTCAAGTGGAAAGCCGACAGATACAACTGGTTCATGGGGGCATTCCAAATCCAGTAGGGCGGCGACTTTCGCTCTACCGGCGCGACAACTTGGCCACCGAGGATTCCCCACCGGTCGTGACGAGAGACTCCATTCCACTGCCGCCACCGGGCCTCGAATAATGCAAACCACGCTCGGGTTGTGTCTCGGCTCCATCGTAATTGAAGCGGTGTACCGCTGCTCCCGCTTGTGGACATCAAATACAACTTACGGATATCGCAATCGTCCGCAACGAAGGCCGCGGGGTTGGCCCGCAGGGCTTCCTTTTCCAGAACGGGCCAATTCTCGAGAAGCTCCCAGCTCGATCGGTCTCCCTTCCGCCGGCGCTCGTTCCAATGGTTGCGGTAGTATGGCACCCTTTCCTTCGCCCGGCTAAGTACCCGGCGGAGCCGCTCACTCCTCCAGCTCTCCCATTGTTCCGGTGTCCAAGACTCTCTCTCATGCGCTTCGCGGACCAGTCTGTCCGTCTCCGGGCCGTACCGCCTCGTACGCAACTGGTAGCCGCGCGCGTTCGCAACGAGGGCCCGCAGCGGTACCGGCAGGCCATGATAGAGTTTCAGCGCAAGCTTGTTCATGTTGCCTCTATAGATGGGGCAGGGAAATCGTCTTGCGAAACACATCTTCCCACCGCGGGATGACAGCCTCGCATGAGCTGCTTTCCGCGCGTGCCTTGCCGCTCATCGACAACTGCCTCGCCAGGCTGGGTTCTTCGATCAGGCGGAAAACGGCTTCGGCCATCTCCGCGTCATTATCGTTACCGGTCAGAAGGCCATTCTCCCCGTCGATCACCAGGTCCGGGACACCGCCCACACGAGTGCTGATGACCGGAAGACCCATTGCCCACGCTTCGACAATCGCAACGGGCATGTTGTCAATCCGGCTGGTGTTCAGAAAGATATCGGACTGTTCGGCCGCTTGGATCTTGGCGTCGAAACTAAGGAATCCGGGGAAGCTCACACAGGCTTCAAGTCCTCGTGTCCGGACGAGTTCCTGTGTCCGGCCCAGCTCGCCGAAATCCTTGCCCGCCATGATGAGCCGGGCACCGGGATAGCGGGTACGCACCTTCTCAAGAACGCGGACCGCCATGCCGGGATTGTACAGATCGCGAAATGCCCTCATCCAAAAGAGCCGGGGTTGAATGTCGGTCCGTTGGCGGTACGGATACCCCGTCACATCCACAACGTTCGGAATCACCTCAACCCGAAAGCCGTGCGCCTCCGAAACCTCTCGTGCCAGGTAAGCCGATGGGGCAATCAAAGCACTCGCGCGCCCTAGAACACGTCTGGTCCACGCAGGATACTTCTTTATCAACTCGGGAAGAGAGCCTCCGTGTAGAACCATCAGAATCGGCCGCCCGCTCCGTTTCGCCACCATGCTCGCCACATCAACCAGAATGAAATTTCGGCCTCCGTACACTTCCTGAACGATCAGGCTGCATTGGCCGGCATTGCTGACCAGGTACTGCACCGTGTCGGCCAGCCGCATCCAGCGATTGTGCCGCGCTGATACGGTCTTTACAGACCATCCGAAGCGTCTTAGGATTTGAGACAGCACAAACCCTTGTGAGGTCGTGAAGCCCGGCCGGCTGCCCGCCATATAGCCGACAAAACACAGAGGGTGCGAAAGGGAAGCCATCTTCTACTGTTCTGCGTCCACGGCCATAGCTACCGGCACGGCGCCGTCTATCCGTGACGCAGTGGGCATAAGATTGGCCCGCAGCGCATCGAGATACGCTTCATAGCTGAACCATTCCGCTGCCTTCATCGCGTTGTTTGATTCCACCTGCCACTGTTCCGGCTTCGACAGGTACTCTACGATCGTGTCAACGTAATCCTTCTGTTCTGCAAGACTCTGTCCGGCGCCGAAGTCTGACAAATACTGTGGTATGCTTCCGGCGCGGCTCGCCAAAGGCACAGTGCCATGGGCCATCGCCTCACTCAACACTTTGGGCCAGCCTTCCGCACGGCTCGGTAGCACGATGAAATGAGCATCGGCATAAAGCCGGTTAATCGCGGTCCGCGGAAGCCAGCCATGGAGCCGGATAGGTTGTGCGAATCCATCTTCGCGGGACCTCGTCTCAAAAAGGTCCCTATCCGGACCATCACCCACTACGTCGGCCTCGACCGCAACGTGGTTCGCTAGCAGTGTGCGCACAATCTCCAGGAACTGCGGCGCGCCTTTGTCCTGATCGAGCCGCCCGACGAATAGCAGCCGCACGGGTAGCGACAGACGCTTCTGGCTGGTCAATCTCTTTGCCTCAGCGATTTCTTCGGCGGTCAGGCAGGGATTGTAAAACGACCGGACATGCGCTGGCTGCGACTCCCAGCGGCCGTTTACCGTGACCACTGCTCCACGCCAGCCGTGGCGAAGCCATGTGCGTTGGATCTTATACGACCACGGTTCCTTCCCATAGGCTTTCCAACTTCCGGCGTACTTGATCCACAACGGCCCCCGCCAATCTTCGACCCGGAGAACAGCCAGGGCCCAAAGTGCGATGTTCGCCGGACAACGCACGTGAACAACATCCGCTCTTTGCAGCTCTTCCCGAATCGCCCTGGCATAGGCCGGAAGCTGTGGCAAGATCGAAAACTTCTGACGCAAATTGCGACCACCCGCCGGCGCGACCACCCGAAGCCGAACGGACGGCGACTCATAGGGAATCGCACTCTCGGGTGGCGGCTCGTCATGGACTGGAGCGATGTGACACACGGATTTGAAGAGTCGCGAGAGATGATCGATTTCGCGAACCGTGGCCCCCCATCCGACTGGCTTGCCGCCGCGGAGGTAGTGGGGAGTGTGCGATACGATCAGGAGTCTCATGAAGCCTCACGCAATCAAGGCAGATTTGGGTTCCGTCAAGCTGCGCAACAGACGATCGTATTCCGCGCCTCGTAACGCCCAAGTCTGCTCTTTCAGAGCTCTTTGGCGGGCCGCCGTCTCCAGTTGTATTCTCAGCCGATCATTCGTAAGTAGCGTCACTACCGCGTCGGCTACGGCATCGGACTTTCCGCTGGGCACGCAAAGCCCTGTCTGTTGATGCAACACCGCCTCCGCAAGGCCGGATTCCGCCGAGACAACCGATGTCTTCCCGCAAAGGGCTGCCTCGACCGCGGCGATCCCGTATCCTTCGCAATCCCCCGTCCCGGTCTTCCGGCTCGTCATCAGGAATAGGTCGCAACAATTTAGCAACGAGACCAGGTTCGCGGGTGTCACACGACCAAGGAAATGGACGCGACCCTCCACTCCCAACTCCTTAGCGATTGTGGTGAGTCTCACGCGCTCCGTTGGCAAGCCAGCCATGAAATAACGAACGTTGGGGCAATGTTCCAATATTCGCGGTAGGGCCCGAATCACAACTTCTTGTCCTTTGCGCTCGGTTACATTGCCGACGGTCAGAAGCACACGGTCTTCTCCGAAACCCATTTCTCGACGCGACCTCTCCACAGCAGGCGCAGAGAGTGTTACGAAAGTATCTTGGTCTGCTCCGTTCGGAATGACGTAGGAATTTTTAGGCCGCACTCCACAATCATTCATCAGTTGCTGGGTGTACCGGCTGACACAAACAACTGCAGAGGCCCGGTTAAACGCGGAAACGACAAGTTTCCGCTCCCAGCCGCGGCGACAGCCGAATTCCGCGCCATGTCCGATGGCCACCCATGGCATATCATGATTCCGAAGGGTGGCGGCTGCCACCCAGACCGATCGTTGACCGCTGGCGACGATTACGTCCGGACGCGCGTCGAGGAGCCATCGCCGGGTTTGATGATAACGGTACGCTGCTTTGAGCAGTGTGCTCGGCGGACGCCGGAACGTCTCAATGGGAAACGGCTGGCGCCGGTTGAATTCGGCAATCTCGTCACCCGACAAGTAGTCTTGGGCTGTCAAAACGACAGGGCTCCATCCTAGCCGGAATAGCTGCATCGCCAGTTGATAGGCGTGAGTTCCGATGCCTCCCGGGCCGGGGGGGAATTCAGAGCTGAGAATAAGAACTCGCACGAATCTCCTGAATCGCTGCCGAAGAGGACGCCGAATCGCCGGTAGTGAATGGGAACGCAGGAATGGAAGGGTGCATCCGCAGCATGGCCGCAGCAGCGTTTCGCGCTTGGCGAATACGCCATAACGTATGAGGCATCAGGAAGATGCCCAGCAATGTCTTCAACAGCTTTCGACCCTTACTTCCACGGACTGCGAGTGTACCGAGGGCGCGCAGCCAGACCTCTTCCCGAACCTGCCGTTCGGTAAAGTACCTGCTACACAGATAGAGTTCGGTGGCGCTGGGAAAGTGGCGCTTCACCAGGCTCTGACGGCTGCTGGCGTAGGTGATCTTGCGTGCCTTGTGCGTGCGCAGACCGCCCATCGGAGCGTGGTGATGAAATACCGAAATCTCCGGGTTTAGGATCATCACGGCCCCGCTGAGATAGACTCGCATTCCCAGGTCTCCGTCTGCGCGCGACCCACGGTCGTAGGCGAGATCGAATAATCCGGATCGCTTGAGCACTTCCTTCCGGATCATACAATTGTTCGTGGGAAAAACGTCGCTCAAACGCAGGAACGTGAAATCCCTGGGTAACGGCCCGGCTCCAGCTTCCTCAGCGACTCCAGCCGATACGTCGGCATCGAAGCGTGCCAGGCAGGAAAGATGGCGCTCAATCAGATCCGGCTCCACTTCATCATCGTCATCGATAAACAGAACGTAATCACCTTGAGCAGCCAGCAGACCGAGGTTTCTGGCGCTGCACTGGCCGGGTTTGTCCAGGTACATGACACGAACAGGCACAACGCTAACAGCGTCCGCAATCGACGGGTCCCGCCGGGATCTTGCCGTTTGATCGACGATGACTACTTCCAGGGGGAGGATTGTCTGATTCTCGAGTTGGCTAAGCAGCTTTCGCAAATATGGATAACGATCGACAGTAGGGATCAGGACGGTAACGGAGCCACACGCTGGACTCGGGCTCGTTTCCCCCCTCGGCGAAAAAGGCTGCAACTTTTCCGCAGGCGCCTCACGCAAGACTCGGGCAACGCTTCTTGCCAGCGGAACGGCGCTTGCAAACCCTGAGATCAGCATTCGGGCCGCCGCATATAAGGTCCAGAAATCGCCGAATCGATGACTCAGAAACCTGATTTCGTCGTTGAGAGAAAGCGCCGGAACGTCCTGCCGGGACGTAGCATGGTCCGCGAGTTGCGGCATGTGGCGCACAATGACTCCTGCTTTCATGAGCCGGTGTCCAAGTTCCAAGCCGCAGCCTTCCAGGGTTTCAAATCCTCGCCGCAGCCCGTTGGAGTGACGCAGCACATCCCTCCGAACCAGGCAGGCGAGAAGAGAAACTCGCCAGGAGCTCGATTCAATCTCCGCATCGGCATTGGCGTTCAACATCCAAGTTGGACACACAAAGTCGATTCCTCGCGGCAGTTCCCCCAGTCCAAGCCGCAGGCCAGCGTGCCACAGTTGCCCCACGGACTCAAGTGCTGCGAGCACACGTGCTGGAGAAGGTTCGCCGAGCTTCGCGTGCCAGAAAAGTACGGCCTCTACGTTGGAACTCGTCAGCCATTCGTCCACGAGCGAGGCCAGCCTCTCAGGGTTTGGCGCGCAGTTATGGACTTGGCCTAAGGGCCAGAAAACGGATGGAGAGCGGGCCCCCATCAGGATTAGGTCGACTTTTGCTGTCAGGGAAGACACTAAGAATTCTGCCCCACGAGGACACCGTCAAGTGTGATAAGGAAGGCTATTCGGCGATTGCCAGAAAAGCCGCCGCCTGGCTGCGCAAACCACGATATCGCAGGACGACTCCGTGCGATCCGGCAGCGAGTTCCGGAACAATGATGTTCATCTTGGCAAGTCCTGGACCAATCATCCCGGCGTAATTGACTTCGGCGGCAGTTTCTCCCAGAATCACTTCGACGTCCCCTAGGATGGGAAGCGCGGCCGGTAAAAGATTGCCTAGGACATAGTCGCTGGCGTCGAGGCCAGTCGCAAACAAAGAGATTTGGTCACCCTTCCGCGCCGGCCTCGCCGGCGTTTCGGGAAGCATGCCCTCAGGCCCAACCAAGGTGCCATCGGGATGATTGGCAGCGATCATCCCAGGTTCTCCGGCGTCTTGAAGGAACAATGCGACCGTGCGAGCCACCCACGGCGCGGTCGATTGCGCGGTTCCCTCTCCGGTCTCGACAATCACCTCGACTTGATCGCGATCCGTATCAGGTGTGTTGAGATCCTGGGCCAAGGCCTCGATCTTTGTGGGACTAACCATGCTGAGAAATGCCGGTTTTCCGCCGATTCGGACGTGTACACCCTCTAGTTCGCTCGGAAGACGCTCAATTCCTTCTTCGGAGGACGCTTTCCTGGTGCTGCGGGCAAGATTGGCGCCGGCAATAGTCACCCAGGTGGCGCCTGAAACCGGGCTCTCCTGGCTTGCTCCGCTGAAGATCGCGTCGATCACGGGCGCGGCGCCCGAGTCGAGAACTTGCAACACAACCGGAATCGCCAGCCGTTCCCCTTCGTCTGTCCGGATGGCAATTTCGCCTTCATAGGCGCCCGCGGCAAGATCTTGCGGGAGAACCTTGACCCTCATCTTGCTCGGCGTTTGTCCTTTTTCCATTTGCGCTTGTAGCCAGGGTTGAGACACGCTTGAGATCCACGGCAACTTTGCATCCTCGGCGCCGATTACGGTAAAGTACTGCGCCGGAGGTATATCGCCTTCAATGCGATAAGAAAAACGCAGGCCCGCCTTTGTTGTCGAAAGCTTTCGGGTTGGCTGTACCGTAGCCGCGCGTACCGCCATCTGAAACACACCAAACTCAGATGTGGAGCGATAGCGCTTGCCGGGCACCTCTCCGACCGGCTTCCCACTTGGGGAGTTCATTGGAATCGGAACAGGCTTTCCCTCAAATCGCCCGGATGCCACGGCGTCCCCGAACAGGTTTTGAACATCGACAATCTCGAAGTTGTCCCCAGGGCGAAGCACGCTGCCGAGGTCGACCGCGACTTCCGCTTGGTTGGCCCAGTTATAGATAACAATGATCGCCTTGTCCGGCTCATACTTATTGCGCCGGACAAAGATCTTGTTTGTGGAAGGACCAGCCACCGGCCCGGAATTGAGCAGCGGCGAATTCATTATGGTGTTGATTCCTGCTTGTTGCTGCAGTTGCGACTGTGCCAGCCGATCCACATTACCCACAAAGGTGTTTCCGGTCGCTCGAAGCGTGCCGACTGGTTTGTCGTATCGCAGGACAGTCGCCCCGGCCGAGTAGTTGTCCTCCAGAACGAGACTGGTGGTTCCATTGCCGTAACTCGGATTCAGATTATTGCTGCGGCTGTACCACGTTGGGTTGTATAGATAGTTCCGCGAGATTGTGATATTCTCCGCCAAGTTCGTTCCGCCGACCAGGATTCCAAATCCCACTGGATCTTCTGCCAACAAGCCATTATTGAAGATGACATTGCCCTCGATCTGCATGTTCTTGAGCGATGCATCGGACCCGCCGTAAGCATTGATGCCGGTATGAAATCCGGCCAGGATCACGTTGTCCAAAACTTGCTTGGTGCCGGAATTGTTCTGCATATAGATCCCGTGCCCGTGTCCACGCAAGTCACTCTGCCAACCTGTGTAAAGAATGATATTCCCGTACAATTCTGCGTCGATCGCCGGCGTCCACAGTCCAAACCCCTCACCGGTATCGTGGACCACCATGTTAATGCACTTCACTTCCTGACCGAATACGGTCACTCCCGACGCGCGGCAATTTGGATAGCAGGAATTGAAGTTCTTTATGATCCGGTTCGAACTCGAGTTGGTGACTTCCAAACCCCAGTACCACGTTCGGGCGCCTTCAATGAGCAAGGCGCCATACTGGGAACCGGCGCCGTCGATCACCGGACGCTCGTCGCGGTAGCGACGCACTGTGATAGGTTGCGATTTTAGCCCGGTCAAACGGCTTCGAAACTGTCCGCGGTAGGTGCCGCCACGAACCCAGATTGTGTCTCCTGGCCGAACGGCGGATGGGTGGCCGAGCGCCGTTGCGAGGTCCCAGGGATCCGTCATGCTCCCAGCGGCGCCGGGGCGGCCTCCGGGTGCAACAAAAAAATCTGCGCAGAACCCGATACAGGCGGGTAGCAGAAACCCGGATAGCAGTCCTACGCTCCTCATCGAGAGTTCCATTTCAAACGGTCACTTCACTATACCGCGGCTGCTGAAAGCGCGCCAACGGACGCTTTTTCCTACGGATTTCCGCTAACGGCGACGATTGAAGCCGCACGCAAGCCAGGCCGAACATGAACCCGGGAGTCCCCAACCGCATTGCGTTTGCGGTCATGAAGGCGAACGACCATCCTACCGCGGACACGATCAAAGCTTTGTGCATGCGTGTCTTGGCTTGTTGGTATGCCTGCCAGGGGATGAGCAGATACAATGCAATCGCGCCTAATCCCAGCAGGCCGTGTTCGCCTACCAGCCGGGTGAATTCCGTGTGGGCAGCAGCCGCCCAAACGTCACCACGAACGTATTTCCCCACGCCAGGTCCGACACCGAGCGCGATGTTTTCCTTCCAGACCAACAATTCCCGGAGAGCGATCTCGTCACGGCCCGAGCTGGAGGTTTTCTGAAATCTTTCGCCAAGCGCCCCGCCGGTTAGATCGTCGAGCTGAGGGAAAATGACGAACACGAAGATCAGTGCCAGCACCGGCGCTCCAATGAGCAGTTTTGTCCTCATTCGGGAATCGGTCATCAAAAACGCACCTGCGAGAAAACAGGCGCCCACCGCACAATAAATGCCATTGCGGGAGAACGTCATGATTGACTGGGCGGTCAGCAGCAACAGCAGCCCGCTCAATAACATGCGCAGTGCAGGCTTCACCACACCCGAGGTCAACAGGAAGAAGGTCAAATAAACACCTAGGCCGAGCACCGCGGCCACTTGGTTGGGGCCGAAACCACCCACAACCAGGTAGTTGGAATTGCGCGTAAACTGAACCTCCGGGGCTGTCGACAAGTTGAAGACCGTCAGTAGGGCTATGCCACCCAGCGGGAGGATTGTGATGAGAAGCAGTTTTTGAAGCTGCAAAGTCGACAGCCGGATGGATGAAAAGTAAGTCACGAAGAGGCAGAGAGCAAGAGGCCCGTCGAGGTTGAAGGCGAGTGCTCCGCGCGCCTCCTCGATGGGCAGCGCTGCGACGGTAAGGACTGCCGACGGCAGAAGGAGAAGAAATTGCACGCCGGCCAGAGGCTGGCCAACCCGCCGGCGCATCCCAATCAATGCGGCCGCCAGGATAATGATTAAGGCATATTTCCCGTGTTCGTAGACGAGCGTGCCCCGTGTCATCCTCCAAAGGACTTCGCAGCCCACCGCGTACCCCAGCACGTAGGCGACGTGATCCGTCCGCCGGCTTCTCAATGCGATGATCACGCCAATTACCAGCGTGGCGACGGCGTGTAACTTCGAGACCGGGCTGGCTACGCGGAACAGTACAGCCAAAACTCCGTGAAGGCCGATCGCCAGCGCTAGGTATCCGGGTTTGAGCAGCTTGTCATGCCACTCCTGCTTGACCCGCAACCCCGCCGCTACTCCATTCGGGACCATGAGTTATTTTACCTTCCCGCTAGCTGGTGAATCGGTCTCGAGGACTCGGCGGTACAGTCCGTCAAAAGCCTTAATCTGTTGCGGCAACCTGAAGTTCGCGCATACCCGTCGTCGTCCCGCGCGTCCCATCTCGGCGCGCAGTTGCCCATCATCAGCCAGCTTCCGAACCCTCTCGGCAAGGGCGCGCCAATCTCTGCGCGCCACCACGAATCCCGTAACGCCATCCTCGACGTTCTCCCGTAATCCGTCAGCGTCGGAGGTGACCACCGGCAGTTCCATAGACTGCGCCTCGACGACAGCGTTGCAAAATCCTTCTGAGACCGCGGCATGGAGAAAGACATCCGCCCACTGCATGTGCTGGCGAATTTCCGCCTGGCCGAGAGAACCTAGCATTCGCACGCTGTCACCCAACCGTAGCTGGCTGCGGCAAAACATGATCGCTTCCAGGAATCCCCCAGAACCGATGATGCGATACTCCACCGTGAGGCCCTGATCGAGAAGCTCACGTACTGCCGCCAACGCATACTCGTAGCCTTTTTTCCATTCCAGCCTCCCTACACTCAATAAACGTAGCGGGCGCTCGGTACTACCAATCTTGTCGAGATCCCGTGCCTGGCTGGGAGCGAACAGCCCACTGTCAATCGAGGGAGGAATGAGAGCATGTTCCTTTCGGGGTGGACACCCACGGTCGATTGCCCTCTTCCAGAGATCCTCGCCTAGACAATGCACGGCGTCGGCATGCTTCCACACGCCGTCGTAGTAACCAGGCGAATCGAGACCGGCGTAGTTGAGGTCAAAGCCACGAAAACTAACCACGATCTTACAATTCAACAGGCGCCCAAGCTGGGCCTTGGCGACCGCGAGAGAGCCGAACTCGAAATGTACTATGTCCGGACTCGTGGAAATCACTGCCAGGTCCCCCCAATAGTGCCTGAGAGCCCTTGGGCCGAGCGACTGCCATCTCCGAAACAAATACCGCATTAGAGTATGGGGTCTTTGAACCAGAACTCGCAGGGTTCGGTATGCTAGGCGGACCAGATTGCTGACAGACCACTCCGACTCAATCGCCAGAAGCCGGTTCCTCAACCCGGGTAAGGCAGCGAGAGCCGGATAATGCGTCCAAATCGCAAAGTCCAGGCGTTGCGCCACGATAGACACGTCGTGCCCAGTTGCCAACAGTCCCAGAAACTTGTTGACAATGAATGTCTCTGAAACCTTGGGAAAGACCGGGACCACTAAGGTGATTCTTGCCAATGCTCTTCTTCTCTGCTGTTCCTAACTGACGCAACCACTGAAGCGAAACCCTCAACTACGAGGTTTCTTCAGTCCTTGAAGGTCGCGCTACCGCTCGCCGATAGACCTTGAAAGCAAGCTAATTCGGTCGCTCTCGTTTTGGGAGCCATTTAGAAAGGACTATCTGCGTGAATATTCGAAGTCTATTTCTGGCTATATGCATAGCCATCATTTCGTCTGCTCTGCCGCTCTGGGCGACCGAGTTTTATGTC
>Ga0187893_10008130_pt1 | contig 16744 bp, 13 predicted proteins | sample MA1701074metaG_FD_139574 | JGI IMG/M metagenome (GOLD analysis project Ga0187893, IMG submission 139574) | White microbial mat communities from a basaltic lava cave in the Kipuka Kanohina Cave System on the Island of Hawaii, USA - MA170107-4 metaG ...
CCCCACGGATTGCAGCGCCTTCGGGCCAGTCACGAGCTAGCCTGGAAGGAAGCCCGAGACATCGACGAGCGGTTTCTCGACGATCGCGGTGCCATGCTCGTGCGCGCACTTCGCTTCGGGCTGACGAACATCGCGACGCGCTGGGAGCACTCGGACCCACGTCGTAGCGATCCCTCGCTGTTCCTTCACGAAGCGGAAGCGTTGTGGGACGAGCTCGATGGCATGGCTCGTGCGGGAGCCTGCGAGCGTTGTCCGGACGTCCTGTCCGCGCTCGCCGATGGGCTCGAGGCCGCTCGTAACGAGTTGGGCGGAAGCAGCCTCGAAACCGCCGAATACGCACGGGAACGTGCGGAGAAACTACACGCACGCATCCACGCGTTCGCGTCCACGAACGACGACATCAACCGGGCGAAGGCGAAAGTCGAGCAAGCGGCTCTGGCGTTCGCTCACCATTTGTCACGCTTTGGCAAGCAGGCGAGAGATCGTGCACCCACGAGTTGGGCCAGTGCGATCGCTGCTGGATGGAGCGGTCGACCCCTCGTACGTATGCCCGCACGACTCGGTCCCGAACAATTTCGTGTTCGCCTAGCGGACGAAGAGGCCGAACATACGCCCCCGGACGCGTGGGTGCGCAAGCTCGAGGTCGCCGTCGAACGATTGCGGAGCATCGCCAGCATGCAGGGCGCCATCACAGAGCGCTCACGCAGCGTTCCCGTGGACGTTGCACGTTGCCGGTCGATATGGTCCCACGTGCGCACCTGGGTGGACACGCAAGCGGCACTGACAGCCGTCGAACCCGATTGTGATCGCGTGCGTGAACAGCTGCGCTCGGCCAGCGACGAACAGCTGCTCTCGCACTTGGTCGAGCATGGCGTCGTCGAACCAAGTCGACGCAAGCGCCGCACGAACGAGCTACCGGCACTCGCTCTCGTGGTCGGACAGTCGCTACCAGTCAGTACACGTTTGACGACGCGCATCGCGATTTTCTCGGGCATGGGTGAAAAGCGTGCGCTGGGCATGGCCATGCTCGATGCCCAGCACGCTGTCTGTCTCGCGAAAACAGCGGTCTGGCTGCACGCCGAGGTGGGACCAGATGCTGTTGTGACGCAATGGCTGGCGAAAACTTGTCCCGACGCATCCCCCCAGGCGTACTTCCGCGAGGCCCTGGCGGATCCCCGCAGTGCATTACACGGGCTTGGACTCGCGTTTCTCGCCGACGATCCGACTCGAGTGGTCGGATTGTCCCAGTTTTATTGGGCTCCGCTCGGTCTGGCGAACGCTCTGGCGGCTCCATCGGTTCACGGGAAGCAACCGGAGCGGGTCGTGGAAACCAAGCTCGAGCCACTGACTGGAGATGAAACTGATTTTCAGGATGCCCAATAGACCGAGGGACGAGCTCGATGCTGCCGAGCTGGCGATGTTGCGAGACGGCGAGCACGAGCGTCTGGCCGCGCTGCTGCGCAAGCACGGACGTGCTGGCCTCGCGGGGTGGGTGCTCGAACAAATCTGGAGCTTCGAGTCCGCATGTGCAGCCTACCTGGAAGCCGGGCAACTCCTCGACGCGCTTCGCATGGCGATCGAGCTCCCACGATCCGATACGCTCGACCATGTGATCGGGTTGATCGAACGTAGTGAGCTGGATCGACCAGATACACTCGACGCGGCCGTAGCGGTGCTCGAACGCCGCGGGCGACATGCCGAGGTCGCACGCCTGCTCACCGCTTCGGGTGCAGATCGTCACCGTATCGCCCAGGCGTGGATCCGGGCGGGCGATCGATTCGCTGCCGCGCTCGGCCTGGCCGACGCGGGGCTTGCCCACCAAGCGTTCGACGCGTTGGGACCGCTTGGCTCGTCGGCAAACGCGGCATCTTTGGCACTTGCTGCCGAGTTGTCGTGGACCCTCGGTGATGCCGAGGGGGCCGCTCGGCATGCTCAAGCGTCGCTGCGACGACGCCGCGAGCAGCCTTCTACGCGCAGTCTGTTGGGCCGTGCTTTGGCGGCCCTGGGTCATGATCTCGCCGCACAGCTCGTCGGCGGTGAGCAGGAACACGAACCACGCGGGGCGTTGCCAGGTCGCTACCAAGTGACCGGCGTGCTTGCATCGGCGCTCGCGGGAGCAGCTTACATCGGTGTCGACCGTCGTACGCTGCAGGAGGTCGAGCTCCATACCTTGCTGGCCGAGCGGATCGAGGCCGGTACAACACCAGATATCGAAGTCACGGCTGCGATCGATCGTTTCACACGAGTCGCACAGGCAGCATCGGCGCTTGGACATCCTGCGATTCGTCCGGTGCTGGGTGTCGATCGCGACGTGGGCATCTTGGTGTTGCCTCGCGCGGAAGGTCCGACGCTGCGCACATCGATCCGTCCGCCCGGAATGTTGTCGGCGATCCCACGCGCGCGCGCAAAAATGACGTTCATGCTCGACGGATTGGCATCCGCCCACGCTCGCGGGTTGGTTCATGGCGGCCTCGTTCCCAGCCAGATCGTCGCCGATGCGCTGGGCCGCCCGCTGCTTGGACCGTTTGGGGTGCATTGGCTTTCGGGGCTGATCGCGACATATACGGCAGGCCTAGAAGAGCTCATGGCCGTCACTGCGCCAGAGCTGCGTACCGGTGGCTCACCGACCATGGCAAGCGACGTATATGCGCTGGGTAGCTTGTTCGCCGCGCTGCTGTCAGGCAGGCTCGGTGACGTCGACGACCACGATCTTCCCAGTGGACAACGCGAAGTGATCGACTGGATGTGCCATGTCGACCCGCGCGCGCGCCCGGATGCCCGCGCGGTGTTGGCAAAACTGCAACGACGGGTGGTCGACGTGCAAGAGATCGGCCTCAGTGAGGCGAGCGAAAGCAGTGGACGGTGGCAACGTGACGCGGTGCTCGATGGCCGCGGTCACGCGGGCATCGAGGTCGAGACATGCTCCAGTTGGAGCGACGCGCTACTGGATGCCCTGTGCGCTCATGCTGGAGCATTCTTCCAACCAATCTTGGACCGCGATGGACGTCGGCTGGTATTGGCGCCTTGGCCGGAGGGCTGCAAGGCGCTCGGCTCCGTCGTGGACGTGAGAGCGATCCTTCCGGCACATGCTCTGGCCGAGCTCCCCGACACGGTGGCACGAGCCATTGAAGAACGACTCCGTCCAGAATCCCTGGTTGCGACAGCGTCGGGAGCGTGGATGATTGCGCTCGACGACCTGCTTACGCGCTGAGGCCCCGTAACGTGCTTTGGATGACGGCGTCGATCAGCTCATTTTCGTCGCGAATGGGCGTCAACGCGTGTTTCTCGCTGAGGCGTCCGCTGATGAGCAACGACGACAATCCATGTGTCGCAGCCCACATGTGAAACGACGCAATCGTGGGATCCAACGCTCGGAATCGTCCCGATGCGACGCCGGCCTGAAAGATCTGGTGACTGAGACCAAACGATTCGAGCAGGCTTTCACGTTCTTGTTGGGACAGAGTCGACCAATCGAGCTGTTCGAACTCGAACAACACGCGATAGAGCCACGGGTTGTCACGAGCAAACTGTACATAGCGCTTGCACATGGCAGCCAAGCACTCGACGGGATCTGCAACGCCAATGGATTGCCGCAAGTCCTCACATAGGCGCTGCATGCCATATATGCGAATCTCTCGCAAAATCGCAGTTTTGCTCTCGAAGTGCTGATACAGCGCCGTGGCACTGACACCCAACTTGGCCGCAATGCCACGCATGGTTAGGCCCTCTTCCCCGAGCTGTGTACCGAGCTCGAGGCTCGCCTGGATGATCGCCTCCCGAAGTGCCTCCTTGTCATGCTTGGACATACGTGACTAGGTTACCATCCAGCGTTGCCAACGAACATCATTCTAGGATCGCTTCCCGACCGGTCGATCACGATCGCCGCCGCGCTCGTCCTCACGGTCGTTGCCGTGCTGGCTTCGCCCATCAGCGTGCAGGGAGGTGACGCGGGCGAGCTGGCGACCGTGATGTTACGTGGGGGAGTGGCTCACCCGCCGGGCTTTCCGTGGATGAGGACCGTTTTGGCTGCGATTTCGCGCGCTCTCGAAGGCTTCGAAATCGCGCCAGCACGTGCGGCGGCACTTCCTTGCGCGCTTTCGGGCGTGTTTGCATGGTTGCTCGTGCAAAGGATGCTCGCACGTTCGGGAGCAGCGGTCGTCGGAGCGGTTGTGATCATCCTGGTCGCGTTGTCCCCCATCGTGGTGGTCCACGTAAACGACAGTGAGGTCTGGGGTCTACATCTGCTGCTATGTGCGTGTGTGGTTCATTTTGCACTGTTCGGCCAGCGCGTAGCCACCAGCCGGCGCTCGCAGGCTGGCTTTGCCGCGGGACTGGGCGTGCTGCTCGGTCTGGCCATGAGCCATCATCCAACCGCGATTTTGCTGCTACCGCTGGTTTTGGCAGCTTGGCCTATCCAGACGCATGGCACGTTTCCGCAGGTTTCGAACCGCCGGGACAACGTCATGATCGCGATCATGGTCGTCGCGGGCATTACCGTGGGCCTGACACCATACCTCACGCTCGCGCTTGGAACCGCAGGAGCCTGGCGTTGGGGTGAACCGCAGACACTCGATGGTTTGTGGAGACACGTAACACGCGCGGACTATGGTGTGTTCCAGCTCAGCCTCCATCACGAACAACCCACCGTGCTGGCGCTATGGAGTCGCGCATCGAGCAGCATTGGCAGCACGCTCACGGCAGGGGTGCTGCACGATCCATGGTTGTGCGGATCGTTCCTGGGCGTGGTGTTCGTGGCCGCGAAGCCACCGGTGACCGCCCGCAAAACGGCGTTCCTCGGCCTCAAGCTGGCCGTCGTGGCCGCAACGCTGGCGTTTCCGGCCTGGCAAAACATTGACCCCCACAGTCCGTTCGGCGCGTGGATCCTCGAGCGGTTCGACTTGCTTGCGATCTTGCTATGGATACCACTCTTGACTCTTGCGGTCATGCGAGCCGCGGCCATCGGCACGTTGGCTCGCGGGTCGTTGGCTGTGCTCGGCGTGACCGTGCTCGCTGCTCAGCCCCTGCGCACATGGGCTCACGGTATTCCGGCTCGAGAGCATGGTGTCGAGGGCTACGCGCGAGATCTGCTTGCCACGGTAGATCGCCACCCGCTCGCCATCGTGTTGGGCTCCGACGACCACCGCACGTTCCCTGTGCTCTACGCCCAGAACGTGCTCGAGCTCGGACCACGAACACTCTACATCGACGCATCGTTGCTGGCCCACGGATGGTATCGCGCGCGGCTACGACGGCAGTGGCCCCAGTTGCCGGACGTCGACAGACCACTGGCTCTCATCGGTGCGCTATGGAGGCTCCCGGACACGCGCGACATACCGATCTATTTGGCGAACGTATTCTCTCGACCCGCCGCCGAACAACTCGACGTCGTCCCGGAGGGCATCTTGTGGCGAGTCATTCCGCCCCATGCTCGGCGACCCTCGCTCGATCGCCTCGTCGAGGCCCATGTCGCGGCCATGGCGCAGGCGCACGGGATCGCTTTGTCGTCCCATGACTCGCCCAAATCTGCTCATCCGTGGTCGCAGGATCTCGCTCATGCATACATCGACGGGCATCGCCAGCTCACCGAAGCATGCGTCGCTGCAGCTCGAGCCGATTTGATGGAGATCATGGATCTGTCCGTACGAAGGTTGCGATCGTCACAGGCCCAGCCATGACTGCCGGAAAAGCTCCGTTCGCGTTGCCGCACCGCACAGCCCGAGCTAAAAGCACCCGCGTGAATGCCTGGCAACACGAGATCGAGCTCGCGAAATCGCTCGCGGTCGAGTCCGGAACGCTGGCGATGAAGTATCTACGTGCAGGCAACGCCGCACTCGGCACCACGTGGAAACCCAAAAATGCTGGACCGGTCACACTGGCAGATCGAGCGATCAACGACTACCTCGTGTCCGCACTGTCCCAGGCATTTCCACACGATGGCGTCGTTTCGGAAGAAGGTGACAATGATCGCGGTGCTACGCAACGACGGCGAGTCTGGTACGTGGACCCGATTGACGGCACACGCGAATTTGCCAAGGGACAGCCGAGCTGGGCCATTCACATCGGCATGTCCGAGCACGGCGTCGCGCGCTTGGGCGTGGTATTCGAAGCTGCCGAACAGCGCATGAGCTGGGGTGTCGTCGGACAAGGTGCCTGGCTGCGCGAGCGCGACCAGCGTGAGGTCCCGCTACATACGTCGTCGCGCACATTGGGGCGTCTGCGCCTCGTCAGCAGTAAAAGCCATCCATCACCGCGAATTTTCGAGGTCATGAACGCGTTGTCGATCGCACCGCACGACAACCTCAAGATCGGCAGTGTAGGCGTAAAATTGATGCACATCGCGCGAGGCGAGCTCGATCTTTACGTGCATCCCACCGGTGGCACGAACCTATGGGATACCTGTGCCCCGGAGGCGGTCGTAACCGCCGCTGGTGGAATACTGACCGATCTGATGGGTCGACCGCTTGCGTACGGACACGGCGAGCTAGCCAACCGCTTCGGCGTGCTCGCGACCAACGGTACCTGCCACGAACAAGTGCTCGAACGCGTCGCACCGCTGGCCGCAAAATGGTTCGGCCGTGCGCTCGGCCATGGGTAGGACACACGCATGCATGGCCAAGACGCGAGTGGTTTTCTCGAGAGCCTTGCGATCGTTTTGTGCGTGGCCGCGATCACCACGGTGGCGTTTCAGCGTATTCGCCAGCCAGTGGTGCTCGGCTACGTGCTGGCCGGCATGATCATCGGCCCGCATGTGCCAATCCCACTCGTCGCAGACCCAGAGGCCGTGCAAACGCTCTCGGACCTCGGCGTCATCTTGCTGGTGTTTTCTCTCGGTCTCGAGTTCAACCTGCGACGGCTGGTTAGGATAGGACGATCGACCGGTCTCATCGCCGTCGTCGAAGTCAGCATGATGCTGTGGATCGGATTCGTGATCGCGCGAGCGTTCGGATGGAACGACCATCAAGCCGCTTTCACGGCCGCGGCAGTCGCGATCTCGAGTACGACGATCACCGTCAAAACGTTCGACGAACACGGCGTACGCGGACATGTGCGCGAGGTCGTGTTCGGCGTGTTGGTGGTCGAAGATCTATTGGCGATCTTGCTGCTTGCAGCACTCACGCCTATCGCTGCAGGCTCGGCTGCCTCGGCCGAATCGGTTGCAATGTCCGCGGTGCAACTGGTCGGATTTTTGCTCGTGCTGGTCGTCGTGGGGATTTTGGTAGTGCCACGTACCATACGAGCCATCGTGACAGCGCGACGCAGCGAGACTATTTTGGTGGCGTCGATTGGGCTGTGTTTTGCGACGGCACTGCTTGCACGCGAGCTCGGTTATTCCGAAGCGCTCGGAGCATTCATCGCAGGCTCGCTCGTGGCTGAATCGGGTGCGGGAAAGACCATAGAACCGTTGGTCAAACCAGTTCGTGATGTGTTCGTTGCGATCTTTTTCGTCTCGGTGGGGTTGCGTATCGATCCAGAGCTCGTGGGCAGCAGCGTAGTCGTGATTGCCATATTCACGGCTGTGGTCGTGTGTGGAAAGATCGTAGGTGTGACGCTCGGCGCGTTTCTGACCGGACGTGGGCCGATGACGGCTCTGACTGCCGGCATGAGCCTTGCCCACATTGGAGAGTTCTCGTTCATCATCGCTGGTCTCGGCGCCACATCGGGGGCGGTAGACGCGTCCCTTTATCCTGCGGTCGTGGCCATCTCGGTGGTTACGACGTTCACAGCGCCTTGGCTGGTGCGGGCATCGGGACCGCTGACGAGGTTCGTCGACCAGCGACTTCCGACCTCCATTCGTACGTTCATCGCCCTCTATGGAGCATGGCTAGAGGACCTCCGTCGAGCTCCGAGCCGACCCAGCGCTGCGCAACGTATGCGCCGCTTGGCACGTCTGCTGCTCCTCGACGCGTTTTGTATTGCGTCCATCGCCATCGGGACGTCGCTGTACGCAGACGGTGTCGCGAGCACTGCCGCAGACATGCTTGGCGTCACTCATGAGCTCGCTAGCGAGCTCGTCGTCGTCACCGCATTCGTGATCTCGCTTCCGTTCTTCGCGGGTATCGTCAGACTGGCCCGACGTCTGGGCACCCTGCTGGCCGACGCAGCGCTGCCTGAAGCTCCAACCGGTGGACTCGACCTGGCTGCCGCACCACGTAAGGCGCTCCGCCTCACGCTTCAACTTACCGTGGTGCTCGTGGTCGGCGCTCCGCTCCTCGCGATCACACAGCCGTTTTTGCCCTCGTTTCAAGCCGCATTTGTGCTCGGCGCGGCGTTACTCGTGTTGGGAGTGGCCTTTTGGCGTAGTACCACCAATCTGCAAGGGCACGTACGCGCGGGCGCTCAAGTGGTGGCCGAGCTGCTTGCGGAGCGTGCTGCAGCCCCACAGTCCACCAAGGATGAACCCAGCTTGCAGCAGATGCACGACTTGCTACCCGGTCTGGGCGCACCAGTTCCAGTGCGCATCGAACCAACGAGCCCTGCCATCGGAAAAACGCTGCGTGAGCTCGACTTACACGCGCTCACCGCCACGACCGTGTTGGCGATCATTCGTGGCCAGCAAGGTGTGCTCGTACCCACCGACGACGAAGTCGTGAGCGATGGCGACGTCGTGGCGCTCGCTGGTTCGCACGAGGCCGTGTCCAATGCGCGCCGGTTGTTGTGCAAAAACGAGTCGTAGGGGCAGAGACGTCAGGTGCCCGCGATCGTCATCTCATCGACGCGAAAGCTCGGCGAAGCGGTCGCCGTTCTGAGCTCGAGATCGGCGGCGACCTTGTCGATGCCCTTCAGCAGCTCGTCGAGATTGCGCGAGATGGTAATTTCGCCGATTGGCACGCTGATCTCTCCGCGCTCGATCAAAAAGCCTTCGGCACCGCGACTGAAGTTGCCCGTCACGGGATCGAAGCCGAAACCCATCATTTTGCACACGTACAAGCCGCGATCGATGCCGTGCAGAAGTGACGCGGGTTTTCCCTTGCCCTTCTTCAGCAGCAAGTTGCTCGTACTCGAGTGAGGGATACCACCACCGCCCGCGGCAGAGCCGGTGGGTGAAAGTCCGAGCTTGCGCGCGCTGTAAGTATCGAGCAAAAATGTTTTCAACACACCGCGATCGACGACGACATTGCGTTTGACAGCTCGACCCTCACCATCGAATGCGCGCGATCCCGGTCCACGCGATATCAGGGGGTCATCCACAATCGTCACGAGCTCACTGGCGATTTTGGTGCCGACACGCTTGTGTAGATAACTGCGGTCACGATACACGGCGTCACCGAGCACGCAGCTGGCCAACAGACCGACGATCGTACGCGCAACCTCGCGATCGAACACCACGGGATACACACCCGTGGGCATCTTCCGTGCCCCGAGCTGCGCTACCGCACGACGGGCGGCTTCTCGCCCGACGTCGGCAGCGGGCTCGAGCTCTGCAAAAAAGCGCGAACCGGTCCAGTACGAGCCGTTTCGTTTCTTGCCCTGCTCGTCGTCGGCGATCGCTTGTACGACGAGGGATTGATACGTACCCGCGTTGTGCCCCACGAAACCGCCAGTCGTCGCGAGCACGCCATGTCCACTCGAGCGAGAAAACGATGCCCCTTCCGAATTCGAAATGCGCTTGTCCGCGCGAAACGCTGCCTTCTCGGCCGACATGGCGATGCGAATCGCACGGTCTGCATCGATACGATCGCTACGCGGATCGAACAAATCGAGCTCGGGACGACGCGTCGTGGCAAGCTCGCCGGGATCGGGCGGTACGGCCAACGAGTCCTGTTCTGCAATGGTTGCCATCTCGACCGTGCGTGCGAGAAAGCGCTCCAACGCCTCGCTCCCAAAATCGGTCGTGGCACTCGTTGCGACGCGACTGTCACGGATGACTCGGACACTCATACCGTGCGAGACGGCTTCTTTGATGAGCTCGACCTCACCCTTGCGTACCGATACCTCTAGCTCACTCCCCTGCCCGACACTGACCTCGGCGTGATCGACACCGAGCGCGGTGAGCATTTCCAATGCCTGACAGGCACGATCTTCGAGCGTGGCAAGCAAGCGCTGCGAGGAACGTGGCAGCGTCAAGGCTACTCCACGGTCGTTCCGCCGACCGTCAGGCGCTCGAGCTTCACGGTCGGCATGCCGACCCCGACCGGAACGCTCTGGCCGTCCTTGCCGCACGTCCACATGCCGTCCGATAGCACGAAATCATGCCCGACCATAGTGACCGTGTTGAGTGCATCGGGGCCGTTCCCAATCAGGTTGGCTCCCTTGAGCGGAGCTGTAATCTTACCATCCTCGATCAAATAGCCTTCGGTAAGGCTGAATACGAAGTCACCGTTGGAGATGTTGACCTGCCCACCGCTGAACTTGACGGCATAGATACCGCGCTTGACCGAACGAATGATGTCTTCCGGCGCATCCTCGCCGGGTGCCATGAACGTGTTGGACATGCGTGGCAGGGGGATCTCGCGAAAGCTCTCGCGTCGACCACTACCAGACGGCTCGACTCCGAAGTGCGCAGCGCTGATGCGGTCGTGCAGATAGCCAGCCAACACGCCCGCTTCGATCAGGCGATGCTCCGAGGGCACCACGCCTTCGTCATCTACATTGATGCTTCCACGTGATGACGCGATCGTGGGATCGTCTACGACCGTGACCAACGGTGACGCGACCACTTGCCCAACGCGATCCGTATAGTTCGAGGTACGCTTGCGGGCGAAATCCGCCTCGAGACCGTGTCCCACGGCTTCGTGCAGCAAGATGCCGGAATCGCCTGCGGCGAGCACCACCGGCAGCGTCCCTGCCGGCGTGGCCCTGCTGTCGAGGTTGATGATCGCGACCCGAGCCGCGTCCCGGCCGTGCTCCTCGGGTGATACACGATTGAAATAGTCGAGGCCGTAGCGTCCACCTCCCGAGCTCGATCCAGATTCCACACGTGTGCCGCGGCGTGCCACCGACGATACGCTGAGCCGGACCATCGGTTGGACATCGTAGATCATGTGTCCAGTGCTGGAAACGACCAGCAGCTCTCGATGCACCGAAACCAGCGCTGCGTCGACGCGAATGATGCTCGCAGCGTATGAACGCGCGGCTTGATCCGCCCTGCGCAACAACGCGATCCTCACGTCGCCCGGCGCGTCGACGACCTCACGCTCGACCCGATAGCGACTGGCGATAGCACGTTGTGCGATGCGAGCCTTGCCACGTGTGCGGCCAGTCGATGCGATGCGACCTGCGGTCTCGGCTGCTCGAAGCATCTCGTCCGGCTCGAGGCTCTCCGAGAATGCATATCCAACGGCGGCACCCTGGACGACGCGAATGCCCACCCCGGCATCCACACCACCGCCCACGCTACGCACGAGACCGTCCTCCATCGCGATGCTGGTGCTCCTGCGATATTCGAAGTAGAGGTCGGCGAAATCCCCTCCTCGTGCCAAGGCCCGCGCGATCAGCTTGTGCGCATGGGCAGGTGTGATCGCGTACGACCCCGTGACCGAGAACGGCGCCTCGGCATGAAGCGGGGACTCGAGCACCGAGGTGCGGGCGTGGGCGCGCGCCATCGCCTCCAGTGTAGCAGGAGCGACGCACACGAGTCCGATGCCGTCTATCTGCGCGCGCGATAGCGTCTACGAAATCGGTCAATGCGACCTTCGGCGTCGACCTCACGCGCGTGTCCCGTCCAAAACGGGTGACTCGCCGACGAAATATCGAGCCGGATGACAGGCACCTCTTCTCCGTCAATCTTGCGCGTTTCTGCCGAACGCATGGTCGAGAACGACAACCACTCGTCACCGGTGGATGAATCCAGATAGAGCACCTTGTGATAGTTCGGATGGATGCCCGACTTCATGGCTGATCACCAACTCGCCTTGGTTACACCCGGGATCTCGCCCTTGAGTGCGAGATCGCGAAACACCATGCGCGCGAGCCCAAACTTACGATACACGGCATGTGAACGTCCGGTGAGGAAGCAGCGCCTGGTTTTCCGCGTCGGACAAGAATTGAGCGGTAGCCCGGCCAGCTTGGCCATGACGTCGAGTTTGTCCTCGGGCGCCACGTCGGGATCTTTCATCTTCTTGCGTAGCTCCGCTCGTCGAGCGGCGTATTTTTCGATGAGGCGATCGCGCTTCTTGTCGCGCAGCACACTGGAGAGCTTGGCCATGGTCTCGAGATCCCGCCAGAGAAATCCGGCGACGCGGAGGGTACGCTCGGAGGTTTCGCGATGCAACTGGACCCAACGTGAGTCGCACGACACGATGCCGCGGCGGCCGCGGCCGTCGAGCCGGAACCACCGACGCCACCACGTCGTGCTCTCAGCCGGGTGAGCGGGTCCTTGGTCCCCCCGAGCGCCCACCGACTCGCCGGGTATTTCCACCCGTTTTGCGCGCTCCTCTGACTGCCCGACGACCCGACGAACGGTGGGTCTCGGGTTGTCGCGACCCCTCAGCCTGTCGCGGCCCCTCGGATGCGCGCGACGAGCCACGTCTCGGCTGGCGTGGCTCGCCGGCCGCGAGGCGAAGGCCGGCGACCTCGGCTTCACCAAGACGTCGGTAGTGACCATCTTCCAGCCCTTCGATGGTCAAGTCTGCAATTGCCACTCGGATGATCTTCAACACCGAGTGTCCGATGGCCTCGCCCATGCGGCGGATCTGTTGGTTCTTGCCCTCGTGGAGCGTCATCTGAAGCCACGTGTTGGTCTTGGTCTCACGGACCACCGAGAGCTCGCCGAGTGGCGCGGTCATCGATCCGTCCTCGAGCCTCACGCCTGCGAGCAGGTGTTCCAGCACGGCAGCGTCCAGCTGTCCTTGCAGCTTGACGTGATAAGTCTTGGGCACGTGGTGCCTGGGATGGGTGAGCAGATCCGTGAGCTCACCATCGTTCGTGAGGATCAGGGCACCACGACTATGATAGTCGAGCCTGCCCACGGGATACACGCGTCCCTCGACCCCGCGCAGCAAAGACAACACGGTAGGACGGTTTCGTGCATCGAACCGTCCCTCCGCCGAACATACGACTCCATCCGGCTTATTCATCAGCAGATAAACGAGGCGTTCGGCCCGCAGTTCCCGCCCATCCACGACCACGCGATCTCGATGTTGCACACGTGTACCCAGCCGCGTCACCACGCGGTCGTTGACGCGCACACGTCCGGCCGTGATCAGTTGCTCGGCAGCCCTTCGCGAGGCAATCCCTGCTTGGGCGAGTAGCTTTTGCAAGCGAATCCCCGGCTCGAGCTGCTCCGAAGGCCCGCCGGCAGCGGGTCCTTTTCGGTTAGTGCGTCGCGAACGTGGTTCGGCGCGCTTCCGTTGTCGTGACTTGCTGGCTCCGGCCATCGCTGCTCCGGCGTGGCTCAAGACCCGGCGGAATCCGTCCCGTCGCCCGTTTGTTCGGGCTCATCGACAGCCAGTGACAAGGCTTCTTGGCCAAGCGCCTCTAGCTCACGTAGACCTGCCGCCGAACCATGCGCACGCAGCGTTTCGCTGGACAATGCTCGTACTTCCTGAAGTGGCGGAAGTTCACGCAGGCTTCGCAGATTGAAGAATTCGAGGAATTTGACCGTTGTGCCATACACGATGGGCCGGCCAGGTTCCTCCCTTCGACCCACGATTTCAATCAGCTCGCGCTCGAGCAAAACTTTGATCACCGCACCAGTATCTACACCACGAAGGTGGTCGATCTCGACGCGCGTGATTGGCTGGCGATAGGCAATCATCGCAAGCGTCTCGAGCTGCGGGCGAGACAACCGCGCTGGTTTGGCAGCGAGCAACTTCTGTACCCACCCGGCGTTGTCCGCATGCGTGCGAAATTGAAATCCGCCGGCAACCTGAGCAAGCATGACACCGCGATTTTCCCACTCGACGTGGATATGTTTCAATGCGAGTTGGACCTGACGACTGGAGGGATCTTGCAAAACCTTGCGGATATCCCTGACGCCGAGTGGGCCAGGGGCGGCAAATAGCAGGCTCTCGACGATGCGCACGAGGCTCGGTGATGCTTCGCCTTCCACACCCGACAGATCATCCTCCGCATCGATCGGCAACTGGTCGTGAAGTTGCGATTCGATGCGTTCCTGTGGCGCGGTGGTGGGTAGCTCGGCAATACCTTGCTCGCCGAGCGCCGCTAACAAGTCCGCCACGCTACGCGGCCCGCCATCGCTTTCGGGCTGACTTCTTGCGCGACGCCGACTCTGCTTGCCGGTGGGCTCGCGCGTCGTTGTGCTCGTGTTTCGCCTGGAATCATCGTTCATGAGCGTCACCGTCATTGGTCGTGTCAGGGGCGAGCGATGGTAGCTCGGCTTGGTCGCTGCTGGCTTGGTCACTGCTGGTTTGGTCCCTGCTGGTTTGGTCGCTGCTAGCTTGGTCGTAGCCTACCAGTGCCTGCTCGGCGCGCTGCTCGTCGGTGGCACACTCGACCACGATGGTATCGCTTCCAGTCGCCTGATGGACGCGAGCTAAGCCTAATTTGACGAGCTCGAGCAACGACATGAGCGTCACGACCAGCATCGCCCGCAACTCTCGCTCGCTGTGCCATTCCTGCCGCACAAACAAGTCATCGAACTCGAAGCTGTGTTGGGCAAGCAGGATCGATGTCAGCGTGCGCATTCGCTGCGACACGCTGACGGTTTCCAGCACGACTTCATGGCTCTTGCGAAAGCGCGCTCGTTCGAGCACGCGATGATATGCATCGGCGAGACGGAACAAGGTGACCGGCGACAACTCTTGATCGAGCGGCGGCAAATCGACTTTTGCGCCTCTGGTGAACACATCACGACCTGAAATTGGTCGAGCATCGAGGCCTTCCGCCGCTGATTTGAAGCGCTCGTACTCGAGTAGGCGACGGATCAACTCGCTTCGCGGATCTGGTTCTCGATCCGGCGTGGTTGCACTGTCGTCCGGGAGCGCTTGCGTGGGTAGCAGCTCGCGGCTCTTGAGGTATGCCAACGTCGCGGCCATCACAAGATACTCGCCAGCGATCTCGAGATCGAGTGCACGCATGAAATCGAGATATTCGAGGTACTTGGCGGTTACGAATGCGATCGGGATATCGAGGATGTCGAGCTCGTGTCTACGAACGAGATGAAGCAAAAGATCGAGCGGTCCTTCGAACACGTCGAGCGTGATCGAGTAGGTCTCGCCCATGGCTGAAGGCTTCACGAGATACACAAGCTAGCACTAGTTCCTGCCCGGCGGACGCCAGCGAGCACGACCCCTTCGTTGGTGTCGGCAAGCCAGTCACGGGCTGCTAGGGTAGGACGACGCTCGTGATCATCCAATTCGCCGCCAAGTAGAACGGCCGGAGCAACAACGAGAGCACCTGCGGGAACGCAAACACGAGCGCCAACAGGATCAACCCACCCCACCGGATCATGAAATCGTCGACATGTCGGTAGCGAGGCGGCAATAGCCATGCAAGTACCTTTCCACCATCGAGCGGATGAATCGGAAGCAAGTTGAACGCCATCAATACGAGATTTAGCAGCAAGAATAACTGCAAGATCTCCAACATGCCAGCTCCGAGCAAGCCGACGAGTGCCAGTAACTTGAGCACGAGCACGCTGGCAAGCGCCAAGGCCAAGTTCGACAGCGGACCAGCCGCCGCAACGAGTGCCATACCGCCGCGCATCGACACCTTTCGCGTATAAAGCTGGGGTTGGGTGGGAACCGGGCGGCCCCACCCGAACAATGGCAGGTGGAACAACGCAGCCAATACCGGAAGCAGCAACGTTCCTATCGGATCGGTATGTGAAGTCGGATTGAGCGTGAGCCGCCCTTCGCGTTCCGGCGTCGGATCGCCGAGTTTGTGAGCAGCGAACGCATGCGAAAACTCGTGCACAGTGATCGACAGCACGAGCGCGATCACATACAGACCCACGTCGCGGAGATCCCCGGCAGTGATGGCGGCAAAAAGCATGTTGAGCGAGAGCGCAAACGCTCGCTGGCGCGTGGTGGTAGCACACCCGGCCATGCGCGACTTACGCGCATGCGCACGCATGCGTGGATACACGTCTGGCGGCGGTGGTGCTGATCGCAGTCCGTGTGAGGACTACGCGCGGGGATGGTGCTTGTCGTAAGCTCGACGCACATGTTGCCGGCTCACGTGCGTATAAACCTCCGTAGTGGAGATATCCGCGTGCCCTAGCAGTTCCTGCACGACGCGGAGGTCTGCTCCACCTTCGAGCAAATGTGTAGCGAAGCTGTGCCTGAGCTTGTGAGGTGAGATCGGACGAGTGATACCCGCCGTGAGCGCGTGTTCACGCAATCGTGCGAAGAAACCCTGTCGACTGAGGCGACCGCCACGATAGTTGAGGAACACCCACGGCACCGACGCACGGCTGCGTGCGGCTAGAAGATCGCGGCCCTGGTCGAGATAGCAACGAAGGGCCAGTTTGGCTGGCTCGCCAAGCGGACACAGACGTTCTTTGTTGCCTTTTCCGATCACGCGAACGACCCACATTTTGTCGTGCGCATGAATGCGATCCAACTTGAGATCGAGTGCTTCCGAAACCCGGCAGCCGCTGGCGTACATGAGCTCGAGCAAAGCCCGATCGCGCTGACCCTCGCATGTAGCGGTATCGGGAGACGCCAACAAGGCGGACAGCTCGTCCCTGCTCAGTATCTCTGGCAGCCGACGTGCCGAGCGCGGCAAACGAATGCCTTGCGCGGGATCCACCAAGATACGGCCCTCACAACGCAACCATCGCAACCATCCACGCACGGCCACCAAACGGCGCGTCTGCGTGCTGGCAGAAAGACCTCGAGCG
>Ga0187893_10008131_pt1 | contig 16742 bp, 18 predicted proteins | sample MA1701074metaG_FD_139574 | JGI IMG/M metagenome (GOLD analysis project Ga0187893, IMG submission 139574) | White microbial mat communities from a basaltic lava cave in the Kipuka Kanohina Cave System on the Island of Hawaii, USA - MA170107-4 metaG ...
GTCTCCTCACCCATGGCGCCCGCGCCGTATTATTAACGGCGCAACGGCAAGCCGCTGCGCACAAACCGCTCACCGGCCTGCAGCCCTGGGCTGTCGATCTTGTGGCGCGGAAGGGTCACAACAAGACCACGATCGCCGTCGCCAATAAACTGGCGCGCATCGTGTGGGCAGTCTGGGCGCGCGACGTCGCGTTTCGCGCGACGCCCGTGGCGGCATAACGTAGTAGCTACTCAGTCACCAACGGAGCTGCTCAGCGAGGGAACACTCGATCATCGCCCGACAGGTCGGACCGGCACTGGACGAGGCCGATAACATCGTTGGTCTTTCGAGACCGCTGTTCATTGATTGGCCCCCCGGTGCGCGCATGTCCATGATGGCCAGGTGCGTGCGCGCACCGCTCACAGGCCGGATATACGACCGCAGCCGATCACTGTCGTGGTGATGAACGTTTTGTTTTCTTGCTGCGTGGACGGGAGGAGTCCATATAGCGGTTGTTAGCCAGCCCGCCCGCATTACCTGGCACGAACGTGTCGGTCTACAATTGCGACGCAACGCTCGGCCAACCCGACGATCCTTTCAAGGATGGATGGCTCAGCCCATGCCAGCTTCTTTCGCATGTGGGCTCGCTTGCTGACGAAGCCAAGGAGCCCACGACGATCCCAGTACCAATAGTCTGGTTTGTACATTGAATCGACGTAGATCCGAACGGCCTTCCGGACGGTCACGTGGCTGCCGTACCGGCCATCTGACGTGGCCGACCGAACAATGCCCTTCGGCCCGAAAAAGAATCGATCGTGTCCGTATGGACCGAACAGCGCCCACATCATCGCTTCGCACTCGAACAGAAGGATCGGCTCGCCGCCTGAGCGCCTGAGGATCTCCATCGCGAGTCGCGCTTCCTCGCCTCCCATAAAGGTTTCAAGGTGCCGAATTTCGTTCTCGGTAGCAGCCTCGATGCCGTCGAGGATCTCACGAAGCTTCCCTTCACGATCGCGGCGAGCACGTTCGGCCTCGTCGAGTCCTGCGAGCTTCTTACGATAGGCGTCGGCCGTTTCCGTCATTTCTCTACGGGCAGAAGAAGGCTGACGAATCCACGGCGAGCCACCTTGTCCTACTCTTCATCCCACTCGCCGCTGGCGATCTTCTCGCCCAGTTCTTCATCGGTCAGCGTATATCCGTCCGTAAGGCTCCCGCCGGCGGTGATATGGCGGATTTCGCCGGTCTCGGTGTTTTCGAAGGTGTACGTCTTGCCACCACCGCCAAGACCCAAGGTCAGTGAACCCTTGATAAAGGAGCCGGCGGTGGTCCGTTCGTCAATCTTCTTCCAGTCGCCCATCGTGGCCTCCTCCTGAATCGTCTCGGGTGCCTTTGTCTGGCTAACGACTACGGCTCACCCGCGGCGGCCGCGTGATGATGATTCTACACGGGCACGCGGTCACTCGGCCGCCGTCGGGTGCAGCCGCTGTTAGACCGCGTGTCGCCGACAACGAGTCATGAACGCCGTTGCCAGTGAGACTCGTGTTGGCGCCCGTGAGCAGCTAACACGACAACCTGACTGTCAGTGACGCGGAAGTAGATGGCGTAAGGAAATCGAGACAGCACTGCGCGCCGAGTATCGTGTTGGACCCGTTGAAACAAGAACGGATTCTCGAGAATCCTGGTGACGAGGGCATCGACTGCCTCGCCGAACTCTTGACCCAGACCGACCTGACGAGACTCGTACCAGGCACGTACGGCAAGGACGTCGTCTTCGGCTTGTGGCCGAAAGACGACTTCTCGGGCCACTATTACCCTAGGAGCTTGGCGCGGACGTCGGCCCAGGGAATCGCAGAACCGGGGTTAGCGACGTGCTCGGCCCAGCGCCGATCGAGCTCCGCGCGCTGCTCGTCGGTCAACTGCAACTCCGTTTCGCGTTCGCTGTCGGTGAGGCTGTCCCACAACGCCATCGCAAGCTCGGCACGGTCGCCCGCCGGAAGCTTCAGCAGGTCAGTCAGAGGACTTGAAGGCATAACCGGATGGTCTCACGCGCGGTGCGTTTTCGCAACGTGGCCCTTAGTTTGATGTCCTATCGCTCAGCGGTCTAACGTCACGCCGCTCAGCCGCGAGCGGCGGTTTCGTTACTCAATGATGTCAGAATTCCCCGCCGCTGGTCGGCTGCAGCGGCTTGTTAGCCGGCCGAGGTCGCGCTAGAGTAACCGTATGAGGGTCGCGATTGAACTCCCGCCCGCCCAGGCGGCGCAGCTCGAAGCCGAAGCTAAGCGGCTGGGAGTCCCTACCGAGGAACTCGCGCGCGCCGCAGTGAGTGACCTTCTGGCCGCGCCCGACGCCACGTTCCAAGACGCCGCGGCCCGAGTACTCGCGAAGAACCACGAGCTCTATCGCCGGCTGGCCTGATGCGGTGCCTGACGCTCGGCGAGGTGGTCATGCTCCACCGCGCCGTGGTCACGGCGACGGGCGGCGCCGAGGGTATTCGCGATCTGGGCGCGCTGGAGTCGGCCCTGGCTCAACCGAAAGCCACCTTCGACGGCGCGGATCTGTACGTAACTCCAGTCGAAAAGGCCGCGGCGCTTGGCTTCAGCCTCGCGATGAACCACCCGTTCCTCGACGGCAACAAGCGAATCGCCCACGCGGCCATGGCCGTCTTCCTCGATTTGAATGGGTGGGTGATTGAGAGCTCGGTCGAGGAGCAAGAAGGCGTGATGCTGAATCTTGCGGCCGGCGAATTGACTCGCGACGCCCTTGTCACGTGGCTAATCGGTCACGTAGTTCCGCTTCGCTGAGTCCGGCTAACGTCCGGCGCTCAGCCGCGAGCCGCGCCTGGTCGTTTTCGCGCTTTGGCTTTGCGTCGCGCGCGGCTCGTCGGCTGCAGCGCCTTGTTAGGCCGACGTGTTGCCGCGACCTGGGCCTTGGCCAGCTTGACGAGCTCCCGCAACGCTTGATTCACGGCCGCTGAATCAGTGAACACTTCCGCAACGTCTGGATCGAGAAACACCACGTTCGTGCCAGCTCGATATTCTTGGTGATGCGTACCGCGAATTCCGTGGCTGAAGTCGTACTCCGACCTCATCTCGTCATTGCTTGGCTGGGGACTCATACTGTTTTCGTTCCTGGCTCGTCGCCTCGCGGGCGTTGATGATCCGGATCCGACCGTCACGCTCAGTGTACGCCACGACGAGCAGACGGCCGCCGGCTGACATTCCCAGGCTGAGAAACCGAACCTCGCCGTCCGAATGATCGGGATCCGCGATCGTTACTTCAAGCGGATCTCCAAAGACGGTCACTGCTTCGGCGAATTCGACACCGTGTTTCTTGACGTTCGCCGCTGCCTTGTCCCGATCCCACTCGAACTCCACGAGTCGAGTCTATTCCTCTTCGCGGAGTTGGTTCGGCCTAACGGCCAGGCTTCAGCCGCGGCGCGCACAGTATCACGCCGCGCGCCGTCGGCTGCAAGCCGTGTTAGGCCTCGAGCATGGAACGCATTTGAGCCTGCAGGGTGGGAATTCGATTATTGACGACGTCCCAGACCAACTCGAAGTCAACGCCGAAGTAGTCGTGAATGAGACGATCGCGCATGCCGGCCATGGCGCGCCACTCGACGGCCGGATGGGCAGCACGAAAGTCGTCCGGCACCTTCTTGGCAGCTTCGCCGATGATCTCGATGCTGCGCACAAAGGCTCGCCGAAGCGTCTCGTCGGCGACGAAAGCCTCGAACGTGAGGCCCTTCGACCGGTCGGCAAGGTAGTCGGCTTCGACCAGGATGTGCTTTAGATAGTCACGCGGCTCGAAGGACATCCTGCGCTTCCGCCAAGATGCGCGGCCCGATGAACGGCGACAGAGCCTCCGGCGTCACGAGTTCGACGCGGCGACCCAAACGAGCCTCGAGAAGTTCCGACAAGGCGAAGAAGCGGCTGTAGGATTTCGCGCCAGGCTCGAACGTCACCAGGAGGTCGACATCGCTGTCCGCCTTGGCCTGCCCGCGGAGGACTGAACCGAACAACGCCAGTCTGGCCACACCCAGCGCCCGGACTTCGTCCGCGCACCCGGCGAGGCGCTCGATCGCTTGTTCGCGGTTGAGGACGGCCAGCGTCATGGCAACAGGGTATCCGTGTTTGGACTTGTGATCCAGTCGTGACCGAGAGGCCTAACGTTGCGAATGAGCCGCGCGCCGCCCCTGTTCAGCGGCGCGTCGGCTCCATTCGGGAGTTAGCCCGCTGTTGGGACTTCGCGCATGAAGATGCAGTCGTAGTACACGTAGCAAGTCTTGGGATCCGCTGCGTCGTTCTCGAAGGTCTGTATCCGGTGCTCGATCGACATCAACTTCCAGCCGCTGGCTCCGACTACGTTCAGGCGAGCCGTCAACTTCCGAAGCGACTCCTCCGCCGAATCCCCGCCGTAAAGAGGGCGATACGAACCAGCAGCAACTGCTTCGGCGTAGTACTCCCAGTTCGCCATCTGAAATCTTATGTGGATCCCCCGTACCAACAGTCTGGGACAGACCTTGAGTATCGACCCAAACGCTTGGCTCTTCCGCTACTGGCTCGATGGACGTTCTAGGACACGAACTCCCCAAAGTGGCACGACTAACATCTGCTTCCGAGAGGCCCCATCCGCATGCGCTCAAATCGAGCGTCTTGCACTACTCCTCGTCCCACTCGCCGCTCGCGATCTTCTCGCCGAGCTCTTCGTCGGTCAACGTATACCCATCGGTCAGGCTCCCACCAGCGGTGATCTGACGAGTCTCTCCTGTCTCTGTGTTCTCGAACGTGTATGTCTTGCCGCCACCGCCGAAGCCAAGAGTGAGCGAACCCTTGATGAAGGAGCCAGCGGTGGTCCGTTCGTCAATCTTCTTCCAGTCGCCCATTGTGATCTCCTCTCTGAGTTGTGCGCGATTCCTGGTGTCGGGCTAACTAGTAAGTAGACTGCAGAATCCTACATCCAGTCGGACGGATCGCGACAGCTGCAGACAACGTAATCTCATCCCGGTCCGAGACGCATGGCCATGGTTACTTGACCAGCGTAATGACGGAGGCAGCCACGGGCGCGCCGTCAAGTAACCGTCCCCCGACGTCGCAGTTCTTGCCCGGCTCTCCGCCCGCCAGCGACGCAACAACTGCCGCTTCACCCACGCAACTGCCCGCTTCTGGCCCGCCTGCGCTGGCACGCACTTCGCTCCACACCTGGTGTGACTACTCCCACGCCCAGACTCATGGACCTGGTCCGCCAGGCGTGCCGCGTCCGTCATTTCAGCCACCGGACCGAAGACGCCTACTGTCACTGGATTCGGCAGTACCTCGCGTTCCACAACCTGCGTCATCCCAATGAGCTCGGCGCGCCGGACATCGAATCATTCCTGACCGCGCTGGCCACCAGGCGTCACGTCAGCGCCTCGACGCAGAACCAGGCGCTGTCGGCACTCCTCTTTCTCTATCGTTCCGTGCTGCAGGTGCAGCTGCCCCAGCTGGCCAACATCGTGCGTGCGCGGACCCCGCGTCGCCTCCCCGTCGTGCTGTCGCGTCACGAAGTGAAGACCCTGCTCGAACGGCTGCACGGCACGCCGAGGCTGGTGGTCGCGATGCTCTATGGCAGCAGCATGCGCCTCCTCGAGTCGCTGAACCTGCGCGTCAAGGATGTCGACCTCGAACGGCTGCAGATCACCGTGCGCCAAGGCAAAGGCCGCAAGGATCGCATGACGATGCTGCCCGCGTCGATTGCCGACGCCCTGCGCGATCACCTCGATTGCGTGCGCGCATTGCATCACGCCGACCTCGCCCGAGGACTCGGCGCCGTCGTCCTGCCCCACGCGCTGGCGGTCAAACTACCGGGCGCCGCCACTGCGTGGCCCTGGCAGTTCCTGTTCCCCGCCGCCCGGATTTGCCGCGATCCGCGCTGGGGCGGGCCGACTCGTTTTCACCTTCACGAATCGGTCATCCAGCGCGCCGTCGCCGAGGCCGCTCGCGCCGCCGGACTCTCGAAACGGGTGGGTTGCCACACGCTCCGCCATTCATTCGCCACTCATTTGCTCGAAGACGGCTACGACATCCGGACCGTGCAGGAGCTCCTCGGCCATGCCGACGTGAGCACCACGATGATCTACACGCACGTTCTCAATCGAGGAGCACTCGGCGTGCGCAGCCCGGCCGACAAGCTGTGACCGGTCGTCTGCCGACCTCTTAGCAATTGACGGCCGGCAGCTTTCTCAAACCGAAGCTAGGCGAAACTCGGGACTTCGGACACCAATCGGGAGATCACCAAACCATGAATCACCAAATCCGCGTCAGAAGATCGTGCCGATTGACTGCTGCGCCAGCTCGATCAATCGCGACGGCAGGACGCCGAGATACAGCACGCCGATCATCGCGAGAGCGAGGCCGGCCATCGCCAGACGCGGCACCGGCGGCGGCACGGGGCGCGCGTCGCGGTCGGTCATGTACATCATCACCACGATGCGCAGATAGAAGAACACCGACACCACGCTCGACAGCACCCCAATGATCGCCAGGCCGTAGTAGCCCGATCCGATCGCGGCCGAGAAGATGTACCACTTGGCAATGAAGCCCGCGGTCGGCGGGAAGCCGCCAAGTGACAGCAGGAAAAACGTCATCAGCCCCGCGAGCGCTGGGTGCGTGTGCCACAGACCCGCGTAGTCGCGCAGATCGTCGTTGGCGCGCTCGCGACTGCCGAGCAGCGCAATGATGCCGAACGCGCCGAGGTTGGTCAGCGCATACGCGGCGAGGTAAAACAGGATCGCGGCCTTCCCCACTTCGTTGCCGGACACGAGCCCCGCCAGCAGGTAGCCGCCGTGCGCGATGCTCGAATACGCCAGCATCCGCTTCAGGCTGGTCTGCGCCACGCCCACCACGGTGCCGACGATCATCGTCAGCGCCGCAATCCACCAGATGATCGGCGCCCAGTCGGCGATCATCGGGTCGAGGCCCTTCAGGAACACGCGCACGAACGCCGCGATCGCCGCCGCCTTCACGCCGGTGGACATGAAGCCGGTCACCACCGCCGGCGCGCCTTCGTAGGCATCGGGCGACCACATGTGGAACGGCACCGCCGCGATCTTGAACGCGAAGCCGACAATCAGCAGGCCGATGCCGAGCAGGATCATCGGATTGCCGCTCATCGACTGCGCCGCAATCCGCGTCGACATCTCGTCGATATGCGTCGTCCCCGTCACACCGTAGAGAAACGCGATGCCGTAGAGGAAAAACGAGCTGGCGAACGCGCCGAGCAGGAAGTACTTGAACGCGGCTTCCGTGCTGGTCTGTTGATCGCGCCGCATCCCGGTCAGGACGTAGACCGCAATCGACATCGTCTCGAGCGCCAGGAAGATGAGCAGCAGATCCGTCGCCTGCGCCATCAACATCATGCCGACGATGGCGAAGAGGACCATCGCGTAATACTCGCCGGCCGGCAGCCGATCGCGTTCGATCGTTTGCTCCGAAAAGACGATCGTCAGCACGCCGACTGCGACGATCACCAGGTTCACGAACACCGCGAAGTTGTCGGCGGTGACGACGCCGAAGCTTTCGGGTGCCGGGGTGCGGCCCCAGAGCAACATCGACGCCATGGCGGCGCCGGCAAGACCGATCAGCCCCAGCGGAGCCATCGGCATCGTTTCGCCTTTCTTCAGAAATGCTTCGGCGAGCAACACGACAAGAGCCGCCATGGTCACGCACAGCAGCGGAATGGCGGCAGCGGCGGCGTCGAAGAAGGCGCTGATCGATTCGATCATTTCGCCCCTCCGACGCTCCTATTGATGGCCTCATAGCCTGATGGCCTGACGGCCTGATCAGCCTGCAGCGGCTGCCGCGCCTGCACGCGCTCGACGATCCGCTGCACAGCCGGCTCCATCGGCTTCAGGAACACATTCGGCACCACACCCATGGCAATCGCCGCCGCCGCCAGCGGCCCGACGATGGCCCATTCACGGAACGACAGATCGGGCAGGCCCTGGTTGTGACTGTTGGTCACCTTGCCGTAGAAGACGCGCTGGAACATCCACAGCATGTAGACCGCAGACAGGATCACGCCGAGCGCCGCGAACACCACGAAGCGCGGGTCCCACTTGAACGCGCCCAGCATGATCAGGAACTCGCCGATGAAACCGTTCATGCCGGGCAGACCGACCGACGACAGCGTGATCACCAGCATCGCCGCGGTGAGCCGCGGCATCACGGTCTTGAGGCCGCCGAATTCGCTGATCAACCGGGTGTGGCGGCGATCCGACAGCATGCCGACGATGCAGAACAACGCGCCGGTGCTGACGCCATGCGCGAGCATCTGGTACGACGCGCCTTGCACGCCCTGGACGTTGATCGCGGCGATGCCGAGAATCACGAAGCCCATGTGGCTCACCGATGAGTAGGCCACCAGCTTCTTCATGTCGGGCTGCACCATGGCCACCAGCGCGCCGTAGATGATCGCGATCACCGACAGCGTGGCCAGCAGCGGCGAGAAATACAGCGCGGCCTCGGGGAACAGCGGGAACGCCAGGCGGATCAAGCCGTAGCCGCCCATCTTCAGCATCACGCCGGCGAGGATCACCGACCCCGGCGTGGGCGCCTGCACGTGCGCATCCGGCAGCCAGGTGTGGAACGGGAACAGCGGCACCTTGATGATGAACGCCAGCGTGAACGCCAGGAAGAACCAGTACTGCGTCGTCTCGGGAATCGACAACTCGTAGAGCCGCAGCAGATCGAACGTGTATTCGCCGGTGACCGACTGGTGCAGCCATGACACGCCGATGATCGCCACCAGCATCAGCACGCTGCCGGCCATGGTGTAGAGGATGAACTTGATCGCGGCGTAGATGCGCTGGTCGTAGCCCCAGATGCCGATCAGGAAGTACATCGGGATCAGGACGAAGTCCCAGAAGATGTAGAAGAGGAAGATGTCGAGCGCGCAGAACACGCCCAGCATCGCCGCCTCGAGCAACAGCATGAAGATCGAGAACTCCTTGACGTGCTTCTCCACGCTGTGCCATCCCGACAGCAACGCAATCGGCGTCAGGAAGCCGGTCAGCACCAGCAGCATCAGGCTCAAGCCGTCGATGCCGACGTAGTAGTCGATGCCGAACGACGGGATCCACTCGTAGCGCTCGACGAACTGGAACGCCGGCGCCTCCGGCGACGGATCGAACCGGTACCACAGCATCATTGTCAGGAAGAACGTCAGCAGCGAGATGAAGAACGCCATGTTGCGGATCAAGGCGGTCTTCGAGCCGTCGCGGTTCGGAACCAGGAACAACAACAGCGATCCGACGATCGGCGTGGCGATGATGGCGGTCAGCAGCCCGTTCACCGCTATCTCCAGAGGTAATAGGCGAGGATGGCCACCACGCCCGCGAAGGTCGAGACCGCGTAGGTCTTGACCGATCCGTTCTGCAGCAGGCGGAGCACGATGCTCACGCCGCTCACCAGATAGCCGGCGCCGATCACCGCGCCGTCCACCACTTTCACATCAAACCCGCGCCACAGCCCTTCCGTGGAGACCACTTTGATCGGCTGCACGACGGCGGCGTCGTACATCTCGTCGACGTAGTACTTGTTCAACAGCGTCCGGTACACACCGGGGTATTGAGTCGCGATGCGATCAGGGATGTGGCGGTTCTTGAGCCACAGGAACGTGGCGAGGCCGATGCCGCCGAACGCAATCAGCGTGGAGACAGCCATCAATCCCAGCTCCAGCCCGGTGTGCGCTCCGGCCTCGGCCGCCTCGCCGGGCTCGCAGTTCTCGATCGCCATCCCGGCAAGCTCGCCGGTGGTGACCGGTTGACCGCAGTTGGTCGCCTGGAACGCCGGCTCGAGCCACTGATTCAGCGCCGTGTGACCGCCCCAGGCGTGCGGGATGTTGACATAGCCGGCGACGACTGAACCGAACGCCAGCACGACCAACGCGGCCGCCATCGGCCAAGGGGCGTCGTGTAGATGCGGTGCCTCGTGCGAAGCCACACCATGCCATCGTTCGTCACCGTGAAACGTGAGATGGACAAGGCGGAACATGTAGGTCGCTGTCAGCAGCGATGTGATCGCGCCGATGACCCACAACACCTGATAGCCGTGCAGGAATGTCTCGAAGAGAATTTCATCCTTCGAGAAGAAGCCGGCGAGGAATGGCACGCCGGAGATGGCGAGCGACGCGATCAAGAATGTCCAGTAGGTGATCGGCAGGTGCTTCTTCAAACCGCCCATGTGGCGAATGTCCTGCTCGCCGTGCAGTGCGTGAATCACCGCGCCGGATCCGAGGAACAGGCAGGCCTTGAAGAAGGCGTGCGTGTAGAGATGGAAGATGCCGGCGCCGAACGCGCCGGCGCCCATGGCCAGGAACATGTAGCCGAGCTGCGACACCGTGGAATACGCGAGGACGCGTTTGATGTCGTTCTGGACCAGACCGATGGTGCCGGCGAAGAGCGCCGTGACCACGCCCACGGTGGCGACCACGCCCATCGTGATCGGCGCGTGCTCGAATAACAGCGCGTTCCTGCCGATCATGTAGACACCCGCCGTCACCATGGTCGCGGCGTGGATCAGGGCGGACACGGGTGTCGGGCCCTCCATCGCATCGGGCAACCAGGTGTACAGAGGAAGCTGTGCTGACTTTCCCGTCGCCCCAATGAACAGCAGCAACGTCGCCAGCGACAACGTGCCAAACGTCGCTTCCACCGGCATCTGCTTCACGGCCAGGGCGATGGTGGTGAAGTCGATCGAGTTGAACGTCACGATCAGCAGCAGCACGCCGAGGATGAATGCGAAGTCGCCGATGCGATTGACGATGAAGGCCTTCTTCGCGGCATCGGAGGCCGACTGCTTCTCGTAGTAGAAACCAATCAACAGGTACGAACAGAGGCCGACGCCCTCCCAGCCGACGAACATCACGAGGAAGTTCGAGCCGAGCACCAGCACCAGCATGAAAAAGCAGAACAGATTCAGGTACGAGAAGTAGCGCGCGTAGTCGGGATCGGTCTCCTCGTGCATGTAGGCGGTCGAATAGAGATGGATCAGCGAGCCGATGCCGGTGACGACGAGGATCATGACCCCCGACAGCGCATCGAGGCGCAGGGTCAGGTCGAGCGTGAAATCGCCGGAGGCAATCCACGTGTACAGCGTCTGCACGATCTGCCGGCTCTCCGCCGGCATGCCGGTCAGCGCCAGCACCTGCATCACCGAGATCACGAACGAGAGGGCCATCACGCCAGTGGCGAGCGAGCCCGATACCGTCTTGGACAAACGCCGCCCGATCGCCGCGTTGACGACGAAACCGGCGAGCGGGAGCAGAGGAATCAGTGCCAACACGGGTTCACCAGGTCTGCGTCATCTGCGCCATCTGCGGCCGTTACCATTTCAGCGACGTGAAGGCTTCGGGGTTGAGCGATTCCCGGTGCCGGAAGAGTCCAATCACCAGCGCCAGGCCGACCGCGGCCTCGGCGGCGGCGACGGTCATCACGAAAAACGTGATGATTTGGCCGTCGACATTGCCCTGCTGGCGGCCGAAGGCGACGAACGCCAGGTTGACCGCGTTCAACATGATCTCCACCGACAACAGCAGCGTGATCAGGTTGCGACGGAGGAACACGCCGGCGGTGCCAATCGCGAACAGCAGGCCCGACAGAATCAGGTAGTGGCCCAGCGGCATCGCTAGCCCTCCTTCTTCCGCGCCAGGATGACGGCCCCGACCATCGCCGCGATGATCAGGATCGACGTCACTTCGAACGCAAACATGTACTTCGTGAACAGCACGCGGCCGAGCTCGGCAACCGATGAAATGGCGGGAGCCGCATCGTCGACCGGCACGGTCAGGCCGGAGGTCAACGACAGCGCCCAGCCCAGTTGCAGCGCCATCAACAGCGCCAGCGCCGCGCCGATGCGCACGGCCATCGGTCGATACAACGGATGCGATCGATCCCATTCGGCCGCGTCTTCACGCGGCACGTTGAGCAGCATCACCACGAACAGGAACAGCACCATGATGGCGCCGGCATAGATGATGATCTGCACCACCGCCACGAACGGCGCTTCGAGCAGCACGTAGAGGCCGGCCAGTCCGAAGAAGGCGGCGATGATGGAGAGCACGCTGTAAACCGGGTTCTTCTGCATCACCACGAGCAGCGACCCGACCACCGCGACGCCGGCGAAGGCATAGAACGCGAGCGCGTCAGAGGCCAAAGTAGAGCACCCCCGCGGCGGTGGCAATCAGGTTGATCGTGGACAGCGGCAGCAGCACCTTCCAGCCGAACGACATCAGCTGATCGTAGCGGAACCGTGGCAGCGTCCAGCGCAGCCACAGGTAGATGAAGAGCAGCACGGCGAGTTTGATGACGAACCAGATCCAGCCGTACTCGACGGGAATCCAGGGCCCGTGCCAGCCGCCGAGATACAGGTTCACCGCCACCGCCGACACCGTGACCATGTTGATGTACTCGGCCATGAAGAACATGGCAAAGCGCATCGAGCTGTATTCGGTGTGATAGCCGGCCACCAGCTCCTGCTCGGCTTCCGGAAAATCGAACGGCGCGCGATTGGTTTCCGCAACACCGGCGCACGCGAACACGAAGAGGCCGACGATCTGCGGAAACATGTACCACTTCGGAATGAAGCCCAGCCAGTATCCCTGCTGCTGATCGACGATCTCTTTCAGCGACAGCGACCCGGCCATCATCACGACGGTGGCCAGCGCCACGCCGTAGGCCAGCTCGTAGCTGATCATCTGCGCCGAGCTGCGCAGCCCGCCGAGCAGCGAGTACTTCGAGTTGCTCGCCCAGCCGGCGAGCACGATGCCGTAGACGCCCATCGACGCCACGGCGAAGATCACCAGCACCGCGACGTTGACGTCGGCGACCTGTAGCGGAATCGGCTCCGGCAGGAGGCCGAAGAATGTGGTCGGCGCGCCGAACGGGACCGGCGCGAATGCGAGATACGCCGCGGCGACGGAAATGATCGGCGCCAGCGAAAAGAGAAACGCATCGGCCGCTTTCGGTCGCAGTTCCTCCTTGAAGAACAGCTTGAGGATGTCGGCGACCGGCTGCAGCAGTCCCTTCGGTCCGACGAGATACGGACCGTAGCGTTGCTGCATCAATGCCGCGACCTTGCGCTCGGCGTAGACCATCACCGCGGCCATCAACTGCAGCCCCACGAAGACGATGCTGACGACCACCGCATAGGCGATCATCATCGGCGACGTCAGCATCTCGATGATCTCGCGCATCAGTGGGATCCCACTGGGCTACGAGCGCGGTAATCAGCCGGCGCCGGCGGCTTGCCCTTCACGTAGGCCTCGAACTCGGGCGTGAACCACTTCAGCGTGGTCAGCACCGGCGTGGCGGCGGCGTCGCCGAAGGCGCACAGCGTCTTGCCGTTGATCTGATCGGCCACGCTCTTCAAGAGCGGAATGTCCTTCTCGGTCGCCTGGCCGTCGATCATGCGGCGCAGCAAGCGATACAGCCAGTCGGTGCCTTCGCGGCACGGCGTGCACTTGCCGCAGGATTCATGACGATAGAAATGCAGCAGGTTCTCGGCCAGCCACACCATGTCGGTGGTGTCGTCGAGCACCATGATCGCCGCCGACCCCAGCAGCGATCCGGCCTTCTGAATCTCGTCGAAGCTTGCGGGGATATCGATCTGATCGGGCATCAGAATCGGCACCGACGATCCGCCGGGAATCACGGCCTTGATGGTGTGCCCGTCGCGCGGCCCGCCGGCATAGTCGTAGATCAGTTCCTTCAGCGTGACCTTCATCGGCGCTTCGAACGTGCCCGGCCGCTTGACGTGACCGCTGACGCAATACAGCTTCGGGCCGCCGTTTTTCTCGGGACCCAACGACGCGAACCACTCGGCACCACGCGTCATGACGAGCGGCACGTTGCAGAGCGTTTCGACGTTGTTCACCGCGGTCGGGCACTTCCACGCGCCCTCGACCGCCGGAAACGGCGGCTTGAAGCGCGGCTGCGCGCGCTTGCCCTCGAGTGACTCGAGCAGCGCCGTCTCTTCACCAGCCTCATACGCGCCGGCGCCGCGATGCAGATAGACCTCGCAATCGAATCCCGAGCCAAGGATGTTCCTGCCGACGTAGCCGGCCTTCCTCGCATCGTCGATCGCCTTCTGCATCGTCGGGAACAGATGATAGAACTCGCCGCGAATGTAGATGTAGGCGGCCTTCGAGCCGATGGCGTGGCAGCCGATCACGCACCCCTCGACCAGCGAGTGCGGGTTGCGCTCCATCAACAGGTGATCTTTGAACGTGCCCGGCTCGCTCTCGTCGGCGTTGCAGACGATAAACTTTGGCTTCGGTGATTTCTTGTCGACGAACTGCCATTTGAGGCCGGTCGGGAACCCGGCGCCGCCGCGGCCGCGCAGACCCGACTTCTTCACTTCCTCGATCACCGCTTCGGGCGCCATCGACAGCGCTTTGCGCAGGCCCTGGTAGCCGTCCTGGTGCTTGACGTAGTGATCGAGCTCGGCGCCGCCGGGCGTGAACGCGTGCGCGGTGAGCACCGGCTCGTAGTTCGGCATCGCCTTCGCTTTCGCGGGCGTCGTGGTCTTCTTCCCTTCGGTGATGCGCTGCTCGCAGAGGTGGCAGTTGTTCAGCGCCTTCAACCCGGCGGTCTTCATCCGATCGACGAGGCCGCTCACCTGCTCGGGCTTCAGCTCTTCATGCCAATGCTCGCTGTTCACCATCAACACCGGCGCGCGATCGCACGCGCCGAGGCACTCCATCTTCTGAATGGTGAACGTCCCTGTCGGATCGGTCTCGCCGGCCTTGATCCCCAGCTTGTGCTCGAGCTCTTCAATCACCCGCTCGGCGCCGGCCAGCGCGCACGACAGCGTGTTGCAGACCTGCAGCACGTACTTGCCGACCGGCGCGCGATGGAACATCACGTAGTACGAGACCACGTCCTCGACGTCGGCGGTGGTACAGCCGATCACCTGCGCGACGTGCCGCACCACGTTGTTGGTGATGTAGCCCTGCTGCTCCTGCGCCAGATACAGCGCGTGCAGGATCGCCGACATCCGATGCTCGGGTGCGTAGTGCGACGCAAACTCTTCAAACTGTTGACGCTGCTGGGGGGTGTAGGCGAACTCGGGACCTTCCGGCAACGTCGTTCGTTGCGAACGGTGCCACTGCTCGGTGCCGTACGGCATGGGCGGATGAAAGCTCATCGAACCATGTCTCTCATCGGTCTACGTCTCCCATGACGACGTCGAGAGAGCCGATCACCGCGATGACGTCTGCAATCATGCCTCCGACGATGAACTTGTGCAGCGCCTGACACGCCATCAGGCCGGGCGACCGCATGTGCACGCGCCACGGGCGGTTGGTGCCGTCCGACACCACGTAGCAGCCATGCTCGCCGCGCGGCCCTTCCACCGGCACGTAGGCATCGCCGGCGGGAACCTTGAAGCCCTGCGAGTAGATCAGGAAGTGCTGAATCAGCGCTTCCATCTCGGTGTAGACCTGATCCTTGGGCGGCGGAACGATGCGCTTGTCGTCGACGGCCCACTCGCCCACCGGCGCGATCCGCTGGAGCGCCTGCTGGCAAATCTTCACGCTCTCACGCATCTCCGCGACGCGGCACAAGTAGCGATCGTAGACGTCGCCGTTGCTGGCGCCGATGACGTCGAAGTCGTAGGTGTCGTAGCCGATGTACGGGAAGGCCAGGCGGACGTCGAAATCGCCGCCGGCGGCGCGCGCGATCGGACCGAACAAGCCCCACTTGCAGCAGTCCTCGAACGAGATCACGCCGACACCGCGCGTCCGATCCAGCCAGATTGGATTCTTGGTGATCAGCGTTTCGTACTCGTCGAGTTTTTTCGGGAAGCGATCGATGAAATCCTTGACCGCTTCCTTGAAGCCGCGCGGGATGTCCTCACGCAATCCGCCGACGCGGATGTAGCTGGGAAAGAACCGGAAGCCGGCGAGCAGCTCGTTGAGGTTCATGATCTGCTCGCGCTCGCGGAACGCGTAGAGCATGCCGGTGATGGCGCCGATTTCCATCGCGTGCGTGCCAAACCACACCAGGTGACTGCTGATGCGCTGGAGCTCGGCGATCAGCACGCGGATGGCATTCACGCGCTCGGGCATCTTGTCGTCGATGCCGAGGATCCTCTCCACCGAGAGGCAGAACGCCAGGCTGTTCGACTGCGCGCCGAGGTAGTCCATGCGCTCGACCAGCGGGATCACCTGCTGCCATTTCTTCTGCTCGGCGGTCTTCTCGATGCCGGTGTGGAGGAAGCCGATGGTGGGCGACACGGAGACCACGGTCTCGCCGTCGAGCTCGAGCACCAGCCGGAGCACGCCATGCGTGCTGGGGTGCTGCGGCCCCATGTTCACCGTCATGGTTTCCGTCCGCAGATCAGCCATTCAGTTCCTGCTCCACCAACTCACAGATCACATGCAACACCGTGGCGTGAATTTCCTGGATGCGCGATACCCGCGCTTCATCAACCGCCACGTGCCAGTTCGCGATCCCGCCGGCGTCGCCGCCGCGGCCGGTCAGCGCCACGGTGACGAGTCCCAGCCGATTCGCCGCTTCCAACCCTCGCAGCACGTTCGGCGATGTGCCGCTGGTGCTGATCGCGATCGCCGCGTCGCCGGCGCGGCCCAGCGCTTCGATCTGCCTCGCGAACACGCGATCGAAGCCGTAATCGTTGCTCACGGCCGTCAACGCGCTGCTGTCGGTGGTCAACGCAATCGCCGGCAGCGCCCGCCGTTCACCTTCGTATCGCCCGACCAGTTCGGCCGCA
>Ga0187893_10008132_pt1 | contig 16742 bp, 16 predicted proteins | sample MA1701074metaG_FD_139574 | JGI IMG/M metagenome (GOLD analysis project Ga0187893, IMG submission 139574) | White microbial mat communities from a basaltic lava cave in the Kipuka Kanohina Cave System on the Island of Hawaii, USA - MA170107-4 metaG ...
CGACGCCCCCGGGCCCTGGCTGGTCAAGCCGCGCTCGGCCGCCAATTCCTTCGGGATCAAGAAGTATACCGACCCGGAGGAGCTGCGGCGCGGCGTGGACGAGCTGGGGGACGAGCGCTCCGGCTCGCTCATCGAGCGGTACATCCCGGGCGTTGTCTGCCACGTGGACGCGATCATCGCCGACGGCGAGGTGGTGTTCGCCGAGCCGCACAGGTATCGCAGACCGCTGATGGAGGTCGCCCAGGGGGGTGGGATCTTCAGGACCGCGACGCTGGACCGATCATCCAAGGAGGCGAAGGAGCTGCTGGAACTCCACCGCACCGTCGTCCGCCAGTTCGGGCTGCGCCACGGAGTGACGCACATGGAGTTCATCCGCGCGGAGGCGGACGGGAAGCTGTATTTCCTGGAGACCGCGGCGCGGGTAGGCGGGGCCCACATCTATGATCTGGTGGAGGCCTCCACCGGCATCAACCTGTGGGCCGAGTGGGCCAAGCTGGAGCTGAACCAGGGGACCAAGCCGTACGTGCTGCCCGAGACCCGGTCGGACTACGGCGGGTTGATCCTGTCGCTCGCCCGCCAGGAGCAGCCGGACACCTCGGCCTTCACCGACCCGGAGATCGCCAAGCGGATCACGCTGAAGAACCACATCGGGTTCGTGCTGCGCTCCAAGGATCGAAAGCGGGTGGAGGATCTTCTGGAGTCGTACGAGCCGCGGATCGCCGCCGAGTACCTGGCGAGCCTCCCGCCGGCGCCGCCGTCTCATTGAGACCCGGCCGAGACGTCAAGCGTTCATGATGTACGCGTCGCCCGTCGACGCCCGCCTTGTTCAGCTCTCATTTGAGAATCGAGCCCTTGTCCTCGCGCCGCCGGGAGCTGTACCTCGGTGCCGGTGAGGCAAGTCCTTGTCGCGTCCAGCAATCCGATCCCTGTGGAGCGCCTCTGCGACTATTCTGCTCGATGCTCGAAATCACCCGTGGTACTTTCACGCCGTGAGACCCCTCAGGTGCTTGTCTTCCCCACCTTGACCTTCGCCGGGCGCAGGACGGTGTCCCCCAGCCTGTAGCCGCGCTGGATCTCCTCCAGGACGAAGCCGTCGCGGCCGGCATTGACCGGCTCGGTCAGGACGGCCTCGGCGAGATGGGGATCGTAGGGGAGGCCGACGGTCTCGATAGGCTCGACACCCTCGGCCTTCAGGATCGTGAAGATCTGCTGGCGGATCAGCTCCACACCCTTCTCGAGGGCCGGGGATGTGGAGGCCGCCACAGCCGCCGCGCGCTCCAGGTTGTCGGCGACTTCCAGGATCGAGCCGAGCAGGCCGGATTTCCCTTCCATCACGCGGCGGTCAACATCACGCTGAAGGCGCTCGCGGACGGCGTCGATCTCCGCCTCGGCGCGAGACATCGCTTCGCGGGCGCGCTTCTCGGCGGCCTCGGTGCGAGCCTTCAGCTCCTCGACGAAGGAGGGGTATCGGCGCTCCTGGACAACCGTCGCAGGAGAGGACCCTCCATCCTCTACCGGAGCGGCCTCTTCCCGGGCGGCCCCGTCCTGGGCAGCATGGTGCCGCCGGTCCACGACGGTGACCTTGACGGGCTTCCCCTCGCCTCGCCGCGCACCGCCGTCCATGACCTCACCGGCCAAGCAGCCTTCTCACCCTCTCCTTGAGGGGAGGATGCGTGCTGAACAGGTTCATGAACGCCTGCCCGGAGAGAGGATTGGAGATGTACAGGTGGTTCATGGCCGGGCTGACATCCAGTGGCGGCACCCGCTTGCCGTAATCCTCCAGCTTCTGCAGCGCCGAGGCCAGGCCGTACGGGTTGCCCACCATCTCGGCGCCCGTGGCGTCGGCCTGGTACTCGCGGGACCGCGACACCGCCATCTGGATCAGCGCCGCGCCGATCGGCGCGATGATCGCCATCGCCAGCACCTCGAAGATGTTGCCGTGCCTGTCGTTGTCCCGCCCGCCGTATCCCCCGAAGATCGCGCCCCACTTGGCCATGTGCGCCAGCATGGTGATGGCCCCCGCCAGCGTCGCCGCCACAGACGAGATCAGGATGTCCCGGTTCTTCACGTGGGACAGCTCGTGGGCGAGCACCCCCTGCAGCTCATTGCGGTCCAGCAGCCTCAGGATCCCGGTGGTGCAGGCGACGGCCGCGTGGCTCGGGTTGCGCCCGGTGGCGAAGGCGTTGGGTGCGTCCGCCTCCACGATGTACAGCTTCGGCATCGGAGTGCCGGCGCGCGCCGTCAGCCCCTCCATGATGGCGTACAGCTCCGGCGCCTGGTCGCGCGTCACCGGCTTGGCCCGGTGCATCGCCAGCACCATCTTGTCGGAGAACCAGTAGGCGAAGAAGTTCATGCCGGCGGCGAAGACCAGCGCCAGCATCATCCCTCCCTGCCCGCCCAGCAGATTGCCGATGATCAGGAGCGCCCCCGTCAGGGCGCCCAGCAGCACAGCGGTCTTGATTCCGTTCACGGTCTCATCACCTCTTCACGTCAACCTTGATCTGTTTGGGTCGGGTGTCCTCCCGCTTGGGGAGATGCACTTCGAGCACCCCTTCCTTGTGCGTCGCGGAGATCTTGGTCTGGTCGATGCTGCCGGGAAGCTGGAACGACCGGGAGAAGACCCCATACGACCTCTCGATCCTGTGGTAGTCCTCCTCCTTGGTCTCCTTCATGAACTTGCGCTCGCCTCGCAGCGTCAGCGTGCTGTTCTCGATCCGGACATCGATGTCCTTCTCCTCCACTCCGGGCAGGTCGGCCTTCAGGACCACCTCCTCGGCAGTCTCGAAGATGTCCACCGCGGGGGTCCAGGCCCCCATCGCCATCTCCTGGTCCGTCGTCTTGGACCGGGACAGCGAGTCCTCGAAAAGCCTGTTCATCCGCTCCTGCAGGCTCACCAGGTCCCGAAACGGATCCCACCTCGTCAAAGCCATCGTCCTGACCTCCATTCCAGCAATGATGACATGAGAATAAGTGCAGCACTAGGGAGCGTCAAGGCGCCGAGACGCCGGCCGTTTTGGCCGCCTCCTTGCGAAACGCCAGCCCCTCTGCCTTCTTGCCGACATCCACCACCACCGTGTCTCCCGCCGCGAACTCCCCTTCCAGGATCTTCAGCGCCAGTGGGTCCTGCACCCGTCTCTGGATGACCCTCTTGAGGGGGCGCGCCCCGAAGTCGCGGTCGTACCCCTCCCTGGCGAGCAGCTCGGCCGCCGCCGGCGTCACCTCCAGACCGATCTGCCTGTCGGCAAGGAGCGCCCGGACCCTGTTGACCTGGAGCTGCACGATCTTCGAGAGCGCCTCGCGCTCCAGGCTGCGGAACACGACGATCTCGTCGATCCGGTTGAGAAACTCCGGTCTGAAGTGGGCCCGCAGCACCTCGTCCAACCGCCTGCCGCGATCCTCCCCCTTCTCCTCCAGCTCCCTGATGAGGGTGCTGGCGATGTTGGAGGTCATGATGATGATCGTGTTGCGGAAGCTGACGACGCGCCCCTTGCCGTCAGTCAACCTCCCTTCGTCCAGGATCTGCAGCAGGATGTTGTGGACGTCCGGGTGCGCCTTCTCGAACTCGTCAAACAGCAGCACCGAGTAGGGGCGCCGCCGCACCGCCTCGGTGAGCTGCCCTCCCTCCTCGTACCCGACATAGCCGGGCGGGGCGCCGATGAGGCGGGCCACCGCGTGCTTCTCCATGTACTCGGACATGTCGAGACGGATCATGTTGCGCTCGTCGTCGAACAGGAACTCGGCCAGGGCCCGGGCCAGCTCGGTCTTGCCCACGCCGGTGGGGCCCATGAAGAAGAACGACCCCAGCGGGCGGTTGGGATCCTGGAGCCCCGCGCGGGAGCGCCTCAGCGCGCTCGACACGACCGCGATCGCCTGCTCCTGCCCCACGACGCGGGCGCGGAGCTGCTCCTCCATCCGGATGAACTTCTGCGCCTCACCCTCCATCATCTTGGAGACCGGGATCCCGGTCCATCGCGACACCACGCCGGCCACGTCCTCCTCGTCCACTTCCTCCTTGAGCATCCTGCGCCCCTGCTGCATCTCGTCCAGGCGCGCCTTCTCGGCGTCCATCTCCTTCTGCAGCGACGCGATGGTGCCATACCGCAGCTCGGCCACCTTCCCGTAGTCTCCCTGCCGCTGGGCCTTCTCCTCCTCGACGCGCGCCGCCTCGATCTTCTCCTGGAACGACCGGATCTTCTGGATACCCTCCTTCTCGGTCTGCCAGCGGGCCTTGAGCGCCGCCGCGGTCTCTTGCAGCTTGGCCAGCTCCTGCTCCACCTTGGGCAGGCGGCGCTGGGAGGCCTGGTCCTTCTCCTTCTTGAGCGCCTCCCGCTCCACCTCCAGACGCGCCATCTCTCGGTTGAGCTGGTCGATCTCCACCGGCATCGAGTCGATCTCCATCCTGAGCCTTGCCGCGGCCTCGTCGATCAGGTCGATCGCCTTGTCGGGGAGGAACCTATCGGTGATGTACCGGTGGGAGAGAGTCGCCGCTGCCACCAGGGCGCTGTCGCGGACCCTGACGCCGTGGTGCACCTCGTACCTTTCCTTGAGCCCTCGAAGGATGGCGATAGTGTCCTCGATCGTCGGCTCGCCCACCATCACCGGCTGGAAGCGCCTCTCGAGAGCCTTGTCCTTCTCGATGTGCTTCTGGTACTCGTTGAGCGTGGTCGCCCCCACGCACCGCAGCTCGCCACGGGCCAGAGCCGGCTTGAGCATGTTGGAGGCGTCGATCGCCCCTTCGGCGGAGCCCGCCCCCACAAGCGTGTGCAGCTCGTCGATGAAAAGAATGATCCCGCCTTCGGCCTCGGCCACCTCCTGCAGCGCCGCCTTGAGACGATCCTCGAACTCGCCCCTGTACTTGGCCCCGGCCACCATCGCCGCCAGGTCCAGCGCGATGATCTGCTTGTTCTTGAGAGACTCGGGGACATCCCCGTCGATGATCCGGCGGGCGAGTCCTTCCACGATCGCGGTCTTCCCCACTCCCGGCTCGCCGATCAGCACTGGGTTGTTCTTCGTCCGGCGGGCCAGCACCTGCACGACGCGGCGGATCTCCTCGTCGCGCCCGATCACAGGGTCGAGCTTCCCCCGGCGGGCCAGCTCGGTCAGGTCGCGGCCATACTTCTTGAGCGCCTCGTACTTGCCTTCAGGATCCTGGTCGGTCACACGCTGAGTGCCCCTGACCGACTTGAGGGCGGTCATCAGGCCATCCTGGGTCACGCCGGCGGCCGAGAGGATCTCTCCCGCCGGCTGGCTCTTCGCGGAGGCGAGCGCCAGCAAGAGATGCTCGGTGCTGAGGTACTCGTCCTTGAACTGGGATGCGAGCTTCTGGGCGTCGTCGAACAGGCGGGCCAGATCCTGGGAGAGCTGGGGCTGATAGCCGGCCTGGCCGGTTACCCTGGGAAGACGGGTGAGTCTGTCCTGAACCTGGGATCGGATCGCCGCCGGGTCGGCCCCCAGCTTGCGGAGCATGCTCTCGGCGATCCCTTCCTGCCGGGTGAGCAGACTCTCCAGAAGATGAAGCGGGGTCACCTCGGGGTGGCCCGACTTCTCGGCCAGACCGATCGCTTCCTGTAGAGCCTCCTGTGTCTTGACGGTGAGCTTGTCCCATCTCATCGGGTGATTCCCCCATTCCTCCGCGCTTCACCTGTGGGTCGTCGTCCCTGCCGTCGGCCGGACTAATAGGACGCCGCGGCCGGGCATGTCAAGGGCTTGGACGTCCAGCACGTCCAGCTTGAACCCCGGGTACCGGTCAGTCAGATCCCGAGGAGTCCGGAGTGGCCGACTTGATCGCGCACTGCCTTCCCGATCTTCCTCGCCGTCCTTTTCGTGCACGTGTGGAACCCGTCCCGGCTGAGACCGCTCTGCCCGATCATGCTCTTGAGGATGAAGGCGTCAAAGGGGGATTCATTCTCGTCAAGGGTCACAAATCTCTCTGGCAGTCAGAGGAGGCAGGCGACGCGGGCTCATGCCCGACTAGCTCGAGGACGGGAGCGGGCAGTCCTGCTTGTAAAATGAGTGGCTCGATCCTGGGGATCACTTGAGAAAGCCGGTACTTGAGCCAGTAGAGAACGCGGCGGCGGAATGGATTTCGGCGTGGGATAAGACCCCTCGGATCGCCGGCCTGAGCGACTACCACGTACCGGCAATCTGTTCACGCATTGCGCGAACTACGCTGTCAAAGCTCTCGCGCGAGGATACGAGATTCAGCGACACGCACTCCGCGCGCCATGCTTAGTTAGCCCCGGTAGCGGCCAGGTCCCGCCACACAGAGATGGTCACCGTCGGGGCCAATCCTACTCGGCCGCCGCCCGTGGCCAGGACCGCTCCAGGAGCGGCCAAAGGCAGAGGATCCCCACGGCGTCGATCAGCGCATGGGCGATGATCGAGGGGATCAGGCTTCCGTAATAGATGACGGGCAGGCTCAAGATCAGGGCGATCAGCGCCGCCCGGAGCGCCCCCGCCCATCCCTGATAAAGATGCGCCGCACCGAACGCGGCCGCGGACAGGATGGCGGCCAGATTCCAGGAGGAGAGCAGCGGAGCGAGCCTCGAGATCAGAAACCCGCGGTACAGGAACTCCTCGCAGAACCCCGCCGTCGGGGAGACGGCCAGCAGGATCCAGAGGGACTCGCTGAGATTGGAGGGCCGAAGTCTTCTCAGCATCGCCTCCTCCATCGGGAGGCGCAGAGCGTGGTGAGCGATGTGAGACAGCGCGAAGACCAGAAGGCCGGCTGCCGCCAGAAGCAGCGAGGCCATCGGCAGAGCCATCCATGACGCGCCCGCCGTCCCGCGGGTCAGATAGACATCGGCGGCCGTGTCCCCATCGATGCGTATCACCAGATATCCCACCGCCGCGAGCAGCCACAGGCTGAAGCAGGCGCTGGCGTACAGCTCGGTCCGCGAGAGAGACGACGTGCCGGCGGCTCTCAGGCTGCGGGCCGACAGGTAGGGAACGACGCCGATCAGAAGGAAGATGAACAGCCAGGACCAGAGGCTGGGCACCTATCTAGCCAGGAAGGCTCACGAATCAAGAGGATATCACGGGGACGGGAGGGGGGGACAACGAGGGATCCGGTCTAGACCCCCCTCAGCCTCGTGGCGGCGGCCACCCGGTCGAGCGCGACGACGAACGCCGCCTGGCGCATCGCGAGGTGCCGGCTGATCGCCAGGGCGGATACCTCGGCGTACGCCTTCTTCAGGATCCTGTGCAGCTCCTCGTTGACCTTCTCCTCCTCCCAGAAGAACTGCGTCAGGTTCTGGGTCCACTCGAAGTAGGAGACGGTGACGCCGCCGGCGTTGGCCAGGATGTCGGGGATCAGCGGGATCTTGCGCCGCTCCAGGATCGCGTCGGCCCGGGCGGAGGTGGGGGCGTTGGCCGCCTCCACGATCATCTTGCACTGGAGCCGCTCCGCGTTGCTGCTGTTGATTACCCCGCCGATGGCGGCGGGCACCAGGATGTCGCACTCCAGAAGGAGCATGTCGTCATTCGAGATCGGTGAGGCGCCGGCCAGACCGTCCAGCTTCTTGTGCTGCTCGACATGGGCGAGGGCCGCCTTCACGTCGATCCCCTCGCGGTTGACCACCCCTCCGAACTGATCCGACAGCGCGATGACGCGGCACCCGGCCTCGTGCAGGTATCGCGCTGCGAACGACCCGACGTTGCCGAACCCCTGGATCACGACGCGCGCTCCCTTCAGCGAGATGCCGAACTGCGGCGCGGCCTCGGCGCACACCATCGAGACGCCGCGTCCCGTGGCCTGCTCGCGCCCCTTGGATCCTCCCAGCTCCACCGGCTTGCCGGTCACCACAGCGGGGGAATGCCCCTGCTTGCGGCCGTACTCGTCCATCATCCAGGCCATCACCTGGGCGTTGGTGTTCATGTCGGGGGCCGGGATGTCGCGATACGGCCCCAGGATCAGGGCGATCTTGGACGTGAAGCGGCGGGTGAGCCGCTCCAGCTCCCACTTGGACATCTTGGACGGGTCGCACGTGACCCCTCCCTTGGCCCCTCCGAACGGGATGTTGACGATCGCCGTCTTCCAGGTCATCAGCTCCGCCAGCGCGCGCACCTCGTCATGATCCACCTGGGGGTGGTACCGGATCCCCCCCTCCTGCGGACCGCGCACGCCGTTGTGCTGGACCCGGTATCCCACGAACGACTCCAGATGACCGTCGTCCATCCGGATCGGGATCTCCACGCGGATCTCCCGGTGGGGGATCTTCAGCAGGATCCGCATCTCGCGGTCGAGCCCCATCCAGTCGGCGGCCTGCTCGAAATAGTGATTGGCCGTCTCGAACATGCTCATCTTGGCTGGAGGCATCAGCGGCTCCTTCCGGCGTCATCGCCGGCCGGCACGACCGAGCCGGCGCGGCGCGAAGCACCACCTGCGCCCGCATCCAGCTCGTCGAGGAACCCCTCGATGATTCGCAGGCACCGGCGGGTGTGGGTCAAGAACACATGGTGTCCCGAGGAGGGTATCACCTCGAGCCGCATGTACGGATAGGCGTGCGGCAGATCCTTGATCCGGGAGTAGGGGGCCACGCCGTCCCGAATCCCATGCACAAGGAGCACGGGGCGCGGCCCCAGACGAGGAAGCACCTCGTCTACGCGGTAGTTGAGCAGGCAGTGCTCCAGCGTGGAGGTGAGCGACCGCATCGTGAACTTGCGGCAATCGGCCAGCACGCCCCACGGGAACTTGATCAGGTGCTTGAGAAACATGTCCACGCCCGAGCGCCGGATCTGGGAGATGTTCTCGGTCAGGGAATGCTCGTTGAGCAGCTTCCTGTAGGAGGGCGAGCCGAGCCAGAAGAGACGGTGCGCCTCCTCGGGCGACTCGAACCTGGGAAGGTTGAGAAGGACGAGCCCCTTGACGTCCTCGCTGTGCTCGATGGCGTACTCGATCGCGATCAGCGCGCCGAGCGAGTGCCCCACAAGGATGTGGGGGCGGCCCCCGGCGCGTTCCTCCAAGAGGAATCCCCTCAGACTCTGAGTGAACCGGGGCACGGTGTAATCCACGGCCGGCTTGGGAGACAGCCCGAACCCGAGCAGGTCGGGGATCAACAGCCGATACTGGCGCGACAAGTGAGCGACGCGGCGCTCCCAGTAGCGGCGCGACCCCGTGATGCCGTGGAGGAACACCAGCGGCGTGGCGGAGGGATCCCCCATCCGGACGCCATGCAGCGGCCGGTCATGCCCCTCATGGTCGGTGTGTCCCGTCTTGTGCTTGCGCGACGCGCGCGCCTGTCGTTTCATCATCCTTGAGTACGCTTGATTATGGGGGATGCGAGAAGCTATCTGCCGGGTCCGGCGCTGTCAACCCGGGGCGCCGGCGGAGGCACCGGGGGTTCCGGGGGCGCCGTCTGGATCGCCCGGTCGTTCATTCCCCTGCGGCGAAACGCCTCCGCCAGCGCCAGGCGGTGCTTCCTGATCCTCTCCGGGTCGTCGAGCCCCCGGACATATTCCGTCGGATCCACCGTGGCGATGCGCACCAGCAGCGCGTTCTCGCCGCGCGTTTCCACGTGGAGGCTCTTCGGCGCCGAGAACTCGATCAGCGCGTTGTCATCGGTGTTGATCGGGCCCTCACCCGTGAAGCCGGGCGTCTCCCGATCCCCGAAGACGAAATAAGAGAGGATGTCGTGCGGGGTCGTGACCCTGATCCGCGCCAGGTCGTTCGCGACCGTCGGGTCGGCCATCCTCGAGTCCATATCCGCCAGGTCGAACCAGAGCGGCGCCTCCGACCCGAGAAGCACCAGGTCGGACTCACGGATCGTCGTGAAGGCGAGCATGTGCGGGAAGACATCGTGGAAGGTGCGGACCATCGAGCGGAGGTCGGACGGCGACATCCCGTAGAGCTGAAGCCATTGGGCGAAGATGCCGCCTCGGCTGAGGCGCCGCCCGCCCAGCTCGAAGAACTCCCGCGTGAACAGATTGGACGCGACCTTCATCCAGGGGTTGGACGGCTCCGAGATGATGACGTCGTAGGACCGCCCGCCCAGCAGGAGGAAGTTGCGCCCATCGTCGCGGACGATCTGGACGCGCCGGTCCTCCATCGGCCTGTGGTTGAACAGATCGAAGTACCGGGAGGCTCTCAGCACCGCCGGCTCGATCTCCACCGCCGTGACCTGATCGACCAGGTGGCGCGTGACCGCGCCGACGGTGATGCCGCTGGCGTATCCGATGACCAGGACATCGCGCGCCGCCCCGCGCGCCAGCAGCATTGGAAGATGCCCGGAGAGAAGCTGGGTCGGCAGGTCGCCCACCGACGACGCGTCGATCTTCCCGTTGACCGAGAGCACGATCGCGCCGGTGGACTTCTCCCGAGCCACCAGGACCGATGTCGTCTCCCCCTCCTCGTAGTACTGCGTCTCGAGGTTCCCCTTCATGTAGCTCAGGAACCCCTCCGGCGTCAGGTCGGACTCTTCCATGTCGCTCACGTAGTGATAGACGCCGCCGTTCATGATCAGGATGTCCCAGGCGGGACGGAAGACCCAGAAGGCGGCGCCCAGCGCCGCGATGAGCATCGCGACGGCGAGTCTGTATCGCGCGGATCGTAGGCGGGAGTCGAACGGTATGGCGGCACCACCGGCGACCAAGAGCACGAGCGCCAGAGCAAGATCAAGCAGGATCGCCAGGATGACGCTGTTCTGGAGGCCGGCGGCCGGGATCAGGTAGAACCCGGCGAGGAGCGACCCGCCGATGGCGCCGATCGTGTTGGCGGCGTAGAGCGTCCCCACGGATCGGCCCACCCGCGTGGCCTCGGGTGAGACCAGCCGGACGGCCAGCGGGAAGATGGCGCCCATCAGCAGCGTCGGAGGAAGCATCACTGCGGACGCCATCAGGAACTGAATCGCGAGGGTCGAGGCGCTGCCTCCCTCGAGCTGGTGATGCAGACGGGCGTACAGATAGGGAAGCTCGCCGAAACCCAGCAGAGTCCCGAATGCCGCCGTGGCCGCGCCGGCCAGCAGCGCCGCCAGCAGCCTCGAGATCCACCTGTCGGCGGCGCGCCGGGCCAGCCAGGCCCCGGCCCCGGCTCCTGCCCCGAGCCCGGTCAGGAAGGTGGCCAGCATGATCGCGAAGCCATAGACGCTGCTGCCGATGATCAGGGCGAGAATCCGGCTCCAGGCCACCTCGTACACCATCGCCGCGAACCCGGAGCCGAGAAGGATCCAGACCATCGGACGGACGGCGCCGATCGAGGCTGTTGAATAGGGCATCGGTTCAGGCAGAACGAGCCGCCGCTCGAGACGAGCTTCTCCCCTTGCCAGCCACAACGCGGCGGCACCGACCGCGATATTGGTCCCGGCCGCCACGAGAAGAGTCGCGCGCGACCCATGGACAGGGATGAGAGCGAACCCGGTCGCCAGGACTCCCGCCACCGCGCCCAGCGTGTTGACCGCGTAGAGCCTTCCGACGGACCAGCCGGGGGCTCCCGCCTGCGCCACGACTCGAGCGCTGAGGATCGGGAATGTGGCGCCCATCAGGGCCGTGGGGAGGATCAGCACCAGAAGGGACAGAGCTAGCTTGAGCATGTTGGATGAGGCGAAGCCCGGCGAGACCGAGTCTGCGACGGCCTTGTAGGCCGGCACCAAGGCGCCGAACAGCGCCGGAACCGTCAGAGCGTACAGGCCGATCCCGATCTCGATCACACCGTAGACCTTGAGAAGACTGTCGAGATCGAGGCGCCGGCCGATGGCCCGGCCCGACACGAACGACCCGAGAGCCAGACCGCCCATGAAAGCCGTCAGGACCGTGCTGACGGCGAGCTGGGTCGAGCCGAACACCAGGATCAGCATCCGCAGCCAGAGCACCTCGTAGGCGAGCCCGGCGGCTCCGGAGAGAAAGAAAAGCAGCAGGATCGCAGCCCTGAGGCGCATGCGGAGGGATGGTACTATGCGGGTCATGAGCCGGATTCTGATCCTCAAGACGGGAGAGACCGCCGTGGAAGTCCAGCGCACCGACGGCGACTATGACCGCTGGTTCACCGACGCGATGTCGAGCCACCCCCTTCAGTTCGACGTGTGCGATATCACGCGGGCCGATCTGACGCTTCCTCCCGACTGCTGCGGCGTCATCGTGACAGGCTCCCCGAAGGCGGCGTACCGGCACGAGCCCTGGATGGAGCGGCTGGGATCATTCCTGCGCGAGTCGGACCAGCATCGAGTCCCCCTGCTGGGGGTCTGCTTCGGTGCGCAGATTCTGGCCATGGCGCGCGGGGGCCGGGTGATCCTCAACCCGGAGGGGTGGGAGATAGGCGGCGCTCGGATCGAGCTGACCGCCGCCGGGGGCGACGACCCGCTGTTCGCCGGTCTGCCCCGAAAGTTCGGGGCACTGACGACGCACGAGGACCGGATCGAGAGGCTCCCCGAGGGGGCGATCCTGCTGGCCTCCAACGCCTCCTCGCCGGTGCAGGCGTTCCGACTCGGGGAGAGCACATGGGGCGTCCAGTTCCACCCTGAGGCCACTCCCAACATCATCGAGACGCTGATCCGTCTCCGGAGCGATCGGTTCTCGCGCGACGCCGTTGAGCATGGCCGCGACCCGAACGGGCATCTGGATCGCCTCGTCGAGACAGCCCGCGACCCTTCGGCGCTTCAGGGGCGAACGGTCCTGGACAACTTCGCGAGGCTGTGCGTCGAGCGGAATTCCAGGTAAAGCCGTCAAGAAACTTCCCGGCCTGTCGATACCGAAGATCGTCGTTCGACTCTATGGTAGAAGCGGGGATCAGGCCCGGGCGAAGCCACCGGAGGCCCGGCTCAGGCCCCTTAACCATGAGGAGACAGGAAGATGCGATTCATGATCATCGTCAAGGCCAACAAGGACTCCGAGGCGGGAGTCATGCCCGAAGAGAAGCTGATCGCGGCCATGGCTACCTACCACGAGGAGCTGGCGAAGGCCGGCAAGCTGCTCGACGCCTCCGGGCTCCAGCCCACCTCCAAGGGGTGGCGCATCAAGTACACAGGTGTGAAGCCGACCGTCATCGACGGGCCATTCACCGAGTCGAAGGAGCTGATCGCCGGCTACACGCTTGTCGAGATGAAGTCGAGGGAGGAAGCGATCGAGTGGACCAGGCGCTTTCCCAATCCGGCCGGCGAAGGCGCCGAAGCCGAGATCGAAGTGCGCCAGCTTTTCGAGCTGGACGACTTCGCCCCCAGCGAGGCGGTGGAGCGTTTTCGCAGGATGGAGCGGGGATCGAAGAAGTAGTCTCGGAGGGCGGGATGAGAAAGATGCGCGTGACCCTTGACGGCTTCATGGAAGGGCCGAACCGGGAGCCGGGCGACACCGCGCAGTTCATCGATGAAGACTTCGACAGGTATGCGAGCCACATGCTGCAATCGATCGATGCCGTTTTTCTGGGGCGCGTGACCTACCAGCTCTTCGCCGACTACCGGCCCTTCGCGACCGGTCCCGATGCGGACAGATTAAGGTCGCGTGGAACAACTCGAGGCTGATCAGGGACGATGTCGCGGGAGAGGTCGCCCGGCTGAAGCGTCAGCCCGGGAAGGACCAAGGAGCCCGTCCGAGTCATGGCTCGGGTCGCGTTGCGAGCGCCGCGCCGTTGGATGCAAGGAGCCGCGACGACGGCGACCCTCTGGGTCGGGGAGGAGCGGCGACGACGCAGACGACGACGCAGACGACGGCGCGCCGCCGCAACCCTCCGCGCAGCCGGGGATTGCGGCCCAAGCCATGACTCGGGCTCCTGAATCAGCGCTGTTCGGCAGGGCCGGCCTCGCATCGACGTTCATGAGGCTCGGTTTGATCGACGAGTATCGAGTACTTGTCACGCCCGTCGTTCTGGGAAACGGGGCGCCGATGTTCAAGGACATCCAAGACAGACTCGCCCTGAGCCTCTTGAAGGCAACCCCATGGAGCTCTGGGACCGTAGCGCTTTATTACCGGCCGGCTTGAGGTGAGCGCAGAAACGCGCTGACCAGGATCTCCATCCTGTCCCGGCTCATCAGCCGGGAAGGGGTGGTCGTCCTGATCTTGAACCCAAGTCCAGTGAGCAGATCCACCGCGTCCGCATCGGTGGCGGGGGACTTCAGGTCGGGTCTCACCTTGACCCCCTTCCCCGTGAGGGCCCATGCCGCGCTCTCGGGAATGAAGCCACCCGGCGGCGGAGGCAAGTTCAGCGCCGCGGCGGCCTTCAGGACGAACTCACCTAAAGTCGGACTCCCTGGGGCGGGCGGTGATGCGGGCCTCACCTCGGGAACGGGCGCTTCCTGAGCCGGGGGAGGCGGCTCGGGCGGTGTTTCCTGGGCAAAGGACGTTGAGAGGAGCAGGGTCAGGAAGACCAGGATGGTCGAAGGACATCTCATCGGCCTCCACCATATCATCTTCATCCCGTTTCAGGGAGATCATGCGGTTATGGTGGGACATCGGAGCTTCAGGTGCCGTCGTGTGAACTCCCGGTGGGTCACCACCTCGATCTGACGAGGCGGTCAGGCCGAACCGTACCTGGCGTTGAACGGGTGGATGGTGACGAGAAAGAAATGTGCAAGGAGCGCTCGAACGACCGAATGCTCCTTCATCAGCTTGGCAGAATTCACGAACGCTAAGTATTCCGACATGAGTCGTTCGACCTCCTCGTGCGGCGCGCCCCGGTGGACTCCTCCCATATCCTCGCTTCCGACCGTCACGTTGTGCCGCCGTAGCCTTCCGGGCTCGTTGTTGTGAAGGCTGACTGCTCTGTGTTCATTCTGTGCATTCTCAGAATGTCAACCGGAGTTACCGGAGCGCTTTTCTCATGAAACCGCTCTTTGGCCCATTGTTGGGCCAACGCGGCATTCAGGATCTGCCTCTGCTCTCTACTGATCTTCTTCTTCATGCCTAGGCCCTCATCCAACAAGCTCATCTGTTGGGAAACTTCCGCCTCGGAGAGCGGATTCCCTTCGAGGGCTGTGGTGCCATGGACGGCTCGCACACGGTTGAGCTTGTCCAGTTGATCCCGCGGCAGGTTGACAGACTTGCCCGCCGTTGGCTAGCATGGCCGCCCTGTCGCGTTACTTGTTCTAGACACGACACTTAGGAGGCTCCCTGGACGCGACCGCCGCCCCCCCAGCCCCGCCTTCCCGGGCTCAATGGAGCCTCCGAGACATCCCGCAGGCCGTCAGGCTCGCCTTCGGGGTCGAGAAGCTGGCCACCGGCGCTCTGGGTCTGAGCGCCGCCTGCCTCGCGTACGGGTCGTTCTTCTGGCTCGGCGCCCAGACCGGCGAGCGCGCCGCCCACAGGGTGTTCACGGTCCTGGGGGGGATCCTGGCCATCTGCATCTGCATGCTGTTCTCCGGGCTGATCGCCAAGATGGTGACGACACAGCTCCTCGAAGGACGGCGGGCCCGCGCCGCGGAGGTGACCCAGTTCGCCCGGGAAAAGTGGGCCACTCTGATCGGCATTCCGCTGGCCTTCGGCGGCGTGGCGCTGCTGGCGCTCGGCCTCGAGGCGATGATCGCCCTGGTGGGCGCCATACCGGGCGTCGGGCCGATCGTCTTCTCGGCATCCTTCCTGATGGTGTTCACCCTCAGCCTGATCGCCGTTCTGACGGCCCTGCTCCACATGGTCGGGGCGTTTCTGTATCCGACCATCGTCGCGGTGCGCGGCGTGGGCGCGGTCGGTGCGATCCTGGAGGTGATCGAGCTGGCGCGACGCAAGCCGCTCTACATCCTGATGTACGAGGCGGTCGTCGCGGCGGTGGGGGCCCTGATGACGCTCATCATAGGCCTCGTGGTCTGGGCGAGCCTCAGCCTGACGGTTTTTTCCGCCGGCGCCATCATGCAAGAAAAGTTCGATCAGAGCCTTGCGGCGCTGCCCGACTTCTTCAAGGTGTTCCTGCGCCCCTTCTCCAAGGTGGTCCCGTTCTCCCCCGAGCGGTTCGAGACCGCCTGGCATTACGACCTCTCCGGCCTGCTGATGGGGATCTCGCTGCTGGTGGTCGTGGTGCTCACTCTGGTCTATCCGTTCGTCTTCTTCACCTCGGCGGGCTCCATCACCTACCTGATCCTCAGAACGGAGCCGGATCTGCCCGAGGAGCCAGACGTCATCGACGAGTTGTGATAGAGCGCGGCTACTTGGGTCGAGCCCTCCAGATCGTCGGCGCCGATCCGGCCACCTACATCGTGGGAGGGCTCGTCCTGCACTTGCTCTCTCTGGTGTCGCTGGGGCTGCTGATGGGGCCAACCGTCTGCGGGCTGATCTGGGTCACCCTGAGACACATCCGGGGCGAGGAGGTCTCGTTGGCGGATCTCTTTCGTGGATTTGACTGCTTCGGCAACGCCATCCTCGCCGGCCTCGTATTCTGCCTGATGGTGGGCGCCGGGCTGATCCTGGGGGTGCTCCCCGGCATCATTCTCGGAGCGCTGTTCTGCTTCACCTTCCCCTTCATCGTGGACCAGGGGCTCCCCCTCTCCGAGGCGATGGCGGCGAGCCGCAAGCTGGGGTCCGGGCAGGTGGACCTGCTCGACAAGTGCCTCTTCTTCCTGCAGGCGCTGGTGCTGGGTCTGTCGGGCGCCATACTGCTGCTGGTGGGTCTGGTGATCACCTGGCCGCTGCTCTGGGCCGTTGTCGCGGTCGCCTACGACGATTTGGCGGCGCCCGCGTCCAAGGCGGAAGACGCCGCGGAGCTTTCCTGATGCCACGCCGGGCCCCGGTCTCGACGCGGCGGCCCGAGCGGCACACGCCGGCCCGCTCGGCGTCTCGGCGCCGCGACGAATCCGAGCCGACGCGGGAGGCGCTCGAGGCGGACGAGGATCGAC
>Ga0187893_10008133_pt1 | contig 16741 bp, 17 predicted proteins | sample MA1701074metaG_FD_139574 | JGI IMG/M metagenome (GOLD analysis project Ga0187893, IMG submission 139574) | White microbial mat communities from a basaltic lava cave in the Kipuka Kanohina Cave System on the Island of Hawaii, USA - MA170107-4 metaG ...
GGTCTACGCCTACCCGTTCCAGAACCACGCCTGCATGGAGCCGATGAACGCGACCGTGCGCTGGACGCCCGAGCGCTGCGAGATGTGGGGGCCGACGCAGAACGGCGAAGGCGCGTTCGCGGCCGTCCAGGCGGCGTCCGGCCTGCCGGCCGACAAGATCGACGTGCACAACGTCATGCTGGGCGGCGGTTTCGGCCGGCGCGGCTCCTATCCCGACGACTACGTGAAGCAGGCGGTCCTCATCGCCAGGGAGATGCCCGGCACGCCGGTGAAGATGATCTGGTCGCGCGAGGAGGACATGGTGCACGGCCGGTATCACCCGGTGATGCAGTGCAAGCTCACCGGCGGCCTGGACGCGAGCGGCAATCTTGCCGGGCTGCACATGCGGCTGTCGGGCCAGTCGATCCTCGCGGCGGTCCGTCCGGAGGTCCTGCAGGCGCAGAAGGGGCGCGACCCGCTCGCCTTCCAGGGCGTGTTCGAATCGGGCGAGCACTCGTTCGGCTACACCGTTCCGAACCTGCTGATCGACCACGCGATGCGCAACACGCACGTGCCGCCGGGGTTCTGGCGCGGCGTCAACATCAACCAGAACGCGGTATTCATCGAGTGCTTCATGGACGAGCTGGCGGATGCGGCCGGCCAGGATCCGCTCGAGTTCCGGCGCAAGCTCATGGCGAAGCACCCGCGGAACCTGGGCGTCCTGAACGCGGTGGCCGAGGCCATCGGCTGGGGGAAGCCCGCTCCGGCAGGCGTCCACCGGGGCCTCGCGCAGATGAAGGCCTTCGACAGCTTCGTCGCCGCGGCCTGCGAGATCTCGGTGCAGGGCGGCAACAAGGTGAAGGTGCACCGCATCGTCGCCGCGACCGACCCGGGCTACGCCGTCAACCCGGCGCAGATCGAGCGCCAGGTCGCGGGGTCGTTCGTCTACGGCCTCTCGGCGCTCTTCTTCCAGGAGTGCACGGTGAAGGACGGCCGCATCGAGCAGACGAACTTCCACGACTACAACTCGATGCGCATCGCGCAGATGCCGAAGGTGGAAACCATCCTGATGCCCACGGGCGGCGCGGTCTGGGGCGGCATCGGCGAGCCGACGATCTGCGTCGCCGCGCCGGCGGTGCTGAACGCGTTCTACCGGGCGACCGGCAAGCGCATCCGCTCGGTGCCGCTGAAGAACCACGGTATCGAGCTGGTGTGAGGGTTTTCCCGGGCGTCTTCGCGCTCTTCCTGGGAACGGCTGTTGCCGGCGACGATCTTCCGTCCTCGCTGACGGGCGCCAAGGGCGATCCGGCGCGGGGCCGGGCGATCGTCGCAAACCGTCAGGTCGGCCTGTGCCTGCTCTGCCACACCGGGCCGCTCCCCGAAGAGCGGTTCCAGGGCGAACTCGCGCCCGATCTCGGGGGCGTCGGCGCGCGCCTGTCCGAGGACGAGATCCGGGCGCGGATCGTCGACCCGGGGCGGTTCAACCCGGACACCCTGATGCCCGCCTACTACAAGACCGACGGGCTGACTCGCGTCGCCACCGCGTTTCGCGGCAAGACGGTCCTCTCCGCGGAACAGATCGAAGATGTCGTTGCCTACCTCGCGACGCTCCGATGACGGCGCTCCGATGACGACGGCGAAATGACGACGCGCCGCGAGTTTCTGGTTCTTGCCGGCGCATCCCTCGGTGCGGCGACGACGGCGAAGGCCCAGCTCGAGCCCAACGTGACGGCACAGCGGAAGGCCGCGTTCCAGGCCGCGCTGCGCAAGGTGACGGGCGACGCCCGAGTCCGACCCGGCAAGGTGAAGCTCGATGTTCCGCCGCTCATCGACAACGGCAACGCCGTGCCGCTCTCCGTCGCCGTCGAGAGCCCGATGACGGCGGCCGACCACGTGAAGGTGATCCACGTGTTCACCGAGAAGAACCCGCAGCCGAACGTGGTGAGCGTCCATCTCGGCCCGCGCTCGGGCCGGGCGAGCATCGCGACCCGCGTCCGGCTCGCCGACACGGGGACGGTGGTCGCGATCGCCGAGCTGAGCGACGGTTCCTTCTGGTCCGACAGCGCGGAGGTGGTGGTCACGCTCTCGGCCTGTCTCGAGGACGGGCTGATCTGAATGGTGAACGCGATCGTCAACGTGCCGGCGCAGGCGCAGCGCGGCGAAGTCATCGAGATCAGGACGCTGGTCCGGCACCCGATGGAGACCGGCTTTCGCCGCACCCAGCTCGGCGAGCTGATCGCGCGCGACATCATCACGACGTTCGTCTGCACCTACAACGGCGCCGAGATCTTCCGCGCCGAGCTCCATCCCGCGATCGCGGCCAACCCGTTCATGACGTTCACCACGGTCGCCACCGCGAGCGGCACGATCGCCTTCCGCTGGTCCGGCGACAACGGCTACGCCGTGACCGAGACCGTCGCGATCAGCGTCGCGTGAGGCACCGTCCCGGCGGACGCCTCGCGGCCGTCGCCTGCATCCTCCTCAGCTTCGCCGCCGCGGCCGAGATCGCCCCGTCCGATCGCCGCTCGGGGTACGAGTTCATGGGCCGCGCGACGCGCGCGATGCAGGACGACGACGTCGCCAACCCGGGGATGCTGTGGGTGCTCGACGGCGCCGCGCTCTGGAACCGGACGGCAGGCGCCGCCGGGCGCGCGTGCGCCGACTGCCACGGCGACGCCGCCGCGAGCATGAAGGGTGTCGCGGCGCGCTACCCGGCGTTCGACCCCGCGCGCGGGCGGCCGATCAACCTCGAGCAGCGCATCAACGCCTGCCGGACCGGGCGGCAGCTGCTGGCGCCGCTCGCCTACGAAGGCAGGGAACTGCTGTCGCTCGCCGCCTACGTCGCGCGGCAGTCGCGCGGGCTGCCGATCGAGATCGCGGTCGACGAGCGGACCAGGCCATTCCTCGACGCCGGCCGGGCGGCGTTCTTCCGCCGGCAGGGGCAGCTGAATCTCGCGTGCGCCCAGTGCCACGAAGAACGCTCGGGCGCGAAGCTCGCCGGCAACCCGATCCCGCAGGCGCATCCGACCGGTTACCCGCTCTATCGGCTCGAGTGGCAGGGGCTCGGCTCGCTGCAGCGGCGGCTGCGCAACTGCTTCGTCGGCGTGCGCGCTGAAGCCTACGAGTACGGCGCGCCCGAGTACGTCGATCTCGAGCTCTATCTGATGTGGCGGGCGCGCGGCATGAAGATGGAATCGCCGGCCGTCCGCCCCTGAATCCGCGCAGGAGACCCGATGCCGACCGTCCCGACCCCGTTCACGCTGCACCTCGGCGACGTCGTCCTCGCCGATCTGCGTCAGCGCCTCGAGCGCGCGCGCTGGCCCGACGAGCCGCCGCTCGAGCCGTGGTCGACCGGGACGAGCGTCGAATACCTGCAGCGGCTCGTCGAGTACTGGCGCACCGGCTTCGACTGGCGCGCGCAGGAGGCGCGGCTCAACGCGCTGCGCCAGTTCAAGGTGCCGCTCGCCGGCATCGATCTCCACTTCATCCACGAGGAGGGGAAGGGGCCCTCGCCGATGCCGCTCCTCCTCTCGCACGGCTGGCCGGGCTCGGTCGTCGAGTTCCTGCGGCTGATCCCGATGCTGACCGATCCGGCGAGCCACGGCGGCGACGCGCGCGACGCGTTCACCGTGATCGCGCCGTCGCTGCCGGGGTACACGCTGTCGTTCCGGCCCGGGCAGCGCCGCTTCGCGGTGGAGGAGATCGCGGAGGTCTTCGCCGAGCTGATGACCGGCGTGCTCGGCTACCGGCGCTTCGGCGCGCAGGGCGGCGACTGGGGCTCGTTCGTCACTTCGCGCCTCGGCTACACGCACGCCGACCGCATGATCGGGATCCACCTCAACCTGCTCCCGGTGCGGCGCGACCCGCAGATGCTCGCGAACCCGACCCCGGAGGAGAAGCGCTACCTCGGCGAGCTCACGCACTTCCTCAAGGAGGAGACCGGCTACCAGTGGATCCAGGGAACGCGCCCGCAGACGCTCGCGTTCGCGCTCGCCGATTCGCCGGTCGGGCTCGCCGCCTGGCTGGTGGAGAAGTTCCGCATCTGGACCGACTGCGACGGCGATCCCGCGAACGCGGTGAGCCGCGACGACATGCTCGCCAACCTCACGCTCTACTGGGCTACCGGCGCGATCGGCTCGTCGTTCTGGCCCTACTACGCGCGGATGCACGGCCCGTGGCCGATCCCGGAAGGCGCGATTCCGGTCCCGACCGGCTACGTCGAGTTCCCGAAGGAGATCCTGCGCCCGCCGCGCTCGGTCGCCGAACGCGTCTACTCCGACATCCGGCGCTGGACGGTGATGCCGAAGGGCGGGCACTTCGCCGCGCTCGAGCAGCCGGCGGCGCTCGCGCACGAGATACGCGAGTTCTTCCGGCCGTTGCGGAAATGAAAGAGCCCCCGCAATCGTGGGCTCTTCCGGGGTGGAAGCCGCTCAGCCGATCGCCGCCGCCACCGCCCGCTTCGCCATCACCGTCACGAGGTGCGCCCGGTACTCGGCCGAGGCGTGGATGTCGGAGTTAAGCCCGCTGTCCGACTGCTTCACGTTCGCCACCGAGTCGGCCGCGAACTTCGACGCGAGCGCCTTCTCCATGTCCTTCTGCCGGAACACGCTCGGGCCGGCGCCGGTCACCGCAACCCGCGGGCCGCCCGCGGTGTCGGCGACGAACACGCCGACGATCGCGTAGCGCGAGGCCGGGTTCTTGAACTTCATGTAGGCCGCCCGCTTCGCCGTCGGGAACTCGATCGCGGTGATGATCTCGCCCGCCTGGAGCGCGGTCTCGAACATCCCCTTGAAGAAGTCGTCGGCCGCGATCTTGCGCTTGTTGGTGTGCACGGTCGCGCCCAGGCCCACCAGCGCTGCCGGGTAGTCGGCCGCCGGGTCGTTGTTCGCGACCGAGCCGCCGATCGTGCCCATGTTGCGCACCATCCGGTCGCCGATCCCGCCGGCGAGCGCGGCGAGCGCGGGGATCGCCTTCTTCACCTCGGCGGACGAGGCCACCTCCGCGTGCCGGCTCATCGCGCCGATCGTGACCGTATTGCCGCTCACCTTGATGCCCTTCAGCTCCGGCACCTCGCCCAGGTCGACGACCTGGCCGGGGTTCGCGAGCCGGAGCTTCATCGAGGCGACCAGCGTCTGGCCGCCGGCGAGGAGCTTCGCGTCCGGGTTCTTGCCGATTGCGGCGGCCGCGTCGGCGACGGATTTCACTTTCTGGTAGCTGAATGCGTACATAGTCGTCTCCTCAGGCGGCGTTCTTGACCTTGTTCCGCTGGATCGCGGCCCACACGTTCTGCGGCGTCGCCGGCATCGGCATGTCCTTGATGCCGAGCGCGTCGGTGATCGCGTTCATCAGCGCCGCCGGCGAGCCGATCGCCCCCGCCTCGCCGCAGCCCTTCACGCCGAGCGGGTTGTGGGTGCAGGCGGTCTCCTTGGTGCCGACCTTGAACGACGGTACGTCGTCGGCGCGCGGCATCGTGTAGTCGAGCATCGAGCCGGTCAGGAGCTGCCCGGTGGCCTTGTCGTAGCGGCAGCCCTCGGTCATCGCCTGCCCGATGCCCTGCACGAGGCCGCCGTGGACCTGGCCCTCGACGATCATCGGGTTGATGATCCTCCCGAAGTCGTCGACCGCGGTCCAGCGCTCGATCTTCACGATGCCGGTGTCCGGGTCGACCTCGACCTCGCACACGTAGCTCCCGGCGGGGAAGGTGAAGTTCGACGGGTCGTAGAACGCGTTCTCGTTCAGGCCCGGCTCGAGCTTGTCGTGCGGGAAGTTGTGCGGCACGTAGGCGCACAGCGCGACCTCGGCGAACGCCTTCTTCTTGTCGGTGCCGGCGATCTGGAAGTGGCCGTCCTTGAACTCGACGTCCGACTCGGCCGCCTCCATCAGGTGGGCGGCGATCTTGCGGCCTTTCGCGACCACCTTGTCGACCGCCTTGACGATCGCCGTGCCGCCGACCGCGATCGAGCGCGAGCCGTAAGTGCCCATGCCGAACAGGACCCGCCCGGTGTCGCCGTGCACGATGTCCACGTCCTCGAGCGGAATGCCGAAGCGCGAGGCCACCACCTGCGCGAACGTCGTCTCGTGGCCCTGGCCGTGCGCGTGCGAGCCGGTGAACACCGTCACCTTGCCGGTCGGGTGGACGCGGACCTCGCCCGCCTCGAAGAGACCGGCGCGCGCGCCGAGGCTCCCCGCCACCGCCGACGGCGCGATCCCGCAGGCCTCGATGTAGCAGCAATAGCCGATCCCGCGCAGCTTGCCGCGCGCCTCCGACTCCTTCTTGCGCCCGGCGTAGCCGGCGACGTCGCCGAGCTTGTGCGCCTCGGTTAGGGTCGCGTCGTAGTTGCCGATGTCGTACTGGAGCGCGACCGGCGTCTGGTACGGGAACTGGGTGATGAAGTTCCGGCGGCGGATCTCGGACGGGTCGAGCTTCAGTTCGCGTGCCGCGGTCTCGACCAGCCGCTCGACGACGTAGGTCGCCTCCGGCCGGCCGGCGCCGCGGTAGGCGTCCACCGGCGTCGTGTTGGTGAACACCGCCGTCACCTCGCAGTAGATCGCCGGCGTCGTGTACTGCCCGGCGAGCAGGGTCGCGTAGAGGATGGTCGGGATGCACGAGGCGAACGTCGAGAGGTACGCGCCCATGTTCGCCGTGGTGTGCACCCGCATGGCGAGGAACTTGCCGTTCTTGTCCATCGCCAGCTCGGCCTTGGTGAGATGGTCGCGGCCGTGCGCGTCGGACACGAACGACTCCGAGCGCTCGGCGGTCCACTTCACCGGCCGGTTGATCTGCTTCGACGCCCAGGTCACCACGACGTCCTCGGCGTAGAGGTAGATCTTGGAGCCGAAGCCGCCGCCGACGTCGGGCGCGATCACCCGCACCTTGTGCTCGGGCAGCCCGAGCACGAACGCGGTCATCAGGAGCCGCTCGACGTGCGGGTTCTGGCTGGCGACGTACAGCGTGTAGCCGTCCTCGGCGCGGCTGTAGCTCGCCGTCGCCGCGCGCGGCTCGATCGCGTTCGGCACGAGGCGGTTGTTGACGAACTCGAGCGTCGTCACGTGCGCCGCGCCGGCGAACGCCTTGTCGACCGCAGCCTTGTCGCCGAGCGCCCAGACGTAGCAGGTGTTGTCGGGCGCGATGTCGTGCAGCGCCGGCGCGCCCTTCTTCCGCGCGTCGGCCACGTCGACCACCGCCGGCAGCACCTCGTAGTCGATCTCGACCAGCTCGGCGGCGTCCTTCGCCTGGCGCAGCGTCTCGGCGATCACCACCGCGACCTGGTCGCCGACGTGCCGCACCTTGCCCTGCGCGAGCACCGGGTGCGGCGGCTCCTTCATCGGCTGGTTGTTGACGTCGGTGATCAGCCAGCCGCAGGGCAGGCCGTTGACCGCCTTGGTGTCCTCGCCGGTGAAGATCGCGACCACGCCGGGCGACTTGAGCGCCTTGTCCTTGCGGATCGACCTGATCTTCGCGTGCGCGTGCGGCGAGCGGATGAAGTACGCGGACGTCTGGCCGGGGAGCACGACATCGTCGGTGTACTGGCCTGCCCCGGTGATGAAACGATAGTCCTCGCGGCGCTTGACCGCCTGGCCGATGTAGTTGGTTGCCATGGTGTCTCCTTGAATCACCCCACCCCGACCCTCCCCGTCGAGAGGAGGGAGCCAGTCAGCCTACGGGGAGGGCGTGGTTGTCCTTACATCTTCGCCGCGGCGGCCTTGATGGCCTTCACGATGTTGTGATACCCGGTGCAGCGGCAGAGGTTGCCGTCGAGCTCGGCGCGGATCGTCTCCTCGGACGGGTTCGGATGGACCTTCACCAGGTCGATCGCGCTCAGGATCATCCCGGGCGTACAGAACCCGCACTGGAGCCCGTGGTGCTCGCGGAACGCCTCCTGCATCGGGTGCAGGGTGCCGTCGGGCTTGGCGACGCCCTCGATCGTGAGGAGGTTCGCGCCCTCGGCCTGCATCGCGAGCAGGTTGCAGCTCTTCACCGCCTTGCCGTTCATGTGGATCGTGCAGGCGCCGCACTGGGCGGTGTCGCAGCCGACGTGCGTGCCGGTGAGCCGCAAGTCGTTCCGGATGAACTCCACGAGGAGCGTGCGCTCCTCGACCTCGGCCGTGGCGGGCTTGCCGTTCACGGTCATCGACACTCGGATGGTCATGCGAGCCTCCTTTGTTGCAATGGCATGTTCTCGGGGGGACAGGGGAGCGGTGGCGGCGCTGCGTCGGCGAAAGTCCTCCCCTTCAGTCGGAGCGTTTCGGGATGGGCGCGGGCGCCGGAAATCGGGCCCGCGGGGTGGCGCGAGGAATGCTAGCCGATGCCCCGGGGGCAGGCAACCGCGCCGACGCTTGCGAAGGGCGGCCTCGGCCACCGTCTCTTCCCTGCCGGTCGACGCCGGGGGGTGCGGCGCCTACAATGGCGGCATTGGTGCATCGCACGGAGCGAGGATGGACAGCGTAGATCTGGAAGTCATGCGGGCCGCCGTGAGCTGGGTCGAAGCCGGGCACGGCACGACCCTCGGCACGGTCACCCGGACCTGGGGCTCGGCGCCCCGGCCGGTGGGCGCGATGCTGGTGATCCGGGACGACGGGCACGTGATGGGATCGGTCTCGGGCGGCTGCGTCGAGGACGACCTGATCGAGAAGGTCAAGGCGCACAAGCTCGCGGCCGGAAAGCCGGAGGTCACCACCTACGGCATCACCAACGAGGAGGCGACGCGCTGGGGCCTGCCCTGCGGCGGCACCCTCCAGCTCGTCCTCGAGCCGGTCGACCGGGACTCGAAGCTCAAAGAGCTGCTCGGGATCATCGAGCGCCACGAGCTGGTCGCCCGCTTCCTCGACCTGGACTCGGGCGCCGTCCGCCTCGAGCCCGGGAAGTGGTCGGATGCGCTCGAGTTCGACGGCAAGGTCCTCAAGACGGTGCACGGGCCGCGCTGGCGCCTCCTCGTCATCGGCGCCGGCCAGACGAGCCGCTACCTCGCGCAGATGGCGCTGGCGCTCGACTACCACGTCACCGTGTGCGACCCGCGCGAGGAGTACGCCGAGGAGTGGAACCTCGCCGGCGCCGCGCTCGTGCGCGGCTACCCGGACGACACGGTCGTGCAGATGAATCCCGACGCGCACATGGCGGTGGTCGCCGTCACGCACGATCCCAAGCTCGACGACGCCGCGCTGCTGGAGGCGCTCAAGTCGCCGTGCTTCTACGTCGGCGCGCTCGGCTCGCGCAAGAACAACGACGCGCGGCGCAAGCGCCTCGCCGGGTTCGACCTCTCGGCCGGCGAGATCGCGCGGCTGCACGGGCCGGTCGGCCTCAAGATCGGCGCGAAGACCCCGCCCGAGATCGCGGTCGCGATCCTCGCCGAGATGACCGCGGTCCGCCGCGGCGTCGCCGTGCCGGCGCTCGAGCAGCCGGCCGACCCGAACATCGTCGCCGGCTGCGAGGTCACCGGGCGCTGAGGGCGGGAAGCGGTTGAGCAGCGCCGGCCCCGTCGGCATCCTCCTCGCCGGCGGCTCGTCGACGCGGTTCGGGTCGGACAAGCTGCGCCACCCGCTGCCCGACGGCACTCCGATCGCCGTCGCCTCGCTCCGCCACCTGCGCGCCGCGCTCCCACGCGTGATCGCGGTCGTGCGGCCGGGCGCCGGTGCGCTCGCGGCACGCCTGCACGCAGGCGGCGCCGAGGTCACCGTGTGCGAGCGCGCCGACGACGGCATGGGCACGACGCTCGCGCACGCCGTCCGGGCTGCGCCGGATGAGGCCGGCTGGGTGGTCGCGCTCGCCGACATGCCGTTCATCCGGCCGGAAACGATCCGGCGCGTGGCGGCGCGCCTCGGCGCGGGTGCGGCAATCGTCGCGCCGCGCTACGCGGGCGAGCGCGGGCATCCGGTGGGCTTCGCCGGCCGGTTCGGCCCTGCGCTGGCGGCGCTCGCCGGCGACGCGGGCGCGCGCGACCTGCTCCGCGCCGAAGCCGGCGCGCTCGAGCTCCTCGATTGCGACGACCCCGGGGTCGTCCGCGACGTCGATACGCCGGCCGACCTCGCCGGCTAGAGGCCCGGCGCTAGAATCCGTCGCTCCGATGCGCTCGCTCCTCAGGCTCCTCGCCACCGCCGCGTTCGCCGCCGCCTCGGCCGCGTTCGCGGCGCTGCCGCTCGCGGTCGACGGCCAGCCGCTGCCCTCGCTCGCGCCGATGATCGCGCAGGTGACCCCCGCGGTGGTCAACATCGCCACGCTGTCGCGGGAAGCGAGCCCGATGATGCGCGACCCGTTCTTCCGGCGCTTCTTCGAGGGGCCCGACCAGCCGCAACGGCGCGAGCGGAGCGCGGGCTCCGGGGTGATCGTCGACGCGGCGCGCGGGCTGGTGATCACCAACCACCACGTCATCCGCGAGGCGCAGGAGATCGTCGTGCTCCTCAAGGACCGGCGCGTCTTCAAGGCGCAGCTCGTCGGCTCCGATCCCGGCACCGACGTCGCGGTGCTGCGCATCCCGGCCGAGAACCTGACCGCGATCCGCATCGGCGACTCCGACGCGGTGAACGTCGGCGACTTCGCGGTCGCCATCGGCAACCCGTTCGGGATCGGCCAGACGGTCACCTCCGGCATCGTCAGCGCGCTCGGCCGCAGCGGCATCGGCGCCGACGGCTACGAGGAGTTCATCCAGACCGACGCCTCGATCAACCCGGGCAACTCCGGCGGCGCGCTCGTCAACCTGCGCGGCGAGCTGATCGGCATCAACACCGCGATCATCGGCCCCGCGGGCGGCAACGTCGGCATCGGCTTCGCGGTGCCGACCAACATGGCGCGCGCGGTGATCGACCAGGTGCTGAAGTACGGCGAGGTGCGCCGCGGCCGGCTCGGCGTCGAGACCCAGGACCTCACGCCGGACACGGCGAAGCAGCTCGGGGTGGCGGTCACCGAGGGCGCGGTGGTGCTGCGGGTGGAAAAGGGCTCGGCGGCGGAGAAGGCGGGGCTGCGCCCGAAGGACATTGTGGTCGCGGTCGGCGAGCGGCCGATCCGCGCCTCGGGCGAGCTCAGGAACCGCGTCGGCCTGACCCCGGTCGGCGAGGAGGTCGACATGACCGTGCTGCGCGAGGGGCAGAAGATCAAGGTCAAGGCGCGCGTCGCCGAGCTCTACCAGTCGACGAGCGTCGTCGGGGAGGCGATCCCGCAGCTCGCCGGCCTCAAGGTCGCCGACATCCAGCCGGGCATGCCGATGCACGGCCAGCTCGAGGGGGTGTTCGTCGCCGGCGTGGAGCGCGAGAGCGCGGCGTTCCGGAACGGCCTGCGCGCGGGCGACGTGATCGTCGGCGTCGGGCGTGCGCGCGTGCGGACGGTGAAGCAGCTCGGCGACAGCCTGCGCGCGGCGGAGCAGCCGATCCGGCTCGCGCTGCTGCGCGGCGACTACCGCATCCAGCTTGTCATTCGTTGAGGGGACTCCGATGCCGCTGCTGATGGAGAACGAGGTACGACCGGGGCGCGAGATCCCGCTCACCGGCGCCGAGCGCGCGGCGCGCGTCCAGCTCGCCGCGGCCTACCGCATCTTCGACCACCTCGGCTGGACCGAGCTGATCTTCAACCACATCACGCTCCGCGTGCCGGGGCCGGAGAAGGTGTTCCTCATCAACCCGTTCGGCCTGCACTACCGGGAAGTGACCGCGTCGAGCCTCATCGCGATCGACGTCGACGGCAACCCGGTGCGGCCGACGCCGTACCCGGTGAACCGCGCCGGGTTCGTGATCCACAGCGCGATCCATCGCGCGATCCCCGCGGCGCACTGCGTGATGCACACCCACACCACGACCGGGATGGCGGTCGCCTGCCTCGCGAGCGGCCTCTCGCACGACAGCTTCAACGGCGCGCAGCTCCACGGCCGCGTCGCCTACCACGATTTCGAGGGCGTGACGGTGGAGGAGGACGAGCAGGCGCGAATGCTCGCGAGCATCGGCGACAAGCGCGCGGTGATCCTGCGCAACCACGGTCTCCTCGCTTGGGGCGAGAGCGTCCCGCAGGCGTTCCTCACCCTGTGGAGCCTGCAGCGCGCGTGCGACGTCCAGGTCGCCGCGGCGGCGATGGGCGCGATGAACCCGGTGAGCGCGGCCGCGCTCGAGCAGTCGGTGCGCGAGGCCGGCCCGGCGGAGACGACGGTGTGCGACTTCGTGTTCGCGGCGCTGGTGCGGAGAATCGAGGCCCGGGACCCCGGCTACCGGAACTGATCCCGCGGCAGGTAGTTGACGGTTGCAACTAGTTGGTTTACGCTGTCAACCATCGGCGGCGCCGGTTCGGCCGCAGCCCTCGACGAGCCGGGCGTCGCCGCGGCCGGAATGAGGTGGAGCAAGCGATGGCAACGGTGACCCTGTACGGCATCGGAACGCTGGACGAGGCGACGCAGTCGGCGCGGGTGATCCCCGGCTACCGGCAGACGGCGCTGCGCACGCCGGCGATGCCGCTCCACCGCCGGCCGCGCACGCGCTCGGAGCTGACCGGCCCGCGCGAGCAGGCGGGCCGGCTCGCGCAGCTCGGCGCGGACATCGCCGGCCACGGCGGGCGCCAGGCGATCGGGCAGCTCATTCACCTCCGCCTCGAGGTGGTCGACGAGGACGGTGCGCCGGTCGGCGGCACGCTGGTCGAGATGTGGCAGTCGAACGCCGCCGGCCGCTACATCCACCCGAACGACGACGACCACGCGCCGGTCGACCCGAACTTCTACGGCGCCGCGCGCGTGCTCACCGACGAATCGGGCGCGATCGAGATCCGCACGGTCAAGCCGGGCGCCTATCCGGTGCCCGACTCGAACCACTGGTGGCGGCCGCCGCACATCCACTTCTCGGTGTGGGGGGAGGTGTGGCTTGCGCGCCTCGTCACGCAGATGTATTTCCCCGGCGAGCCGCTCAACGCCGAGGACCGCATCCTCAACGCGGTGCCGGACGCCGCCGCGCGTGCAGCCCTCGTCTGCCGCGCGCTGCCGACGAGCGCGGGGCCGGCGAACGCGCTCGTCTTCGAGCACCGGCTCGTCGTGCGCGGCCGCGCGGCGACGCCGGCGGCATGAGCGGAAGGGAGCGCGATGGCGCGGCTCACCCCCACCGCCGAGATCACTCTCGGACCGTTCTTCCCGCCGCGCTACGTCGACACCGGCGCGAACGACCTCACCGTGCGCGACGGGCGCGCGGCGCGCGGCGAGCGGATCGAGCTCCACGGCACGGTGCGCCAGGAAGGCGGCGCGCCGCTCGACAACCTCGTGCTCGAAATCTGGCAGGCCGACGCGAACGGCATCTTCCGCGACCCGCGCGACCCGCGGCATGCCGACGCCGACCCCGGGTTCGCCGGCTGGGGCCGCGCTGCGACCGGGAAGGACGGCGCCTACCGCTTCACGACGATCAGGCCGGGCGCGTATGCGATGCCCGAAGGCAGCATGCGCGCGCCGCACGTGAACGTCATCGTGCTCTTCTCCGGGATCATGCGGCACCTGCAGACGGTGATGTTCTTCGCCGGCGAGACGGCGAACGCGACCGACCCGGTGCTCGCGTCGGTGCAGCCCGCGAGCCTGCGCGAGCGCCTCGTCGCGCCGCGCGACGGCGCCGGTTACCGGTTCGACATCGTCCTGCGCGGTGACGGCGAAACGCCGTTCTTCGAGGACTGACGGCGATGCTCGAGACCACGTCCGTCCGGCGCGGGCGCGATGCGCGCGGCGACGACTCGCTCACGATCCGGGACCTGCTCTCGTACCGGCTGCACGTCGTCGCGAACCTGCTCTCCCGCGGCGCGGCAATGCGCTACCGGCGGGAATTCGGAGTGAGCCTCTGGGAGTGGCGCACGGTCGCGCTGCTCGGCGCGCAGGCGCCGCTCTCGCTCAACGAGCTCGCCGCCGCCGCCGGCCTCGACAAGAGCCAGATGAGCCGTGTGGTCGCCGGGCTGGTCGAACGCGGTCTCGTCGCGCGCGGCGCCGACGCGACCGACGGCCGCGGCGTGCGGCTCGCGCTCACCCGCGGCGGCGAGCGGCTGTGCGAGGGCCTGATCCGCGCCGCGACCGAGCGCAATGCCGCGTTCCTGGATGCGCTCGAACCGCACGAGCGCGGGTGCCTCGAGGGCGCGCTGCGGAAGCTCGGCGACCGGGCGCGCGCGCTCATCGACGAGGAGAAGGTGCTGGGGCAACGGAAGAGGAAGCGCTGATGCCGTTCCGGACCCGCATCACCGAGCTCCTCGGCATCCGCTACCCGATCGTCCAGGCGGGGATGAGCTGGGCGTCGTCGAACGCCGAGCTCGCGGCTGCGGTGTCGCAGGCCGGCGGCCTGGGCGTGATCGGCGCCGGCCCGATGTACCCGGAGGATCTGCGCGCGGCGATCCGCAAGGTCCGCGCGGCCACCGCGAACCCGTTCGCGGTCAACGTCCCGCTCTACAACCGGCGCGCCGCGACCTTCCTCGACATCGTGTTCGAGGAGCGGGTGCCGATCCTGATCGGCTCGCAGGGCGGGCCGAAGCAGCACCTCGCGCGGTTCAGGGAAGCCGGCGTCAAGTGGCTGCACGTGACTGCCTCGCCGGTCCACGCGAAGAAGGCCGAGGAAGCGGGCGTCGACGCGGTGATCGTGGTGGGAGTCGAGGCGGGCGGGCATCCACCGCCGGACGAGGTCGGGACGCTCGTCGTCGTGCGCGCGGTCTGCAAGGCGGTGAAGATCCCGGTCATCGCCGGCGGCGGCGTCGCCGACGGAGCGGGCATCGCTGCGATGTTCTGCCTCGGGGTGGACGGGGTGCAGCTCGGCACGCGCTTTCTCCTCACGCCCGAGTCGAACCTGCACCCGGCCTACAAGGCGGCGGCGCTCGCCGCGGACATCGCCGGCACGACGCTGGTCGGCCGCGGCAAGCTGCCGATCCGCGTGCTCAAGAACGACTTCACCGGCGAATACGACGCCGCGGAGCGGAGCGGGCAGCCGGAGGAAGCGCTGAAGGCGATCTACGAGACGAGCACGCTCAAGCTCGCCGCGCTCGACGGCGACGTCGTGCGCGGCAAGGTCGAGGTCGGGCAGTCGGCGGGGCTGATCGACGAGCTGGTGCCCGCGGGCGAGCTGGTCGGGCGGCTCGTGGCCGAGTTCGACCGCGCGGCGGCGCGACTCGCGGCGCTGCGGCCGGACGTCGAGGCGACCTGACGGAGCGCGAACCATGCCGGAGCTGCTGACCGAGGACCGCGGCGCGGTCCGCATCCTGACGATGAACCGGCCGGAGAAGCGCAATGCGCTCAACAACGCGCTGACCGCGGCGCTCCTGGAGGGCCTGCGCGCGGCCGACGCGGACGACGCGGTGAACGCGATCGTCCTCACCGGGGCGGGCCCGGGGTTCTGCGCCGGCGCGGATCTCGCGGAGTTCAAGGACCTCACCGCGGAGAACCAGCCGCTCGTCGAGCGGCGCGCGCAGCTCACGATGAGCCTGCACGAGATCTTTCCGCGACTGACGAAGCCGGTCGTCACCGCGATCAACGGCGCGGCCATGGGCGGCGGCGCGGGGCTCGCGCTCGCCGCCGACCTCGCGCTCATGGCGGAAAGCGCGAAGCTCGGCTACCCGGAGGTGAAGCACGGCATCGTCGCGGCGATCGTGATGCCGAACCTCGTCCGCCAGGTCGGGCGCAAGGCGGCGTTCGAGCTGCTCGCGACCGGCCAGCCGGTCGGCGCGCGGCGCGCGCTCGAGCTGGGGATGGTGAACCGCGTCGTGCCCGACGCCGAGCTGATGGCCGCGGCGCTCGCGCTCGCGGGCGAGCTGGCCGCCGTGAGCCGGCCGGCGATGGCGACGACGAAGGCGCTCTTCCACCAGGTGACCGAGCTGCCCTTCGGCGAGGCGCTCGCCGCCGGGCGCGAGGCGAACAAGCGCATGCGGGCGTTCCGCAAGTGAGACCGCTCGAGCCGATCACCATCCTCGACCTCTCGCGGGTGCTCGCGTGCCCGTTCGCGTCGATGATCCTCGCCGAGCTCGGCGCCACGGTCATCAAGGTCGAGCAGCCGCGCATCGGGGACGAGACGCGCACCTTCGAGCCGTTCGTCGAGCACGGCGGCGGTGCGGCCGGAAGTGCGCCCGGAAGTGCGCCCGGGAGTGCGCCCGAGAGCGCGTACTACTTCGCGGTCAACCGCAGCAAGCAGTCGATCACGGTGAACCTGCGCTCGCCCGAAGGGCAGGCGGTGATCCGCGACCTGGCGCAGGGCGCCGACGTGCTGATCGAGAACTTCCCGGTCGGGACGCTCGCGCGCTACGGACTCGGCCAGGAAGCGATTCGCGCCGCGAACGACCGGCTCGTCTACGTCTCCTGTACCGGCTTCGGCCAGAGCGGGCCCTATGCGCACCGCAAGGGCTACGACACCGTCTTCCAGGCGATGGGCGGGATCATGAGCCTCACCGGCGAGCGCGGCGGCGCTCCGGTGAAGCCGGGGCTGCCGGTGGCCGATCTCACCTCCGGCCTGTGGGTCGCGATCGCGATCCTCGCCGCGCTCGCCGGCCGGGCGACGACGGGGAAGGGCGGCTACGTCGACTTCTCGATGATCGACGGGCAGGTCGCGCTCCTCACGCTCGCGGCGGCGCGCTGGTTTGCGCTCGGCGAGGTGCCGCCGCGCCTGGGCACCGAGCATCCGGGGCGCGTGCCGTCGGCGACCTTCCGCTGCGCCGACGGCGGCTGGCTGCACGTCACCGCGAGCGACCAGCACTGGCTTGCCCTGTGCAAGGTCCTCGGGCTGGAGCAGTGGGGCAGCGACCCGGGTCTCGCCGCGAACTCCGACCGCGTGCGCCGGCGCGAGGAGGTGATGGCGA
>Ga0187893_10008134_pt1 | contig 16740 bp, 13 predicted proteins | sample MA1701074metaG_FD_139574 | JGI IMG/M metagenome (GOLD analysis project Ga0187893, IMG submission 139574) | White microbial mat communities from a basaltic lava cave in the Kipuka Kanohina Cave System on the Island of Hawaii, USA - MA170107-4 metaG ...
AGCCGACCTCCGCTTCGCCAACTGCGTGCCAGTGTCAATCAGAGGTCTTTGGGAGTCGAGAAGTTTTCAGTCAACGGTACACTGTCTCTTAACTGTTTGTCTCACTCCAGGGGGCAGGCCCATATCGTCCCTAGTCCGTACAACGGCGTATTGCTCTGCTTAGGCACGATGCAGGCATCCGGCAAAGATGTCCTACAGGCTATCCGCCACTTCGGCCGAAGAGGGAAGATTTTCGAGCTTGAATTCCGAAACGCTCGTGGGAAAGTTCCTAAATTCGACGAACCTTTGCTGGACGAGGGCGATCTGGACATGTGGAAGGTGTCCAGACCCTGAAAGAAATCGAATACCAGGGGACAATCGAATTTGGCCATTATCCCGAGAGGGCGATACCGAGCAGGCCTCTACCTCACGTGCTTGCGCAGTAGGTTACTTGAAAGGGCTTGTTGCGGCCGCAAATGTGGACAGCACAAAGTAGAGGCTCAACACTCAGGGAGGCTCTATTTCTCAAGGGCATTTGGAGTTTGGAGGTTAAGGGCTTGTTAGGCGGCAGGAAGTGGAGAGGAGTGCATACTGAACTCATACTAATCTGAGACTCGGTACACTGATCAGTGGATTGATATGACGGAGAGCGCAATGAAGGATACTGAGGAGAAATGCAGGGACATAGGTGCACAGTCGTCCGAATCAGTACCAGAGCGCCTTGGATTTTTTCCAGCGTCGCCTATGACCAATTGTGGAACAGTTCTAGGTGGATCGGTCCCCTTCGGGAGTGAGGCGGTGCCAACACCCTCGGAGAGAAAGACCAGTACCAACTCATCCGCTCACCACAGCGTGCTCTTGAAAGGATTAACTTTAGTATTAAGCAGGCCACGTGTGGTGGCCGAGACAGCGGTTGGACGTTGCTGGTATCCGGATCTCCTGAGGTTCTCCACAGGTGAGTTGATGTTGAACTATAGCCTTAACGCCGATGCCAATGACAATAGGCATAACAGTCAAGTTGTCTGTATATCCACCGACCAAGGCCGGACTTTCGATTTCACCTATGACGTGAATGGGTTTCATAACTCGGGTGGGGAGCCAAGAATTAGCTTGGCCGACGGGAGGATAGTGGGCACGTCCGCTTTCTTGAGACCTGATCCGCCAGGTCAGTGGCGACGGTTTGTGGCGCATTATTGGAGCTATGAGAACGGCGGGCGTCGTTACACCGTGGACGCTTGGGGTGCTACGGTAGAGGGACTGCCCCGTGATGTGGAACGCCTTCGTACCACCACCAGGACATGGTGGGGGCGCATCAATTGGTTCGGCGACATTGTGGAATTGGAGAGCGGCACCTGGATTAGTACGATAAGTATGCGTTTCCGGGGTGATAAACGCGAAAGTACCCTTGCAGTTATTTCCAGGGACGCTGGGTGCCACTGGCACTATTTGTCCACAGTTGCAGGGGCGGACGCGATATCGGATGCGAAAGAAGGGTTCGATGAACCGTGTTTAATCAGGCTTGCCGATGGCGATTTGATGTGTGTCAGCCGCGTGGGCCCCCACGAGGACCAGAAGCTGGCAAGGACCTACAGCAGCGATGGTGGCAAGACCTGGTCTCCCATAGACCGGCTGCCCGCATTCAGTGTGGCGCCGCAGATGTGCCGCATCAAGAACGGAATCCTGGCCCTATCGACAGGTCGGCCTGGGCTGTTTTTGTGGTTGGCGACTGATCCCCGCGGAAATCATTGGCAGTCACTGGACGTGATGGTCTACCACAATTCGGTTGTGGGCGAGGCACTCCAGATCACGGTTCCACGAGAAGAGCCGACCGCAGCTGGGCGCAGCACCAACGATGACGGAATTGTCGATCTGGATACGCAGAAGCAGCAAACGACTGCTTACACCGCCCTCGTTGAGGTCACACAAAATCGGGTCTTCCTCGTCTACGACCGCTCGCCCTTTGGCTGGAAACCCGTGCCAGCTCAGGCTGGCGAGCGTAGCCAAATCTTCCTGATCGAAATAGATATCTGGCGAACGTAGTCAAAGCGTCGAGTGGAAAATGCTCGCGAATCAGTCGGGCATTTTGGATAACTCATGAGAACGACCATCCTGATTTCTATCCTCTGGGCTAGGGACTGCAGCCTATCGTGCTTCTGAGAGAGTTGGCAAGAGGTTCAATCGCGATCTGAAGCGGGCTACTTCGGAAGAGTTTGAACCCTGGACGAAAGGGGAGTGATTAACTTATGGGGAAGTGCCGCGTGAACATTTCCTATACTAATTGGTGCCATTGCTCCTTACTTTCGCGCACCGCATCGTTACTTGGGATTTGTCAGGCAGACCTCCAGAAGATATCGGAACATCCCGATAGGGGATCTCTGATCAGGTCTTGATCAGTAGCCGGCGGACTGCGTTGGGATCGCCGTTCTCTGGATGCGTTATGCATCCTGGAGTGGATCCTGAAAACTGGACGGATCGTATCTTTATTGCCGCATGGGGTTGACCCGCCGCCCCGACAAGCCCTACTGAAATATCTGTGTACTGTGGATTGAACACTTCAAACGACCCACTAGTATAAGTCGAATCCGTCGTGGTGCGCTGCGCATCGACGGGTTCGTGTCTCTATGGTAACTATAAAGGCGGAGTTCTGGTGACTCGTTTTTTGATACTCCAAGGTAACTATTTTTGAACTATGCCACCTCAAATCCACCTTGCGTGTCAGAGAGAAAGAACTTCGTAGACGGCCAAGGAAAACGTTGGTTCTAAGCTCTGCTCGCAGGCTTTTGATTCAAGAGAAAGCTTAGTCCCAGGCACTGAAATATGCCGCCGGACATCCACTGTCGCGATTACCGAATGTGATCATGAACCTGACCTCTCGGGCTCCACGCTGATGCAGCGATGCAAAGAGCGCATGTTGGGCATATTCGTTGAAAACGTTAAGCGAAGTGTCCTAAGAGAACCCCTGCTTAACAAACTGTCTTCCTCAGAATTGAAAGGCGAATGAAATTTCCCAATCATGAAGACTATTGTGGCTGGCTGCAAACTTCTATTTGTTGGTTTGTTATTCTCCCCAACTTTCATTCCTGCTTGGTCAATGGTTGGATCCCTTTTCTTGCACGATGACAGCGCTAAGGAGTTTCACCGAACTCCACTGGGAGTACGTTTTGGTCTGCTGGGAAACAAACAGTCTTTTCCAGCACCCACTGTTTTCTTCTTTGCTACAAGCATTGACCAGTCCCTGAACACCTCAGGTCTTAGTACTGATGCTCGTCTGCTACGTTTCTTGATCAAACGAGGAGTCCTCTGTGTATCGCTGGATCTCCCGTGTCATGGCAGTGATGCCAGGCAAGAAGAACCGAAGGAGCTCTATGGATGGGCTGCCCGCATGAGGAAGGGAGAGGACTTTCTGCCGAGATTTGTCAAGAATCTGTCCGCTGTTCTCGACTACCTGATCAAGGAGGGGTATGCCGATCGGCGTCGGATTGGAGCCGCAGGCAGTTCACGGGGAGGATTCATTGCACTACATTTCGCGGCTGCCGAGCCTCGCGTGAAATGCATTGCGACTTTCGCGCCGGTCACACATCTTCCGGCTTTGAGTGAATTTGCGGGGATGCAAAACCACGAGCTTGCGAAGTCTCGATCAGTCATCAATCTTGTGAATAGCCTAACAGGCCGGGATGTCTGGATAGCTATCGGAAACAATGACCGACGTGTGGACACGGATTATTGCGTTGCCTTTACACGCCAACTTGTCCAAGCAGCGACTGCCAATAGGCAAACCGCGAAAGTAGAACTGCACGTTTTGCCGGTGGATGATCATGCGTGCTGTCCCTCGTATGCAGAGGAGGCGGCGAGATGGATACTAGGAAATATAGGGTCACATCAATAGCAAACCCCCGACCGCAATTGCCGGACGGACGGGAGGAGTCAGGATCCGCTTTGTTCTAACTTGACTACGATTCCAGAGGAAAGCAACTTGATGGCTGGCACTGGTTCTGGTGGCAGATTTGTGGAAAACCCCGTAGGAGTTTTGCGTCCAAAATCGCAAAATGCAAGATCAGCTGATGTATTACACCTAGAGGAGTCACAGTATGGCAAACATTGCCAGCAATGTTCTCGAGTTGATGGGAAGGACACCCCTGGTTCGGCTGAACAAGGTAACCGAAGGTGCCGTCGCTACCGTTGTGGCAAAGTTGGAATCGCACAATCCGGCTGGAAGCGTGAAGGATCGCATTGGCATCAGCATGATTAATGAAGCGGAGAAGATGGGTGTGATCAGCAGGGAATCGATTCTGATCGAGCCAACCAGCGGAAACACCGGGATTGCCTTGGCTTTTGTTTGTGCTGTCAAAGGTTATCGCCTGATTCTCACCATGCCAGACACGATGAGCATAGAAAGAAGGACGCTTCTGCGTGCTTTCGGTGCTGAACTGGTGTTGACGCCTGGGGCCGAAGGCATGCGGGGTGCGATCATGGTGGCAGAAGAATTAGCTGCGAAAACGCCCAACTCTTGGATTCCACAGCAATTTAAGAATCTCGCAAACCCAAAGATTCATCGGGAGACAACGGCGGAGGAGATCTGGAGGGACACCGATGGCGCAGTGGATTGCTTCGTCAGCGGGGTTGGTACTGGAGGTACGATTACTGGGGTTGGTGAAATTATCAAGGCCCGCAAGCCATCCTTTCGCGTTGTTGCGGTCGAGCCGACGGACTCGCCCGTCCTTTCTGGAGGCAAGCCTGGACCACACAAGATTCAGGGCATCGGGGCCGGTTTTGTGCCCGACATCCTGAACACAAAGGTAATTGACGAAATCATTCGGGTGACGAACGACCACGCAGTTCAGATGGCACGTCGGCTGATTAGTGAGGAAGGTTTGCTGGTCGGGATTTCTTCGGGGGCGGCGACATACGCGGCATTGCAGGTGGCGAGGAGACCCGAGAACCGAGGAAAGCTGATCGTAACGGTGCTACCCAGCACTGGAGAAAGATACTTGAGCACGGCCCTCTTTGCAGATCTAAATCCTCCAGCCCTCTCGATGTGACTATTGATGGGAGACTGTGGCTCAAATGCCTCGCGAACTCACTTTATGGTTCAGAGGGTAGCGTCGGCCTATGTAGCTTCAAGGACGGGCGGATAGGCCCAAGCTGTGTCTGGCAAATTGGCACTCTGACCGATTCTGCTGCTCACCGTGCTACGTGAGTGAGACGAGTCTCACTCATGAACCCGCCGGCCATTCGTCGGACGAGTTCCACCTGTTCTGCTGAAAACCGGAGCTCAACCTGTTTTTTGGAATCCCATTTCGTGGCAAGCAATTGCCAATGCCAGAGCAGTATTCCGTCGGGGTTGGTACCCACTTCTTCCAAATATCTTTCCATCGACGCGTGTCTGGCGAATTGATACCCTGACCGACTGTGCTGCTCACTGCACTGCGAATGTAAAACGAGCTTCACTTTCTAGGCACTCTCGCTGGCAGGACAGACGGTTTCTGGCGTGTAGGCTTGCCGAGTTGACTCCACGATAACAGACGGGAAGCGTCTTTGGAGAATCATGCAGCCATCGGTGTCTGATACATGCCTCGACAGTTGGCTGCTCATCGGTAGAAGGGAAGATCCGCCACCGTCTATGGCGAATAGCCAATTGCGACAATTCGCTTGTCGGCACCGAGAAAGCTGGAAATCCTTGCTTCTCGTCGGCGGGATTCCTTCGAACCGAAAGCTAGCACCGCTCAAGCAGTACTGCGTCCGCAGCTTGTTCACGCTTGAGGCCAGGAAGATCGGTATCTTGCCCGACTACGCCTGAGATCCGGGCCATCAACCGATTGCTAACGTATCAGACGGGCGGGGCGAATGAGGAGAGCATATATGGCAGCGCACCCGTCCCTCAATCGTCTCGCCGCGCTGGCTTATGTCCTCAATCACGGACAACAACTGGGCTCGAACGTCTGGATGGCGCGCCGCGATGGTTCGGTGTTCAAAGCCTCCTCGTTCGTGTCAAGAGTCGGCCAGTTCCTTACCTTCCAAACACAGCCGGTCGAAAGGCGCGGTGAATCTGGACGCTCCGGTCAAAGACAACCTGCGTGCAATTGCCAAGCGGCTGGATCGGGAGGTTGAGAATCTGGTAATCATCGTGTTGGACCGTCCGCGGCACGCACAGTTGATCCAGGAAATCCGCGAAGCGGGCGCGGATTAAGCTGATCGGAGACGGAGACCTTTCGGCCGGAATCAGCGTTGCACTGAGAGGAACGGGTGTGCACGCCGTGATGGGAACGGGTGGAGCTCCGGAAGGCGTTCTGACTGCTGCAGCCCTGAGATGCCTAAACGGAGAGATCCAGGCAAGGTTGGTGGTGAAAGATGAGAAGCAGGCCGAACGGATGCGGCAGATGGGAATCAAGGACGTGAAACGGGTCTATTCGACCCAAGAGCTGGCACCGGCCAAAAACATTGTGTTCGCGGCAACTGGGGTCACCGACGGCGCGCTACTGAAGGGAGTGCGATTCTTTGGCGATGGAGTACGCACTCACTCGCTGGTCATGAACTTGTCTGAACGTAAGGTTCGATTTGTGGACACTGTCCATCTGGCAAACCGCGCGGATATCAAGGTGCGGTTCTAGGCTGCTATTCGCTGAGGGATTGGGCAAGGACCGTGAAGGATGGAGGATTTAACTCACTCCGATTCCAGCTTTAATTCATCCGACTCTGTAATCCTGTTTACTTGAATACCACTGCGTCGCGAGTTTGAAAACCAATAGGCGAGGAGTCGTCCGGACAGCTCTTGAAGTTTCACACCTACGAAACCTTCCGCTTGGATTTTGCAGCCGCTTTCACTCTGGCCCAGCGTTTTTTCTGCGCTGCAACGATGTTGCGAAGTCCTTGGGCAGAAATCTTTGACTCTCTTCGGGTAGATTTATTTGCTTTGTTGCCCTGAGCTTGAGAGATCGGTTGGCGCCTATTGAATGATGGGTTCACTTTGGCTGCGTATCTACACCGTCCACGAGTGGCCTCAGCGCAGAGATGGCCCGATCCAGTCTATCCAGCTCTGCCTGCATCGAAGCCCGCTCTTTCCTCATCGATTCCCAGGTTTGTTTGAGATTGAACATTTCTCAACTCCTCAGTAAGTAAGATTAGGTGCAATGCCCGTCCGTCGAAGCGCTCGATTCTAGCAGAAACTAGGAGCAGGTGGCTGGCAAACGCGTCCGAGTCTTGTGTTCCAAGTCTTTGCTACCTTTGTCGGAGGCCGATATTCCACTCGTGGCTTGGGCGAGAGGTTCTTCAATCCTCTTTCTAGGTTGCAGGCCGGGTCGAGAAACAAGCAAACGTTGCAACGAATCGCCGGGAAGGATAGCGCGGTCATCTCAACATCGCAGCAAGAACGCGAAATGTGAAGGACCCGCGGCGAGATGGTAGCTCGCCATAGACAGCTCCATCGACACGTCATGTCAGGCAGAGATTAGTTACGGTTGCACGCTGCCAGCAGCGGTCGATTGTCCTCGAGTCGTCGCCGAACATTTACCACAGCCAAGTTGACGGCCAATCGGAAAACCAGCGGAAACGCGGCTTCTTGTCGTTTTCTCCACTATTTGAACCTTTCGATTCCCACACATTCCTCAGAAAACAGAACCGACATTAGAAAAATCGAAAAGCGGTGTGACTTTTTGCCGTTTGCAGCGCATCTTTATTTGGAAGGTTGCCAGAGAAACCACTTGAATATTGGGGAGGTTCGATGGCTGAGTGCGCCATTTGACATACAGACCAACGGCTCTATCAAACTCTACTGAGTCTTCACTCAACTCTAAGGAGTCACAATGATCATTTCGATCTCGATCTGCCTTAGAGGATTGTGTGTCATTCCAATCCTCATCGTCGGTAACGTCTTGACCGCATTGGCCCAAACAAATACATCTGAACTGCATGGCATCCTGACTGACCCTTCCGGAAACCGAGTCCCAAATGCGACGATCTCAATGCAGACGCTAGATACTGGGCTCGCACGGAGTTTCACCACAAATGGTGACGGGTCGTATGCGTTCCTCGGATTAAGGCCAGGACCATACTCGGTTCGTGTCGAGGCGTCCGGGTTTCGACCGATCCTCGCGAATGAGATCACGCTCACAGTGGGTCAAAAAGCAGACCTTTCTTTCACTCTCGAAATCAGCCCCGTAATGGAAGCCGTTGAGGTTTTGTCGAATACACAGCTTCTGGAAGCGAGAAGGACCTCCGTTGCCACAACCATCGTTGAGGGCCTGATCAAGAACCTTCCGAGCGAGGGGCGTAACGCGCTTCAGTTTGGCCTCCTGGATTCCGCAGTCACGCGGGATAACCAGTCGAGCCTGCCACCGATACCGGCAACCGGCCTTAACGTTGACGGGCAACAAATGCGCGCCAACATGGTAACTATCGATGGTGTCGACGCGATTGACAATACGATCAACGGCGTTCGAGTGACCATTCCCCAAGATGCAGTCCAGGAGTTCATTCTTCTTAAGAGTGGCTACGAAGCCGAGTTCGGCAGGTCTTCGGGAGCCTCTATCAACATCGTTTCCAAGTCAGGTGGAAACAGGTTTCAAGGGGATGCTTTCGGCCTCCTGCGCAGTCGGCACCTTTCGGCCACCAATGCCTTCGCCGGCGAACCAGATCCAGGTGACACCAACACACAGGCAGGGTTTACTGTCGGAGGAGCGCTGAAAAAGGAAGACCTGTTTTTCTTTACCTCCTTCGAAACCGTGCAGAGCAACTCCGTTGGAATTTCGACCATCGGCCAGGATAACTATGGTCTGCGAACCGTTCCAAATCCCTTCGGCCCCACTCCTTTGATGGTCACTGAGCAGCAAGCACGATTCATCCAATCTGCTCCGGCCACTTTAGCCGTACCCTATTCGTCAATCGTCGATCAAGCCTCGAGGACTGGCCTTTACGGCAACACTGCGGGAGGTCCTACAGCTTTCGCCTTAACTTCAAACCCTTTGCCGCTTTCCTTTCGAGGACTGACGGCAGAGGCCAGAAACTACAAGAAAACAGAAGATTCGTATGTTCATTCAACCCGAGTCGACAAGCGCCTTTCGAACGCTCATGCGCTCTTCGCTCGCTTCGGCCTGAACTCATCCGACTCCTACGGCAGGTCCAGCAACAGCCAAACTCAAATCGACGCCCAGAACTCGTTTTCTCGAACCAACAATCTTTCTGTGCGAGATCTGTCGTTCACCTCTCAACTCACCAGTTCCTTGAGTCCGACTTGGCTCAACGAATTCCGGTTTCAATTTGGTCGCCGAGGGTTGGGCTTAACCACAAACGGTTCTTCGGTCGCGGTTGAGATTCCTGGAGTCGCTTCGATCGGAGCCGAGCCATTTGCACCGGCAGACCGCGTCGAAAAACGATGGCAATTCAGTGACAACATGGCTCACGCAAGTGGCTCGCATTCTTTCAAAGCCGGTCTGGACCTCAATTACATTCCTGCCGTTGCTTCATTCCCGCTGAACCAATCCGGGCTCTATTCCTTTTCGGTCACGCAGAGCGTTGACTCCCCCCTGATTGCTTCCATTCTGGGATCTCAGCTCACTGCCGCTCTGAAAGTTGCAGGCGCCCCGAGCTTCACTGCCATTCAGCTTTATGGAATGGGCCTGCCTGAGTCCTTCGTCCAACAGTTCGGCGGAGCCGAACGTGCGATGGCTCAGTATTCAAACACGACGCTCGGTGGTTTCTTTCAGGATTCTTGGAAACCTGCGTCAAACTTCCTTTTGCAGTATGGGGTCCGCTACGACATTGAGTTCATGAATAGAAAAAGCGCGAGCACGCCATTGTTTCAGCAGGCAGAGCAACTTTTGGACGTTGTTCAATCGATTCCAAGAGACGCCAACAATGTCGCACCTCGGCTTGGCTTCTCGTGGGATCCGCTGAAGACCGGAAAGACAGTCTTGCGTGGGTCCTATGGCATCTATTACGGACACCCCCTGACAGCCTTGAACTTTCTGGCGGATGTTGTCGATGGGATGAACTCGCCATTTCTTGTGGCTTCGCAGCTAACAGGAGTCGAAGACCTGTTTCAGGGAAGAGCGTTCACTCCGCTTGGAAGTACGCTCGTCAATGCTGCTCTGGGCTACAGACCGCAGGAACAGCGCTACGACCCCCTTTCGCCTGCTTTCCTTGACGTCAATTCAGCGCTGGCTCTGAGTCCAGTCCTTCCAACGGTGTTGCCGATTGAAGGAAACTTCAAATACACCTATTCGCAGCAGACTACTCTTGGGCTCGAACACGAGCTTGGAAAGGACTGGGCCATCGCCGCAGACTACAGCTTCATTCGAGGCGCTCACATCGTGAGACCTCGCAACATCAATCAAGGCAGCTTCAGTTTCATCAGCTCTTATGAGCGAGCCCGTGCTGTCTGCCCAACTCTGCCGGCTGTGGCCACCAACGGGTGTTCCAATCCGCTATACCAGGGAATCGCCGGTGAACTGGCCGGCCTTTGGGACGCCTTGGGAGGAAGCTCTCCCACTTCATTGGCCCCGCTGGGCCAGCTTATTTTCAACCAGTTTCGCTCTTTCGGACCGAGCTACGCCTATGCCAATACGGTATCGGCCGGAAGGCTGACCAAAGCAGTGCTTGATCAACTGATCAACTCCTTCGGTCTTCCGCGGGCACCAGGAAACACATTCGTTCCCTTCTTCAACGTCAAACAATATGAATCGTCCGCATCCTCTTACTATCACGGCCTCACGCTCACACTAAGGAAGAGGCTCTCGATGTCCCATCAGTTGCTGGCCTCCTGGACCTGGTCTCATGCCATTGATGACGCTACCGACGTGCAAACGTTTGAAGAGCCGCAAGACAATAGTAATACTCGGCTGGATCGGGGCAATTCGAACTTCGATCAGCGGCATCGCTTCGTGTTGACTGGCGTCTTTGAGAGTCCTTGGAATGAGCTCAAGTCGAGTTCCGCCAGAGCCCTCTTGTCGGGTTGGACATTTGCACCGCGAGTTGAAATCGGTTCCGGAAGGCCGTATCGGTTGCTGACTCGAACTGACAGAACTTTGGTCAACAGCTCTTCAACGGCCAGGCCCAGCGTCGTGCCGCTGGAAACAGTTGGATCATTCATCTCACCGGATGAGAAGGTTGGCCTTGCGCTTCCAGACCTTGGCCAAGTTGGGAGCTTGGGTCGCAACGTCTACCGAAGTGAGGGCTTTCGGGCATTCGACTTCCGACTGTCCCGCCATATCCCCCTGGCGGAGAACGTCAGGCTAAACTTGATCGTCGACGTTTTCAACACCTTCAATCGTGTGAACATTAATCGCGTTGATAACTCCTATGCCCAGTCGGGCCGACCGGTCAGCGCTTTCAACCCACGCCAGATTCAAGTCGGTCTGAAGATCCTGTTCTAACCAACTCATGCAGACTCTAATAACAAGTCGAACTCGAAGAGCATTGGGTTTCAGCCTGGTTGCACTCCGGCTCCTCTTTGCTGCAAGAGAAGCTCTTTCTGCACCTCCCAAAGCGCTCCTTGAGGCAGAGCGCTTCGCCTGGTTGGGCAACTGGCAAAAGGCAAGATCTCTGTATGAAATGGCGGAACAGGAGGCTAATGCTAGGGGTGATGGCAGAAATGCACTGCTAGCAAGAATTGGGACGATCCATTCAAAAATTTGGTCTACTTCCTCCACAGACCTCATAGGACTCCTAGAGCGGGAGTTCAAGATTGCGACGATCAATCAAGATCCGGATTTGAAGCTACGGTGGTTTCTGGCTAAGGCTCAGTTAACAGAGCAGTCCGACCTCTCGGAGTCACGTCGATGCTGGAGTGAAGTTTTAGAACTGGCGAAAGAGACAAGGAACCAAGCCTGGGAGCGACGGGCGTCCGGTCAGTTGGGAGTGCTTCGATGGTTAATCGATGTAGACAGTGCCGTGTCCACAAGAGAAGTCGGCCTGGCTCTCATCGAGGTGATCAATTTCAGAGACCGATCCGCAGAAGCCTACTTCTTGGAACGAGTCGGGACTGTGCTCCGCTATTTCCGTCGCTACCAGGCTTCCCTGAATTATTACCGTAAAGCCCTCACCGCTGCCACCCTGGAAAAGGACTCACCCTTTCCGATAGAGATCCACCTTGCCAGGGTAGGCACGTTGGTTCAGATGGGCAGTCATAATCAGGCAAAGCGCTTGATTGATGAGGTAGCGCAACGGATAGACGGAGACCTGAATGCGCGGGCCGAGCTGTTGATTTATCGCGCCAAGATTCTCTCACAGGCAAACATGAGTGAAGCGATCAGCAATCTGAACGAGGCGAGTACGATTTCACGAACCAACGGCTTTCTGCGCACACTGGCTGATGCACAAGAAGCGCTGGCCGACATCTATGCGCGAGCCGGGAACTACGAAAAGGCTGAGACACACCAGATGCAGAGTATCCAGATAACTCAGCAACGCCAAGGCAACAGCTATATGCCTGAGAGACTGGGAAAACTGGCGGACATTGTCAGGCACCGCGGCAGAGTGTCGGAAGCCAGATCTCTATATGACGACTTTTCGAAGATCACCGAAGGGATATTGGGTCGGTCGGCCAGCCCATACGTTCGAGCTTCACTCATCCACTGGATGAGTGACATCTATCTCAACTACTTTGTTTTGGCTCTCGAACATCTGAAAGACCCAGGCCAGGCGTTCCAAGTCCTGGAACGGGCTCGTGGCGGCACGGTTGTGGCTGGCCTGTTAAGCAAACGCGATGACGCAGACAAGGAGAGTCCGGAGACCAAAGTCCGCTTGAAGAGCATTTCCGAACTCCAGGCCAGAATGCGCTCAGCGAAAACGGACGGCGAACGAGAGACTCTGCGGGATCAAATCTTTGAAGCCGAGCAGCTCATGGCGCCGACTTCAACCCAGCACAATGAGTATTTCCGAAGAATCACAGCGGAGCCAGTCCCCTTGAACGGGCTTCAGTCGAGTCTTCTAGCAGACGAAATCATCTTGGAGTTCGTCCTCAACAATCCCGATTCCTATTGCCTGGCCATCACGCGTGACCGCATTGTGGCTCACCGATTGCCAAGCCGCACTCAAATCGACTCGCTGGTCGACCAGTTCCTCTTTGAGGTACGAAACAAACAGGAAGGTCGGGAAATCAGGAGGCAACTCTATTCCGTATTGCTTGGAGGCATTGAAGGGCTCGCTAACTTCGATCGATTGCATATCATTCCAGACCACAGCTTGTATCTTCTGCCATTCGAACCGCTCATTGACTCAACACAGAAAACTCTCCTCGAGTCGCACAGTGTGAGCTACGTCCAGTCGGCCACCGTTCTGCATCTGCTTCGAACCATGCCGTCGAGAACAGGCAATCATGCGAAAATGCTTCTGGCTCTGGGTGATGCGATCTATAAGCTCAATCCGAAGACCTCGATTCAGCGAGATTCCTTTCCAATTGAGGGATTTGATCTACCCCGGTTGGAAGGGACTCAGAGGGAGGTCCTGTCCATTGGCCGATTGTTTCCCGAGAATGGCATTGTACTCACCGGGAAGGACGCGACGGAAGATCGCCTACGGTCGCTGCGTCCGCTCAGCCAGTTCAGGATGTTTCATTTTGCCGTTCATGCTTACTCCAACATCAACTTTCCGGAGCGATCGGCTCTGATCCTGACTTCAAGAGAGAACTCTTCCGAAGACGGTTTGCTTCAAGATAGGGAGATTCTGGACCTGCCTCTTTCCGCCGACTTGGTTACCCTCTCCGCGTGCGACACGGGAGTTGGAAAGCTCCACGGACAAGAGGGCATGTCGAGCCTCGTTAAAGCGTTCATGTTTGCCGGAGCAAAAACGGTGGTGGCCGGGGTGTGGAAAGTGGATGACGTCTTTACGAGCGAACTCATGACCACTTTCTATTCAAAACTGGCCATCGGTGTGGCTAAGGGCGCGGCTCTGCGCGATGCGAAGCTCGCTCTCGCCAAGAAATACAAGGACCTCGCTCCCTACTTCTGGGCTGGATTTACAATGTGGGGAGAAGACCGGCTCCCGGTTGCATCGGCCAACTGAGGAGCAGGATTCGCCATCTATGCCTGCAAAGGGAGACAATCTGCTCCACGAGAACCGGCTCTCCCGCCTGCTTGTCGGAATCGTGAGAAAGGGCTTCAAGATAGGAGGCCAGTTGGCACCGGGACTGGCAGTACGCGCCGGAGCTTGGCTCATGACCAAGCCCAAACGAACCTCATCGCCGGCTCACGAGATGGAATGGTTATCAAAAGCCCGGCGCGTCGCCGTTTCATATGGGGGCCAGCAATTGGCGGTTCTGGAGTGGGGAGATGGTCCTGCGGTGCTTTTCGTGCATGGATGGTGCAGTCGCGGCTTGCGATTCAGCCACATGATCGCGCCGTTGCTGGATGCTGGCTTCAAGGTTGTTGTCTTTGATGCTCCCGCGCACGGGCGTTCTTCAGGAACTCACATCAATATCGTTCAGTGGTCCGAAGCGATCCTGGCAGTAGCAAAACAAATCGGCCCCACCTACGGACTCGTCGCCCATTCTATCGGAGTAACAGCAGTTATTCTGGCTCTCGAATCCGGATTTAGACCCGAAAAGGTCGTCTTCGTCTCTCCGCTCACAAACATCGGTGGCGCGTTCATGCATTTCTCTGGCGCCCTCGAGATTCCTGACAAAGTTACGCAGGGAATGATCCATCACTTCGAAGCGATCTTTGAGCGGTCGATCGACAAGATTGACGCCATGCGAGTCGCGCGCCAGATTGAGACGCCACCTTTGCTGATCTTTCACGACAAGGAGGACCCGTTGCTTTCCCATTCGCTTGCCGAGGAACTGGTGAAGGCGTGGCAGCGCGCGGATCTGATCAGCACTTCAGGTAACGGTCACCACTCAATCTTGGATGATCCAGGGGTTGTTCGAACAACCATCTCATTTCTCTCGCGGGCACCTGAAACCACTGGTTGATTGACTCCAATTCGTCCGAAGATTTAGTCCCAGTCAATTGTTCTGTTTACCTTCAACAACTCTTACAGGATAACCCTGGACCTCTCCCGTTGTGCGAGGGGAGAAGATCGCGAGGACGTACGAGCCAGCCGGTAGTTTGCGAAACTCGTCCTCGATGCTGAGGGTGTAACCATTCTCTTTGTCGGCGGTTCGTTCGTACTTCAGCATCTGCTTCTTGTCGATCACACGATGGAATCGCACTTCGTATGTTCCTGCCTCGCTTCCAAACGGCAGATGGATTCTAAGAAGTAACCGTTCGCGGCTTAGCGTGAGTGACTTCGGAGCAGGGGTGCCGGTCTCAGCGCCGCGTGTAACTACAGGCAAATGGAAGTCCACGATTGGCAGAGTTTCGACTTTCGTGACTTCTGTCGAGGGTTGCACGGGAGGGGATTGGACGGGAGTTGGCCCGACTGTCGGAGTGTTGGCAATTCGCTCCGGTGAACGACTTAAGTTGATCCCGAAATACAGTGCACCCACAACCAAGGCCACGGCTGCTGCCGTTCCGATTCCAATCCAGAATCGTCGCCTCAACTCCTTGAACTCCTGGCTGTAGCCCATCGCGTCTCTAAAGCAGTCAGAGCAGTGGCTAAGGTGGAGAGTGACTTCCATTGCATCTTTCGGAGGATTATGGAACGCGAGACTCCTCAGAACGCTGGGATCGGGGCAACCCTTCCGTTCGGGATTCGGATTCCGCGAAAGGAAGACTCGCTTCGCCGTGTCCGCGAGGACTTTGCGATCCTTCTTTGAAAGGTAAGGAGCTTCTCGCTTGGCCTTTGCGAACATACGCTACAACTCGCTGCCTGCCTTGCCTTTGGCCCTGTTGATAGGAATCACGTTGCATCCTTCATAGACCAACTTGGCCAGCCTCTGAAGGCCCCGCAGGTAGTACACCTTGGCCGCGTGAGGTTTCATGCCGACGACCTTCCCCACCTGCTTCCAGCGGCATCCCTCGATCTCCCGCCAGTAGAAGATCACTTGGAGCTTTGGGTCCATCTGGTCATACAGTCTATTGAATAGGGCGTCGTTCTCTATCACTCGTTTCGAGAAACCACCATCGGATACTTCTCTGGTAACGTGAAGACTCACCAAAGCTGCATCACTCTTGCTTCCTTTTTTGAAGCGATGGTTCGCTTTCTTCATATACCCACGATACAAGTAACCCTTCATGTCTCGGATCTGGAGTCCGTCCTTATCCACCGCAGGCGGCCCATTCCTACAAACGAACTTTGAAACCTCAAACGCGGTTCTCGCCAAAGTCTCCACAGCGTCCGTGGGGTTGCCTTGCGAGTATGAGACCGCCGCAGGTAGCAACGCGTACGCCGCCTCGACGACGAGTGGATCAATCTTTGGACCCGTGGAGTCCAAGTGGGAAATCCAACCCGCCAATAGCTCGCTGTGTTCCATGCTGGTGACCCGATGAGCTGAAAAGATACAGCACCTTCTCCCCAACCTAAAGAGGAATTCCCCTTTTGACGTGCTGTGAATTTGTCTTCTTTTTCGCATGACGTGTTCACAATTTCCCGCCCTCAATACTCCTATAGATGACGGCATAAAGATGGACAGACCCTACTGTGGTCAATCGAAAGAGTCCTGTTTGTGCCGAAACTTCCGGGGCTGAATGACGGAGCTATGCCGTGTCACCGCTACCGCTGTGGCCGCAAAGCTCCTCCCCCGGGAGTCTCTTCCTGAATCCGACTCCGAAGGAGAGACCGATGGAGACTTTCCAACAAATCATGTACGGCTTCTATGCCCTCCTCACCCTGGCAGCCATCGCCCTTGGCGTGTGGTTCTACAAAAAGCGCAAGGAAAGCCAGGAGTAA
>Ga0187893_10008136_pt1 | contig 16734 bp, 15 predicted proteins | sample MA1701074metaG_FD_139574 | JGI IMG/M metagenome (GOLD analysis project Ga0187893, IMG submission 139574) | White microbial mat communities from a basaltic lava cave in the Kipuka Kanohina Cave System on the Island of Hawaii, USA - MA170107-4 metaG ...
CGAGTAGGGTCAGCAGGAGATGCGGGAGACGGCGTGGCATCGGCAGCGACCTCGAGAGGAACGTTGCGGTCCCTTCCAGCTCTTCATCGCAACGCGCAACGCCCCCGTCTTATATCAGAGAGCCACCAGGATGGCAAGGGGTTTTCCAAGAAGTGCTAGGGTCACACATGACCATCGACACCGCTCCGTGGCGAAACAGGCATGGAAAAGGCAGCTCGCATCGTGTATGCTCTCAGCCGACTCGGATTGGGAACGATATCCAAGGGGTCGCGCTCGTGTACCCAGGCTGCTCGCTGTTCGGATTTCGTCGCAGACCGCCGACGCCTTAACGCGGCACGGAGTCTCGGAGACAGCCGACCTTGTGTTTGCTCATCTGAGAGTCGATTTGTCGCAGAGGTGCAGCGGGACCCGCGGATGTAAGCCAGCGTGTTTGTACGACTTCATATCCTGAATGTGGGCACGCTCCCGCCCCATTGGGGTGGATCTGCGCTCGCCAACGCGGAACTGGTCACGGGCCTTCACGGACTGGGCCACCGGATGAGTGTGATCTCGCCCCTATCCCCCCCGCTGGACGCGCGGGAATTCATAAGTCCGAGTTGGGCTTGCGAAGGCGTGCAGGTGGAACGCATCGTGCTCGATTACCAGTCGCCCTCCCTGCCGCCATCTGAGCAGTACAGAATGGTGAAGGGTCGCAAAGTCGAAGAGGCGTTCCGGAGAGCGATGGAGCGGAGCCGTCCCGACATCGTGATGATGGGGCGGGAATCCTTCGCCTGGTACGTTCCAGATCTGTGTCAGCGATGGGGTCTGCCCTCGTTGCTAATCGCCTGTGGAACCCCTACGAGCGGATTTCTGGAAGGGATCTATCCGGAGCCCGTTCGACGCCAGCTCATCCGCCAGTACAGAAAGGCCGATCTGATTGTGACAGTAAGCCAGCACCTCGAAGCAATCATCCGGAGCTTCGACATCCGCACCGTCACGACCATACCCAACGCGGTCAACCTCAATCTCTTCACGCCGGAACCAAAGGACCCGAAGCTGCTCGAAGAGCTTGCCATCGGTCCCGATCACGTCGTGATCGGCCACATCTCGCAGTTGAACGCGCGAAAGCGACCGCTGGACATCGTCCACGCCGCAAAGCTGGTGCTGAAAGTGCATAGCAAGCTGGTCTACCTCATCGTCGGAGAAGGACCGTGCAGGAAGGCCATGGAACAGATCTGCCGCGATCACGGCGTTGCGGCGAATTTTCGCTTCACGGGACGAGTCGATTACCGGGCCGTCCCTCGATACATCAATCTTTCAGATGCCGTTGTGATGCCGTCAGAGCAAGAGGGTCTAGCGAGGACCTATCTCGAAACCCAGGCGTGCGCAAAGGTGCTTATCGCCAGCGACATCCCCCCTGCACGAGAGGTCATTCGCGATAGAACAACCGGGCTGCTGTTTGAAAAGGGCAGGATCGAGGATCTCGCGGCTAAGATGCTCCTGGCGACGCGGAGTCCTTATTTGCGGCAGCGCCTCGGAAGGAACGCGCGCAAGGCAGTCGAGCAGTACGGCCTGAATGACATGGTGCGGGCTTATTCGGAGGCACTTGTTCGAACCGTGAGATCTCATGCGAGCAAGAGAGAAGCCTAAACCAGTACATGCCGTCAGATTAGGTTTGATCGGTTGCGGCGGCATGGGCCTCAGGCACGTCTATGGTCTGAAGGAGCTTCAGGAGAATGCACCCATCGTATTCGATCTCGCTGCCGTATGTGATTCCGACATCACGAGTGCGGAACACCTGGCGGCCGCTGCGGCGTCTCTACTCGGCACACCGCCTCGAGTGTACACCGATCCGATCGCCCTCTTGGAGCGGGAATCGGAGGTCGAGGCGGTAGACATCGTCACCGACACCCGATCTCACCACATCATCGCCTGTCACGCGCTCGAGAGGGGCAAGCATGTGATCGTGGAGAAGCCGATGGCGGTGACCGTGCGCGCCTGCCAGCTCATGTTGGATCGTTCGATGACTTGCCGGAGGAAACTCGCGATTGCGCACAACTACAGGCGTGAACCGGTTAATCGACTGGTCAAAACGCTCCTGGATACTCTGATTATCGGGGACCCGGTCATGGTCATACAAACCGCGATCGAAGGCGGGCGGCGCATCCAGCATGGGATGACTTGGAAACACTTCAAGCTGAACGGAGGATATCCGATCGAGATTGGCGTACACTACGCAGACCTCCTCATGTACTTCTTGGGCGACGTCGAGGAGGTCTACGCTCAGACGGCGATGTTCGAGAACACCAGATTCCGTCCGTCCTCGCGTACTGACCTTTCATCCTTCTATGAGCATCGACTGGATTCACAGCCCGAGATCGTGCGTCCAACGTCCGAGGACACGGTGTTCGCGGTCTTGAGATTCTCGAGCGGCGCCTTCGGCCAGTGGACTTTGAGCGCGGCCGGACACGGCCGCCGGGAATGGAGCCGGTGCTTTTTCGGGAGGAACGGCTCGATCGCGGCCCCGGAGGATCGTTCTGGCCAGCCCATTACGGTCAAATTGAACAATCAACCACAGATACGGGGAAGCGACGTGGCACGCCTCGCGCCGACCTATGAACCGGATGAGCTGACGCGCCAACTGTTCCCGGACGGCATCGCCGCGTACGGCATGTCACTACCCGAGGTCGATCGTAAGTTGATCGCGATGGAGCTTCACGACTTCGCGGATTCCATTGTCATGGACAGGGAGCCGGAGGTCGGGGGACGCCAGGGATTGCAGGCCACGGCACTCGCGTATGCGCTGTGTGAATCTGGCTACCTCAACAGGCCCATCCGTGTCCGAGATGTTGAGGATGATCGAATCAATGTGTACCAGAGCGAGATCAACGCGAGCCTGAACGTTTGAATGGGACCCTTCGACACCATCACCCTCCTTGCGCACCTCCTCAAAGGAAATCACGACGCCTTCATACGACACCTTGCCGCACGGGGGCCTGACTTCACGGGTTTCGGAGACCTGCTTGCAAAGCACCAACTCCGCGAATTTGTCTATTCGGCCCTGGCTGCGTCGCCAGCGGCCGACACCCTTCCTCCTGCCCTGACCGACTCGCTGAAACGCGCTTATATCAGGCAACGAGCAAGGATCGAGCAAATGTTGGGTGAGCTAAAGCTGCTCTCCTCGACCTTGTCACTCGCTGGGCAAGAATTCATTCTCCTGAAGGGACCCTACTTGGCCAAACGCTTCTATGCCGATCTAGATCGGAGGGCCTTCTGGGATATCGATATCCTGGTGCAGAGAGAGGAACTCGGGAACGCTCAACGGCATCTCATCAGCGCTGGCTTTGCCAGGCGATCTCGAATCTTGTTCAACGAGCAGTTGACAGTCCGTTTTGGACACGCTTTTGACTTCGCCAAGTCTGGAATTGCGGTGGACCTACATTGGGCCCTAAGGAACCGACCCTCTTACAGATTCGATTACCGGAACATCTGGAAGGCAAAGCAGGAATTCTGGCTCGACGACGTGCGCTTTTACGTCTTATCCGATCAACACGCGCTCGTGTTCACGTTGGTCTCGACATTCAACGACATCGAGGTGGCAAAGCTCCGTCTGAGATCATTGGTCGATCTCTATATGATGGTACGAGCATTACATGGTGAGGTCGATTGGGACAGATTTCTCGAAGACCGCAGGACCGAAAATATTTTCAAGATTTCCGTGAACGTGCTGAATCTCTTTCTGCGCGTGTTCGACTGCAATCGCGACTTCCCAGATCTTGCGCGCGCGATCGATCGGCGGAGAAGCGAACTTGAGGGCGATAACCCGGTCACCATCGAGACGTTGGTATCGCATTCGCGAGTCGGTATGTCTCATAGACTTTGGGCGTCTCGACTCTATGAGATATCGCGGCTTCGTCTTTTGTTCTGGTGGATGATTTCAATGCCGTTCAGGCGCGCAGCCTTTCGCGCGGGCAAATCCGCTCGGCTGAAAAGTGACCTGCGGCGCATTATGGCCAAGATCGGATTAACATCGTGAAAGTCCACGGATGGAGAGGTAAAGGCTCGTTTCCCAACCGGGAATCGAGCCGTGCGCACCCTACTCCAACGGCTATCGATGTGCTCTCTTGATCCTGGCGGTGAACCTGCCCCTCAAGCGCTGAAGATGCCGCTGTGATGTCACATATTTGTGCCACCTAATGAGTTCATCGGGCGCGCCGGTTCCATCGCTTCGAATTGCCCGGTGCACCCCTATCATCTCGCTAAATTGGTGGGCATGACATCGTCGTGATTGCAGGCGGCTGGATCTGGTCACCGTCCACAGAGGAGTCCCGACCCTGTGCCGAGTTGATTCGGGGTGCCCGTCACGTACGTTAACAGCTACAACCCCTCCAGGTCATTGCGAATGCAATTTGCGGAGTATTTCTTCGACCCTCCTCAAAAACACCTTCTCCCGGAAGTACGTGGCATATTCCTGCTGCGCGTTTCTTGTGATACTCATCCTCTCCTCTTCCTCTTCAAGGTAGTACAGGCACTTCTCTCGTAGATCGGCGAAATCCCATCTCACCGGAATATAGGTATCCTCGGGTTTATAGATATCGGGTAGTGTTTCCAGGTGCTCCATCGAGGGTTTAATCAGCAGGCTTCCGCAAATGACCGCCTCGAAGTCGCGAATGCATATCTCACCCCAGCCAAATGGACTCACTGCTATTTTACTGTTCCTCAGCTCATTCAAATACCTCTCCCGGGGGATCGTCACATCCGTCGCGATGGTCGTGTACACGCCTTGTAATTGCCTCACCCTTTTCATGGCTGACTCTCTATGGAATGTGTACCACTCACGCCGAGGGTCTTTAGCCGTGGCAACCCTGCAGTGAATGTCGATGGTCCTGTTCCCCCCCGGGACGGCTCTGTACCATTGCCCCGCGTACTCTCGCTCCAGTCGTTCTGCTGTACCGATGTTCCACCCAAGCACGATCTTGTTCCAGTCGATTCCATCTAGGATCCGGCTTCCCATAAAATCGACCTGCAACCCTCCTTCTCGAATCACGTAATCCGAATGAATCCTTCCGTCCATGTAGCGGCGACCGTAGAGACTCGTGTCTTTCAAGAGGCTCTTTTTCACATACAGGTCGACGTGCTGTAGTAGTCTGAATCCGCCAGCATAGGTGCTGGCATGGGAATCAAGGAGGACAACCTTTGCCTTCTCGCGCGCGGTCTGCAGAAAATCGACTCGCCCTCTCCATTCCAGCCCATCGAGGCATCTGTCCTGGATAAACACGACGTCAGCGTGACCAAGATGGACATCGCGCCCGATATTTCCTGGAGGTGCGACTCGGACCTCATCAAATACGAGTCCGAATCGCTTCTCAAGTTCCACTCTGTGCTTGATGAATGGGTACACTTGAGACTGAGAAACGAAGCGGTTATCAGCAATCAGTATCGCCTTCAAAGTGCTCATGCCGAAATCATGCTCCCATTTCGAGGGGTCCGGATACAGTCCCTGGACCAATCCACGCCCCCCCCGGAGGTTGGCCGACACCGCAGCACCGTGACCTCACGCTCGTGAACGATGACGTACGGTAATAGATCGCCCCCTGCCTCCCCACAGACGGCCAGACCGGCGAGCGGCATAGCGAGGAGTCTGGCTTCGAGAACCGCTGGATGGAGGCGCTCCGACTGAACAGAATCGACCTGTGAGTCGCTTCAAGAAGTTTTTGTCGTAAGGTGATCACGCGCACTGTCAACCAGCCTCCAGATAGCCCTACACCTTCAGCTCGTAAAACAGCTCTCGCCGTAAAGGATTCTCTTGTTGTCGCTCGGGGATGGTCAGCAGCGTATCCTTGTAAAACCGGATGACATTCGCCCCCTCCGGTTTCAGCTTTTCCCGCTCGAACACCCGCCAGAAAGCCGTAATGCGTGTGTGGAGCTCCTCGCGGCCCGCTGTCTGGAAGAGATGACGTGTCAGCGCGTCGAACCGGCCCGCATTCATTTTTCGCTTTACCGGTTTGTCCGGTATTGAAACCGGCTCACCTGTTGAACGTACGGCGACCATCGTCAGCGATGTCATCTGTGGGCCCCTAATCCGCGCGAAGGTCGGATAGCACGTGAATGGCCAAGATGATTCCATTTCCGCGAAGCCACAAACGAGATTTCCCAACAGCAGGATTCCACTTGTAGCCACGACTACGCGTGTGCTTCGAGCACCATTCCCAACTCCGCCTGACTCCTTGGAGGATACATCCGCGATGTCGCGCGGGCGCGAGTCGGCAGCGTGGCGATATATGCGATCCCCGAGATCCGTCATCGACCACAGATACAGCACCGGCAATGCCGGCCACAAGACAGGAACGCGGGTCACGAGGGATCGATATGCAGATAACCCGCGCCACGTTCTGTGTCCCACGATAGCATGTAGGTCATCCGCGATCGCCTCCGGGTTCAGCCATAGTAGTCCGTGGCGGCCAAGGGCTTCCCCGTCTGATGCGTTCAGGTAAGTCACCTGCCCGAAAAGATCAAACACGCGCAAAAACGCAATGCGTCCCCGACATGTCCGGCAATTGCCGTCGTAGACGACGTACATTCGCTCCGACCAGAGCCAGGATCCGATTCGTCGGAACGCGGCATCCCAGTCTAGGAACGCGACATAGCATATCTGAAGACCCCAAAAAGCAATCCGCATGAATACCCCGGACATCTGATGAAATGCGAGTCCGCCGAGAACGGCGATGATCCTGAGCCGAGGGAAGATAATCAGCCAGATGAAACTGACCTCGAAGATCATGGTGAGCAACGCCGAGAGCTTATACAGAAGGGGATGTAGATCCAATCTGAAGGACGGAACCCAGCCACCCAATTGCAGCCACCGTTCATACATGGTAAATCGGAGGTTCTCGCCAAGAGCCCAGTCAAACCCAGATTCCCAGAACTTCCACAACCCAGGAAAGAAGTAGATGAGCCCTATCAAGAGCCACACGAACCGGAGCGGCAACGCGTACATTCTGGAGGGAGCCGCTAGATCCGCGCTTCCGCGATCGCCGCCTCGCCATCCCGACATGATTGCGTCGCACGAAAGCGCGTCCCCACATCGACTCACCGCCAGGATCGCGCCGAACCACAGGAGATGAGGGGTGCCGTGTTGGACCTTGCCGATGAACTCCGGAATGCTCAGCGCGTAAAAACCAAAAATCACGGCGAGCGCTGCGGACGCCCGAGAAAAGAGGCCTATCATCGCAGTGAAGGAGAACATTTCAAGCAACCTGCATGCAACCGTTGACCACCGATCGTCAATTGGAACGTGTTCCGGCAGCCATTCGAGTCCGATCGGCGAGACCCGTAACTCTTCAGGAATCTGTGAGAACCAGACCACCCGGGAATCATCACACGACTGCAAGAGGGTCCAGAACACCGCAACCCGAAACACGGCCAGGTTGAGTGGTGACGTGGCGGCGGCGAAATAGTCCACGATGACCGACCGGGTCTTCCGACGTGAAACGAATGCCACCATGGCCGTCATGAGAGCCACTAGAAATATTCTCGAAAAGGTCAGTCGTGCCATCCCGAGGTGCTCCTGGAGTTTCGTGAATGAGATGGCGCCATCAGCGGTGTCCTGTGGTGTGCTCAACACCGAGCGAGGCCATCGTGCGTAGATAGATCCCGTACTAGGGTGGAAGAGTGATGGACGCTTGGAGGTGATCTCCCCTGACCGGTTACGCCGGCAGAGCGTGCGGCACCACCCCGGGCGGATCGACGCGCCTCGCCAGCCGCAGATTCCGAGCGAGACTCTGCTGGCGGGCATAGCCCCACGCCTCGCCATTTCTCATCGAAACACAGGGTCGCCTCAGTCTTTTGCTGCGTTCAGCTCATCCGCACAGGTCGGGTCAGGGCGATCTGTCGAGTAGTCGCGCAGACCTGGTATCCAATTCCTTCCTGACAACCGTGCCGTTCTCACCAAAGCCCTCCATCCCCCAGGTCACGCGCTCCCCAATCTCTCCAGCGGCTGTGATAGATGCTGTGCGGCACGATCTCGGCCTCGCGCACAGCGACAACCACCTCGATCGCTCGCGATGCGCTGTATGGTGACGGGAAGGCGCTGCCGGATCTCCTCAACGGACGTGATCGATAACTTGATCGACTCACGGTCCTGGACGCGCAACGGTCGGTACCGGGTCGGCTCTACTATCGCGATGAAACGCGAGACGCGGCCCGGCCGGGGATGCAACCGGCCCGCCGCCGAGGAGGGCGAGGCCGGTACCACTTGAAGGAGATCGCAGGCATACCGGAGGCCCTGTGAACGCGGCGGATGGCGGACAGGTAGACACAGGGCCGGTGCTAATCCTCAGGAAGCGGCCCAGTTGCACCGCTCCGCACCACGGCTCGTACCGGACCCCGCAGTTTGAGGGCCTCGATGTGGGGCGGGGCGCGCAATGGGATCCGACGGGGCCGCACGGGCGGTTGGAGTGACCCGCGACCCCAGCCTCGCGATACCGCCGCGGTCAGATGTAGAACAGGGTGCGCGAGACGGCTACCAACCGACAGATGTGACTGACGTTGTGGGCCTCCGGCTCGTCGCGGTCGATCAGTCGCGGCCGCGCCTTGGCCTTTCGGGTCTCTTCGCGCTTCCTGAGCGTGTGGCATCCCGGACATCCATTCGGAAAGCGGCGAGAGGATTCCACGAGTGTCAGGGACGAGCCTTGACAGTTACATTTTCATCAAGCAGGATCCGAGGTGTCTCTTCCAGTTCCGTCCAACGCCCAGAGAAACGAGGCATATGGGCCTCGGCCAGGTTGCTACTACGCTCAACAAGAGCGCTCCTTCCGAGGATTCCCTTCGGCCGAATGGCGCTGTCGTCAAGCTCCCTTGCACCACGCTTCGTCTGCGCTTCATCGCCGGAACGGAGGTTGATCCGACTGTGGCAATCCTTTCTCGACCCTCCGGTGGCCTCCCACTAGCCTCCCTTTGCTCTCCGAGCTCGCTCGACGGGGTGGGCCCACGTCTGGCTGAAGTCTTCCTCGCCAAACATCAAAACCGTTCGACGTTGCGAGCGCAAGAGCCTGAAACAAGAGGGGAATCCCCTGGGGAAGGCATCGAGCAATGGCCAGACAGTGCCGAAAGCCAGACACCGTTTCGCCCCCAACCACTGCGGCTTTCAGCCGTTCAAACTGCAGATACTGTATTCTTGCGCGACGCTTCATCTTCCACCTGCGGTAGGCCTCATCACCGAGGCGCTGCATCATGATTGGCCCCCACCGGCGATCGAACTCATGAAACCCGAGCAGTGGTAATGATGGATCATTCGATATTCGAGCTCCGAAGTGGTCGTGTTTGACGACCAACACCTCATTTACCGCGACGAAATGGTTCGAGGCTTGTGCTAGCCTCAGCCACAGGTCAATATCGTTCGAACTGGGAAACCCCTCGTCAAACCCACCAATGGTCAAGAGGGAAGAGCGCTTCACGACGAACGCGGACGCGGTAGGAGGCCTCCGGTTCCTGAGTAAATGGTCGAATACGTCTCCCTCATGCAGACTGCCGATTGACGGTGCCGTACGCTTTATTGACCCTTCGTATCGATGGCACAGGCAGTACACAACCGTCGCATGTGGGTCGTTGGTCTCTAGCAGACGAGCCATCTGCAATTCCAGTTTCCGTGGCAGCCACTCATCGTCGCTATCAAGAAATGCTATCCACTCTCCCAGTGCAGCCTCAATGCCTGCGTTTCGGGCGCGACTCGCACCATAGTTCCTCTCCAGGATTACGGAGCGTATCCGAGCGCCACGAAACTGTTCAACCATTTGCTTTGTGTGGTCGTTCGACCCGTCATCGACCACAATGATTTCATAATCCGAGAAGGTCTGGGCGAGCACGCTATTGATCGCCCGACTCAGCAGGTGCGCCCGATTATGCGTGGGGATCACAACGCTCACAGATGGAGAGGCGTTTCGTGGAGTCTCCAACACATGCTCCCCGTCACCATCGCCCTGTGCGGTGAGCTGCGCACCGTAGCAGGACCCGTGAGGGTTACGGCCGCGCCGCTCAAGAAACGGCCCGATGTGACGTTACGTCGGGTGCCATTGGCCTTCCCGAGAGATAGTGCGTCCGAACATCGGCGCTTGGTTTCCTGTCCTAGCGCGTCCTTGCGAGACCAACCAACCGACTCAGCGCGGGACGAGGCCTTCTGGCTCGAGCCGCCCGTCCTGTTGCAAGCGTCGCAGCAGTTGCACGTCCCGATGGCTCAACGATGGCCCGACGGTCACGTTTGAGGATATGACCTCCTTGAGGTCAGATGAATATCCGGAATAGGGGTCTCGTTTGCAAAACTTCATGTGCAGGTAGCATGGCCGCCGAATCCGATAGCAACAGCGCGCTGCGAATTGATCGCGAAACGGTGTCGCCAGACGTTGCGTCCATGCGTTACTGCTATCGTACTTCGCGAGAAATCTGGGAAACAGGCGAGGTTCTGGATAGTCGTAGGATAAAGACGTGGCCCATCTGGGAAGGCCGGGAACAGCAAGGGACCTCATGAGCATTTTCCGGTCGGACGACTTGGCCGCAATCATATGTTCCATGTCGGGATGGACATTGGCGCCATGAAAGACCATGACGGGCCTGTCAGCCAGTCGCCACTCTTGAATCGACTCATGAAAGGCATCGGTCGCAATCATGTCCCCGTCCCACTTGAGGATGAAGGGCATCGTGCACCGTTGCATACACCAATTATAGTAGTTCGCGGACAGGTGCGGCGATGAGGCGCCTTCGGGACTCATGGCCAACTCCCAGGTCTCTCTGCCGACCCTTCGCACTTCATACGGGTAGCGATAACAGACCACCTTGTCGGGATGTTCGCGACGAAGGGCCTCAATGATCAGCGAGGAGCGATCGATGCTGAGGTTGTCAACGATGACGATTTCGTCCACGCCATCCACGATCGACCGAATGGACGGGTACAGGAATTCTTCTTCGTTCCTCACCCTGACCATGGCCGAGACCGGTTTCCGACCATGGCGACCGACCCATGCCATCAGAAGCCGACACTTCAGTTGGAGCGCGAGAGATCGCATGGAACTCCCGTGTACCTCGCTCGTCGCGTTCACCTGTCCGAATTGATCACGCCCGCAGGTCGAGCTGCAGAAGGTCGCGCCCCGGCGTTACCCGAAGAGATCACGAATCAACCTGGCGGCGGAATCGGCACTCCGATAGGCTCCGTTCCCGAGCCGACACTCAAAACAGGGAACATGTGATGCCAATGTGTGGCACAGGTGTTCGAGCGTTCGCTGATCGGGACTGAAGCGTTCGCCACGCGGTGCGAAGACGGCGGACACCTTTTGCGCGGAGTGTGCGCTGAAGAGGCACGCTCTCAATCGCGTGGCAGCCACCTCGACAGAGACCCGCTCGACCTCGATCGCTCCGGCACTCCCGGTCACCCTTGGAAACACCAGCGCACCCACCTGGGCTTGAGCCAGCGAGGCAACCTGGAGGAGATCGCAGAACTGAGCCGGGCTCAAATAGAATTGGCCACTCGCACCTGTCTGCACGGGCCGAAATCGCGCCGCGCGAACTTCGCTAAGGCTTAAACGAGAATGATAGGCCCGGTCCAGCAGGCGATCCATCAGATCTGGAAACATCTCCAGCGTATGTGCGCGGATGGTGACAACGGTCGGCATCCCGTGCAGCCTCGGCACCGGTCCGTCATAGGAGACGACGACTCGATCGTTCGAGACATACGCCGCGCCTTCGGCTCGTAGCGCATGAATCAGTAGGGTCGTCTTCCCGACCCGCTTCGGTCCGGCAACAATCACCGCTCGGTCCCCCACCGCGAAGGCCGCCCCGTGAATGATCAGACGCCCCTTCCGGTGCGACTGATTCATCGCAAACTCTCGGACGACGCGCATCAGTGAAATACGCGCGGCCAGGCTATCCGGGCGACTCAGCACATCGCTTTCGGTGCCATCTGCGTTGACAATGTAGAACACCCTGAACGGTGGATCAAAGATGATCCGATCGGGGCCCGGAGACCCCCAGAGCGGGAGCTGCACCAGGGTGCTATCGAGGGCGAAGCAGTCCACTAGTCCACCATCCGGTCGGGCTCCCTTACGCAAGACCTCCTCAAACAGCTGATCGTTGGCAGTCAGGGACACTGCACACTCATAGGCGCTCGCTTCGAGTCGCTGAAACTGCGGCGCGAGAAACTCCTCCAGCCACGATAGGTGAGAAGAGTCAGCACTATGCACCCGTATGGTCAGGCCATTGTAGGCCAGGTCGCTACGCGTACGGGGAATCGGCGCGACACTCACGCGGTGACCTCCTGCCGGCGCCTACGATCTCAGTCTCGGAACAAGGGAGATAACGTTGTCGGCAGCCGCAGCATCGTTCCGGCGACCAACAGTATTTGCAGCCAGACGTTCGATCACCTCTCTGTAACGTGACTGTCCGCTGCACAACTCCACGTGCGTCCCCTGCTCAACGATCCTGCCGCCCTCGAGCACGAGGATCAGGTCTGCACCCGTGACCACCTCGAGGTCATGGGTGATCATGAGGCAGGTCTTCCGGGCCATGAGGCGCGTCAGGGCTTCCCGGACCATCGCTTCGCTTTTGACATCAAGGCCGGCCATCGGCTCATCCAGTATCAGGATCGGGGCATTCCTGACGATGGCTCTCGCGATCGCGATCCGCTGCTTCTGACCTCCGGAAAGGGTGCCGCCGCGTTCACCGAGGACGGTGTCGTACCCCTTTTCGAGCCCCATGATGAAGTCGTGAGCGTTTGCGGCCCTCGAGGCCGCCACGATCTCCTCCCACGACGCGTCGAGCTTGCCATAGGCGATATTCTCCCGAATGGTCGTGGCGAAGAGGACCGACTCCTGGAGGACTATGGCGATCTGCTGCCGCAAGGAGGCCAGGGTGTAATCCCGAATGTCGGTCCCGTCGATCAGCACCCGGCCGCCGACGGGATCGTAGAAGCGGAGCAGGATATTCGCGATCGTCGATTTTCCCGCTCCGCTCGCCCCGACCAACGCGACGACCTGCCCCGGCTTCGCCACGAAGTTCACCCGACTGAGTACCGGCTCCCCCGGGCGATACCTGAACTCGACCTCCTCGAAGGCGATCGTGCCCTCGAACGGCGGCGCGACAACGGCTCCTGGGGCATCCCGAATCGCCGGCTCCGTGTCAAGGAGGGCAGCCAGCCGATCTCCAGAGACAGTCGCCTTCGAGATCTGCATCGTGAGGTTGGTCAGTCTCGCCATCGGTGCGTAGACCCGGCTCAGGTATGCAGTGAACACCAGAAGGTCGCCGGGGGTCAGGGCGCCAGCCAGGACCTTCTTGGCCCCCAGCCACAAAACGACGCAGGAACCCGCGGCCAGAATCAGGTCGATGAGACGATCGAACGTCACGGTGAGGCGCGCTGCCTTGAGACCCTCTCTGAGGCTCGACTTGTTCCGCCCGAGGAACCGCGCATCCTCAAACCGTTCCCGGTTGTACGCCTGAACGACGGAAATGGCCGAGAGCGTCTCGCCGATGGTGCTTGTGATCTCGCTCTCCCTGTTCCGTTGCCTCGTCGTGGCGCCCGTGATCGGCCCTTTGAAGCGGAGCACGACGAGGAAGAGAAACGGACTGATGGCGAGGGCAACGAGCGTAAGCTGCCAGTCCATCCATAGCATCACGGCAACCATCCCCAACAGCGGAAGCAGGCTGTCGGCGACGTCAAAAGGCGTCTCCACGAGAAGCTTGGTGAGGGCCCCCGTGTCTCGAGTGAGGCGGGTCAACAGATCGCCGGAGCGGTGGCGATCATGCGACGAACGGGAGAGTCGGAGGACATGGCTGTACAGCCGGCTCCGGATGGAGGCCAATACTCTTTCGTTGACCCCTGCGGTCAAGTGAGCCCGCTTGTGTCGAAAGAAGCTCCGCGAAATCGCGATCGTCGCAAAGAACAGGATGAGGATGCCCAGGAGGACCTGTTGATCTACACCGAGACGAAGTCCGAGGTCCACGTGGCGCCCTCGTACCCGAACACCGAACACATCGTCGAAAATCAGCTTGATCGGCCAGGGCCGTAACAGCTCGGCCGTCGAGACGGCGAGGCTGCACGCTGCCGCGAGGAGGAGAGCCTGCCAATGGGGCCGAATGTAGCCGTTGAATCGGCCGAGGATCCGCCCGACGGCTCGGGGCCGGATCCTGCCGACGGCTAGTTTCACCTTCACATGGTGGCTCATGTCGTCACGCTCGCTTCCAGCCGATTGCCGACGCCAGGCTGCAGCCCGGCGTCAACGTACCAGCCGCGCGGCGAGATCTCTGGACCGATTCAGGGTGAACTGTTGGCGTCCATTCTGTCTGGGACCCCGACTAGCTCGAACGACGCATGGAGCGAGCAAATTGACTCCGCAAGGCCGCCGCCGTGTTCCGAAGATTGAACTGCGCCCTCACCTTTCTGTACCCCGCCCTGACCATCCGCCTCCTGAGTGTCGGGTTTCCCAGGATCTGCTCAATCGCCGAGCTCAGCGCGAAGGAGTCTCCTGGCGCAACCAGAAGGCCGGTCCGGCCGTGCTCGATGATCTCGGGGATGCCACAGAGCGTGGTGGAAATCACCGGCAAGCCCACCGCAAGGGCCTCACTCAGCACGAGCGGCAAGCCATCCTGATTCCCCGATGGGCTGACGACGCAAGGGAGAACGAGGACCGTGGCCTCCCGCATCAGCCTCAACACCTCTTCCTGGGGCTGCGCCCCAACAAGGGTCACCCGATCCCCGAGCGCCAAGGCGCTGATCTGTCTGGCGAGGTTGTCCCGCTCCACCCCTTCTCCCACGATGAGACACCGAAAGGGGATCTTTCTGTCTCGTAGGAATCGGCAGGCGCGAACCAAATCGCGGAGCCCCTTCTTGACCACCAGGCGCCCGACCGCGAGGATCAGGCCCTGTTGGCGGGCGACCGACATGTCGGGCCGGAACTGGTCCAGATCCACTCCATTGTAAATCCGAACGATTTTCCTCGCGACCTTCTGACCATACAGCGTGCTGAGGACAAGCCGGTTGTAGTCACAGACAGTGACCACGAAACTCGCCCGGCGGACCTTTTCTTTCAGCAATCCTTGATCAACCGCGAGATCATCATAGATGTCGTAGGCGTGGGCCGTGAAAGAATAAGGAATGCCGGTCAGCCTACTGACGAGCATCGCCACGGTGGTGGCATCCTCCGCGAAGTGCGCGTGGAGGTGCCGGATGCCCTTCAGCTTCGCGAGAACTCCCAAGGCGATCGCCTGGGGTATTGCCTTCACCTGAGCGGCGACGATCGGGGTCTCTTCGATTCTCCTGACCTGGCTGGTCAATTTGGCCATGACAGTTTGAAGGGAGAGGAGTCCGGGGACCCTTTTTCTCCCATTTCGCTGGGGACACTCCCAAAACGAACGTTCTGTGAACGTCCCCTCGCCATACCGTGCCTCCCCGACCCGCCATGCCAGCGAACCTTCTTCAGGAAGATAGGTCACCGGGACCTGAACCCCATTCAAGCGTTCATGCGTCGGCTCCGGAAGGGGTCGTTTGAGTGAAAAGATGTCGAGCGGCACGCCTTGGCACCCCAGTTCCAATATCTCGTTCAGTATAAAGGTCTCCGAGAGTGTCGGAAATCGACCCACAATGTAGCCAACCCTGCGAGTCCTGAGCCCGATGGCCATGATGATCCTATCGACCGGCGCTCGCGCCGCGACACTCCTCGTACACGTGGGCGCGAAGCTCGTGCCGGCCAAAGCCAGGCTGCGCACGGATTCGCAGGCCGTGCGCGCTCGAATACGCTCGCGCGAGACCAGCGCCCGTGGCGGGACATGTTGCTTCCGGCTTATACCAAAGAAACCCAATCGAGGCAAGCGGTTTAGATACAATCAGGAACACGGTGACGCGGCTGCTGGAGTGAGAGCGCTGGCTCGCCACGAAAGGAACGCTATACGGACAACTAGATGTTGGTGGGCACGGCTTCGCCGGCGGAACCGATCATCGCCTTCTCCGAGGCTTCGGTCAATGCCTTGACGTGGCGCCGATCGGCGGTGAAGATCCGATAGTGGGCGACTTTTGGCGGGATGTCGCGAAATAGATCCTTCAACGGCCTGGGGGAGACTTCGCCGGTGGCCGGATTATAGACGAAGATCTTCTTGCTCCCTTCGGCCAGGGGGTTGATGGGACGGGGGTCCAGGGCCGCCATGTCCACCTTGAACTCGATCCCTTGAAGCCGCTTGGGGAGATGTCGGCGGATCTCCTCCTCAAGGTGTTTAGGGGTCTGGAACCGGACCATCCGCTGTGATTCCTCGATGGTGGAGACGAAGTCGTACGCCATCTTCCACTTGACGTTTCGCCCCAGGATCTTCGCCCACTCCGCCCCAAGCGCCCGTTCGTGCGGATCCTCCGAGTCGGCCCACTCTCGGACGCGCTCCAGGAGGAACCAGTCGGTGAGCTCCAGGTAGCGGTCGAGCTCTTGGTAGGGGTTGTACGGGGCGATCCGCGCCATCGTCTCCTTGAAGATCTCCTGCAGGTGCAGGTCGATTGCCCTGGTCGTTCGATGATGATAGACGTGCGCGTAGAGCGCCAGCTTGGCGTTCAGAAACCGGATGAGCGCCGACTCTCCGGCCTTGTGCAGGGTCAGCCCGTTCCTGGTGAAGAACGTATAGAGCAGCAGCCGCTCGATGTCCACCATGTCGAGCGAGAAGCCGGTCATGTAGGCGTCGCGCTGGACATAGTCGAGGTTATCCACGGTGTAGATGCCCGAGAAGAGCGGGCGAAGC